>Ga0070710_10001048_pt1 | contig 13127 bp, 11 predicted proteins | sample LARL52metaG_FD_65454 | JGI IMG/M metagenome (GOLD analysis project Ga0070710, IMG submission 65454) | Corn, switchgrass and miscanthus rhizosphere microbial communities from Kellogg Biological Station, Michigan, USA - LAR L5-2 metaG | ecosystem: Host-associated > Plants > Roots > Rhizosphere ... | reverse complement strand
AGCTTGCCGAGAAGCTGTCGTACAGCACCTCGCTCGTCGCGCACGTGGAGACCGGGAGCCGGGCGCCCAGCCTTGACTTCGCGGCCCGCGCCGACGAGGCGCTGGGCACCGGCGGGCTGCTGACCCGGCTGCAGCCGTTCGTGCGCGCCGAGGCCTACCCGGCCTGGTTCCGTGACTGGGTGGAGATCGAGCGCGAGGCGACCTCGCTGCGCTGGTTCGAGCCGTTGCTGATCCCCGGGCTGCTGCAGACCGAGGACTATGCCAGGGCGGTGCTCGCCGCGGCGCACCCAGGGCTCGCCGGGCAGTTCGTGATCGCCGGGGTTCGACGGTGCGGCGGACGTCGCCTACCTGGACAATGCCCTGGCCGGCCAGGTCGTGGAGCGGGCCGACGACGTGGCCAGGGTGACGTTGCTTTACGACATAGTGAAGGCGGAGGCGCTACCCCGGCAGGCCTCCATTGACCTCGCGAGGAAGGCGATCGAGAGATGGACCTGACCGGTGCCGCCTGGCGCAAGTCGTCCTTCAGCAGCGGGAACGGCGGGGCCTGTGTCGAGGTCGCGATCGTCCCCGGTGCCACGGAAGGCAGCGGCAGCCTGGTAGCGCTGCGCGACAGCAAGAACCCCGCCGGGCCCGCCCTGGTCTTCACCGCGGCCGAGTGGCAAGCCTTTATCTCCAGCCTCCGCGGCTAGTGCCGGCCCGGGCGAGCACAGCGCTGCCCGGGGACGCACCGGACCCGGATGGCCGGTTATTCGGGCCAGGGGAGGCCGGCCATGTCGGCGGCGGCGCGCAGCCCCCTGGTCGCGCCCGGTGGCACCGGCGGCAGGATCAGGCAGTGGCAGCCGACGCAGATCGAGCCGGAGTCGGCGACCCGGTTGTTGCCGACCATGAGGGTGCGCTCGGGGGACACGCCGAGCCGTTCGCAGGCGGTCAGGAACGGCTCCGGCGCCGGCTTGGCGATGCCCAGGTCACAGGACAGCACGAACGTGCCGATGAACGCGTCCAGGCCGGTCGCTGCGTAGCCGCGGTCTATGCTCCAGCCGGTGTTGCTGACGATTCCGATGGGCAGCCCCGCGCTGCTGAACGCCTTCAGCACGGCCGGGGTGTCCGGGTAGGGGACCATGGTGAGCGGGCTGGTCTTCCATTCGTCGTACATCAACTCGGCCAGGCCGGGAGCGATCTCCTCGAACGGTGCGTAGCCGGCCACGTAGGCCTGGCGGTGGTCGCCCCGGGACAGGTTGCGACGGAGCCGTTTCTCGGCCATCAGCGACCGGCTGTGCTCCCGGGACCTGCGCCAGTGCCTGGCCGCCTCCTCCTCCGAGATGACCACGCCCAGGCGGGCGGCGAGCGTGCGGACCATGGCCACCGGTGAGCTGCGGTGGGTCAGCGTGCCGCCGTTGTCGAACAGGACTGCGTCGAAGCGCATCGGGCCTCCTTGTGATGGCAGGGGTGTCGATGCGGGCCGGCCGCGCCTGGTGGCTTGTCCGGTCGACCGCGGGGGACGGGCAGCGTTCCTTTCAGCCGTAGTAGCGGGCACCAATGCCAAGGTGGTTGAGGACGAGCGCGCCCACCACGAGGACGGCCAGGATCGCGTACCCCCAGATGTCGACGGCCGTGGTCTTGTGCGTGCGCAGCGAGCCGCGGCGCTTGGTAGCGCCGAAGCCGCGCGCGTCGGCAACCATCGCCATGGTCGCGGTGCCGCGCAGCGTGCCAATGAGCAGCGGCACCGTGACGAGGACCACGCACCGTGACAGCCGCTTCGCGTATTCCGGCCAGCGGTTGAACTGATGCCAGCGCGGCCGGGACATGTCGTAGCCGCGCAGTTCCACGGCGCGGAAGACCAGGCTGACCCTGGTGATCATCTCGGGCAGGAAGCGGAGCGCGGCGGTCAGCGCGAACCCGACGTGCGGCGGCGCACGGAACCGCTCAAAGGCCCAGGTGAAGTCCCCGACATCGGTGCTGACCAGGATCAGCATGGAGGTGGAGACCGTCACCAGCACGCGGGCGGTCTGCTGGAGGCCGAAAATCATGCCGTAGCTGGTGATCCCGGGTGAGCCGAGCCACGCCATGGTCCACGGGAACTGGTAGAGGAAGTGGATGGGCGGGGGCGGCAGGTAGTACAGGCCCTGTCCCCAGAACCCGGCGATCGCCGGACCGATGATCATCACCATCAGGACCTTGATCTTCGCACGGGACGGGCGCAGCCAGAACCAGGGCAGGATCGTGAGGCCGAACACGATCAGCATGAATTTCCAGGTGAACAGGATGCTCAGGATTCCCATCCCGATCGGGTAGAGCACCTTGAGCCGTGGGTCGAGCTTGTGCAGTGGGGTGTCCCTGGCCTCGTAGGTGACGAGTGTCCGCAGCCCGGACAGGCCCACCATCTTGATGAAGAGCACCGGCAGCACCAGCGGGACTGCAAAGATCAGCAGGTAGGCGATGACCGTCTGGGCGAACAGCGAGTTCATCATGGCCGGAGCACCCCCGCCCCCGGCGATATGACCCGCGCCGCGCCGTGCCGGTGAGCGAGCACCGCGCTGGCGAGCTCGTCCACCTCGAGCAGCACGTCACCCGCGGCCGGCCCGAGCAGTTCGGACTGGAGCCTGGCCAGCGGTGGCGCCAGCACCCCCCAGCGGATGAGATCACCGGTCATCGCGAACACCCGGCTGGTTGGCCCGTCCGCGCGGACCTGCCCCTCGCCCAGCAGGACGACGCGGGCCGCGCGGCTGGCCAGGCCGCGGATGTCATGGGTCACGGTGACGATGGTGATCCCGGTGCGGGCCCGGACCCGGTCAAGCAGCCGGAGGAACGACCGCATGTGGTTGGCATCCTGCCCGGTGGTCGGCTCGTCGAGGACGAGCACGCCGGGGGCTCCGACCAGCAGCGCCGCCAGTGCCAGCCGCTGCCTGCCGCCTTGGCTCAGCTCCCATGGGCTGTCCGCCTCGCGGCCGGTGAATCCGAAGAACTCGACCGCCTCCGGCACGTCGAGCACCGGATCCTCGGGCCGTGCACGGAACCGGAACCCGAACTCGAGCTCTTTGCGCACCGTGGTCTCGAACAGCATGTCGTCGGCTGCTTGCAGGAGCAGGGCTACCTGCGCCGCGTGGTCGAAGACCTTGCCGGGACGAACCGCCCGGCCGCGAAAGCGCACCACCCCGGCGCTCGGCTTTCCCAGCCCGACGGTCAGACCGGTCAGCGTCGACTTGCCGGATCCGTTCGCGCCGATCAGCGCCACCCATTCCCCCTCATCGACCGCCAGGGTGACGTCGTCCACCGCGCGCTTCCCGTCGAACTCCACGCTGACGCCGTCCCAGGACAGCACCGGCGGGCGGGGATCCGGCGGTTGCCCTGCGGGCATCCCGCCGACGTTGCGGCGTTCCGCGGCCGCCGCCGCCAGAGCCGTCTCGAACCAGGTGTCCTTCACGGCGTCGGCGGCTTCCACCACCGACAGCGGAAGCCTGGATCCGAACGCCCCGGGAACCGCGTGCGCGAGCCGGACCATGTCGGGAATGCCGACCCCGGCGGCCCGCCATGGACCCGGCTCCGCCCAGGCCGCGCGCGGGGGCTGGTCCAGGACTATGCTCCCGTCGTCCATCAGCACCACCCGGTCCGCCCACGGCGCGACCTCGTCGACCCGGTGCTCGATGACGATCACGCCGGTTCCGCCGTTCCGGGCCAGCCGTTGCAGCGTCGCGAGCACCTCCTGCGCCCCGACCGGGTCAAGGTCGGACAGCGGCTCGTCGAGCACCAGGATCCGGGGCCGCATGGCCAGCGTCGCCGCGATCGCCGTCCGCTGCTTCTGGCCGCCGGATAGCGTCACCACCGCGGCCGTGCGCATCCCGGCCATCCCGGTCACGTCCAGGCACCAGTCGACCCGGGCCGCGATCTCCGGCTGGGGCAGCGCCAGATTCTCCGGCCCGAATGCCACCTCCGACTGCACCGTCTGGTTGATCAGCTGCAGGTTCGGGTTCTGGAACACCATGCCGACAAGCTGTGACGCCTCATGCGGCTTCATGCCGCTCAGCGGGGTGGCACCGAACATGACGCGCCCGCGCAGTTCGCCGTGCACCCGCGAGGGGATCAGCCCGCACAGCGCCAGGGCCAGGGTGGACTTGCCGCAGCCGGAGGCGCCGGTGATCAGTATCACCTCGCCCCGCGCCACGCTGAGGTTCACGTGGCGCAGTGCCGCGCGGGCAGCGCCGACGTACGCGAACGACACGTCATCGGCGCGCAGTCCCCCGGCCGTGCGGGCTTCGCTCACGCTTGCGACGCCGTCCGGCCTGACGGCCCTGGCTGCTCGCTCGTGGGCGGATCTCCCGCCGGCCGCCTCTGTTTATCCTCGCGGTGGACCCCGACCAGCCACATGATCACGCTGGCCACGAGCAGGAGCAGGGCGGAGATCACCACGATGGTCCCGGCTGACAGGAACTTGTCCGGATTGCCGAACAGGACGCCGGTGTCGCCGCCGACCTCGTCATGGGTCGCCAGCAGGTAGATACCGTCCGCGAAGAGGAGCAGGGACACGACGCCGAAGACCAGCGCGATCCGCTTCATGTCCGGCCTCCCTCACCAGGTCGTGTCTTTGGGCTGGCCAGCGCGCCCGCCGCGGCGCCCGCCGGCTCGGTGAACGGGTCGGCCGCCGGCTTAGCCCGGCTCGCCCCCAGCGAGGGCACCACGGACACCGCGATGCGGTAGGCGAGGGGGGCGCTCACGGCCGCCTCAATGCCGTTGAACAGGGCGTTGGACCAAGTGTCGTTCCACATTTGCAGCCACGTGTAGTACGTGGCGTTCAGGTAGGGATCGAAGGTCCAGTCGGTGAGGAACGCGTTCGGCCCGCCGCGCAGCATGCCGATCATGAACCCGTCCAGCACCATCGACAGCGTGCTCGCCCCAGGCGCGTAGACCGCCCCGCGCCGCGCCACGATGTAGAGGTCACAGAAGATGGCCTGGGTGAGGCCGTCGGTCCAGTCGAGCGCCCCATGCCCGCTGCCGAACAGCAACTGGGACAGCAGGAAGTTGACGAACACCATGGCCGTCACGCAGCCTGGCTTGCGCACCAGCGCCACACCGACCATCAGCAGGAACATGTACGGCAGGTCGTGGATCTGGATGAAGTGCGCCCCGGGGATCGGGTCGATCAGCGGGCCGATGATCTGATCCCCGATGATGTTGTCGTACACCTCGAGCAGCACGCCCAGTGCCGCGACGATGAGGATGTCCTGGGTCGTCCAGCGAGCCCAGCGCTTGGACTTCAGCGCCGCCCGCAAGATGACGCCAAGCCCGACGATGCAGACCACCCAGACGCCCCAGTAGTAGATGGCGTTCCAGCCCGGTGACAGCCGGATGGTGGAGTTGGCGACCAATGCGGTGGTGCCCATTGCGGCCCTCCAGATGCGCGCAGCAGCGTTTGAGGGTTACGGACGACATGCGCACCATGGCCGCAATCTCATTCAATGCCGCCCGCCGAGGCCGTGACAACGCCGCATGCTCGTTCTTCACGCAGTGTTCACCCGTGCGGCGCGAGGCCAGGGCCGGGTGTGTCCCACCGCCCGGTCCCGGCTGCATGGCCTGCCAGGCGATGCCCTAGGGTCGGGTCCCATGGCTGACCGGGCGGTGCTGGTAACCGGGGGGTCGCGGGGCATCGGGTCCGCGATCGTCCGGGCGTTCGCGGACCTCGGCGACCGGGTCGCGGTCCACCACCGTGACTCGGCGGCGCGCGCCGCCGGGATCGTGGCCGGGCTTCCCGGCGGCGGGCACGCGGTGGTGCAGGCGGACCTGGCCGACCCCGAGGCGGTGCGCCGGGCCGTGGATCAGGCGGCCGCCGCGCTCGGCGGCCTGGACGTGCTGGTCAACAACGCCGGGGTCTACGTTGGCCACCGGATCGCCGAGGTGTCCTACCAGGAGTGGCAGGCGGCGTGGCGGGAGATCATCGGGGTCAACCTTACCGGCGCAGCCAACGCCACCTGGTGCGCCGTCCAGCACATGATCGCCGGGGGCGGCGGCCGGATCATCAACGTCTCCTCGCGCGGTGCCTTCCGCGGCGAGCCGCGGCACCCCGCCTACGGGGCAAGCAAGGCCGGCCTGAACGCCTTCGGCCAGTCGCTGGCCAGGGACCTGGCTCCCTACGGCATCGCGGTGGCCACGGTCGCGCCAGGGTACGTCGAGACCGACATGGCCGCTGATTACCTGGCGGGCCCGGAGGGGGACGCGATCCGGGCGCAGAGCCCGTTTGGGCGGGTGGCGAAGCCGGCCGAGATCGCCGCGGCGGTGGTCTACCTCGCCTCACCGGAGGCGGAATGGGCCAGCGGCGCCATCCTCGACCTCAACGGCGCCTCTTACCTCCGGACCTGAGGCCCCAGGCGGCCAGCGATCCGGACGGTGTGGCCTTTGCTCGCCCCGTGCCCGTGGGCACCTGCGGCGGCCGCCCGGTGGGGCAGGCGTAGCGCATGTATGCCGTTATTTCAGGCGCAGCCGGGCACGGACCGGAAGATGATCCGAGCCGGCCGGCGGGAGGACCTCGCCGCCGCAGCGGGCGACACGGCGGCTGGTGAGAATGTGGTCGAGCTGCAGCAGGGGCCGGTGCGCGGGGAACGTGCGCCCGCTGACCGCCGGGGCGTAACCGGCCGCGAGCCCGGTGAGCGGCGCCGGCATGTTGAGATCCCCGACGATCACGGTCGGGATGTCGCCGGCATCCAGGCGCCGGACCAGGCGCAGCAACTGGACCGGGCTGAGCAGCCGGTGGGTCAGGTGCGTGTTCGCGATGCGCAACGGGCCACGGCCCGGCAGTTCCATCGTGACGAGCTGAGCCGCCCGGGGCGTAGTGTCACCGGCGATGCGGCCCAGGTCCACCACCTCGTACCCGGTGACCGGTGCCGTGGTGAGCGTCGCCAGCCCCCACCGGCCGCGCGCCGTTTCGTCCGCGATGCCGAAGCTGCGCAGGTCCGTGTCGTCCACCAGATCGGCGCTGAGCAGTTCGGTGCCGAGCGCCGAGGCGATATCCGCGACCGGATCGGGCCCATCGTGCGGGCGCCACACCTCCTGCAGGACGATGATGTCCGCCTTGAACTGGCGGCAGGCGGCCTCCAGGTCGTAGGGCCGGCCGTCCGCGCCGCGCCCGCCGTGGCTGTTCAGGCTGGCGAGGATTACTTCCAGATCACCGGTCATTTCTCTCCCGGACGAAAGCCTAGCTCCAGGCGCGGGCGGCGCTGAGAGCCGTCTCCGGCGTGGCCCACACCTCTCTGGGCGCAGCCCTTCTCAAGTCAGGACATTCGGTCCTTAATCCGCAAATGACAGTCGTGGGGGAGTGGTGGCCGGTAGATTTTGGTCGGGCGAATGCCCCGTTGGGGGGGTGTCGTCGTGGAATGTGACGGGTTGGGACGGTGCTTAGACCACGGGGCGGCTGAGATTTCCCTAGTACGCCCTTGTTTTTGAGGCGACATGGTGCGACGTAGCGATTACGGCGCGATGACGGGTGATGGGGCGTCGACACCGGGGTCGGCAAGTGGCTCTGCCTGGGGCACGGGGATGCAATCGATCTCTGGCAGAGCCCGGGCTGATGACGGGACGGCTGGGCCTGCCACGGAGGTGACCGAGGCGGCGAGGCCCGGGGTGACGTCGCGACCACGGGCGCGAAGCCGTGGCCGACGGCTGCCGGGGACGTCACTACTGGTGCTGGTTCTTGCCGTGCAGACGGTGCTTTCGGTGCGCCTGGTCCGGGCTGACACGGCCTTCGAGGATGAAGCCACCTATCTGTGGGCGGGGCATCTGGAGTGGGCACACTGGCTGCACGGCGCGTCGATCCCCCCGTTCGCGTCGTATTTCTCTGGAGCACCGGTGATCTACCCGCCGGTAGGGGCGCTAGCCGACAGCCTGGGAGGGCTGGCAGCAGCCCGGCTGCTGTCGCTGATGTTCATGCTGGCGGCGACGGCTTTGCTGTGGGGAACCGCCAGGCGGTTGTTCGGACTGCGGGCTGCGTTTTTCGCGGCCGCGCTGTTCGCGGTTGCGGGACCGACGCTGCATCTGGGAGCGTTCGCCACCTATGACGCCTTGTCGGTCGCGCTGACAGCGCTCGCGGCATGGTGTGTGGTGCGGGCCGGAGACGGGGAGGGAACCGGCTGGATGGTCGCGGCGGGCACCGCCTTGGCGATGGCCAACGCCACGGCGTATGCATCGGCCGTGTTCGACCCGGTAGTACTGGCGCTAGCGCTGCTGACCGGGTGGCCGGCCGGCCGGCGCCTGGCGGCCAGGCGGTGCGCGATCCTGCTGGTCGTGGTGGCGGTGCTGGTGACGGCAGGGTTGCTGGGCGGCGGCAGCGCCTACCTCGCCGGGGTGCGGCAGACCACGCTGGCGCGGGCCGCGGGGCCTGACTCCCCGTTGTCGGTGCTCAGCGCCGCTTGGTCGTGGACCGGCCTGATCCTGGTCCTGGCGATATGCGGAGTGATCGTCAGCTTGGCCGCCCGGCCGAACTGGCCGCGGACGTTGCTGCTGGCGGTGCTGGCCGCCGCCGCTGTGCTGGGGCCACTGGAGCAGGCGCGGCTGCATACCTTCGCCTCACTGAACAAGCACGTCGGCCTGGGTGCGTGGTTCGCCGCCATCGCCGCCGGGTACGCGGTGGACAGGTTCGTCGCGGCCGCGCCGGCGGGCCGTTCGCAGGCCGTCACGTGCGGGGCCTGCGTGGTGGCGCTGGCCTTTCCGGCCGCGGTAGGGGCGAGCCAGTCGTGGGTGTTTTCCACCGATTGGCCCAACGCCTCCAGCTTCATCGCGATCCTGCGGCCATTGGCCGATCACGGCAGCGGGCACCTGCTGGTCGAGGACCCCTCTATCGCTCGCTACTACCTGCCTGCCGGGGCCCAGTGGCAGCGGTGGTCGTCCACACGCAACATCGTCTTGCCATCCGGGGCCAATACCGGCGGCCCCGCCAGCACCGTCGGTGTCACCGGCGATGGCAACGCCGGCGTATTCGCCGAATTCATCACCCGCGGCTACTTCTCCCTCGTCGCGCTGAATTTCGCCGACACCACCGCCCTGGACCGCCGCCTCGGCGTCCAACTTCACCACGACCCCCGCTACCGCATCGCCGATGTAGTCCCCTATGGCACGGAAACCCTCACGGGGAGTCATGGGACGTATGTCATCTGGCGACACGAGCCCGCATCGTGACCGACACCCGTCAGCCCATCACCCCCGCGACCGCCGCAGAATGGCGCCGCCGCCGGGAGGCCAGCGGCGACCTGCCTTCCGCCCCCGACGAAAGGCCCCGGAACGGATTCGACGGGCAGTCCGGCAATGGGTTCCGCGTGCCGACCTATGCCCCCGTCGTGCAATCACAGGACGCCTCCACCAGGTTCGCCGAGTCACAGCAGGCGGGGCTCGCCGCGATAGCCGGCCTTGCGGCGCCCGCTGCGCCGCCCCGGCCACGTGCATCGCCTGAATCAGCGGTGTCACCAGCGCAGGCACCGAAGGCGCTGCCGGCGCCGGCCACGCGTGGCCAGGCCGCCGCCTCACCAGTCTCCGCGGTGATAGAGCGGCCCTCGGCTTCCCTGAGCCCGCCGGCGAATCCCCCGGGCCGGGAGACGACGCGGGGGAGCCTCCGGGAGCCCACGGCGGCGCAGGCCAGCAGCAACTTCGCTCAGCTGCACGCAATGCCGTTGATAGTCGTCCTCACCCTGGAGGTCTTCCTATCGCTGCGCCTGGTCACCAGCAATACCGCGTTCACCGATGAAGCGATGTATCTGTGGGCCGGGCGCCTGGAATGGTCGCACTGGCTGCACCAGACCCCGATCCCTTCCTTCGCCAGCTACTTCTCGGGAGCGCCGGTGCTCTACCCGGCGCTCGGCGCCCTGGCCAACAGTTTCGGCGGCTTGACGGGCGCCCGGATCCTGTCGCTGTGCTTCATCCTTGGCGCCACAGTGCTCTTGCACGGAACGACGCGGCGTATTTTCGACCGCCAGTCGGCCACGTTCGCCGCTGCCCTGTTCGCCGCACTTGGTTCAGCGCAATATCTCAGTGCGCTCGCCACTTACGACGCGATGGCGCTGTTCCTGCTGGCCGCGGCAACATGGCTGGGTATACGCGCGGCCGAATGCCGCACCGTGGCCGGTCGGCTGACCTTCATCGGCCTGGCGGCCGTTGCCCTGGTCTCGGCGGACGCCACGAAGTACGCGGCCGCCTTGTTCGATCCAGTGGTCCTGATCGCCATAGCGAGTTTCCACTGGCGAGACCTAGGCCGGCGGGCAGGCATGATCGCTGGGGTGCTGATGGCCGGAGGCACCGCCGCCGGAATCGCGGTCGCGCTGGCCTGGGCCGGGAGACCTTACCTGACGGGGATAGCCTCCACCACACTGTCCAGGCCGCCGGGTAACTGGCCGATGCTCGGCATTCTCTTCGTCAGCGCCGGTTGGGTGGGCGCCATCGCGGTTCTGGGCGTGATCGGGGCTCTCGCCACATCCTGCGCCCGGCGCAGCGGGCCGCACCGGACGCTCGCCTGGGCACTCGCGGCTGCGGCCTTTCTGGCACCTGCCGAGCAGGCCCGGATCCACGTGTTCACGAGTCTGTTCAAGCACGTGGCATTCGGCAGCTGGTTCGCCGCGGCCGTCGCCGGCTATGCGCTGATGGCCTTCATACGCGCGGTCCCGCCGGCGAAATCCCGTGGGGCGCTCTGCGCGGTGTTCTCGCTGATCATGCTTACCGCGGTTGCGGGCATCGCACTCGCGGCGGATCAGTACGGCAACTGGGCAAATGTGAACCCGGTCCTTCCGGCGCTGACCGAAACGCTCCAGGCTCATCCAGGATCGCTGCTGGTGGACACGACCGCGCCGTTTGACTACTACCTCATAGGCAGCGAGCCGTGGCAGCGAATCGCGGCCATACCGCGAGCTTCGCGACAGGCCGAAAAAGAGATCGTCGAGCAACGGCAGTTCTCGGTCATCCTGCTGTCATACACCGTTGGTGGCGGGGACTGCGGAAACGAGGACCCTGCGGTCAAGAGCACGCAGGCCGCCTGCCCGCATAACGTTGATCTTCGAATGCTCAGCGACCTTTTGAGCTCTGGTGATTACCGGCTCGCCGCCCGGATCCCATACCGGACCACGGCGTTCACGAGCGCGTACATGATCTGGGTACGTGAAGGCCCGCGATGACTGCTTATGCTGTGCCGCGCGAGGGACGGCATAGGCGGTCCGGTTATGTGCTTCCCGAACCGCCTGACGATGCCGAGAAGAGCTCATACGCATGGCGGTCCCTTCCCCTGTTGGCAACGGCATTGTCGATATCGGCGCTCTGCCTCATCGCGGCGCAAGTGTGGTTCGAGCTGCGCTACGCCCATGTGCTACCCTTCGCGGTCGCTCTATTCGCGGCCTACACCGCCGCTTATTGCGTCTATCAGCTGGTCAGCCTGCCGGTGAACTTCGCTGGCCGCAGCTTTGATCTTGCGGCCCACAACTCCTTCATTGCGACGTGGCGCCCGCGCCGCTACCCGTCGGTCGATATCTTCCTGCCCATCTGCGGTGAGCCGACGGACGTCTTGCGCAATACCTGGACCGGTGTTTTCGAGCTTGTGCAGGCATACCCCGGCGATGCGTACGTTTTCGTGCTGGACGACGGCCCGAGCCGCGAAGCTAGAGCGCTGGCACCAGCGTTTGGGTTCACCTACGTGCGCCGTCCGGCTATACGGAGCCACAAGAAGGCGGGCAACCTCAACTACGCCTTCGCGCGTACGCGCGGCGAGCACATCGTGATCTTCGATGCTGACTTCCGGCCGCGCGCGGACTTCCTGGCCGAGACGCTGCCGTATATGGACAACCCGCACACGGGGATCGTGCAGACCCCCCAATTCTTCCGGGTGAGCCGTCGGCAGACCTGGGTCGAGCGGGCCGCGGGGCCGACCTTGGAGGTGTTCTACCGGGCCGTCCAGGTGTCGCGGGACCGGTTCGGCTCGGCGCTGTGCGTCGGCTCCAACGCGGTATACCGCCGGGCGGCGCTCGCGCCGGTGGGCGGGTTCACCGAGATCCCGTACGCCGAAGACTCCCACACCGGGCTCGATGTCCGGTACTGCGGCTACGAGCTGATCTACCTTCCCGTCCCCTTGGCGGCGGGGATCTGCCCGGACACCCTCGATGCGTTCATGCGCCAGCAGTACCGCTGGTGCTGCGGCGCCACCTCGCTGATCTGGACCAGGCACATGTGGCGGGTCCAGATGCCCTGGACGTCCCGGCTGCCCTACATCGCCGGCTGGCTTTGGAACCTGACCACTGGCCTGCGCACCCTGATCGTGCCGCTGATCCCGGTGACGCTGCTGATCTTCCTGCCAGACGAGATTCTCCTCCGCAACTCACTGCTGCTGCTTCCCGCCGTCGTCACCAGCACGATCCTTTATCCCCTCTGGCACAATGCCCCCTACAGCCCCAGGATCTGGCCGCTGGCGATTGCCGTCGGATGGGCCCAGGTTCTCGCGATCTGGGATTACTCCCGCGGCAAGGTCATGTCCTGGCAGCCAACGCGTGGGCCGGGCGACGCCACGCGCCGGTTCTGGTGGGGCGTTACCCTCTGGAACGGCACCGTAGCCCTCGCCTGGCTTGGCCTCGCCGCTTGGCGCATCGAGCAGACCGGCTCCTTGAGGTTCGCCGCCGTGGCAGCTTTCGGCGTCGTCAACGCGCTCATCGTTGGCCGGCTGATCTTCCCAGGGAAGAGTGCCGCATGACGGCACCGTACGGGGGATCGCCGGCGCCGATGGCTCAGCCGCCACGGCGTGGCCGTCACTCCAACCGCGGCGTCGCGGACCGTGCCCGCTCGGCCATGTTCCGCGGCTATCGAACAGTAGAAGGCGTTGGCCGCAGGCTTGGCGGCATCATGCATGGCACGGTAGCCGCCGTGCTCATCGGCCTCTGCATCGCCGGGGCTCTGGCGCTCGTCACCACCGGCGTGGCGAAGGTCGGTGGCCCCATTGCGGCCGCGCCGCGGCCTGTCACGGATGACGCACCGCCGATCGGCACCTTCAGCCACCATCCAGTAGTGGTGAGGTTGCCGGCGCATCCCGAATCCTATGTCGGTGCATATGCGAAAGGCGTACCGGAGAGCTATGCGCCGATTAAGGCACTGGCCACGGCCACCGCCGCGAGACTGAACGTCGCGCT
>Ga0070710_10001047_pt1 | contig 13133 bp, 11 predicted proteins | sample LARL52metaG_FD_65454 | JGI IMG/M metagenome (GOLD analysis project Ga0070710, IMG submission 65454) | Corn, switchgrass and miscanthus rhizosphere microbial communities from Kellogg Biological Station, Michigan, USA - LAR L5-2 metaG | ecosystem: Host-associated > Plants > Roots > Rhizosphere ... | reverse complement strand
TGGAGGAACGAGCCGGGCGGGTACTGGGTCGCCGAGGCCGAACCCGTTGCGGCACAACACGCCCTGACCGCGAGCTGGCCGCGGGCCGAGATCGGGAAGGTGATCGCCGCCACCGATGGTGTCTCATGTGGAGTGTCGGAGTACGGGCTCTTCTCCTGGGAGGACCTCGCGGAAATGCCGTTGGGCGACGCGCTCGACCGAATCCGCGAAGCCGAGCGCGGTGATTCGGCGCACAAGCGGTGGCCACGCCACAAAACCCATGACGACCAAGCAGTCGCACGAATCAGCCTGTAACGAAAGAAGCCCCGCAGCGTTCTGCGGGGCTTCTTTCGAAGAGGGATGGCCAGGGGCGGGGTCGAACCGCCGACCTACCGCTTTTCAGGCGGTCGCTCGTACCAACTGAGCTACCTGGCCATGAATCTAGATGAAGCGACCCAGACGGGACTCGAACCCGCGACCTTCGCCGTGACAGGGCGACGCGCTAACCAACTGCGCCACTGGGCCTTGCACTTACTCTTGCTGATCTTACCTTACTGTACTGCGTGCCCCCAACGGGATTCGAACCCGCGCGACCGCCTTGAAAGGGCGGGATCCTAGGCCGCTAGATGATGGGGACTAGCTGGTCTCTGGAAGCATCGTAAGCATATGGCATAGGTCCACGCACCTCCAAAACGGGGGTGTCACTTATGCCCTGACCTGCCCAAACCGCCTTCCGTCCCACCTCGCCCAGATCGACAAATGCCTGTTCAGGACACATCAGGCCCGTCAACGGCTTTTTGTGATCCAGACAACTTCCACTCGGAAGATGCGACGCACGGCAGCACGTGCCCGAGAACTTCGCGGATCCGGGCGGGGAAGTCGGCGCACGCCGTCGTCGCCGAGGAGATCAGCCGGGCGCCGAGAGCGGCACCGCACAACGTCCGGGCCACGGCGTCGGGGTCGACCCCGGACCGGAGATCACCGCGCTCGCCGGCCTCCGCCACGTACGAGGCGACCATCTTCTCCCACGTGAGGTGCGTGGAGGGAACTCCCGGATAGCCGATCTCGCGGTCGGCGTTCAGCCGGACGCCCGCGCGCAGCACGACGTCCGAGGCCATCCGGCCGGCCGATTCGGTGAACATGCCGTGGAGAGCGCTCAACGGGTCGACGCCCCGCGCGTGCCAGTCCTCGCGGACCTGAGCCCACAGCTCGCTCTGCCGCTCGATCAACGCGCGGGCGACGGCTTCCTTGGAGGCGAAGTGGAAGTAGAAGGCGCCCTTGGTGAGCCCTGCGCGAGCGAGCACGGCGGTCAGCGACGTGCGTTCGTAGCCGAGCCGGTCGAACTCCTCCGCCGCGGCGTGGAGTATCGCCTCGCGTGTCGCATACGCCCGATCCTGCTGGGGCATGGGTAAAGGTTAGCCGTTGCCGCTAAAGAGACCGGTGGGTATGTTTCGAGATGCGGCCCTGTCCTGCAGACGCGCTCCGGGGGGTGCGCGTCTGGAGCCAGGGCCGCATCCGCTTTCGCCTCATCTCACCGCTGCACCGGAGGCGCTCCGCCGTCCTCCCCCGGTGACAGGCCCAGCATGTCGAGCAGCATCCGGCAGTCCTCCGTGCCCAGGGCGCTCCGTGCGACGGCGAGCCTGGCGCGGTGGACCTGGTCGTCGGAGATCCGCGAGGGTTCTCCGCTGCGCTGGGCCGGCACGCTCGGCCCGCCCTGTCGTGACATGCCGTCGTCTTGCGTGAACAGGAACTTCCGTACTTCGAGTGACCCGCTCATGAGTGCCCTCCCCGACTTGAGGTTGGCGCGAGGCTAAGCGACCTGGGACAACGGCCGCAGCCCCCCGCAGAGTGATTCCACCGCCACCCAGCGTTACTTTCCGTACTGGTGTGGTCCCTGCTTCGCGGGGATCTCGCCAGGGGAAGATGGACCGATGACGGATCCCACGCCGGAGCCTTCCCCCGATGCAGAGGGCCAAAACGCGGAACAGATACCGCCCGCGGTCGACCCGCAGGAGGTCCTGAAGGCCATCAGCGGCATCGACCTGGACTCGATCGACACCGACATCGAGTCCGCGTTCGGCGCCAGGATGGCCGAGCTGGACCAGATGCTCGCGGGGCTCGACGACCTGGTCAACAAGATCGAGCAGGACATCCAGAACCTGGACCAGCCGAAACCCGACGGTCCTCAGTAGACCTTTTACCCCAGGGGGGTATGATCGGCGTCCCGACCGAGAAAGGGACCCCGATGTCCGTCTCTGCCACCTACACCGTCACCGGCATGACCTGCGGCCACTGCGTGAGCTCCGTCAAGGAGGAGCTGAGCGAGGTCGCCGGCGTCACGGGCGTCGACGTCGTCCTGGAGACCGGCGCGGTGACCGTGACCAGCGACCGCGAGCTGGACCGCGCCGAGGTCGTCGCGGCCGTCAGCGAGGCCGGGTACCAGGTCGCCTGATGACCACGACCGAGCCCCGCCACGTCGAGCTCAGCATCAGCGGCATGACCTGCGCCTCGTGCGCGCGGCGCATCGAACGCAAGCTGAACAGGCTCGACGGCGTCTCCGCCACCGTGAACTACGCGACCGAGAAGGCCACCGTCCAGTTCCCGGGCAACGTGCGCGTGGACGACCTGGTGTCGACCGTGCGCGCGGCGGGCTACGACGCGGAAGAACCCAAGCCGGAGGCCGCCGAGGAGTCCGGTGAGCTGGGGCTTCGGTTCGCACTGGCGGCGGCGCTCGGACTGCCGGTGATCGCGTTCTCGATGATCCCGGCGCTGCAGTTCCCGGTGTGGCAGTGGCTGTCACTGGCGCTGGCCAGCGTCGTCGTGTGGGTCTGTGGCTGGCCGTTCCACCGTGCGGCATTCGTGAACGCACGGCACGGCGCCAGCACGATGGACACCCTCGTGTCGATGGGCGTCACGGTGTCGTACCTGTGGTCGCTCTACGCGTTGGTGTTCGGCACGGCCGGGACGATCGGCATGCGGCACGAGTTCAGCCTCCTGCCGCGGCCGGCCGGCTCCGGCGACATCTACCTGGAGGTCGCGGTCGGCGTCACCGTGTTCCTGCTGCTCGGCCGCTTCCTGGAGGCCAGGTCCAAGCGCAGCGCGGGCGCCGCCCTGCGGTCCCTGCTCGCCCTCGGCGCGAAGGACGTCTCGGTGCTGCGGGACGGCGCCGAGACGCGGGTTCCGGTGGAGCAGCTCCGGGTCGGCGAACGGTTCGTGGTCCGTCCGGGTGAGCGCATCGCCACGGACGGCCTAGTGGTCGAGGGCAGCTCCGCCGTTGACCGCTCGATGGTGACCGGGGAGTCGGTGCCGGTCGAGGTCGGCGTCGGCGACGCGGTCGTCGGAGGGACGGTCAACGCGGGCGGACGTCTGGTCGTCTCCGCGACGTCCGTCGGCGCGGAGACCCAGCTCGCCAGGATGGCGCGGCTCGTCGAGCAGGCCCAGGCGGGCAAGGCGCAGGTGCAACGGCTGGCCGACCGGGTGTCGTCCGTGTTCGTCCCGGTCGTCGTGGTGATCGCGCTCCTGGCGTTCGGCGCGTGGCTGCTCGCCGGGCGGCCGCTGGAGTTCGCGGTGACGACGGCCGTGGCCGTGCTCGTGATCGCGTGCCCCTGCGCGCTGGGCCTGGCGACACCGACGGCGTTGCTCGTGGGCACCGGACGCGGCGCCCAGCTCGGGATCCTCGTGAAGGGCCCCGAGGTGCTGGAGTCGACGCGGCGCGTGGACACCGTCGTGCTCGACAAGACCGGCACCGTCACCACCGGGCGCCTGGCGCTGGTCGACGTGATCCCCGCGGACGGCGTGCCGCGCGACGAGGTGCTGCGGTTCGCGGCAGCCGTCGAGAACGCCTCCGAACACCCGATCGCCGCGGCGATCACCCGCGAGGTGCCGGACCTCCTGCCCGTGTCGGACTTCGTCTCCACGGACGGCGTCGGCGTCAGCGGTGTCGTCGAAGGCCGACGCGTCGTCGTCGGACGCACACGCAACGTTTCGCTGCCTCAGGAACTGACTGAGGCCCTGGTTGCACACCCCGCTCGCACGGCGGTCGCGGTTTCCTTTGATGACAAGGTTGTCGGCCTTCTCGTCGTGTCGGACGTCGTGAAACCCACGTCGGCACAAGCGATTCGCTCGTTGCGCGCGCTGGGCCTGCGCCCGGTGCTGCTGACCGGCGACAACGCCGAGGTCGCCGCCGCGGTGGCCGCCGAGGTCGGCATCGACGAGGTCATCGCCGACGTCCTGCCCGCCGGCAAGGTCGAAGCCGTCCAGAACCTTCAGGCACAGGGCCGAGTTGTGGCGATGGTCGGCGACGGCGTGAACGACGCGCCCGCCCTCGCCGCCGCCGATCTGGGGCTGGCCATGGGAACCGGCACCGACGTCGCGATCGAGGCGGGCGACCTGACGCTCGTGCGCGGCGACCTGCGCGTGGCGGCCGACGCGATTCGGTTGTCCCGCAAGACTTTGGGCACGATCAAGGGCAACCTGTTCTGGGCGTTCGCCTACAACGTCGCTGGACTTCCACTCGCGGCGCTGGGGCTGCTGAACCCCATGATCGCGGGGGCCGCGATGGCTTTCAGCAGCGTGTTCGTCGTTACCAACAGCCTGCGACTAAGGGGATTCCGTCCATCGGCGGCTTAAGAATCTCCCTGGGAACCCTCCCCAACCGCCTTGTGCGCGTGCAACAATCCGAAGTAGCTGACACACCCCCGGTCAGCGCCTGTGGAGATCCCCTCCGGCCCCCGCGTTCCTCCCCCTGGCGCGGGGGCCTCTCCCTTCCCGCAGGCTGCTCGGCTGACGCCTCGCCGCCCGCGGGATCGGGTGTCTTCTGGGGGCCGAGCCCCCAGACCCCAGCCGGGGGCAAGCCCCCGGACCCCCGGTAGGTTGCCCGGCCCTGCGGTTGCCCGGCCCTGCGGTTGCCCCGTCTGCAGATCAGTGCTGCGGCTCTCCGTGTCTGGTGGTAGGTACACCGTGAGTAGAGCAGGCTTACACCTTGGAGTGACTCAGGTCACAGGTGTTTGGCTTCCGTGACCGAGCCGTTATCGTGTTCCGGTGCCTATCGGATCCCTCGGACGCTCCAAGTCCGGCCGTCACCGCCCCGCGGACGAACCGCAGGAGACGTCGCCCGACGAGGAGCTGACCTCTTACCTCGCAGCGCTGGCCCCCGACTCCGACAACGAGACGACCGCCTCGGGCTTCGGCAACGCGCAGGTGTACCAGCTGCGGCTGCAGCTGATGGCCAACGAACAGCTCAAGGAGCTCGCCGCGGAGCGCCAGACCTCCCCGCAGGCGCTCGCCACGGAGTGGGTCATGCAGCGGCTGGAGTGGGAAGCGCGTCAGCGCGGCCACTAGACCCGGCAAACGGAAGAAGGACCCTCGGCCGAGCCCGGCCGAGGGTCCTTCTTCACGTGCGACTAGATTTGCGGCGAATCAGATCGCACGGACGTTCTGAGCCTGCGGGCCCTTGGTGCCCTGGCCGACCTCGAACTCCACGCGCTGGTTCTCCTCCAGGGTCCGGAAACCCTGACCCTGGATCTCCGAGTAGTGGACGAAGACGTCTGCGCCGCCGTTGTCCTGGGCGATGAAGCCGAAGCCCTTCTCGGAGTTGAACCACTTGACAGTGCCCTGTGCCATGTACCTGCCTCCATCGCAGGAAAGCTTGGGGCTGCACCGTGCAACCCCGGCCGTCCCGGGGGCGTTCAGCTCGCTCGGTGAGAGCGCACAGCACGCCCGCGTGTCGTTCCGCGAGCGTGTGAAGCACGAACACAGAAACCACGGCCTGCGCGGGTCAGCCTAACGTGTGATGCGTCATAGCACTACAGGTCATTACCGGCCAGTTGCGTGCCTCAATAGGGGGAAACCGCTGGTCCGGGTGGGTGATCGCGATCTCATGAGCAACGTGTTCCGGCCCCGTGCGTCTTCTCCTGCGTTGGACGAGGGGATCTTGGGGAGAGCACGTGTTCCGGCCACTGATTTTGGCTGTACTGCTGGGATTGACCGCCTGCAGCGCCGCACCTGACGCGCCGTCGTCACCGACTGCACCGGTGGCGGTGGAGAACAAGGCGAAGGCGGCGCTGACCGTCACGCCCGCATCGGGCGAGGGCATCAGCCCCGCCGGGCCGTTCCAGGTCGGGGTGACCGGGGGTGCGCTGACGGCCGTCGCGCTCACCGGCGCGGACGGCAGGGTGGTCAAGGGGGAGCTGGCCGCCGACAAGTGGGTCGCCACCGAGGACCTCGGTTACGACAAGGCCTACACGTGGTCCGGTACCGCGAAGGGCGAGGACGGTGCGGAGGTGCCCGTCAACGGATCGTTCCGCACGATCAGGCCGCAGCGGCTCGTCAACGCGTCGGCGAACGTCGGTGACCACGAGACGTACGGCGTCGCGATGCCGATCAAGGTGACGTTCAGCTCGCCGGTGCAGGACAAGGCATCGGTGCAGAAGGCCATGACGGTCAAGACCTCCGTGCCGACCGAGGGCGCGTGGGCGTGGCTGTCCGACACCGAGGCGCACTGGCGGCCGCGCGAGTACTGGAAGACGAACACCGAGGTGTCGGTGAACCTCGACGTCTACGGCGTGCCGTTCGGGGGCGGCGCGTACGGGGCGGAGGACGTGCACGTGCAGTTCAAGATCGCGGACCGGGCCCTGGTGGTGAAGGCGGACACGCAGACGCACCGGTTCGTCATCTACCGCGACGGCGTGCAGCTGCACGACTTCCCGGCGTCCTACGGGCTGGACAGCGTCCGGGACCGGGTCACCCGTTCCGGCACGCACGTGGTGATGCAGAAGGAAGCCAGCCGCAAGATGACCAACCGGAAGTTCGGCTACGCGAACGTCCCGGTCAACTGGGCCGTGCTGATCTCCGACAACGGCGAGTTCGTGCACGAGTACGCGCCGTCGGTGGCGCAGCAGGGCAAGGAGAACGTCTCGCACGGGTGCGCGAACCTGTCGCCGGACAACGCGAAGACCTTCTTCGACCTGGCGATGATCGGCGACCCGGTCGAGGTGCTGAACTCCTCGGTGCAGCTCAGCGACGAGCCGGAGTTCAACTACTACGACTGGGCGCTCGACTGGGCGACCTGGACGTCGAAGTCCGCGGTGAAAACTAACTCTTCTCGGTGATCTGGGGTGGCTGCGGGATCTCGTAACCCGACGGACCGACGTTGCGTTCGAGGGCCCGCTTCCACTCGCCGCTCGAAACCATCTTCTCGATGGCCTTGTTGACGGCGTCACGGGACTTGGTGTCGCCCTTCGGCAGACCGATGCCGTAGCGCTCCTTCGAGAACGGCTTGCCGACGAGCTTGAGCAGCTCCGGGTTCTCGGCGGCGAACCCGGCCAGGATGACCTCGTCGGTCGTCACGGCGTCGACGTTGCCCGCCATCAGCGCGATCACGCAGTCGGAGTACTGGCCGTACTCCACGAGCCGCACGCCCTGGGCGTGGTCGCTCTTCACCTTCTGCGCGGAGGTGGATCCCTTGACCGAGCACAGCTTGCGGTCGTTCAGGGTGTCCGGGCCCTTGATGGACTGCTCGGTGAAGCGGACCAGGATGCCCTGGCCCGTCTCGAAGTACGGTCCGGCGAAGTCCACCTTCTGCTTGCGGGCGTCGGTGATCGAGTAGGTGGCGACGATCAGGTCGGCCTCGTGGTTCTCCAGCATCGACTCGCGGACCGCGCCGCGGGCCTCCTTGAAGGTGATACCGCTTTCCTGCACGCCCAGCTCGTTCGCCACGTACTTGGCGACGTCGACGTCGAAGCCGACGTACCGGCCGTCCAGGCGCCTCTGGCTGAGGCCCGGCTGGTCGTAGCGGATGCCGATGGTCAGCTTCCCGTTCTCGGCACGTCCGATGACTGTGCTGGTGTCACCGCTCCCACAAGCGGTGGCTAGCGCCGCTACAGCGGTCAGGAGCGCGGCACGACGGATCACGACAAGCCTTCCGGGGGTGTGGTGGAGTCGTGAGCAATGCTACGTATCCTCGGCGATGATCGACTGTGATGTGTGACAACTACGGAAGCCGCGCTCGGCTGGGTGTCACATGTCGGCCGTGCCGTTCGATGGCGCGTTTCAGATGACCCGGCGGAGTCAGTCTTCTGATCTTGCCGGGCACCATAAGTGCAGCTCGGCGCATTATTCGCAGCCATCGGTCGGCGTGTGCGTATGGCGCGCGGCCGTGCAGTTCGACCGCCCAATCAGGCTGCACCGAGTACGCCAGGTGGCCCACCAGCACTCGGTAGACCGGCAGACCGCGGCTGATCCAGCCCTTGACAGGCGGACCGTGCAGGAAGTCGTAGATCACCTCGGAATCGGCCGTTCTGCGCAGCTCAGGACGCATTCGGTCGAAATATTCGGCCATTTCGCGCCGCGACCCCGGCACCTCGTCCTCGTGCAGGCCGACCAGCGACGCCGCGAACCGCTGCTCGGCGTAGTACCGGTCCTTCTGCCGGTCCGTCAGCCCGTAACCGGCGCGGTCCATCACCGTCTCGAAGCAGTAGACCTCCGAGCAATGCACCCACAGCAGCAGCTCGGGTTCGTCGATGCGGAACGTCCTGCCGTCGACGACGCCGCGCAGGCTCCTGTGCGTGGCACGGACGCGCGCGGCAGCCTCGGCGATCTCCTCGTCGGTGCCGTAGACGCCGAGCCCGACGAAGTCCGCCGTCCGCTTCAGCCTGCCCAGCGGATCCGCCTGGAAGTTCGAGTTCTGCACGACACCCGCCACCGCCTTGGGGTGCAGTGACTGCAGGTAGAGGCTGGCGATGCCGGCGATCCACATCGTCGGGTCGGCATGCATCTGCCAGCTCACGGAGTTCGGATCGGGCATGCGCCCATCGTCCCGTTTCGCGAAGACGATGGCCACAACCAGTAACACCGTTAGCGGGCGCAACGATTCCACGGGGACGGCGGCTACCGGGCAGGCGGAACCTGGGGAGCGAAAGCGATGACTGGTGTCAGACGCCGCGGCTATGTCGCAGCGGCGGTGGCGGTGATGGCCACTGCCGTGCTCGCGGCGTTGTTCGCGGCTCCGGAGGACAAACCGGTGGACATCCGGCTCGTGGCCCCGCCGGCCCCTCCACCCAAGGTCATCATCGCGACCGCCACCACCACGGTCTCCGCCGTCGGTCCCCGGCGGCCGCCACCACCCCCTCCGCCACCACCACCGCCTGGTGCCAAGCCGCCGCCTCCCCGGCACAGGCCGGAGCCGCCTCCGCCGACGCAGTCGTCGAAGCCCAGACCGCCCAGCGTGTTCGACATCCTGCGCTGCGACTCGAAGTTCCTCGGGGACGCCGACTTCAACCGCTGCCTGGACTGGCCGCCCGACGTCGGGGAGTTCTGCGACTTCCTGGAGGAGCACCACCTGCAGCCGCTCGACCTGCGCGGACCTGACGGCCGTCCGATCGAGGGTCTCGACTGCGGTTAGGCCTTGAGCTCCCGCAGCCTCGCGAGGTTCGCCTCCGCGCGGGTGCCGAGGAGCTGGGCCTCGCCGAGGTAGTGGTCGTCGATCAACGCCTCGACCTCGTCGTCGTTCATCGCCGGGACGATCCTCGCGGCCATCCGGTTCATGTTGCGGTAGCTGCCCTGCAACAGGAACTCGCCACCGCCCGCCGCCGACGCGAGGTACGCCCGGTTGACTTTGAGCACGACCTCCTGGACCCGTTGCAGCTTGCGGACGACCGACAACATCCTTTCCAGCTCAACGGTTTCGTAGTCGTGCCGAACGGTTTCACCGTTCACCAGGCGCACCAGCGGTTCCACGTCGACACCGTTCAGGACCGGGTTGGCCGCCGACGCGTTTTCGAGGTAGCTCAACGCGAAGAGGGCGTCGCGGCCCGACAGCACGTCGCCGAGGTTCCACACGTCCGCGCGGTTCGCGAGCATGTCCGGGACGCGGAACGCGCGACCGGTCTCGGTGTACGGGTTGCCGGCCATCGACACCGCGAAGCGCTTGCCCCGCAGGTCGAACGTGCGTGCCTCGCCGTCCCACACGCCGTCAACGCGTCGTTGTGCGTCGCACAGCGAGATGAACTTCTGCAGCAGCTCAGGTGATGTGTGCTGGATGTCGTCGAGGTGCAGCAGAACGTTGCTGCCCAGGGCGAACGCGAAGTTGATCCGTTCGACCTCCTGGCGTGCGGTGGCATTCGGGGCCTCCTGCGGGTCGAGTGAGGTGACGCCGCTGCCCAGCGCCGGGCCGTTGACCTTGACGAACACCATGCCGAGGCGGTTCGCGACGTACTCCATCAGCGTCGTCTTGCCGTAGCCGGGCGGGGAGATCAGCATCAGCAGGCCCGTGCCGTCGTTCAGCTGCTTGGCGAGGTTGTCGCCGATCAGCGGCAGGTACACCTCGTTCAGCAACCTGTTGCGCACGAACGTGTTCAGCACCGCCGGGCGGTAGTCGTCGAGCTTGAGCCTGCGCCGTTCCCCGGCCAGCAGCTCGTCGCGTTGCCGTTGGTAGGCGCGGAAAGCCGGGACCCGCTGGGTGCTGAACTCGCGCAACCTGGTCAGGGTCTCGTCCAGGCGGAGGTCCAGGGACTGGTCGTTCACGCGCGGGTGCGTGCCGAGCAGACCGGTGACCGACTCGGACAGTGCGGCGCTGGAGTCGTAGCGCGGCAGGTCGGTGAGCAGGACCGCGACGACCTCGGGAAACTCCGGGCAGTCCTCGTCGCCCAGGAACGCCCGCAGCCACGCCTCGATCAGGTCGCGGTCGTGGAGCTCCTCGGTCACCACCGCCCTGAACCTGTCGATCACCGTGCGGGCGGCCTTGCTGGTGACGAACCCCTCCGGCTCGCAGGCCAGTTCCTCGAACAGGTACTCGGCGGTCAGGTCGTCGAGGCCGAACTGCGCGGTCAGCTCGGGGATTCCGTGCGTGCCACCGAAGATCGCGCGGGCGCGGGCCAGTGACTCGGCCTTGCGCGCCCACACCGCCCGTTGGTCCTCCGGCTGTCCGGACCAGAAGAGCTGGGCCGCCGCGCGGGTCGCCGGCGGATACCTCAGGAGACCGGCACCGGCGTGAAGTCGTTGCAGGACAGCGAGAATCTTCGCGGCATCGTGGTCGTGGACGCCCTTCTCGTAGCCCTCGTCGTAGCGTTCCGCGGCGGCGTTCGCCACGTCTTCGCGACCTTCGGCGAGCAGGCAGCCGGCGAGGTGCTCGGACCGGTAGACCTCCGGCGTCTCCGAGACGAGCAGCTGGCCCCAGAACCGGCGGGTGTGCTCGAACCCGGTGACCTCGCTGCGGTAGTCGGTGCCGGTGATCACGTAGCACAACCGGCCGTCGCGAGGGACGAGGGTGAGGTTCATCGGCTCGGTCGCCACCGGGAAGCGGTGACGACCGAGCACGATCGACGCGCCGTCGTACAGATCGGCCCGGTCGCGCAGTGCCCGGCCTCCCTCTTGCCGGGCATCGCGCAGACTCGCGTCGAGCTCGTCCGCCCGCACGTCACCGAGGGTTCTGAGCTGCTCAGCGACGCTGCGGACCTTGGTGACCATCGGGTCGGCCGCGAAGTAGGTGTTGATCTCGTCGGTCGAGCCGAGCTTCCCGACGCGACGGCGGATCGTACCGAGCACGCGTTCGGCCGACTGCACGAGCCGGTCGGCCTTGCGCGCCCGTTCGTCGAGCAACGTCTGCTTGCGCGCGGAGAACGCCTCGTAGACGTCCGTGCGCTTGGCGCCGACCTGGGCGAGGAAGTCGTCGAACTCGCCGAACCGCGACTCCAGGTTCTCCAGCTGCAGCAGGAGCCGGCCGAGCTGGTCGTCGCAGCGCTGCGGGGTGTCGGTGACCGACAGCGCACCGGTCACGGCCTGGCCGAGCAGCGCGAACTCCGCGGCGAACTCGGCCCTGCCCTCGGCGTTCGCCAAGACCTGTTTGCGACCGTCCACTGTGGCGCGTGCGCGGTTGACCGCGGCCAGCACCTCGCCGATGCCCGCCAGGATCGCCGTGCGGGTGGTCGTGTCGGCGGCGTCGAGGGTGCTGACGACCTCGGTCAGCACCTCCAGCCCGGCCTGCTGCTGCATCAGGCGTTCGTACAGCGGTTCGGCCTCGGCCGCGGTCGTCAGCTCCGCGGCCGCGATCCGCTCGATCTCCTCGTGGTACTGCGTGAACGCACCGTCGCCGCCGAGGAAGGCGACCGCCCGCCTGGCCGAAGCACCGAGCTCCTCGACCAGTTCGGCCTCACGCCGGTCGATCTCCTCCAGGTCGACGTGCTTCAGGTCCTTGAGGGTGATCAGACGGCCCTGCGCGGACCGCAGATCGGCCAGCAGGCGGACCCACTCGTCGGCGCTTCGCGGGGTCGCGGACCTGGCGAGCCTGATCAGTGAGGCGAGCTTCTCGGCAGCCGCGCGGAGCTGCCCGGCGGCGTGTTCGGTGAGCGTGCGGACGGCCTCGAACTCGTCCAGCACCTGCTCGGCCGTGGCGCGAACGGCCAGGACGTCTTTCTTGAGCCCCAGCTCGTCGAGCCAGTGCACGCCGTCGATCACCCTGGTGCACAACGCGATCAGGCCCTCGAACACCGGCGCGTTCGGGGCCATCTCGGCGGCCATCCGGGTGACGGAGAGGCAGTCCGAGATGCCGCGGACCAGTTCGGCGTTGCCGATGCGGGCCAGCGGGCCGGACTCCTGCGGCAGCACCTCGTCCGCCACGAACGGCGTGCGCCAGACCTGCATCGGATGCACGCGCACGGGTTCGGCACCGGTCTCGCGGAAGATCACCAGCGTGCCGTCGGCGAAGAGCGAGTAGCCGTGGCAGGTGATCGGTGCCGCGACCTCCTTGCGGATCACGTTGTAGGGCAACAACAAGCTGCGGCCCTCGCGGCGGGCGTGGTAGACGAACAGCACGTCCTCGCCGTTGGCCGAACGGATGACCCGTTCGAACTCCAGGTCGTCGGTGTCGACGTCGAACGTCTTGTCCGCGCCGGTGACGAGGTAGTAGCCGCCCGGGAAGATGATCCCCTGGTCCTCCGGCAGCCGCTGGCAGGCCTGGCCGATGCCGTCGAGCCTGGTCACCACCTTGGTGCGGGTGTTGAAGACCAGGTGCCGCCAGACCGTCTCGTTGTACGGGCGGATCCTGAGCAGGATCAACGGGCCGACGCGGGCGTAGTGCACGTCGGCGTCCCCGAGGCTCTGCAACGGTTCTTCGACGGGCTCTTCGTAGACGCCCTCGCCGGTCTCGGTGTTGTCCTCGA
>Ga0070710_10001044_pt1 | contig 13170 bp, 18 predicted proteins | sample LARL52metaG_FD_65454 | JGI IMG/M metagenome (GOLD analysis project Ga0070710, IMG submission 65454) | Corn, switchgrass and miscanthus rhizosphere microbial communities from Kellogg Biological Station, Michigan, USA - LAR L5-2 metaG | ecosystem: Host-associated > Plants > Roots > Rhizosphere ... | reverse complement strand
CTTCAGCGAGTTTGTCTCCGACCCAGCGAACCCTGTGGTCAACGTTTATAGCTCTTCGGGTGCGCACGATTACCGCAAACTGGTGGACCGGCCGGATGTGCTCACCTTCGATTCCACGCCGCTGCCGAGCGACACTGAAGTGACGGGACCGATCACAGTTCGTTTGTTTGCCTCCTGTGACTGCCGCGATTTCGATCTTTGGGCGCGCCTTCTGGATGTGTCACCCGATGGGACCGCGATCAATTTGATGAGTCCCGGCTTGGACGTGTTGCGGGCCAGCTATCGCGATTTGAAACAGGGCCGGCAGTGGCTGACGCCGGGGACAATCTACGAACTGAGATTGGAGAACCTGATCACCAGCAACGTGTTTCTGCAGGGGCATCACATCCGCTTGCAGATTTCGGCCAGCTTCATGCCCAATTTTTCGCGCAACCTGCAGAGTGGAAAGTCTGAGGCGGACAGCGCAGAGATGCAAAAAGCAAATATTCGCGTGTATCACGACGCGTCGCATGCCTCGCAGATCGTGCTTCCGGTAATCGCTGGCGCCAAGTAGCTTGCCAACCTAATCACTGACGGCGGATCGACTGAAGGAGCCCGACGGAACGCCGTCGCATCCAGCTGATTTACCCTAGTCCTCCGTCTATTTCACAGACTGGTGCTGCGCCGCTTCTCTCGCCAACAGTCTCTTTGCCTGATTGTCGCCACTCGCGGCCTCTCGGGCGGTCTGGGAGGAACTCTCAGTCCCTTCCTGCACAATCTGTTTGGCGGCACTTATCGTAACTGTGTCCGTCGGGCCGGGCTGCGCTTTCGCTTGCGCCTGCGGCTGGAGTGTTGCCTTGGTCTGAACTGTCGGTTGGGCGTGGGTTGCGCTACTTACTGGGGTAATCATAGGAGTGTTCCTCTACCGGTTCCCATCGGCTGAACGCAACTGGGACTTTAATCGACGAAAATTGATCGGCACAAGGCTGACCCTGGAAGGTTGACGCGGTCGCTAAGAAGGGGGCGCCTGGAGATGCGGCTTTGCGAACAAAATTTCCAGCACCAATAACCCAGCCCCCACCACAATGGCGCTATCCGCCAGATTGAACACCGGCCACTGGTACCGCTTCACATAAAACAGCAGAAAGTCGACCACGCGCCCGCGGGCGACACGGTCCCAGAGATTCCCTAAGGCTCCTCCCATGATCAGCGATAAGCCAATGCCGGTGACCAGGTGGGCATGGTTATTTTTCCAGAGCAGCGCCGAGACCACGAGTAGCGCGATCACAGAAAATGCGATCAGCAAACCCGTCTTCCAGGGAGCGGTTGAGTCGGCGAACAGGCTGAAGGCGGCGCCCGTATTCTCGGTGTGGGTGAGCTGAAAAAAGCCGGGGATGACCTGAATATGCGAATACAGCGAGATGCGCTGCGCCACGACGTGCTTGGTCCAGCGGTCGAGCAGGACCACGATCAGAGCAATCAACAAGTACACCGTGCGCGCGGAGTTTCTTGTCATCCGGAATCTAGGCCTGGAATCATCTTAAACTGCCGCGGCGTGGCGCGCCGGTAAGAACGGGACCCGGTTCCGAAAAGCGCAACTTTTTCCCGGAAAATTTTTCATTTTCAACTATCCCGCGCAAGCGCTGTCCATGTATTCTGAGGCGGCCTTGAGACTGGCCGCGTGTCGCGGAACCCGCAGCCTGCGTCTCGAGTTGTTCTAATCCTTATGTCGGCGATATGCGTGCATGAAGCTTTGGAAACGATGGAGAGGCCGGACCGTCCTGTTCCTGGCAGTAGTAGGCCCGGGGATAATCACCGCCAACGTCGACAACGACGCCGGCGGCATTCTTGTTTATTCCCAGGCCGGCGCGCAATACGGCTTTCTTCTGCTGTGGACGCTGATCCCCATCACCCTGGCTTTGATCGTGGTGCAGGAAATGAGCGCCCGCATGGGCGCGGTCACGGGCAAAGGCCTAAGCGATCTGATCCGCGAGGAATTTGGCCTGCGCATCACCTTCCTGATGATGCTGGGAATTTTGATTGTCAATTTCGGCAATGTAGTGACGGAATTTATCGGCATCGCCACCAGCCTGGAACTGTTCGGCCTCTCGCGCTACATCACCGTTCCGGTATGCGGCATCATTGTTTGGCTAATCGTGGTCAAGGGTCAATATAAGACTGTCGAGAAGGTTTTTCTTGCCGCATCGTTCTTCTACATCACCTACATTTTTGCTGGGACGATGGCGCACCCGCTCTGGAAAGACGCGGCCATCGCGACCATCAAGCCGCCAGCGCTACATGCATTTCGCGATCAAGCCTACCTCTTCATGGTGATTGGAGTAGTGGGGACGACGATCGCTCCCTGGATGCAGTTCTATCTTCAATCCTCGATTGTTGAAAAAGGCGTAACCCGGCGTGGGCTGAGGGCGTCGCGCTGGGATGTAATCACCGGGTGCATCTTTACCGACGTGGTGGCGTGGTTCATCATCGTGGCTTGCGCCGCGACGCTTTATGTTCACGGATACCGCGACATCAAGTATGCGGCCGATGCCGCGCAAGCGCTGAAGCCTCTCGCTGGGCAGTACGCCTACATCTTATTTGCTATGGGATTGTTCAACGCGTCGCTATTTGCGGCGTCCATTCTTCCCCTCTCCACCGCTTACACAGTTTGTGAAGGACTGGGCTTTGAATCCGGCGTCGACAAAAAGTTCGGCGAGGCTCCGTTCTTCTACTGGCTTTATACCCTGCTCATCGTCGCCGGCGGCGCCGTGCTTCTCATCCCCAACCTGCCGTTGATCAAGATCGCAGTTCTGTCACAGGTTGTGAATGGCGTCGTGCTGCCGTTCGTACTGATTTTCATGCTGCTGCTGGTGAACAAAAAAGAATTGATGGGAGCGTATGTGAACACTCCCTTGTTCAATGTGCTGGCATGGGGAACTACGGTGATCATGATCGGATTAACGGTCGCGTGGTTCTGGACGTTGAAGGCCGGCGGCTGAAACACCGTTTACTCGGCGTGCATCGGGGTCAGACGGGAACGCATCACAGCAACCTCCCTGCCACCAGATCCTTCACCAGTGAAGCATCGGCCTCTAGGAAATCATACGAGGTCAAGTCCTTTGGAGCCGACCACTGCAGGTCGCGAAAGATGCGATTCTCCATTTCTCCACTGTATTCTCGAACAATGAAGAATCGCAGTTCGACAGTGGCGCCGTTCGGGTAGGTATGCTGCAGGCGGGCGATCTCATCGCCAATTTTGGCGTGAATTCCCAGTTCTTCCTCCAGTTCCCGGCGCAGCGCGTCGCGCGGCTGTTCCCCCTCTTCGATCTTTCCCCCAGGAAACTCCCACTTGAGCGGCATGGTCTGGTGTCGCGTGCGCTGGCAGACCAGCACCTTGCCATCTTTTTCGATTACTCCTGCGACGACCCGTTTCATAGTTTGGAAGGTGCGAGAACGTGAGGAAGATGCGCTAAGTCATTCTACGATGGGTTGGACGCCGCGTCCTTCCGGCGGTCAGGACGCTCGATCATTTCACCCCACAAGCCGAGTAACGTCCCCTCAGCCCTTGGTTGCAACTTCCAGCTTTTTCCCCACCGCTTCAGCGCAATACTGGACCAGTTGCTGGTCATCGACGCCGAATGCTGCGGCAAAATGGCTGTCGATATCGAGTTCCCCAGCGACTTGCCCCTTTACGAAAATGGGCACAACAATCTCAGACTTGGTTTCCAGAGAGCAGGCGAGATAGCGCGGGTCCTTGCTGACATCATCGACGACGATGGTCTTTCCGCTGGAGGCGGCCGCTCCACAGATACCCTGGTTCAACGGGATACGCGTGTGCGGAGTCATGGCACCTACGAAAGCTTCCAGCACCAGCACTGGCGGGCTAGCGCCAGGCTCGAGCATATAGAAGCCAACCCAGTTGTACTTCAGCATGCGCTCGTGTAAGAGCCGGCAGACGCCCTGCATAAGGTCCTTCGCCGCATACGCGGCGTCGGCGAGCGCTGTGATTTCGTTGCGAACCTCTTCGATTCGGGTGCTGACGGGCATGAGAAGAATCTTAACTCAGAGGGGAACATTCTCAGCCACGGAAGACGAATCACAGGTAATCTGGCGGATTCCTTCCGTGCGAGAGAACAGCTCGGGGTGAATTGCAAACGCGAGTGCGTCCAGACCACGAAGAAGCGTCGGAGCCGGCGTATTCAGGTGCTCATCTCGCACGCAATAAATCCGGGAAGTGCGAGCGGCACGAGTTCCCTGCCACTTGCGGTCATGCACGATCTTCTCGAGCGGGACGCGATCGCCAGCTCCGCACCATGCTGCAACCAGGATTTCAGGATCCATGCCGGCAACTTGTTCGGCGGAGATTTGCCGCCCCGGTGTGCCGACAAACTCTCCCCCCGCCACCTCAACCAGTTCAGCAACCCACCCTTGCGAGGCGATCAGCGGCTTGCCCCACTCTTCGCAGAAAACTGCGGGACGCGCCGCTCCGGCGGTGCGGGCGCGGACTTCTTCGATTCGCCGCTGCATGTGCGCGATCACGTCCTCGCCGCGGTCGCTTGCGCCCACCACCCCACTGATGACGGCGATATCCGTGTATATATCGGCCAGAGTCTTGGGAGCGAAACCCAGGAATCGTATCCCTGATTTGAGGATCTCGATGACCGCCTTCTCCTGGTAGGGCACGGAGGCGATGACGAGGTCGGGCTGCGCGGCAAGAATCTGTTCCGCATTGGCAGTCCAGGAATCGGCCAGAATGATTCGGGGATGGAAGGCAATTTCCGGAACCACATCCGCGCAATATTTCGTGCATGCGACCACGCGGTCGAGTTCACCAATTGCGGCCAGGATAACGGTCGCGCTGGGTTGCAGGCTGGCGATGCGGCGCGCGGTGTGCGTAGACGGCATGAGTTTGATTAGGTCTTAATCTGATTCAGCGCTGCCGATAGCGCATCAAGCGCCAGATGAGCGGCGTGGGTTGAGGCGTGAGGCAGCCCGCCAACGGCTGCAACAATGTCCTCGCGCTGCAGATTCATGGCCTCGCGCAACGTTTTTCCGACTGCCAATTCCGTCAGCGCGGATCCGCAGGCAATCGCCGCCACGCAGCCTTTCGCCTTAAATTGCACTTGCGTAATGCGGCCTGCGCTGGCTTTGAGGGTGAGCCGCAACACGTCTCCACAGGCAGGATTTTCAATCTCCGCAACCGCGTCCGCACCCGCGACTTCCCCGGCATTGCGCGGATTCTGAAAATGATCGAGTAACTGCGCGGAATACATTACAGCCTGATTGTAAATGGCAGGCACACGTAATAACACTCAACGGCGCGGGCCGGTGCCCTCAGGAAAATAAATCTGCCAACCGCGTTCGCGGGCTACAGCTTCCAGGTCAGGATTCGGGTTCACGGCGAAGCTTTGCTTCGCCATGGCCAGCATTTCCGAGTCCCAGCGCGAGTTCCCGAAGGCGGCGTCAATTCCCTTCCCCACGACTTCGCGCAGCGCCTGGGGCTTACCTGTGCCGGAAGGCACGCGCACCAGGCGATCGGTGGCGATACCTTCCTCCAACTCGACTTTGGCCGCCAGGATTCTGTTTTCGCGTATGTCAAAGTGCTTCATTCCGCCGCGAACCACCCATTCGTTGGTGGATGACACGGCCCAGACTTCGCAACCATTCTCCTGCAGGCGGCGGACAAGTTCGCGCATGTCCGGAAAAATCTGGGGCACGAAGAACTGGTCGAAAAAGCGGGCAGCAACTTCCATCATCTTCAAATCTGAAATGCCGCGGTGCATGGTCACCATTTCACCGCAGATCGTGGTTTCGTCGACCTCACCGCGCTTGTAAGCGGCATAACGCTCGCGCAGAGGGCGAACTGCAGCGTCAGAAATAATGCTGCCCTCGCGCAGTTCCCAATCGAAAAAGCGCTCCCCAGAATCACCCGACCACAGCGTGCCGTCGCAATCAATCGCGGCGACCTGTGGTGCAAGGCGAAGCACCAAATCTAGAAATTCACGAGTAGACGGAAGAAATGTCTGTGCCTGTACGGCGTCCATCTATCGACAATAACGTGCTTCGGGAAGAGGGCGCAAATTCGGAACGTCTTCGGGCTTCCGGCTTGCGGCGCTCGGCTTCCCGTCACGAAGAGCGCACCAGCAGTTTTTCGTAATCTTCCGGAGTGTTGATATTTGATGCAACCAGCGGATCGTCGACGGGGACATACAGGATGTGCTTTTGGTGCTGGTGTTCGACATCACGCGCAATCGACGTGGCCGGAACGCGGACAAATGCCTCAACCATTTCGCGGCCAACAAGGTAAGGGTGGCCATGCTTGCCGGAAAATTCTGGAACCACTGCCCAGATGCCCTGAGTGGCCGACGCGAAGGCCTCGTGTAGAACCTGAATCGTCGCGTTGCCAACCGGAGGACGATCGACAAGCGTGATCATCGCGGCATCACGGCCGTGGTTGAGCACCTCGCGCAGACCAACCTGCAGAGAACTGAATTGCCCCCGGCTCGGTTCGGGATTCACCACGAGAGATGCGCCGTGCGCGTAAACGATCGGCGCCAGTGCCGCTTCGTTCTTTCCCACCACAACCACGACAAAGTCAGCGGCACGAGAGAGCGAACGAATGGCTGCCGAGAGGAACGTTTCGCTGGAGGGCGACTGCCCCGCCGCCGCTGCCGGCCACGGCAGCAGAGCTTTGTCTTTGCCCATGCGCGAGGAATCTCCGGCGGCCAGGATGACACCGGCGAAGCTGGGAGCGCGGCTCATGATTCTGTTTCACAAAAGGAAATCAATACTTACTCGTGCTCATCGAGGGTTGCGTGGTGCTCATCTTCGCGCTGGGATGCTTGCGAGCGGAACCAGCTCATATGAGGCAAGCCTTTGTCCGCGTGCCGAAGGACAGCAATCAACTCCGCAGTAATCGCAACCGCAATTTCCTCCGGCGTGACGGCACCAATGTCGAGGCCGACCGGCGCGTGGACGCGGTCGAACAGATTCGTAGGCACGCCCTCCTGCTGCAGCGTCTTAAAAATCTCGATCACCTTGCGCTTGGAGCCGATCATGCCAACGTAGCGAGCGCGGGTCTGTACTGCCCAGCGCAGAAGGCGCATGTCGTCGCGATGGCCGCGGGTGACGATGACGATATAAGAAGCCTCATTCGGTTCGAGTTTTCGCATCGCCTCGTCGAACTCGAGAGCGTGCACTTCGCGCGCGGCCGGAAAACGCTCTTTCGTAGCGTAGGACGTGCGGTCGTCGGTAACAATAAGATCAAACCCCGCATTACAGGCAACTTTGCAAAGGTTGATTGAGACATGACCTGCACCGAATACATAAAGTAACGCTGGAGGTAGGACGGGTTCTATAAAAACGTCGAGTGTCCCGCCGCAGACCAACCCCGTATCGTATTTCGGATCCTGATTCAGATCGAAAGTAAGCGTCCGGGGTTTTTCCGATTCCATCACCTCACGGGCCGCCTGCCATACATCGGCCTCGACGCAGCCGCCACCGATGGTGCCGACGATGGAGCCGTCATCGCGCACCAGCATCTTGGCGGTCTTGAAAGAAGGAATCGACCCGCGAACGTTCACGATCGTGGCTACCGCGCCACGGCGGCCTTCCCGGCGGAGGGCGACGATTTGTTCGTAGATATCCATTCGATCGATTGCCGCAGCTTTGATTATCGGGCGGCTAAGCGCGCAGAGTCAAACCTCGGGAAAAACAGAAAAACAAAAGACCCTGGGCGTTCCAGGGTCTTTGATGAATACGGACAGTTTGCCAAACCGACTTCATGGTATACCGCTGAGGTCGCGGCAGCCACTTATTTCTTGGGGCGCGATTCTGGAGGCACCAGGCCCGAAGCCCGGTAGTAGCCTACCAACTGCCCGTAGTGCTCGCCCGAGTGCTCGATGAAACCGTAAGCCATGTCCAGGACACGCACCTGCTGGTGGGCGAAGGGATCAACCAGCAGATCAGACATTCCCTTATCACCTTTGGCTTTGATGGCGGCAGCGCCGTCGGCAAAAGACTTCTTCACGAACGCAACCACGTCAGCCTTGGTTTTGAATTGATCGCGCTTGGGATCTTCACCCGCGGGCATCTTCTTGCCCATGGCAGGATCAGTGAAAAAATAATTGGCTCCAGCGGCGTGCAGCAGTTGTTCAGCGAAGCTGCGCTGCGCGGGCGTTGGTTTGTAGTCGTACTTGTCCTCTGGAAAATCTTCCGCCATGGCGATCAGTTTGCGGCCAATGTCGTTCCAGGAGTCGAGCACAACCTTCGACGGACTGTCCGCCGGTTTGACTGGGGTTTCTTTTTTTGCCTCTTGTGCGCGAGCGGGAATTGCAACAACAGCCACGGCCAACAGGGCGGCGGCGAGAAATGGCATCTTGCTCATGGTTCCTCCGGGTGATGTAGATGGGCGAGCGCAATCTTAACGGGAAAACGCGGTTGTGTAAACGCCGGATTCGCGCATTGCTAGGAAACAACCCTCAAACACAGGGGACACAGAGGTTCACAGAGGTTTTGTTATGTAATCACAGAAGCCCGACGGTGGGGAGGATTTCAAGAATTTCGACCGTGGCATTCGGCGGCAGCAGGATGGCGTTAACGACTGCGGCTGCCACGATGGCGGGCGACATCATCTTTTTTCGCGGCGCCTGCGGCCAAAAACTGTTCCAGATTTCGGTGTTGGTGCCGCCGGGCATAAGAGCGATCACACGAATGCCTTTGGGACGCAATTCTTCGCGAAGCGTGTTGCTGAGGCCGAGCGCCCCATGTTTGGAAGCAACGTAGGCAGCCGACCCGGCGAAGACGCGAGTGGCCACGATGGAGAGATTGTTCACAATGGTGCCGCGGCGTTTCATGATGGCAAGCGCGGCTTGCGTGACCAGGAACATTCCGGTCAGGTTGGTCTCGATCACGTCCTTCCAGAGCGGTAAAGGCAACTTGTCGACCGTGAAATTAGGATGGGCGATGCCAGCGTTGTTGATGACAATGTCGAGGCGCTTGAATTTCTTCCGGATCGCACGAAACAGATCGTCGATCGACTGCGGATCGCGAACGTCGCAAGGATGGGCTAGGATTTTGATTTTCGCTGACGCTAGTTCCCTGCTGACGCTGCGAAGGGCTTGTTCATCGCGACCGGTGAGAATCAGGTTGCAGGCTTCGGCGGCCAGGGCGCGTGCGATGGCGAGGCCGATGCCGCGGGTGGCTCCGGTGACGAGCGCAACCTGGTTGCGCAGCGGGTGTGCTGTGTTGGACGCAGATCCTGGCAAAGGTTAGTACTCCAGCGCGGCTGTAATCTTATCGCAAAAGAAAACCCGCTTCTCGCAAGAACGCGAGAAACGGGGAACCCACATTCTCGTAGACGCCTTGATCAAATCCCGTTGGAACGTTGCCGGATTAACGAGAGAAATTCTGACCTCGTTTCCTGCTCGTTGCGGAAACACCCCAGCATGGAGGACGTGACGGCTTCAGAGTGTTGTTTTTCGACGCCGCGCATCATCATGCAGAGATGCCGCGCCTCGATAACCACGCCCACACCTTGCGGTTCGATGACCTTCTGAATGGTCTCTGCAATCTGGGTGGTGAGGCGCTCCTGAATTTGCAGGCGGCGGGAAAAAAGTTCGATGAGCCGCGGCACTTTGCTGAGACCGATCACTTTGCCGTTCGGGATATAAGCCACGTGCACCTTGCCGAAGAACGGCAGCATGTGGTGCTCGCACAGGCTGAACATTTCGATATCTTTGACGATGACCATCTCATCGTAGGAGACCGTGAACAATGCGCCTTTCAGCAGGGCTTCGGGATCTTCTGTGTAACCGCGGGTGAGGAACTGCATCGACTTGCGAACGCGTTCGGGAGTGAGCAGCAGGCCTTCGCGTTTGGGGTCTTCGCCCAGGCGGACGATCATTTCCTGAACGAGATCTTCGAAGCTGGCGCTGGTGAGGGTCGGTGATTCAGTTGTCGGTTTCATGGCCATATCAAATTAAATAAATCACAAGTGTTCCTGAAATCAGCCTGCGTATTCGAAAGAGTTCATCATGGTTTCTTCAATCCGCACTCTTTCCAGATGCGCGAAGTGGAAGCCGCGCTGCACTATTTCGTAGATCTGGATGCAAAGATTCTCCGTGGTGGGAACCCGCTCAGCGAACTCCGGCTGCATGTTCAGATTTTCATGGCCATAGCGAGCAAGGATTTTGCTTTCGACAAAACCATCGAGATCGGCGAGGTTGCAGACCATTCCTGTCTTATCATCCACTGGGCCGCTGACCGTGATCTCTACTACGTAGTTATGGCCGTGTCCCAAGGGATTATTGCATTTGCCGTAGGTTGTCTGGTTCTCTTCGCTCGACATCGCTTCGTTGTGGAGGCGGTGTGAGGCGGAGAAAAGATAGCGGCGGGAGAGGTGGGCTTTCATAATTTAGCTTCTAGCTTCTTTCCTCACTCCTCTCCGTAGAAATCGACGAATAGATCCGGGGTTTCGTAGACGCGCACCCGGTGAAGTTTGGCGCGTTCCAGTTTTGTGACGAGACGCAGCCAGATGGCGATGGCGATGTTTTCCGTGGTCGGAATCTGGTGCAGAAATTCAGGGACTTCTTTGTTGAGGAACCGGTGGTCCATGGCATCGAGCACTTCGCGGTGCATGATTTCTTTGAGCTGTTTGAGGTCGACGACGAAACCGGAGCGCGGATCAACTTCGCCTTTCACCGTAACTTCGAGCGTGTAGTTGTGGCCGTGCCCGTTTGGATTATTGCATTTGCCGAAGGCGCGGCGGTTCTCCTCCGGAGTAAAGTCCGGGTTGTGGTAGAGGTGCGAGGCGGAGAATTCAGCTTTGCGCGTTAGATAGACCATAGAAGATCAGCGGCCAGTTATCAGTGGCCAGGGGCCAGCAAACACCTTTCATCAGAATACGTGCGGCCCTTCCACGGCACACTGCCCTTGGCGTGCGCTCTCGCCGAGCGCAGCAACAAATATGAGGACAGAGGAAGGCCGAAGAGGGCGAGAAGATTTGCGTCCCAGGAGAAATGCGCGCGGCGGATTCGAGTAAGAAAAAACGAATAAAGGATCGCGCAAAGGAAACCTGCGGCCGCTGCGGGCAGCCAATGTCCGCGGAGGGCGCTGGTGAGAGCAACAGTAAAGCTTGCAACGATCAAAACGAATTCCAGTGCGCGGAGCGCGGCCAGTCGGCGGGGGGCCGGGAACAATAGCGCAAGGTTCTTGGTCCAGCCTTCGCGAAGTTGGGCAAAACTGCGATACATGCGGGTGCGAACCGCGTCGCCGCCATAGCGGAAAAAAATCCTTCGGCCGGATTGCTTCACTAAGCGAGCCAATGCTACGTCTTCGAGCAGGTCGGATGCGATAGCGGCGTGGCCTCCCACCGCATCATAGGCTTCGCGGGTGATCAAGATGTACTGGCCGTTGGCGGCCGCAGCAGCAGACTTGGGATCGCTCACTTGCGCCGGACGAAAGCTGGCCGCGAGTTCAGCAAAGATTACCGGCATGACAGCTTTTTCCCAAAAGCCCTTCACAATTTGCTGAGGAGAGTAGGAGAGCATGGCCGCGCCATAACGCTTCGCTTCAGCGATGCTGCGCGCCAGCGATCCCGGCAGATGGATGGTATCAGCGTCGGTAAAGAGCAGCCATTTGCCGCAGGCGGCTTTGGCTCCGGTGGTGACAGCGTTGTTCTTTCCGGTCCAGCCTGCGGGAAGCGGGCCGGCATCAATAGCCCGAACTCCCTTTCCAGCAAACGAGTCGGCGATTTCGCGGGTGCGGTCTGTCGAGTGATCGTCCACGACGATGATTTCTAAACTAACGTTCCCCTGATCCACCAGCGATTGCAGGCACGCGCCCAGGCAGGCTTCCTCGTTGCGAGCCGGCACGATCACCGAAACTGCGGGCGGAGTGTTGGCTGTATCTGTCGCAGGCATACGCCGAATCCATTATTATAGCTGTGTGCGATGCATGCCTCGTTTTTCCGGCGCCGTTTTCTCGGCGTCAATTCTATTCGCTCTCTCCGGCTGCTACAGCGGGACGCGGCCGCCGCGCATCGGGACACCGGCGCCGGACTTCACCGTGCGGGACTCGGAACACGCGGTTTCGCTGAGCCAACTCAAAGGCAAGGTGGTGGTGCTGAATTTTTGGGCAACGTGGTGCCCGCCCTGCATCGAAGAGATGCCATCGCTGATGCGAATGCAGCAGCGCATGCAGGCCAAAGGCGTGACCGTGCTGGCGGTCAGCGTCGATGTGGACGATGGCAACTACCGGCGCTTCCTGAAGGATCACAATGTGAACCTGCTTTCCGTGCGCGATCCCGACCAGAAGAGTAACGCGCTGTATGGAACGTTCAAGTTTCCCGAGACTTACATCGTCGACCGCAACGGCGTGATGCGGCGTAAGTTCATTGGGGCAGTGGATTGGACGGAGCCGGAGATTATTGATTTTCTGGGGAAGCTGTAGGGCTGGTCCCGGGCCGCTTGCGCTGGGCATGCCTAGACGATTCCTCACAGGGGAATGCCTATGGAAATCCGGAGCCTTGACACATTTCTTGACTACTTCGGCCAAATCCATCAGCGGACCATGAAAGTGGTGCGCTGCATTCCTCCGGACAAAGTCGACTGGTCGTTTCGTCAGGGAAAATTCACCTTGGGCGACTTGGCGCGACACATCGCCACCGCCAAACGCTACATCTTCGCCGAAACTCTGCAGGGCAATCCGAGCCGCTATGGCGGTTGCGGCAGAGAGCTGGCTCCCAGCTTTGATGAAATTATTTCCCTTAGCGAAGCACTGCACAACGAGTCGCGGGAAATCATCTCTCGCCTCACCGACCTGAACCGCAAGTGCAGGACTCCAGACGGCGTTCCCATCACAACCTGGAAATGGATGCGGGCGATGGTGGAACACGAGGCGCACCATCGGGGCCAGCTCTACATTTATCTCGCTCTGCTGGAAGTGCCCACGCCTCCGCTGTACGGGCTAACCTCAGAGCAGGTTATGGAGCGTAGCGTGACAACATAGCGCGGCAGGAGATAATGAGCGCCACAAAATCACAGCCTGATGTTGCGCAGGCGCAGAGCGTTCGTGATCACTGACACCGAGCTGAAGCTCATGGCGGCGGCGGCGAAGATGGGGCTGAGCAAGAGTCCGAAGAAGGGATAGAGAACTCCGGCAGCGATGGGGACGCCGATCGCGTTATAGACG
>Ga0070710_10001041_pt1 | contig 13175 bp, 9 predicted proteins | sample LARL52metaG_FD_65454 | JGI IMG/M metagenome (GOLD analysis project Ga0070710, IMG submission 65454) | Corn, switchgrass and miscanthus rhizosphere microbial communities from Kellogg Biological Station, Michigan, USA - LAR L5-2 metaG | ecosystem: Host-associated > Plants > Roots > Rhizosphere ... | reverse complement strand
GCTTGCGAACGCGTACCGGCCGTCCTTCGAAACGACCAGCCAGCAGGCCGCGCGGCCGCCGTCAGGGTAGTCACCCTTGAACGTCAGGCCGCCCGAGGGGCTGAGCTTGAACGACGCGGCCGATCCGAAGAACTGCGACGGGTCCTGCGGCAACGGCGGTGAGCCGCCCGGATCTGTCGCGGTGCCTGACGGCGTCGCCACGAACCCCGCGTCGCTGACGAGCAGGTTGTTCTGCCCGGCGAACGAGAAGCCGAACGGGTTCGGTGTCGGTGACTGGTGGCCGACCGCGGGCCCGGCTGCGCCGTGCCAGTCGACCGAGAACACGTCGATCGTGCCATTGGGCGCGGGGAGCCCCCGGATCGTCACGACCAGCTGCTGGCCACTGGGCGAGAAGCCGATTGCCGCGGCCACGCCGGTGGGCTTCGTCGGGTCGGGCGGATGCGTCGGGTTAAACGGCACCGACAGCGACTCGACTGACCCGGCGATCGGGGTCAGGTGGCCGGTTGAGTCAAACGTCCAGCCCTTGATGTTGGCGCTCTCCTCGTTGACGACGTACACCATGTTGCCGTGGCTCGTCACGCTGATCGGCAGGGTCCCGCCGGAGCTCACATGGCTGACCAGCACCGGTCCGGCGGACGTGGTCCTGAACGAGCTGATCGAGTTGTCCCCGGAGTTGACCACGAACAGCACCTTGCCGTCGGGCGTCAGGTTGGTCGACCCCGACGAGTCGACGATCGGGAACCCGAACGGCGGCTGCCCTGTCCCAGCGGAACCGACGCCGCCGGTGGAGACCGGTGTCCCGGTCTGGGTGATGGTCCCGTCGGCGTGGCGGGTGTACATGATCACCGCATTGCCCGCGGGAGCGGGTCCGTTCGTCGCGGTGTACAGAGCGTTTGGCGCGGCTTGGTTGTCGTGGTCTCGCCCGTGATGCTTTGAGTGGTGGCGCTCTTGATGGCGCTTGCCATGCGCGGCCGCGGTGGCCGGGATTAGTAAGGCGACGGCAGCCACCAGCATCGCCAGCAGCCGCAGCGTCCTTACTGCACTTCGTTGCATCTCTGCCCTCCGTTGATCGTTGCCCCCGGCCGGTCTGCGGCCGTTTCAACGCGCACGCTAACCGATCGCGGGCGCCCCGTACACCAATTTCACCCCAAAATCACACTTCTGGACCTTGGGCCCGGGCGCCTCAGATGACGCTGGTCTCGCGGCGCGCGGCCTCGAGATCGACGGGCTTTGCCAGCGCCTGCAGGGCGGGCATCTGCTCGAGCGCGGCCTCGCGCCCCGCGGCGAGGAAGCGATCGGCGAGATTGAAGTCGCGCCACTCGGCGGGCCCGAACCGCGGCGTGATCACGACGTCGGCGAGCGCCGCGTGGCGAGCGCTCGTGTCCAGTTGGCTGAGATCCATCGCCTCGAGCATCGTGTCGAGCGGCCCGCGCCTGCGGGGCTTGGCCGGCTCGGCCTCGGGCTCGTCGACGACCCCCGGCCAGCTCTCGAGCGTCTCGGTGCCCAGCAGGTTGACCGACACCACGATGTCGGCGCCGTCCTCGATCACGGCCGCCGTCGGCACCGGCACAAGTGCGATCGCGTCGATCATCCGGTGGCCGTCACGCTCCTGGGTTGGGAACACGCCCGCCACCGACAATGCCGCCAGGAGCGCCTCCCACAACGGTCCCTGCCGCTGCGCGACCGGAACCCGATCGGTCAGGTCAACGGCCATGATCACCAGCGGGATCGCCGTATGCGAGAAGAACGCGCCTCTGGTCGCCTCCTTCAACAGTCCGGTCAGCGCCTCCACGCCGGCCGTTCCCACCAAAGGCGAGCGGAAGAGCTTGCCGGTGTTCTCTTCACTGAAGGCTTCGCGGAAGCGAGCGTCGATCTCGTCAGCGCCGAACCCAAGCGCGAGCTGCGTGGCCACGAACCCGCCGATGCTCGAGCCACCTACGTAGTCGACGGTGTAGCCGGCCTCCTCGAGGGTCTTCAGGAACCCGACGTGCGCATATCCCTTGGCGCCGCCGGCGCCGAGCGCGACGCCCAGCTTGGTGCGCGTCAGGTGCCGCGCCAGCCACGCCAGATCCGGGTCGGCCAGAGGGAAGCCGTTCTGTCGCGGGCATTCACGGATGATGAGCTTCGTCGACGCGGGCGACCACGCACGGCTCGCGTCGCGCGCCTGGTCAGAGACGAGTACCACCTCGAGCCGACGTCCCTCGGCCTCTGCGGCGATCTGGCCCAGGCGAAACGCCTCCTCCGCGGTGCCGGCGAGCGCCACGACGCGGTCGACCTCGTCGAGCATTACGGCGAGGTTCTCCGGATCGAGATCCCCGGGAATGAGCACGGTGGCGTTGTCGGCGACGGCCTCGTCGGATGCGGTCAGCGCACCCGCGAACGACAGCGACCGGTCCAGCACCTTCACCGGGCGCGGGCTTGAAGTCCTGGCCGTCGATACCAGCCAGTTGATCGCGCCGCTGAGCGATGGGCCGGCGCAGATCCCGATCTCCTCTCCGCGTTGGTTCGCGGTGCTCCGGGCACTCGCGCTGAACACGGCGGCGCTTCGGCCGCTGGCGCGGAACAGCCGCTCGCGCTGGGTGTTGATCACGTTGATCAGGATCTGCGGGAAGTGACGCGCGAGGTCGATCAGCGCCTCGGCGTCGAGCTCGAGCGTATTGGTCACCGTGCTGGCCACGACGGTCGCCGTTCGCTCGGCGCCGGTGATCGCGTCCTGCGCGCCGATCACGTCGCCCTTTCGCATCCGCAACTCGATCTCGCCGCCTCCGACGGTCGTCCCCGCCGTCCAGCGGACGAGCCCGCCCGTGATCACCCAGATCCGGTCGCTCTGGGTGCCGGCCTCGCACAGCTGCTCGCCGGGTTCGAAGCGGCGCTCGCTCATGCGGCCGGCGACGATGTCCAACTCGTCGTCATCGAGTCCAGCGAATAGCTGGCTGCGGCCCAGCGCCGCGTCGTGCGCCATCAGGCTCGCGCTCCGGTCATAGACGCAGCGTATGGGGGGCGCGGCGCGGGCGTCAAGAACTCAGGCCACGTCTGGGGAGGCGGGGGTGAAGCCCGGCTCCTCCTCCTGCGTTGCCGCGACGTGGGCGGTCAGCTCCATCATCTTCGCGGGGGGATCGGGGACCGCGATCGTCGAGGTGACGTTCAGCTTGGAATCGACGTGGACCAGTTCCCCAGACTCCATCAGTCTCCACCTCGGGTTGGAATCCATCCGCTGGGAGGCGATGACCGTCGCCGGCACGATTGCGAGCTCGCCCGAGAACACGCGCGTGATCCCGGAGTTGCTGCGCTTGTCGAACATCGCCCCGTCATCGAATCCGGCCAGCGTGCGCTCCATCACCCAAAGCTCGTTGGTGTCGGGGTAGCGCAGCGCCCAGATGTCGGTGGGCGTCGTCAGCAGCATGTTGAGCGAGTACAGCTCGATCTCGGCTGCGAGCTCTCTGGCCGCCGCCGTGATCCCGGCGCCGATGTCGCCGCCGGCCTCCTCGATCCGCTTGGTCATCAGCGTGAAGTAGAGCTCGGAGTCGGTTTCGCCCTCGAGCAGCTGCGCATGCGTGCCGAGCCGGTCACGCAGGTCGTCGAGGTCTGCGAGCACGCCGTTGTGGGCGAAGATCCGCCCGTGTTGCTGGAACGGGTGGGTGTTCTCGAGCGTCGGCTGGGCCGCCGTGGCATGCCGGATGTGGGCCAGGAACGTCGTCGAGCGCACCTCGCGGGCGTCGGCTATGAACGTCTGGCTGCGGTTGAGCGACACGGGCTTTCGGTAGACCAGCGGCGAGCCGTCGGACTCGAACGTTCCCAGGCCAACCCCGTCGGGCTGGGTCTCTGACTGCAGGAGCAGGCTGGTGGGGGCATCCAGCAGCCAAAACGTTGCCTGGACCGCTCGTGTACCACCGCTCATCCCGAAAAGCCGGCACATGGTCCGGTAATCCTATGTGGCGGCGACGACGGGTTATCGGCTGTGCGCGCGATGCTTGTGCGCAGGCCCGGTGGGCAGGTACTGCGCCGCGGTCTCGCGGACAAGACCGCTCAGCAATGCGGGCATCCCCCCGCGCGCGAACGCCGCTCGCTGGCGCATCGCGCCGTTGCCCTCGACAAGCACGCGTTCGACCTCCTCGAGCGCGGCGTCGGAGCCAAGCTCGCGCGCATATGGACGCGCGAGGCTGATCGCTGAACGTGCGACCTCGGGCACGGGCCGCATCGCTCCGTCCCACCAGATGGTCGCGCCGAGGCCGTCGCGGGCGGCCCGGAAGCTCGATTCCATGAGCACCTCGCGGCGCTCCCACGGTCCGTGCTCCTCGGTCGCCCTTCGCGCGAGCGCGTGCACTAGAGAGACCAGGCCGGCGACGGTGCGCAGCGATGACTGGGCGTCCATCGCGCGGACCTCGATCGTTCCGAGCACCGGATGTGGGCGCACGTCCCACCACAGGTAGGTGTAATCGGGCAGGTCGCCGGCAGTAGCCAACGCCTCGACGGTCTCGGCGTATTCGTCGAAGGAATCGAACGCCATCGGGATCTCGGACCGCGGCAGCCCGCGGAACATCTGAGCCCGGGCCGTGGCGAGGCCCGAGTCGCGGCCATGCCAGAACGGCGAGTTGGCAGCGAGCGCCTGCAGCAGTGGGAGGTACTCGCGCACGCCGTTGAACGCGCGAATCGCCGCCTCCTCGTCCGGCATTCCGACGTGGACGTGCAGCGCGCACGTCGGAGTGCGGGCCTGCAGGCCTCGCATCTCGTCGGCGATCAGACGGTAGCGGGGGGCCGGATACGGGATGACGTCGCCGAACGCGCCGGTCGGGTGCAGGCCGGCGCCGATCGTCGTCGCGCCGACCGCGCGAGCGCCCGTCCGAAGCGCGTTCAACGACGTGATCGCTTCGGCGGGGTCCGGGCAGATCGGAGAGCAAAGCTCGATCATCGCTGCGTAGTAGTCGGGGTGGACGCCACCGTCGCCCTCGGCAACAGTCATGCGCTCAAGGACGTCGACGGCGCCGTGATCGAGTGCGTGCGTGGCCCGGTCGACGAGCAGCAGTTCCTCTTCGACGCCCAGTGAGAAGTCGGTTGAGAGCCCGAAGTTGACCGACGGAATCGCCGAGCCCATCAGCTCACCACGCCCCGCAGCAGGTCACCTTGTGCCGCCTCTCGCACCCGCCAGCCGGCATAAAGCCAGATTCGCCTGATTGCCCCAATAACACCCTTGATGCTATCCGGCAAGGCAAATCCCAGTTCAAGAATCGGTAACGAGTGAGCCCTATTCGTAGCCGTGGCTCGCCTGTAGACTGCCCGCGCCATGGGCGCAGGTACGGCGAGATCGGCATCCGGAAGCACGCCGATCGTCACAGGGAAGCGGATGATGGTGTTCTCCGGTCGGGCCAACCCCGAGCTGGCCGGCCATATCGCCGCAAAGCTCGGGCTCGCGCTCGGCCACGTCACGCTGAAGACCTTCTCCGCCGGCGAGGTCTACTGCCGCTACGAGGAGTCGATTCGCGGGGCAGACGTGTTCATCGTGCAGCCGACCTGCACGAACCCGGAGACCGGCGTCACGGCCAACGACGCGCTGATGGAGCTGCTGTGCATGATCGACGCCGCCGTGGGCGCATCCGCGCATCGCGTGACCGCGGTGATGCCCTGGTATGGCTACTCGCGCCAGGACAAGAAGTCGGCCACGCGCGAGCCGATCAGCGCGCGCCTCGTCGCCCATCTCCTCGAGGCGGCCGGCGTCGACCGCGTGCTGACGGTCGACCTGCACGCCGGGCAGGTGCAGGGGTTCTTCTCAAAGCCGGTCGATCACATGACCGCGATGTTCGTGTTGGCCGACTACTTCGCCGGGCTCGAGCTCGACGATCTGGTGATCGTCTCGCCTGACGTCGGCCGTGTGAAGCTCAACCACAAGTTCGCCGAGACGATCGGCGCCGAACTGGCCCTGATGACCAAGGAGCGCCCCGCGCAGCAGGTCGCCGAGGTCGGCTACATCATCGGCGACGTCAAGGGCAAGACGGCCGTCCTGGTCGACGACATCATCGACACGGCGGGCACGCTGCGGGCGGCGGCGCAGACAGTGCTCGACGAGGGAGCTGCGCGTGTGTTTGCCGCGTGCACGCACCCGGTGTTCTCCGGCAACGCGTTCAACGCGCTGCAGCAGGCCGGGTTCGAGCAGATCGTCTGCACCGACACGATCCCGCTTCGCCCCGGAGCCCCGGACAACGTCGTGGTGCTGTCGTGCGCCGACCTGCTGGCGGACACGATCAAGCAGATCTTCACCGGCGGCTCAGTCAGCGCCGTGTTCGGCGGCGAGAACCAGCTTTTCTGACGTTCCTAACCAGTTGCTGAACGATGCGGCGGCCCCGTGCGCGCGGCTTGCAATTGGCCATTGGCTTGCGTCATGATGCCGATGGGAGTACAGCGACTAGGGGGTTGTCAGCGGGGCTCAGATACTCAGCGTAGGCGGCTGGCGTTTCCTTTAGACGCCAAGCGAACCGCCCCGTGCGCAGCGGGGTGAACCGGTCGTCGCGCAGTTCTCCCTTGGCACCAGCGGCAACAACTTGTGATCTCAGAACGAAACCGAGGAGAAGCTAATGGGAGATGACCGATCTGCGTCGATGCTGGAGCTCAAGGCGATTGATGCGCCGCACGGGCACTACGACGTAGCCATCCTCGGTGGCGGCCTTGCGGGCCTGACGATCGCGATCCAGCTCAAGCGCGAGCGGCCTGAGACCCGCGTGCTTGTGACGGACAAGCGCACCGAGCCCGCGCCCGAGGCGGCTTTCAAGGTCGGCGAGTCCAGCGTCGAGATCGGCGCGTACTACTACCGCGAGGTCATCGGCATGCGCGACCACCTGGAGAAGTTCCAGCAGCGCAAGCTGGGCCTGCGGTTCTACATGCCGGCCGGCGACAACTCGGACATCACCAAGCGCGTGGAGTTCTGCACGCCCGGCCACCTCGACGCGTTCACCCACCAGATCGACCGGGGGCGGTTCGAGAACGAGCTGTTCCGCCGCGCCCGCAAGGCCGGCGCCGACGCGTTCCGCGGCTGGCGCGTCCAGGACGTCGAGCTCGGCGCCGACAAGCACACCGTCCATATGTCCCAGGAGGAAGAGACCTGCTCGGTCACGGCGCACTGGATCGTGGACGCCAGCGGCCGCGCAAACATCATGCGGCGCAAGCTCGGGGTTGGCGAAGGCGTCGACACCGGGCACCACTGCAACGCCGCGTGGATCCGACTGGCGGGCGGGCTGGACTTCGAGGACTGGACCGACGATGAGGAGTGGCTCGGCCGGATGCCGGAGAAGGGCCTGCGGATCCACTCGACCAGCCACCTGATTCAGCCCGGCTACTGGCTATGGCTGATCCAGCTCGCGTCCGGCCCGATCAGCATCGGCGTCTGCGCGGATCCGCGCTTTCACCCGTGGGAGGAGATCTCGAGCTTCGACGCGTGGATGGAGTGGCTCAAGCGAAACGAGCCACAGCTGCACGCCGAGCTCGATGGACGGCGCGAGGACGTCATGGACTTCCTGCGCGTCCAGGACTACTCGTACGGGTCCACGCGATTCTTCTCCGCCGACCGCTGGACGCTGGTCGGCGAGGCGGGCGCGTTCCTAGACGCTCTGTACTCGCCGGGCTCGGACTTCATCGGCTTCTCCAACACGTTCAGCTGCGAGCTGATCGAGCGCGAGCTCGACGGCGAGGACATCACCGAGCTGGCCGATTTCTACAACGACTTCTACCTGAACCTGTTCAACACCACGGCTCACCTGTACCGCGACAACTTCCAGCTGTTCGGCAACCCGCAGGTGATGGTCGCGAAGTTCGTCTACGACAGCTCGACGTACTTCAGCGGCATTGGCAACGCCTGGTGCCACGACAAGATGAGAAAGCCCGAGGACATCGAGAAGCTCGGCGAGATCCTGCACGATGCGATCCAGATGCTGCCCGTCATGCAGCAGCTGTTCAGGGACTGGAACGCGATCGAGCAGACTCCCTTCGAGGGCGTGTCGGTGTTGCCCAAGCAGCTTGAGCCCTACATCCAGGCACAGGCCGACATGGCCCGGCCCGCCGACGGCGAGCAGGTCTTCGAGAACTCGCGCAAGAACGTTCAGTACCTAAAGGCTCTCGCGGTCTGGATCTTCCACAGGGCCGCCCGCAATCTCCCCGAGCAGCCAGACGAGAACCGGGGGATCGATCCTCTGGCGATCAGCCTGCATCCCGAGCGCTGGGAGGCCGATGGCCTGTACTCGGATGACGGGATCAGCTATGTCCAGGCACTCGAGATGCTGCCTGGAATCGAGGAGATGGATCTGGAGGCGCGTGGGGCGGTGGTCGCCGCCTGAGCGGTGCCCGCTGTTGATCTGAGACCGAATGCAATCAAGCGAATTTCTGAAGATGGGTAAAGGAGAGCAAGGTGGCCAACCAGCAGCCGGCTGACAGCTACGACGTCGCAATTCTCGGGGGCGGCCTCGCCGGGCTCAGCCTGGGGCTGCAGCTCAAGCACGCACGACCGCAGACGAGCATCTTCATGGCCGAGAAGCGCAAGGGCGCGGCGCCCGAAGCGGCATTCAAGGTCGGGGAGTCGACTGTCGAAGTGTCGGCTCACTACTTCGCCGACGTACTTGGGCTCAAGGAGCATCTCGACAACGATCAGATCCACAAGTTCGGTCTGCGTTGGTGGTTCCCGGCCGGCGACAACACCGAGATCGCCGAACGAATCGAGCGCGGGATCAACAAGCCGCTGGACCACCCGAGCTACCAGCTAGACCGTGGCCGCTTTGAGAACTACCTCGCCGAGAAGGTTGTTGAAGCCGGCGTCGAGCGGTTCGGCGACTGCCGTGTGCAGGACGTGGAGATCGGCGACCCGCACGTCATCACCGTCACGCACGAGGGCGAAGAGCGCAAGGTCAAAGCGCACTGGGTCGTCGACGCGGCAGGGCGTGCATTCATTTTGAAGCGCAAGCTCGACCTGCTCGAAGACAACGGCCACGAGGTCAACTCGGCCTGGTTTCGCCTGGCCGGTGGGATCAACATCGAGGACTGGGCCGATCCCGACGACGAGGAGTTCTTCGGGCGCATGTCCGAGCGCGGCCTGCGCCAGTGGAGCACCAACCACCTTTGCGGGAAGGGCTATTGGGTGTGGATGATCCCGCTCTCGTCGGGCGCGATCTCGGTCGGCATCGTGGCCGACCCGCGTTTCCACCCCTACGAGGAGATGAAGACGCTCGACGACGCGCTGGCCTGGATCCGCCGTTACGAGCCGCAGCTCGCCGACTCGGTCGAGGGTCGCATGGACCAGATCGAAGACTTCCTGAAAGTGTCGGACTTCTCCTACGGCTGCAAGCAGGAGTACGACGGGGCCGCGCGGTGGGCGCTGGTCGGCGAGGCGGGGCCGTTCCTGGACCCGTTCTACTCGCCGGGCTCCGACTTCATCGCGATCTCCAACACGCTGACCACCGACCTCGTCACGCGCGAGCTCGACGGCGAGGACGTCACCGAGCGCGCCAAGGCCCACAACGACCTCTATCTGAGCACCTACAAGCTCAACCTCACCCAGTACGAGGGGCAGTACGAGTTCTGGCAGAACTCGCTGGTCATGACGGTGAAGATCTGCGCCAACAACATCCTCTACTGGGGCACCGAGGGGCTGCTGTTCTTCCATGACAAGTACACCGACCTGGACTTCATGGCGGCTGTGCGTCCCGACCTCGAGCGGATCTGGGGCATCACCCGCGCGCTCGAGGCGATGTATCGCGAGTGGAATGTGCTCGAGGACCGCGAGTGGCGGCGCGCGATCGTGCCGACGCAGGCGTTCCCCGGGATGTTCCAGCGCCATGTGGAGATGGCGGGCGGCTTCGACGACGACACGGTCAAGGCAAAGCTCGCCTCGACCGCCGACATGATGGAGGCGTTCGCGGTGCTCGCATTCCACCGGGCCGCGCAGAACCTGGGCGACGCCGCGCCGGGCGAGGACGAGAAGATCAATCCCTACAAGATCTCGTTGGACCCGGACCGCTGGGAGGCGGACGGCCTGCTCGACCCGAACGGGATGTCGCTGGCCGAGGCGCGTCAGACCGACGCGGCGGGCCTGGCGAACCTCTTCATCGAGGCGGTAGCGCAGCCGGCGTAATCGACGTCAGCGCCTTCACGAAGTCCTCGAGCTGGTCGGTGCGCCAGCACTCGAACGCCATGCAGTGCTTCTCGTATGCGGAGATCACCGAGTCGCCGTAGTTCCAATAGAGCCGTGGCTCGGGGTTGAGCCAGAACGTGCGGCCCGCCCTGGCGGTGATCGCGGCGAACACGTCGTCGCGGGGCGGGCGCCCGTTGGTACGCGCATCGCCGAGCACGATCACAGTCGCACGCGGGTGCAGCTCGTCCTCGATCAGCGCCAGGAACTCGGTCCACACGCGGCCGTAGTCGGTGTAGCCGGAGATGTCCGCGACGCCGGCGTCCTTGGAGATCGCCTCGCTGGCGGCGCGGAAGTCGCGCTCGCGCTCGAACACCTCGGTGACCTCGGAGATGCGCTCGATGAAGACGAAGCTTCGTAGCTTCCGGAACGAGTCATGGAGGGCATGGAGGACGCTGAGGAAGAAGGTGCTGGCGCTGGTCACGGATGTGGACACGTCGCACAGCACGAAGATCTCGGGTCGGCGGGGGCGCTGGGGGCGGTACTTCAGGACGATCGGGACGCCGCCGGTCTGGAGGCTGGCGCGCATCGTGCGCCTGAAGTCGACGTGCGCGTGGCGCTTGCGGCCTCTGAGCTCGTGGCCCTGAGTCGCCAGGCGCCGCTTTAGCTGTGCAACGACGCGGTGGACGGCCGCGAGGTCCTGGATCGGGCCGGTCGGAAGCGCTCTGTCTAGCTCGTTCAGCGGGCGTTTCGGCGGAAGCGAGGCCGTGCGCTCGATCAGGTTTCTTTCGAGTTCGCGGCGCAGGTGCTGCTCGAAGCGCCTTAATTGGTCGCGTGGGACGCCATCGCGCCGGGGGTCGTCCTCGGGGAGGTCGGGCTGGGGCTCCGGGCGTAGGCCGAGCGCGCGGCGGATGCGCTGGACGTCGACGCCGAGGACTCCGGAGCCCTCGCCGCGGCCGAACGCGGATATCGCCAGGCGGGCGAGGTCCCTTAGCGCGGCGTCGGATCCGTCTCTCAGCGCTGCGGCGATCTGCTGGCGCAGCGTGTCGAGATTGATCTCGTTGTCGCTCGGTTGGTCGCCGGTTGCGCCTCCCTCGGTGACGCCGCGGCGGGCGGCCTCGGCCTCGGCGGCGCGGAAGAAGAAGCGCTCGAACACGAGGTCGAACACGCGCCGGTCCTCCGGGGACTTGGCCAGAGTCGCGGCCAGCGCCTCCTTGAAGTCGGCTTGCTTGGTCCAGGGGACGTGTTGCAGCGCTTCGAAGGAGTCAAGGATCTCGCTCGTCCCTATTGCGAGGCCCTCCTCCCTGAGGTCCTCCGCGAAGAGCAGCAGCTGGCCGTCGAATCCGCCTGGGCCGTTTGCCGGGATCTGTGGGTAGATCCGCGGCTCGCGGTCTCTGGGGTTATGCGGCGGGGCGGGCATCGTTGCGCGCGCTCTCGAGCTTGACGCCGACCCGCGCGGCGACCGTGTCGAGGTCGGTCCGGTGCTTGACGATCACGCTCATCGTCTCTTTGAACACCTGGTCGTCGATGTCGTCGGCGCCCAGCAGGATCAGCGATCGCGCCCAGTCGATCGACTCGGCGATGCTCGGCGGCTTCTTCAGGTCTAGCTCGCGGACCTGGTGGACGATCTCGACGAGTTTGCGCGCCGTCTCCTCTGGGAGCTCGGGGGTGTGCAGGCGCACGATCTCGAGCTCGTGCTCGACGCTCGGGTAGTCGAGCCATAGGTACAGGCAGCGGCGCTTGAGCGCCTCGGTCAGCTCGCGCGTGTTATTGGAGGTGAGCAGCACGACGGGCTGCGTGGTGGCGTCGATCCGGCCGAGCTCGGGGATCGAGATCTGGAAGTCCGACAGGAGCTCCAGCAGCATCGCCTCGAACTCCTGGTCTGTCTTGTCGATCTCGTCGATCAGCAGGACCACTGGGTCTTTTGACGCGATCGCAGTCATCAGTGGGCGGGGGAGCAGGAACTCCTCTCCGAAGATGTCGTCCTGCACGTCGCGCCAGCTGGCGTCGTCGGTCTCGGTCTGGATCCGCAGCAGCTGCTTGCGGTAGTTCCACTCGTACAGAGCCTTGGCCTCGTCGAGGCCCTCGTAGCACTGCAGGCGGACCAGGGTGCGTTGGAGATAGCGCGACAGGGCCTTGGCGAGCTCCGTCTTGCCGACGCCGGCCGGGCCTTCGACCAGGACCGGCTTGCCGAGCTTGGTGGCCAGGAACGAGACCAGGGCGGTCGATTCCCCCGGCAGGTAGCCGGCGGTTCTGAGGCCAGTCGCGAGGTCGTCGACGGAGTCGGGCTGGATGGTGGGGTCGGCCATCGATCCCCAAATATAGGGTTCCACCGTGCTCCTCCTCGCCACGGCAGTCCGCTCCTCCCACCTCGGCGTGTTCGCGATCGCGACAGCGCTGGGGTTCCTGATCGGGATCTTCGGACACATCATCAAGTCCCGGACCCTGATCATCACGGGGATCCTCGTGATCGGGCTGGTCAGTGCGTACTACGTGTTCGCGCTGCAGCCGGCGGGGTGATGGGTTTGTCACGGGACTGAAAAACCTTCTCTTCGAAGGAGTGACGTTCGGGGGGTCTCGGCGGTTCCGGTGGGATTCTGGGGTTCGTGAGGTCTTGTCAGCCCGTATTTCGCCCGTCTCGATCTGGCCGTGAGGTGGTTTTGGGGGAAACCCTCGTGTGGCGAGGGTTTGGCCCCAAGGTGGTTGGCGGGGCGGGTCGGGTTGGGGGATATGCGGGTGGCGGGGTGGCCTGAGCGCGAGATTGGGCAGATCGCAGCGCGCCAGCGTGCGCTGGTCACGCGCGCGCAGCTGAGCGAGCTTGGGTTGGGTCGCAATGCGATCGAGTACGCGCTCGCTCGTGGTCGTTTGCACCGCCGGCATCACGCGGTCTACTCACTGGTGCCGTTTCGCGCCCTTCCACCGCTGGCGCCCGAGCTTTCAGCGGTCCTCGCGTGCGGTGAGAGCGCGCTGTTGAGCCATGCCTCCGCGGCGGCCACTTGGGGCTTCCGTCCGTCTTTCAATGGCGACATCCATGTGATCGCGATCGGCAGCGATGCCGGACGTGATCGCCCCG
>Ga0070710_10001038_pt1 | contig 13188 bp, 10 predicted proteins | sample LARL52metaG_FD_65454 | JGI IMG/M metagenome (GOLD analysis project Ga0070710, IMG submission 65454) | Corn, switchgrass and miscanthus rhizosphere microbial communities from Kellogg Biological Station, Michigan, USA - LAR L5-2 metaG | ecosystem: Host-associated > Plants > Roots > Rhizosphere ... | reverse complement strand
GTGATCAGCGCGCGCGCAATCGCGATGCGCTGGCGCTGGCCGCCGGAGAATTCGTGCGGGTATTTGTCCATGTCCGCATCGCGCAGGCCGACCTGCCGCAGCACGGTGGCGACCCGCTCGCGCAATTCGGCGCGGCCTGTCCGCGACAGCGCGGTCAGCGGCTCGGCAACGATCCGCGCCACCGTCTGGCGCGGATCGAGCGAGCCATAGGGATCCTGGAACACCATCTGGAAGTCGCGGCGGGCGCGGCGCAGCTCGGCCGGCGCCATGGCATTGAGATCGCGGCCGAGCAGCGACACCGTGCCCGATGACGGCCGCTCCAGCGCCATCACCAGCCGCGCCAGTGTCGACTTGCCGGAGCCGGATTCACCGACCACGCCGAGGCTCTGCCCCGCCTTGACCTGCAGGCTGACGCCGTTGAGCGCATGCACCTGCGCCGGCGGACGGAACAGGCTTTCGCGCGGCAGCGTGTAGCGCTGCACGAGGTCGGTGACCTCGACGAGCGGCGGCGCGGCTTGGGTTGGATCGAGCATCATGCGCCCAAAACCTCGGGCAGATTCGCCATCGAGACGTCTGTTCGTACGCAGCGCACGAGATGATCGCCTCCAACCCTGACCATGGCCGGAAAGGCCGCGCGGCAACGGCTTTCGACCAGGGGACAGCGATCGGCGAACGGACAGCCCGTGGGCAGATCGGCAAGCTCGGGCACCGTGCCGGCAATGGTCTTCAGCCGCGTGCCTTTCCTGGCACCGAGCCGCGGGCGCGCCCGAAACAGGCCCTGCGTATAGGGGTGGCCCATGCGCGAGAACACCGCGTCCGTCGCCCCGCTCTCGACGACGGTGCCGCCATACATCACCATCATCTTCTGCACGTTCTCGGCGATGACGCCGAGATCATGCGAGATCAGGATCATCGCCATGCCGCGCTCGGCAACGAGATCGGCGATCAGGTCGAGGATCTGGCCCTGGATCGTGACGTCGAGCGCCGTGGTCGGCTCGTCGGCGATGAGCAGGTCGGGCTGGCAGGCGAGCGCGATCGCAATCGTGACGCGCTGGCGCTGGCCCCCGGAAAACTGGTGCGGATAGGCATCGACGCGCCGCCCCGCATCGGGCAGCCCGATGCGATCCAGCAAGGCGATCGCCTCCTTGCGGGCCGCCGCCGCCGAAAAACCCTTATGGCGCCGCAGCGGCTCGGCGATCTGGCGCCCGATCGTATGCATCGGGTTGAGCGCGGTCATCGGCTCCTGAAAGATCATGCTGATGCGGTTGCCCCTGATCTCGCAATAGTCTGCATCGGGCAACCCGACGAGTTCGCGACCCTCCAGCTTGATGCTGCCGCTGACGACGGCGCTGTCCGGCAGCAGGCCCATTAGCGCCAGCGCCGTGATCGACTTGCCGCAGCCGGATTCGCCGACCAGACCCAGGGTCTCGCCGCGCCTGAGCGAGAAGGACACCTCGCGCACGGCCTGCGCCGGGCCGCGGCTGGTGTTGAGCCGGATGCCGAGGTTTTGGACGTCAAGCAGGATGTTTGGGTTCGCCACGTTCACCACTCAGCGCTCCCGCGCCAGCCGGGGGTCGAGCAGATCGCGTAGTCCGTCGCCGAGCAGATTGAGCCCGAGCACCGCGACCGCGATGGCGACGCCCGGATAGACCGCAAGGCTCGGCGCCTGAAACAACAGCGTCTGCGCCTCGTTCAGCATGCGCCCCCAGGAGGGCTGCGGCGGCTGCGTGCCGAGCCCGAGATAGGACAGCGCGGCTTCGGCCAGGATCGCGAGCGCAAAGCCGATGGTGGCCTGCACGACCAGCACCGAGAGAATGTTCGGCAGCACATGCTCCGTCGTGATGCGGAAGGCGCCCTTGCCCGAGGCCCGCGCAGCCAGCACGAACTCGCGCGACCAGATCGCATTTGCCGACGCTCGCGTCACGCGCACGAAGGTCGGGATCTGAAAGATGCCGATCGCGGTGATCGAGGTCACCATGCCCGGTCCCACCGCGGCCGCCAGCATGATCGCCGACAGCACGGCGGGAAAGGCGAAAGTGAAGTCGCTCATCCGCATGATCAGTTCTTCGGTCCAGCCCTTTCGCGCAGCAGCGAGCAGACCGAGCGCGACGCCGAAGGACAGGCCGATGCCGACGGCGATGACGCCCACGGCGATGGTGGCGCGCGCGCCGACCAGGAGCAGCGAGACGATGTCACGGCCGAACACGTCAGTGCCGAGCCAGTGCGCCGATGACGGCGGTTTCAGCTTGGCCGCGATGTCGATGTCGTAGGCCGACCACGGCGTCCAGACCAGCGACAACAGCGCGGCAAAGAGCACCAGAAGCACGAGCGCGCCGCCGACCACGAAACTGCGGTGCCTGAGCGCACGCCGCCAAAACCCCGTCGCGGGGCGCTGCGCGAGCGCCAGCATGCTGATTGCGGTGTCGGGCGTGCTCACAGATTGTGGACCTTGATGCGCGGATCGATGACGGCATAGAGCACATCGACCACGAAGTTGACGATGATGACCATGGCCGCGAGCAGCATCACGCAGTTGCGGACCACGATCAGGTCGCGGTTGGCGATCGACTGGAAGATCAGCCGGCCAAGGCCCGGCAGATAGAACACGTTCTCGATCACGATAGTGCCTGCCCAAAGGTTGGCGAACTGCAGGCCCATCACGGTCATCACGGGAATCATCGCGTTGCGCAGCACGTGCTGCCAGAGCACGGCACGCCTGCTCAGGCCTTTGGCGCGCGCCGTGCGCACAAAATCCTCGCGCAGCACTTCGAGCACGGCCGAGCGCGTGACGCGGGCCAGAATTGCGGCCTGCACCACGGCAAGCGAGATCGCGGGCAAGAGCAGCGACCGCAGGCCCGCCCAGATGCCATCGTCCCAGCCGGCAAAACCACCGGCCGAGAGCCAGTGCAGCTTCACGGAGAACAGCAGGATCAGGAGGATGGCGAACCAGAAATTGGGCAGCGCGATCCCGACCTGGGTCAGCGACATCACGCCGACATCGCCGAGCTTGTTGTGGTTGGCGGCGGTGTAGATGCCGGCGGCGAGCGCCAGCACCACGGTGATCGCCATCGCCAGCAGCGCGAGCGGAATGGAGAGCCAAAGCCGCTCTCCGATCAGCGCCGCCACCGAGGTGCCATAGGCATAGGAGTTGCCGAGATCGCCCACGGCGGCACCGGCGATCCAGTGCAGGTAGCGATAGGCCAGCGGCTGGTCCAGGCCCAGCTTGACGGCGAGCGCACGGACGGCGTCAGGCGAGGCATCGGCGCCCATCAGCATCTGCGCGGCATTGCCCGGCAGCGCGTCCAGCACCAGGAAAATGATCACCGACGCCACGGCCAGCGTCGCCAGCAAGGTCAAGAACCGCCGCAGGACGAACAGGCTCATGCCGCGCTCAGGAGTAATATATCATGTAGTACCATCCAACACGGTTCGAGGCCGGACGCAAGCCCATCGCTGCATGGCTTTTGCTCAATCCGGCCAACGGCCGAGCAGGTCGGTCGCCGTTTCGAACAGCGCCGCGACACGTAGAAGTTCAGCATCGCCGCGAAAGCGCCCTACCAGTTGCAGGCCTATCGGCAGGCCATCCCGATCAAATCCGCTGAGCAGGCTGATCGCCGGATGCCCGGTCATGTTGAACGGCATGGTCCAGGGAAACCAATGCGGCCTCAAATTATCGAAGCTTTGGCCGTCGATCTCGATCGGACCGAACAGGTCCTGCTCGATCGGCAGCGCGGTCCGGGTCAGGGTCGGCATGGCAAGCGCGTTGGCCCGCGCCAGCAGCGCCTGCACATGGCGGAACAGCGCGGTGCGCTCGAACAGCGCCCGCTGATAGTCGACCCCGCTGACATCCTCGGCCAGCGCAAGCTGTTTGAGGAACGCCTCGCTTAAGGCGTCGCCGTGATCGGCGGCCAGCTTCGCAAAGCGCGTGCGCCAGGCGGTGTGATTGATGGCGCGCCAGATCGGCTCGACATCAAAAGCCACGCCGGAAAACTCTTCGAGCTCGGCGCCCAGTGACGCGAGCCGGTCGAGGCTCGCCCGAAAACTCTCGGCGACGTCGGATGCGACCGGCCGGCCCGGCGGCGACAGGCAGAACAGAATCTTTTGGCCGCGCAAATCGCCCACAGGTGCGGCAGCGGTCACAAAATCCCGGGCCACAGCGCCGATCGACCACGGATCGGACGCGTCCTCCCCCGCCATCACCTGCAGCATGAGCGCCGTATCGGCGACCGTCCGCGTCGTCGGCGTCACATAGGTCTGGTTGGCAAAGGCATCCTGCACCTGGCTGTGCGGGATCACCCCGATGGTCTGCTTCAGCCCGACGACGCCGTTGCAGGCGGCCGGGATCCGGGTCGAGCCACCGCCGTCGGTCGCGACCGCCAGCGGCGCTATTCCGCTTGCCACCGCCACGGCCGCGCCGCCGCTCGAGCCGCCCGCGGAGCGACCGGCATGCCAGGCATTGCGGGTGCGGCCGAACAGCGGCGAATCGGTCAGGCACTTACTGCCGAACTCCGGCGTCGTGGTCTTGCCGATCAGAATCGCGCCCGCGGCGCTGAGCCGCGCGACCGCCACGGCATCATGGTCCGGCACATTGTCCTTGTACGGAACCGCGCCAAAGGTGGTGCGCACTCCAGCAGTGTTGACGATGTCCTTGACCGTGAGCGGGACACCGTGAAGCGGCCCGAGCGGCGCCCCGGCCATCACCTGGCGCTCCGCCTCACGCGCGCGCGCCATGGCCTCGTCGCCGCACAGCGTGATGAAGCAGTTCAGCTCGCCCTGGAGCTGCTCAGCGCGCGCAAGCACCGCACGCGTCACCTCGACGGGCGACAGTTCCTCGCGGGCGATGCGGCCGGCAAGCTCGACGGCCGACAGGAAACAGAGGTCTTCGCTCATCGAAAATCCGGTAGGCGGCTGAAGCAGCCGCAAGCCGGCCCTGACGTGCCCGATCAGGACGCGGCTTGTCCATCTCAGACGACGCATGAGGCTTTGACAATTGGAAATGCCTATCGAGGCGCCGTTCCGGCTGATTTCTGCGCAGACGGCCCAAGAAAATGCCGTCCCCTGGCGGGGACGGCAGTTCGCCACTCGACGCGGTACAAAGTTTCTTCGTGCTGGCCGAGCATCAGCGAGTGGCGATTTTGCGCTGATCTACACGCAGCACCTGACAAGGAGCTGACGGTATCAAGACAGGTTTGTTGCGGTCCGGTGGGACGCCACCGTCCGAAAGCAGATGCTCCCGTCTCACGGAATTGTCATTAACTTTCAGCCGCCCTGCTCCGCCTCGTCCGAAAATCTCCCGGGAATAAACCCCGGCATCACCCGATCAGCTCCAGCGAACCCAATCACGGGTCGTTCGGAGAATGAGCGATGAGCGAACACGATCATGAGCACGGCGTCAGCCGCCGCAAGGTGCTGGAATGCATGACCTGGGCCGGCACCGGCGTCCTCTGGACCATCGCGGGCGGCGTCCCGCGCTCCATGGGGCTGGTCGACGCCGCGCAAGCCGCGGAGGCTCCAGGCCTCAGCTTCCTGCAGATCAGCGACAGTCATGTCGGCTTCGACAAGCCGGCCAATCCGAATGCGATCGGCACGCTGGAAGAAGCCATCAAGAAGATCAATGCGATGGACAAGAAGCCGTCGTTCATGATCCACACCGGCGACGTCACGCATTTGTCGAAGGTCGAAGAGTTCGACAACGCCGAGAAGATCATCTCGCAGGCCAAGCTCGACGTGCACTACGTGCCGGGCGAGCATGATTTCCTCGACGAGGAGATCAAGCTCTACAAGGACCGCTACGGCAAGGGCACCAAGGGCGCCGGCTGGTATTCCTTCGATGCCGGCGGGGTGCACTTCATCGGTCTCGTCAACGTCGTCGACCTGAAAGCCGGCGGTCTCGGCAATCTCGGCGCCGAGCAGCTCGAATGGCTCGAGGACGACGTCAAGTCCCGCTCAAAGTCCACGCCCATCGTGGTGTTCGCGCACATCCCGCTGTGGACGGTCTATCCGCAATGGGGCTGGGGCACCGAGGACGGCGGCCGCGCGCTGGAATATCTGAAGGGCTTTGGCTCGGTGACGGTGCTCAACGGCCACATCCACCAGGTCATGCAGAAGGTCGAAGGCAACGTCACCTTCCACACCGCGCGTTCCACGGCGTTCCCGCAGCCGGCGCCGGGCGCCGCCCCCTCGCCCGGTCCGATGAAAGTCGAGGATGCAAAACTGCGCTCGATGCTCGGGGTTGCCAGCATCAACTTCAAGCAGGGCGACGAGCGGCTCGCCATCATCGATACGCCGCTGCAGGCCTAAGAGGAAGCGCAAGAAATGACGTTGACGAATGATCGCGGCATGCATCGGCATGCCGCACGGCTCCTGGTTGCCGCGGCGATGCTGCTGCCGTTCAGCGGGGCCCATGCCCAGGAAGTCCAGGTGATGATCGACAATTTCACCTTCTCGCCGCCGGAGCTCACGGTGAAGGTCGGCGACACCGTCACCTGGACCAACCGCGACGACATCCCCCATACCGTGGTGTCGGCGGGCAAGTTCAGGTCGAAAGCCATGGACACCGACAATACCTACTCGTTCACATTCGCGTCAGCGGGCGACTACAAGTATTTTTGTTCGCTGCACCCGCACATGACCGGGATGATCAAGGTTGAGTAACGGTCAAAACCAAGGCATCACAGTTTTGCCCGGTCGGTTCGCTGGAGCCGGCCGGGCACCAGCATCTGCTGCCAGGACCAGGCACAAGACCGGGCCAGAGACGATGCCGCCGAGCAATTTTGACGATCCCGACCGCACGCGCCGCTTTCGCGAGCTGGCCCTGCCCTATCTCGACGATGTCTACACGCTGGCGCGCTATCTGCTGCGCGACGCCAGCGACGCGGAGGACGCCGTCCAGGAGTGCTACCTGCGTGCGCTGAAACATTTCGACGGCTATCGTGGGCCGGCAATGAAGCCGTGGCTGTTTGCGATCCTGCGCAATGTCTGCCACGCCGAATATGCGCGGCGCGCGAGCGCGGCGGTGCCTTCGCTCGATGATCTGCCCGAACCCGCGCAGCAGACGCCAATGTGGCGCGAGGAACAGCAGACGCCGGAGGCGGAGATCCTGCGCGAGCGGGATGCCGCCACCATTCGCCGGCTCGTCGAGGCGCTCGCCGAACCGTTCAAGGAAACCTTTGTGCTGCGGGAGATCAACAATCTGTCGTACCGCGAGATTGCCGATGCGGTCGGCGCTCCCGTCGGCACCGTGATGTCGCGCCTTGCGCGCGCCCGCGCCATGCTGCGCTCGGCATGGATGGCGGAACAGGAGCCATCAAGATGACTTGCGACGAGGCCGAGATCCTCCTTCACGCTTTGATCGACGGCGAGCTTGACGCCGGCCACGCCCGCGAGGTCGAAGCCCATATCGCGACTTGCGCAGCCTGCTCGGCTTCGCTCGCCACCTATCGCCAGATGAGCCAGGAGATCGCCAAGGCCGACCTGCGCTATGCCGCACCGCCGGCGCTGCGGATGAAGATTGAAGCATCGCTGCCCAAGCCCATGCCCAAGGCAATGCCCAAGGCAATGCCCAGCTCGATGCCGAGCGCACGGGCCCCGAGCCGTCGCAGCATCCTGCAGGGCTTTGCTCTGGGATCGGCGGTGTCCGCGCTGGCCGCGACGGGCCTCGTCGCCGTCGTGCTGCGTGCCGACGACGAGCAGCGCATCATGTCGGAAGTGGTGTCGGCGCATCTGCGCTCGCTGCAGGCCGGCCACCTCACCGACGTCGTCTCCACCGACCAGCATACGGTGAAACCGTGGTTCAACGGCCGGCTCGATGTCTCGCCGCCGGTGATCGACCTGACCTCGAAGGGTTTTACGCTGGTCGGCGGGCGGCTCGACTACATCGATGCGCGCGCCATCGGCGCGGTGGTCTATCGCCGCCGGCAGCACGTCATAAACTTGTTCGTCTCGCAGACCACCAACATGGAAAAGCGCGCGGCGAAGACCGAGACGATCCAGGGCTTCAACATCCGCCGCTGGAGCGATCGCGGCCTGAACTACTGGGCGATCAGCGACATCGGCGCCGACGAACTGAACGAGTTCGGCGAAAAATTCGAGGCCGCGGTGCAGAGCAACACGGAAGGGTAGCGCGATCCCGAGGGCTGCGGCCATCTTAGGTCGCAATACTGCCTCGACTGTCACTCGTGTTGCGGCGCGGCGCGGTCGTAGCCTGAACTATTGCTTCCAGTGCCGCGCCAAACGACCCGGAGCAAACCTCCGCACCGACGGCCCCCACCATGGGGATGGCGGCCTCGGTTCCCAAAAGGGCAAGCAGAATGTGGGCGTCGGCATTCTTCTTATTGAGCCTGCGAACGACATCCTGAACCTTGGCGGGCGGCGGTTGGCCAACGTAGCAAACGCACGCAAGCGAGGTATCCGTCATGTCAAGCGAAAAGAACTTGGACATTGACAAAGCGTCCGCCTCCTCCGCCATCGCCTCGATGCCATCGCGCCTCAGCAAGAAAGCCAATGTCAGTGCCGCCGCTTCATCGAGCTTGCCGGAGCCGGGAACGCACAGGACCGAACGCGTAGCTTCATTTTTTTCCTCGAGCAATTTGCATTGCGCCCGTGCGTACTCAATTGCGATGGCAGCTCCGGGATTTGCGCTCATGTCGAGGGTCGGGACGTCCAACACTCCTACGTCATGGTGAGCTTCCAGGTCAGCCAACAGTTCGTCGACGGTTGAGGCAATCCGGCTCAATCGCTCATCGTCGAGATGACCCAGCCGCCGGTCGGCTTCCGCTAGCCTCAACCCTTCCAGCAGGATCTCGTCACAATAGCCCCTGAGCGACGACCCTCTGAGAAAGGCATGCGCCTGTTCGATCGCTTCGAGCGGATCACCCGCCAGCATCCGCTGATAGACCAGTTCGGGTGGCTTCAGCGGCGGCCGATCGCCGAGCATGATCTCGAGGAACTTGAGCCGCTCGACATGCCGTCCCACGACAACGAGGCACACCGTCAAAGGGGTCGCCATGACGAGACCGATCGGCCCCCAAAGCCACGTCCAGAATGATGCAGACAGGATGACTGCGACCGGAGACAGGCCGGAACTATGCCCATAGATCAAGGGCTCGACAACTTGTCCGGCGAGAACTTCCAGCACCACGAACAACAGGGCCGTCAGCACCAGCATTTGCCACCCAGAGCCGACAGCGGCCGCGAGAATGAGCGGAAATATGGCCGAGATCAGCGCGCCGATATAGGGGACGAAGCGCAAAATCATCGCGATCAGACCCCACAAGGGAGCCGACGGCACGCCGATGAACTCCAAGCCGACGCCGATTGCCAAGCCGAACACGGCGTTGAACATGATCTGGGTCAGAAAGAGCTTGCTCAGGCGCTTGCCCGCGTCATCCAAGGCTGCGGTCGTGCGCTGAATGTCTCCCGAGCCAGCCAGACGGACCAGCCGATTTCTCAGATCCTCCCGTTGCAGCAAGATGAAGCTCACGAAGATGACGACAATTCCGGTCCTCGTCAGCGGCGTGAGCAACGGTTCGATGATCTTGGCCAGCGTCGTCAGGGCGCCGGGATCGGGCTGCTTGACTTCAACTTGTATCGGAACCGTTGGACCGGATGCTTGTTTCGCGAGATCACGATCGGAATCAAACTGGCCGCTCGCTTCGCCATGTTGCAGTTCTTTGCCCAACTCCTTGAGAACGGTGGACGCCTGCTCCAATGTTCCGGAGCCACCCATCAAGCCACGGAGGCTCTCGACCTTGTCACTCAGCGTTCGCTGATACCCGGGAAGCTTGGCAGCAAGGTGCGTTGCCTCCGAAACCATGAGCCCGCCCAAACTGAATATGATCGCAAATCCGAAGAAGACCACGACGAGCACGGAAGCCGTGCGCGGAATTCGCAGGGACTGCAGACGTCTGACGAACGGCGCGAGCACGAAGCTCAAGAGAACAGCCAGTGCGACCGGGACGAAAATTTCCCGGCCAAAATACAGCGCGGCAACAATCAGCGCTGCGACGGCCATGTTGATCAGCGCCGTGCCCCGCCGATGTGTCAGCCTCATTTGAGGGGCCTTCTCTTGCAATCGCCTGGCCTCACGCTTTGCTGAACTGACCCCCGTCCGGCGTGTCGGACATTCGCTTCAGTATGCCCGCGAGCCGGGTCAAGCGAATGTCCGACACAAGCCACACTCGATTCCTGAGTTTTGCTAGTTCGTTCGATTCTGACGCTCGTAAAAGAATTCGCCGCGAGGTTATACGAACGTCAGAACCGGGACACTTGCCGCGGCTTCGAAGATCTCTCAGTTCACAGCACCAACAGAATCCACGGTGCTGCGATGAACGCAGGCCGGATAGTTGGCAATCCAGGCGAAGCCGCCGCGCGAGTTCAGACCCGCGTCAGTTCATCCAGCTTTGCGCGAAGATCGTCGATGGCCGGCTTCGCGACGGGCCCAACGCCGGGCGTTGCGACGACCTTGTCACACATCTGATTGATCGAAGGGATCGCCACGACGATCAGCTTGACGAGCGCGCTTCGTCCTTCCGGGGGAAGCTTTGCGGCCCGCGCGTTGATGTCGTTCAACTGGGCTGTGACCCCATTGATCTTGGGCAGGGCTGACTGAGCGCTGGCCGGGTCTGTGATACCCGGCAGCGTGGACTTCAAGGTGTCGATGGACGAGTTGAGGTTGCTTGCAAGGTTCACCCCATCGACCGTCGTATTCGCCGGCGCCATGCCTACCGTGCCGGTAGCCGGTCGCGTTGCAGCGGGCGCTTCCGCGACATTCTGTTCGCTCTGGCGGTTGATCACGAACCACGCAAGACCAGCCACCACGACCAAAGCCGCGAGCCAATAGGGCCACTGTGCGGCGACCCTGTTGTATGCCGGGGAGGTCGTCTGGCTTGCGGTCGTGCGAGCCCGCTCGGAGGCACCCGCAAACCGGTCAATCAGGCCGGAGGTGCCAAGCTGATCCGCAAGCCCGGACGGAATGGCTCGGACGAACTCGTCCTTATGGGAACTTAGCAGCGAGACCAAGCCATTCGCGCCCAGACCCATATTGCGCTGTTGTTGAGCCAGGGCGCCCATGACGATCGGTCCAAGCATGCCGAGAAGTGACTTGCCGCCACCGTCACCGATACCTGCAAACTTGCCGATTGCCTGAGCCATCCCATCCATGGTTCGACCGCCGAACAAAGCCGACATCATATTCGATCCGGTCTCGGCCAGTGCCTGAGGACCGGCGCTGCGCAGGAGATCCAAGGGCGAACCAGCTTGCTGTTGCGATAAGAGTTTGGATAGCTGGCCTGCTCCTGCCGAGGTTCCGGCCAGATCGGCAAGACCTGCGAGCAGGGATGGAACTGCTCCTCCTGCTGCTTTTTGGGCGGCGCCTTTGTCGATGCCAAGAAATGAAGCGATTCGCTCGATGACTTCAGGAGTCAGGTATTGCATTACAACGGAGGTGAGATTGGCTGCCATCGCGTCTCTCCATCATGGTTGTCGCAACGTCGATCTGCTGGCGTGTTCTCCTGATCCGCAGGGCGGCGTGACAAGCTGCAGCCCTGCCCGCTCCTTCCAAAGTGAGGCAAGTTTTCCGCCGAGGTCGCTGGGCTGTCCATTCACAACACGCGGAGCAGCCGCAAGTTGATCGGATCTCGGCGGTTCATCCAAAGCGAGCAGGTCGACCGGCTTGCCGCGTTCCGATCGAGCACGCGCGCCAAATCGCAGGCTGCCGCCCCGTGTGGAAGCGGACATCTTCGAACGATTGCGGCCGTGTGGAAGAACGTGCGCGGCGCACCGAACGATCCCCACTCGCAGCCGAGTCAAAGCTCACCCTCGGCCTCCCTTCAATTCACGGCCCCGGCGAGAGCCTCCGTACCGGTTCGATCGGAAAAACTCCGCTCTACCGCAAGCCGTACACGAGCACGCGTCTGGATGCTGTAGGAAGGAAGACTCTGCCGCGTGCAATTGTCGGTGCCACGAATTTTGAGAACCAGTAAGTCTTGTCCGGTGGGCTTGCCAAGTTGTCGATCTGATTGTTCCAGAGTTCCTTAAGGGAAATGGGATCGAAAGCGCGCAACATCCCGAAGCGCGGTTCCTGGCAATTGGCGGAGGTCTCGCATTGCGCGACCGAGCATTCGTTGAACGTTGTGTCCGCTTCGTTGAAGGCCCTGCAGCGCTGCACGGACGCGAACAGCACACCTGCCGCCGGCTGCCCGGGATCGATGGTGAGCGAAAGCATCCCGCCAGGCATCCCGTTTGCGAGGATCTGGTCGCCAAGATAGGGCGGCGCGAGCACGATCTCACCCGACTTGTTGGTTGCGACGCCAGACTTTGCCGGCGCGCTGGCGGAAATCAAGGCAGGCGCCGTGTCCAGGCGTTTGCCCCACCATTGAAAGGATTTCAGGGCGTCCTTCTCAGGCCACACATAGAGGAAAGCACGCCCGTCCGGAAACGCCCCGAACACAGGTGTTCCATGAATGTGAGGCCACATGATCCAATCGCTCGTGGAGACCCCGCTCCCCGGAGGAGGAGGTGACGGCGGATAGCTCGCTCCCTTGGAAAGGCAGAAAATCGGGTTCGGACCGGCAGCACAGTATTGGTTCTGGGCGGCCTGAAACTTCTGCACGACACGGTCGCGGCGCAGATTGTCGAGACCGGATGGGTCGCCTGACGTATGGGAGTTCGTGTTGGGTTGAGGGATCAGCAACGCCGCCGCGTCGAACGGCGCGCTGCCGTCGAACTTGCCGAGGCGGTCGCGATTCAGCACGTACATCATGCCATCTTTGCCGCCCGCTACGAGATATGGCGTGTCGGGGATCAGCACCACGCCTGAGGCAGCGAAGTCCAGATCAAGAGCATCCAGCCATATCTTGCGGTACGGTGTGAACCAGTCGGCCGCGGTCAGCGAGATCGAACCCGGTGTGCCACCGGCTTCGGCGTGTAGCCGAACCACGCTGTTCGAGAGGTTCTTGCCCGATGCATCTGGCGCGCTGCATACGGTCGCCGATCCATTGGCGGCGACCCCACACCGGGTCTGATTGCCAGTCGCAAAGTATAGATTGCCGTGGCCATCGGCGGCGAGCCCCGTGGTCGCTTGCCAGATGCCACCGCCAGCAACCGGATCAGCAGCCGGTTCGAGCGACGGACCTCCAGCGGACAGGCTGGTGCTGCGGTATTGGCCCGCGGGCGTCAAGGTGTCCGCGT
>Ga0070710_10001037_pt1 | contig 13198 bp, 11 predicted proteins | sample LARL52metaG_FD_65454 | JGI IMG/M metagenome (GOLD analysis project Ga0070710, IMG submission 65454) | Corn, switchgrass and miscanthus rhizosphere microbial communities from Kellogg Biological Station, Michigan, USA - LAR L5-2 metaG | ecosystem: Host-associated > Plants > Roots > Rhizosphere ... | reverse complement strand
GCCGGTCCCGCGTTCAGGCGCGGGACCGGTGCCGAACGCTACGGGTCGATCCGGTCGAGCGCGGCGCCGTCCCACGTCGTCTGCGTGCACGCGACACCACGGCCGTTCTTGGGCCGCAGCACGTCGTAGATGTGCATGCGCGGGATCTTGTCGGACACGCCCCAGCCGCTCGGCCAGGTGATCACCCAGTCCATGTCCAGGTCGACCAGCAGCCCCAGCATGCGCGCGATGGTCGGGTCGTCGAGCCGTTCGAACGCCTCGTCCAGCAGCACCAGGCGCAGCGGGTCGAACTCGTCGCTCACCGCGTCGTAGAAGCTCGCCGCCGCCGCGAACAGCGTCACGTACGAGATCAGCCGGGTCTCGCCGGACGACAGCTGGCGCAGCCGCCGTTCGCGCGGGTTGCCGTCGGGGCCGGTGTCGGCGACGGTCACGGTGAACTGGTGCCACGTCCGGTAGTCGAGCGCCCGCGACAGGATCTCCGCGTAGCCGCCGGAGTGCGTGTCGCGCTCGTTCTCGATGCGTTCGGTGAAGACGCGGCGCAACGTGGCGTCCTGCTCCGGCGTGCGTTCGCCGAACGGCAACCGCACGAGCGCAAGCGCTTGCCTGGTCGAGTCGTCCAGCGCGCTCGACGACTTCCAGGCCAGCTTGACGTGCACGCCCTGGCTGGACCGGGCCTGGCCGAGCACCTCGTTCATGCGCTTGGTCAGGCTCTCGGCGACGGTGATCTGACCGCGCAGCCACTCGGCGAGGTCGCGGATCAGGTAGTCGGCGAAGATGCCCTGGTACTGCTCGTCGAGGAACCCGCGCTGCTCGGCCAGCTTCGTGGTGACCTGGCGGGCGGCGACGGCGACCGGCTTCGGGCCCTCCTCGCCGGTGACCGTGACGGTCAGCAGGCCCGCGTGCTGCTCGGCGGCGATGTCGTGGCTGCCGGCCAGGGACGTCTGGAGGGCCTGCAGCTTGGCGATCACGGTGGCCTCGGTGCCGCCGCGCCGGTCGCCGTGCTCGGAGATCAGCGCGCGAACCGAGGTCTCGTCCGCGGCACCGTCGTGGTTCGGGAACGCGGCCGCGATCAGACCCGGCGCGCGGACGGTGGCCGAGAAGTTGGCCCTCGCCCGGTCCAGCCCCTCGGAGGCCTCGTCGACGGCGCGAGAGTTGTTCTCCAGCAACGCTTCCAGCTTCGCCGCCTGCTCGCGCGCGGTCGTGATGCTCTCGCGGACGCCCTTGAGGTCCTCGCGCATCTTCTTGCGCGACTTCTCCAACTGGGTCAGCTGCTCGCTGATCTCCTTGGCCTCACCGCCGACCGCGTCGGTCAGCTCGGCCAGCGTGCCCGCCTGCGCCGCGTAGTCGACGCACCGGGCGTCGGCGTCGGCCTCCGCGGTCTGCCGGTCCGCCACGGCCTCGTGGTAGCGGTGCGAGGCGTCGGTGAGGTCGGAGATCGTGCCCTGGCAACGCCTGCGCACCGCGTCACCGAGCAGGTCGGCCGTGCGCCGGGCTTCTGCCGCGGCAGCTTGGGCCTGCCGGAGCGCCTCGGTGTCCGACGGCAGCCCCGCGTCACCGGCCTGGCGGGTCAGCTCGCTCCGAGCCGCTTCGAGCCGGGCGCCGGCGTTCTCCAGGGCATCGCGCAGTTCGAACGTGCGCTGCTGCGCCCGTGCCGCGGACTCCTCGGCGGCCTGCACGCGGCTGTGCTTGGCGATCAGCTCGCCGTCGCCGGGGAACGCCGCGACGTGCGCCTCCCAGGTGGCGACGTGCTCGTGCGCGCGGGCCAGCTCGTCCTCGGCGGTGCCGAGCTGGGCGCGCAGCTCGGCCAGTTCCTCTTCCAGGGCCACGATCCGGCGGCCACGCGCGGCTTCTCGCGCGCCCGCGCCGATGAACTCGGCCTCGGGCTTGGTCCACCGCCCGGTCAGCACGCCCGTGCGCCAGTCACCGCTGGTCGTCATGTCGTCCAGGGACACCGCGCGCAGCAGGTCGGCGACGAGCGACTCCGGTACCGGCGAGCCCTCGACCGCGGGCACCAGGAACTCGGCCAGTGAACGACCGTTCACCGCTTCCCTCGGCACGGCGAGGACGTCGTCGAGGTCGCTGCCCTGCGCCGTCACCCAGGCGTCGAGCAGCCCGCTCGCCTGCAGCGCCGCTTCCAGCCCCGCCCGTTCGTCGTCGTTCAACGACGGCGCGAAGTCCACCAAGCGGTAGAAGGGCGCGCCCACAGCCGTGTCGCGCGAGGCCGACGTGTACTGGCCCGGCACCGGCACCCGCTCGTTGCCCGAACGCAGGCCGACCAGCTCCTCGTCCAAAGTGTCCAGTCGCGCGCGCAGTTCGGCGCGCTGCTGCGTGAACGCGTGGGCGGCGTCGCGAGCGGCCTGCACGAGCGGGCCGACCCACTCGCGGGCCGTGCCGCTCAACACCTTCGCCGCCGCCGGATCGGGGGTCTGCGGCAGCGCCAGCGCGTCGGCCGGGCGTTCGTCGAGCAGCGGTCCGCTCGTCGTCCACGCCTCGACCTGCTCCAGCCAGGTCTGCACGACCTCGGCCAGCTCCTGCAGCTCCTGGTTGCGCAGCGCGGTCGACTCGGTCGCGCCGAGCTGGGCGTCGCGCGCCTTCTGCCGCAACGACTCCACCTCGCGCTGCTGCGCGTCCAGGGCCAGCGCCTGCTCGTGCAACGACAGCGCGAGCGCACCCCGTTGGCGCGCGAGGGAAGCGATGGCCGAGGTCTGGTCGGTCACCGACGTCAGCGCGGCCAGCACGTCCTCGGTCGCGGCGGCGGGCGGAACCCGCCGTTCGATCGGCAGCGGCGCGGCCTCGGGATCCGGCTTGGCGCGCACCGAGTCCGTGGCCGCGGTGGCCTCGGCGGGCGGGACCTGCGGCACGTCCGGTGCCAGGTTGGGGTCCATGCCCGCGAGCCTGAGGTGCTCGCGCAACGGGTCGCTCAGCGCGTCGGCCGCGCTCAGGTCCTCGGTCAGCCGCCGCAGGAGCCGCAGCACGTTGTCGACCGCGGCGTCCTCCTGGGCGCGCTGGCGGTGGGCCGTTTCGAGGGCGGCCACGGCCGAAGAACGCTTCTCCGCGACGAGGTTCTCGCGCGTCTTGAGGTCCTGGAGGTCGCGGAACGCGGGCAGCTCCTTCAGCGCCGCGATGGTCTCCTCGGCCTGCTGCTCGCCGGTCTCCATGTCGACGAGTGCCTGCTCGGAGGCCGCGCGTTCCATCCGCGTGACGTCCAGCTCCTGCGTGAGCTTCGACTGCTCGCGCCGCAGCTTCGCCACCGACTTCTCGGCCGACTCCAGCCGTTCGGACGCCGACCGCAGGCCGCCGAACGCGTAGTCGCTGTAGGTCTTGAGGAACGTGCCCAGCGCACTGTCCGCGGAGGACAGTCGCACGATGTTCTCGCGGATCGACTCCAGGTCGTCGAACGACGTCGCGAGCTGCTCGACCATCGCCTGGTCCAGCGGCGGCAGCGCGTCCGACAGGATCTGCTCCAGCTGGCCTTCCAGCACCTTCAGGCCGACGTCCGGGTTGCGCAGCGTCCGCTGGAGGTGCAGCAGGTCGCCGTACCGCGCGGCCGGCACGCCGTAGACGGCATCGGCGATCTTCGCGCGGAACGCCGGTTCCTCGAACATGCAGTCCGCGCCGATCAGGTCCCGCAGCTGCGCCGGACCGTGCGGAACCCGTTCCGGACCCGCCAGCTGCAGTTCGGTGCCGACGCGCATCGGCGTGACGAACCGCCACGAGTCCGTGATCGCCTGCGAGGTCTTCGACGCCTTCACCCCGAGCCCGCAGGTCAGGTACTCGTTGCCGGAGTGGTCGGCGGCCTCGCGGATCAGCTCGACCCACGCGTAGCCGATGCGGTTCGGGCCGCCGTCGTAGTCGTCCAGCATGAGCCGCCGGATGCTGACCGTGTCGAAGCCCTTCGAGCCGAGCTGGCGCAGGTCGCCGTCCAGGCACAGCGGCAGCAGCAGCTCCAGCGTGCGGGACTTGCCGGAACCGTTGGTGCCCTGGAAGATCGCGCGGCCACCGGAGAAGTCGAACGTCTGCTCGGTGTACTGCCAGATGTTGACCACGCCGCCGCGGTGCAGCCGCCACCTGCTCATGACACGTTCTCCTCATCGAACAGGGACCAGCTCGGTACTTCGGGCACCACAACGGGTTCCGGTTGTTCTCGCTCGGGGTCGCCGTCGGGGGACGGCAGCCAGCGGTGCGCCGCCGCGCTGATCGACCAGCCTTCTCCGCACGCGGCGGCCAGTCCCATGCGGCGCAGCAGTTCCGTCACCTCGGCGACCAGCCGGTCGAGGTCGTCGGTGAACTGCTTCGACCACGCCGCAGGGTAGTCCTCGACGAGCCGGGCGCAGACCTCGCGGATCCGTGCCACCGTCACCACGTGCCGTGCGGGCGGTTCCTCCGAGTCGTCGTCGACCAGGTCGGGCAACGCCAGCAGCGCGATGCGCGCGACCGTGGAGACGCCGGGGAACGACAGGTCGGTCAGGAAGTCCTCGGGGTCGGCGGCGAGCACGCCCTCGACCCGGCACTCGGTGTAGAGGCCGAACGCCTGCTCCAGCAACGCGGTTTCCTTGCGCTGGTTGCGGCGCAGCCATTCCGCCTGGTCGTCCGGCAGGTCCGCGTAGAGCACCAGCGGCGTCTCGACCAGCTTGCGCCGCACCGCGTGCTCGACGCCGCGCGGACCGGGACGGGCGGCGAGCTCGATCAGGTGCGCGGGGCTCTGCGCTTCTCCGACCGGACCCGTGACGAGCTGGCCCAGCAGGTCCGTGTCGATCGTGATCAGCGCTTCCTGCGGGATCATGTCCTGCGCGACCGAACCTTCGGTCTCCTGCAGCACGCCGAGGGAAACGAGGTGGCGCAACGCTGCCGTGAGCGCACGTCGCTCGGTGACGTCGTCTGGTGCGTCGATGCCCGCTTCGACGGCGGCGGAACGGATGTCGGCCACGAGCCGGGACAGCAGCGTCTGGCGGCCGATGCCGGTGAGCACGGCGAGGGTCAGCGCCAGGTAGGCGTAGCCGCGCGGCGACATGCTGAGCACCCCGCGGGTGTCGTCGTGGCCGGGACCGGACTTGTACAGGCGCGCGAACCGGCGTTCCACGACGAGCCGGTAGCCGAGCAGGCCCGCGAACAGGTCCTGCAGGACCACCCGGTGCCGGTAGACGAGGCTGAGCAGCTCGCCGTCCGGGCCGTCCTGCCGCAGAAGCGGCCTGCGCAGCAACGTCCGGGCGCACCGCACCACGTTGGCGGCGTCGATGTCGGAGAGGTTGTCCAAGTGGTTCATTGCTTCAGGGCCACCGTCGCGTCGTGCAGGGTGAGCGTCCCGGCGGCGGAGCGGATCTGCGTCGTCGTGCCGTGGGCGATCTCGAGTTTGAGGCCGCGCACGGGGTCGCTGGCCGAGCCGCTGTCCTGCGGGGAGTCGCGCTGGGCCATCGCGAGCGTCAACAGCTCGCAGAAGACCTCCAACGCGCCGTGCGTGAGCGTGGTGTTCTCCAGGTTCCCCGCGGCCTTGGTCAGCTCCGCGACGTGCCGCGCGCGGATCTCGTCCGCCTCACGGGCTTCCGCGAGCAGCGACTGTTCGGTCATCGGGTCGTCGAGGATCCGCGACGGACGGCCGCGCGCTCCCCGGTCGCCTCTCGTCCGCACGGACACCGTGACGTCGCAGACCGGGCCGTCGCGCCACGGCGTGCGCTCGTTGTCCGAGTCGTGTTCCGGCGCGGGGGAGAGGTGGCGGGCGGAGTACAGCCCGAACGCCGACGCGTAGATCCCGTGGGCTTCTTCCCTCGTCGCGTTGTCGAACCAGCTCGCGAGCTTCAGCAGCTCCGCACGCCGGCCGGGGAGCAGGCCGCCGCCGGACGTGGCCCGCTTCACGCTGGCCAGCAGGCTGCCGATCGCGCGGGCCGTGGCCTCCCGCAGCGCCGTGACCTGGCTCGGCCGGCCGGGGCGGTCGACGAACCAGTCCGTCAGCTCCTGCCAGTCCTCCGGTGTGCGGCCGCGGGCGCGTTCGACGTTCTGGCCGAGGTCCGTGCCCAGCAGGCGCAGCAGCTCCGACCGTGCCTTGGTGAGGCCGGCCAGGGCTTCCGCGATCGGGGGCGTGTACTTCAGCACGTCCTCGACGACCCGCTGGATGTACTCGACCAGCAGGTTGCGGAAGCCCGCGATCTCGTCCGGCGCCAGGTGGTTCCGCGTGACGACCTGGCCGAGATAGGCGTAGAAGTCGCGGACCGTCGCGGCGAGTTCCGCGTGCTGCAGGAACAGGGTGGTGACGCGTTCGGCCAGAAGCTCCTTGGTGCGCTCGCCTTCGTTGAGCAGGGCGACGCTCAGCGACCCGCCCAGCTCGTTGAGGCCGCGTTCGATGGCGGGGAGGAGCTCCCTCGACACCTCACGGGCGCCTTCCGGGACCCGCAGCAGCTCGTCGACGTCGCGCTGGACGCGGACGGCGAGCTTCGAGACCTGGTACCGGACGCTGCCGTGCTGGAACTCGGCGATGCTGGCCGCGACGACCTCGCGCCGGCCCTGGACCAGGTTGCCCCACTCGACCAGCTGCTTGAGGCGGTTGATGACGTTCTCGATGCGGCTCTCGCCGGGCTCGACGCGGCCTTCTCGCTCCTGACCCGCCAGCGCTCCGGCGACCTCGCCCGCGGACAGGTCGGCCAGCAGCGTGGAGGTGAACAGGCGCATGATCGCCAGGTACGTGCGCTGGTGATCGCGCGCGTCCAGATAGGCGTACAGCTTCAGCCGCTTGTGCTCCACGACCGGCCACCCTAATGCGCGCGGTGTTGCGCTGCGGCGCTACCGTGCCTACTTCGAGCTGGGGAGGATGCCGTGGGCGCGGGGCGCGCGTTGGGGTTGTTGCTGGGCGTGGCCGCGGACGCGGTCTTCGGTGATCCACGCCGATTTCACCCGGTAGCGGCATTCGGCTCCGCCGCTTCCGCGTTGGAGAAGCGCGTCTACGCCGACTCGCGGGCCGCCGGTGCCGTGTACTCGGCCGTCCTGGTGGGCGGAACCGCGGCGCTCGGGGTGGCCGTGGAACGCGCTGCCCGTCGCCATTGGCTGGCGCAGGCGTTGACCACCGGCCTGGCCACCTGGGTGGTGCTGGGCGGCAGCTCGCTGGCCGACGAGGGCACCTCGATGGGCCGCGAGCTCGACTCGGGCGACGTCGAGGCGGCCCGTGCCCGCCTGCCTCATCTCTGCGGCCGTGACGCGTCCCGGCTCGACACCCTCGGCCTGGCCCGCGCGACCGTGGAGTCCGTGGCCGAGAACACCTCGGACGCCGTCGTGGCACCGCTGTTCTGGGGCGCGGCCTTCGGGGTGCCCGGCCTGCTCGGCTACCGCGCCGCGAACACGCTGGACGCGATGGTCGGCCACAAGTCCCCGCGCTACCTGCGCTTCGGCTGGGCGTCCGCCCGGCTGGACGACCTGCTGAACCTGCTGCCGTCGCGGTTGGCGGCGGTGCTGACGGTCGGCGGCGCCCCGGTCGTCGGCGGCTCGGCCTCGCAGGCGCTGGAAACCTGGCGCCGGGACGCCTCAGCCCACCCGTCGCCCAACGCGGGCCAGGTCGAGGCGGCCTTCGCCGGCGCCCTGGAGATCCGGCTCGGCGGCCGCACGGTCTACGCGCACGGCGTCGAGGAACGCCCGGTCATGGGCCACGGCCGCAACCCGGACTCAGGTCACGTGACGCGTGCCGTGGAGCTGTCCCGCGTCGTCGGCTTCGGCGCCGCGTTCGTCAGCGCCGTCATCGCCTTCTTCCGCAAGTAGCTCGGCGATCGACTTCTTCTTCGTGCGGCCTTCGTACAGCACGCCACCCGGCCGGGCCTCGCGGATCGTGAAGTACAGCCAGCCACCGACCGCCATGACCCCGAACGCGATCCACTGCAGCGCGTAGGAGAAGAACGGCCCGGACTCGATGCGCGGCAACGGCAGCGTGTCGAGCCCGCCCGGCTGGTGCTCGATCAGCTGGAAGTAGCCGGGCTCGACGTTCGGCCCGACCGCCTTGTTGTTGATCGAGTAGATCTGCCGGCGCCCGTCCTGCTCGAACGCGGGCGTGTCGTTCGACTCGTTCGGCCTGGCCAGACCGATGACGGTGACCTCACCGGTGGGCGGCTGGGCGAAGCTCGGCGGCTTGATGCCGTTGACCGGCCGCACGTACCCGCGGTCGATGAGGACCGTCTTGCCCGTGGTGGTCTCGAACGGCGTGATGACCTCGAACGCCGCCTCGCCCAGCACGGTCCGCAACCGCGCGAGCGCTTCCAGTTCCGGCAGGTAGCGGCCCTTGATCTCGACCTTCTGCCACTCGTCGTGCTGCGCGCCGAACGGCACCGGGTCGCTCTTCAGCGACTTGGTGATGGCGGCGTTCTGCGCCTGGCGCTCGTCGTTGCGGCCGAACTGCCACGGGGACAGGAAGTAGATGCAGGCACCCGCGAACACCCACACGGCCAGGGTCAGCGCCAGCCAACCCGGCTTGAGGAGGAACTTGAACCGCACGTCCTCACGGTAGATGCGTGAGCTGGACCTCGTGGAACTGGGTCACGAACCCCTCGCCCTCCGGGCTCGCCGCCATGATCCCGACCTTGGCCTCGATCCCCGGCGGGAAGTACGCCTTGCGCAGCACCGTCGCCGGCACTTCGTCCCCGAGGCCGTACCGCACCCACACCGCGTCCCCCCGACGTTCGGCGGAGATCGTGAAGCGCTCGAACGACGGTACGACGGCCAGGTTCCAGTCCGAGAACCCGCGCGTGACGACGGTGCTGGCCCGCACCTTCCCGTCGAACACCTCGACCCCGGCCTTGATCCAGGTCTCGTCGTCGATCAGCAGCCCGACGCCGGCGTGGTCGTACTGCGCCGCGTACTCGCCGCTGAACGTCGCCGTGATGGTGAAGTCGCCGGCCAGCGTCACGCCGTAGAGGTGGCCGTTGTCGCGGATCACGCCGTTGCCGGTGAGGCGCCAGAAGTCCGACGACGGGTCGGCGTGCACGGTCAGGGGATCGGTCGACCACTTCCGCGGCTCGTTGAGCCACGTCCACCCGGTGAGGTCCATGAAAGTCATCCTGTCACGCTCGACCAGCCAAAACGACCGTCCGGCGATGACCTTCGAACGTCTCCGAAGGTCACGGCTTCCTGAAGATTGGATTCGTCCTCAGAGCTGCTCGCGGACCCACGCGACCAGCCCCGGCATCGCGGCCTCGATCATGGCAAGGACCTCGGAAAACCCGGAGTCGTCGCCGTAATAGGGATCCGGCACGTCCACGCCATCGGCGTCTGGATCGAACGAGCGCAGCAATCGGACGCGATCGGGATCTGCCATTCGGCGCAACGAGCGCGCGTGTCCGGAGTCAAGTGCGATCAGCAGGTCGGCGTCCAGGTGCTCCGCGCCCACCTGCGCGGCCACGTGGTCGGTGGGGTATCCGTTGTCCGCCAACGTCTTCAACGCCCGCGGGTCGGCCGGGTCGCCGACGTGCCACCCGCCGGTGCCCGCGCTGGACACGGTGACCAAAGACGACAATCCTTCGCGGGACAGCCATTCTCGGAACACGAGCGCTGCCATGGGGGACCGGCAGATGTTGCCGGTGCAGACAAAGGCGACCTTCACGCGCCACACGGTAACGCTCAACCGCTGTCACAAGATGTACGGACAAACGACATGGAGGCCGCCCATGCAGACCGGTACCGACGTGCCCCCGCAACGGGAGATCATCGGGTGCACCGACGCCCTCGGGCGCCGTCGTGCGTTCGAGGTGTACCTCAACGAGAAGGGTCGCGTCTGCTTCCGCACCCCGCCCGGTGAGTCCGCGCAGCTCGACGCCTTCCAGCTGGACGAGCTGATCAGCCACCTCACCGAGCTCCGCCGCTACATGCAGTGACGTGCCGGTCTGAGCTGGTCGCCTAGAATCTCCGGCGATGACCAGCCCAGACCTGCGCCACCACGGTGACGTCGACGCCGCACCCGGCCTCGCCGACTTCGCCGTCAACGTGCGGGTGCCGCGCCCACCGCGTTGGCTGCGCGACCGGCTGGCCCAGGCGCTCGACGACCTCGGCCGTTACCCCTCCAAGCAGGCAGAAGAGCGCGCACGTGAGGCTGTCGCACGCCGTCACGGGCGCTCGCCCGACGAGGTTCTGCTGCTCAACGGTGCCGCGGAGGGCTTCGCGCTGCTGCCGAAGCTCTCACCGCGCCGCGTCGCGATCGTGCACCCCGGCTTCACCGAGCCGGAGGTGGCGTTCCGCGACGCCGGAATTCCGGTCGAGCACGTGCTGCTCGACGGCGGCTTCACGTTGTCCGAGACCTCTGTGGACGCTGACCTGACCGTAGTCGGCAACCCGACGAACCCGACGTCGGTGCTGCACTCGCGGGCCGCTCTCAAGCGCCTGCCGGGCAGGCTCGTCGTGGACGAGGCGTTCATGGACGCGGTGCCGGGCGAACCCGAGTCGCTCGCACACGACCCGGACGTGCTGGTGCTGCGCAGCCTCACCAAGACCTGGGGTCTCGCCGGCCTGCGCGCGGGCTACCTGCTCGGCGACCCGGAGACGCTGGCCAGGCTCGCGCACGGCCGTCCGCACTGGCCCGTCGGCAGCCTCACGCTGGAGGCGATCACGGCGTGCTGCGAGCCGGAGGCGCTCGAAGCGTCCGCGCGGTTCGCGCGGGAGGCGCAGGAGCACGCCGCGTACGCCTTGGAGCAGCTCCAAGATCTGGTCGTCGTTGCGCCGAAAGCGCCGTTCGTGCTGCTCAGGGTGCCTGAGGGCACGCGGCGGGCGTTGCGGGACAAGGGGATCGCGGCACGGCGCTGCGACACGTTCCCCGGCCTCGACGACACGTACCTGCGCGTGGCGATCCGGCCGCCGAAGGAGTTCGCGGTGTTCGTGGACGCGCTGCGGGTAGTGATGGAGGAACTGGCGTGAAGCTCGCCGACGTGATCGCGGTGCTGGAGTCCGCGTATCCGCCGAAGACCGCCGAGCAGTGGGACGCGGTCGGCCTGGTGTGCGGTGACCCGGCCGAGGAGGTCACCCGCGTGCTGGTCTGCGTCGACCCGACGTCGTCCACAGTGGACGAGGCCGTCGCGGCGGGCGCGCAGCTCCTGCTCGCCCACCACCCGCTGCTCCTGCGCGGTGTCAACGGTGTTCCCGCCGACGACCCCAAGGGTGCGTTGGTGCACAAGCTGATCCGGAACGGCGCCGCCCTGTACTGCGCGCACACCAACGCCGACAGCGCGCTGCCGGGCGTCTCGGACGCGCTCGCGAAGGCCATCGGGCTCACGGTCACCGCGCCGCTCGCGCCGGCGGTGCCCGAGGACACCGGCCTGGGTCGCATCGGCGAGCTGCCGGAGGCCGAACCGCTCAGGGTCTTCGTCCAGCGGGTGGCCGACGCGCTGCCCGCCACCGTGCCGGGCGTCCGCGCGGCCGGTGACCCGGAACGCCAGGTCAAGCGGGTCGCGGTGTGCGGAGGAGCCGGCGACAGCTTCCTCGGCGCGGTCAGGGACGCCGGCGTCGACGCCTACGTCACGGCGGACCTGCGCCACCACCCGGCGAGCGAGCACGTCGAGTCCGGCGGACCGGCGTTGGTCGACGTGGCGCACTGGGCCAGCGAGTGGCCGTGGTGCGAGCAGGCGGCCGAGATCCTGCGGGAGGCCTTCGGCGGTAGGGTCGAGGTACTCGTCTCCACCCTCCGGACCGACCCGTGGACCGTCGGGGCGACGAGCTCAGCAGCAGGAGGACATGCGTGAAAGCCGATCCCGCAGTGCAGCGCAGGCTGCTCGACCTGGCCGAGGTCGATGCCGAACTGGCGCGTGTCACGCACCGTCGCCGCACGCTGCCGGAGATCGCGGAGATCGCCGAGGCCGAGCAGCTGGTGCGCGCGAAGCAGGACGCGCTGGTGGCGGTCGAGACGACGCTCGGCGACCTGGACCGCGACGTGAAGCGCCAGGAGACCGAGATCGACCAGGTCCGCGCCCGCGAGGACCGCGACCGCAAGCTGATGCAGTCCGGCTCCGTCGGCGCCAAGCAGCTCACCGACCTCGAACACGAGCTCGCCACCCTCCAGCGCCGCCAGGGCGTCCTCGAAGACGACCTGCTGGAGCTGATGGAACGCCGCGAGGCCGTGGAGGCCGACGTCTCCTTCGCCCGCGTGGAGCTCGACAAGGCCCGCTCGACGCTGGAAGACGCCGCCGGCCGCCGTGACGCCGCGCTCGCCGACCTCGAAGCCGTCGAGACCAGGCGCACCGCCGACCGCTCGACGATGGCCAAGGGCTTCCCGGACGACCTGCTGAAGCTCTACGACCGCCAGCGCGAGCAGCGCGGCATCGGCGCGGCCGTCTTCCAGTCCCGCCGCTGCGGCGCGTGCCGCATCGAACTGGACCGCGGCGCCGTGTCGAAGCTGAAGGAGGCGCCGGCCGACGAGGTCGTGCGCTGCGAGGAGTGCGGCGCGATCCTGGTGCGCACCTCCGAGTCGGGGCTCTGACCTCCCGCCCCTGACTTGACGGCGAACAAGGCGTCGTCGCGTGATCTTGTGGACCTGGTCACGTGACGGCGCCTCTTGCCATCTGTGCATTTGCCATGCATGCTTCCGCCCGAGCTTGACACGTGACGCGTGTTGTCGGGGGACATGCGCGGACGCCTGGGGGCACCACTTTGATTCGCGCTTCGAGAGCGCGTGGCTTTGCGCTGCGCACGTTGCTGATCTCGGCGGCTGTGCTGCTGCCAGGCATCCACGTTCCGGTCGCCGCGGCGGCACCCGAATGCGTTGAGTCGCAACAGACCCCGCAGGCCGCCACCGAGCTGGCCAAGCGCTGTGGCCAGCGCGTGGAGGTCATGTCGCTGAGGTCGGAGACCGCGCAGACCTTCGCCAGGCCCGAGGGCGGTTACACGACCGAGGAGTCGGTCGAGCCGCGCTTCGCCCGCAGGGGCGACGGCTCGTGGGCCCGCGTCGACACGACCCTGCGCGCCACCGGCCAGGCGGTCACCCCGGCCGCGGCCGTGCTTCCCGTCGAGTTCTCCGCCGGTGGCACCGGTCCGGCCGCGAAGCTGCGCGACGGTGACCGCGAGCTCGCGATCACCTGGCCGTTCGGGCCGTTGCCCAAGCCGGTGCTGTCCGATGCGGACGCCACCTACCCCGAGGTGCTGCCGGGCGTCGACCTGAAGCTCACCGCGTCGCCGCAAGGCTTCTCCGAGGTCCTGGTCGTGAAGAACCGCGAGGCGGCGCGCAACCCGAAGCTCGCCAAGGTCACGTTCG
>Ga0070710_10001036_pt1 | contig 13206 bp, 17 predicted proteins | sample LARL52metaG_FD_65454 | JGI IMG/M metagenome (GOLD analysis project Ga0070710, IMG submission 65454) | Corn, switchgrass and miscanthus rhizosphere microbial communities from Kellogg Biological Station, Michigan, USA - LAR L5-2 metaG | ecosystem: Host-associated > Plants > Roots > Rhizosphere ... | reverse complement strand
GCGCGGTCTTCAGCTGACGCTCAGGAAGGCGGAGATACTTCATCTCCGTGAGCACAGACTCGCCACGGGTGGTGCTGGTCGAGGACGAGGAGCCGGTACGACAGGCGGTCGAGCGGGCGCTGCGACGGGAAGGGATTGCCGTCACCGGCTTCGCCGACTACCCGAGGCCTGACCTGATCCTCGCCGCCGCCCCCGACCTTGCCGTGCTCGACGTGTTGCTTCCGAGCGGCGACGGGTTCGAGCTGGCGCGGGAGCTGCGCGCCGCCCGTGATCTGCCGATCGTCTTCTTGACCGCGCGCGACACGGTCGAGGACCGGCTGGGCGGTTTCGAGCTCGGCGCCGACGACTACCTGGTCAAGCCGTTCGCGCTGGAAGAGCTGCTCGCCCGCGTCCGTGCTGTGCTGCGGCGGACAGGCCGCCTCGGCACGGCGATCGAAGGCGGAGACGTCGTCGTCGACGAGCAGGCTGGCCTGGCCAGCCGAGCGGGCGCGCCGCTCGAGCTGACCCCGACCGAATTGCGCCTGCTCGCTTATCTCGTCCGCCAGCGCGGCCTGGTGCTCTCCAAGCATCAACTCCTTACCCAGGTCTGGGGCTACGACGCCTACGACCCGAACGTCGTCGAGGTCCATATCAGCGCCCTGCGTCGCAAGCTCGAAGCGCACGGTCCCCGTGTCCTCCACACGGTCCGTGGCCTCGGTTACCGGCTCGACCCGCTATGAAGACCGGCTCGCTCCGCGCTCGCGTAATCCTCACCACCCTCGCCGTACTCGCGATCGTGCTCGCCGGCGTGGTGACGGCGGTCACACTCGCCTACCGCGCCAAGCTCGACGGCGACCTCCACACGAGGCTGGCAGAGGCCGGCGCGTCTGTCCTGCACGCCGGCTCCGCGGGACAGGCAAAGCGACTCCTACCGGGCCTCGCGCTCGAAGGGATCGCCATCCGTATCACGCCTCCTCCCTCGACGGCGACGCCGCCGAGCACGTCGGCCAGGTCTCCGATCGTCCGGCCGCGCGGATCGCTGCTCATCCTCGACGAGGTACTCCCCGACGGAACCAAGATCGCCTTCAGCACCAGCCGCACAAGCATCAACCACGCCGTCAACAACCTCCTGCTCATCGAGCTCCTCGTCGCGGCCGCCGCGCTGGCGCTCGCAACCCTCCTCGTCTTTCAAAGCACCCGAACTGCCCTTCGTCCCCTGTCCTCGGTCATCGAGACCGCGAGACGCATAGCCCACGGCGATTCGAACCTTCGACTCGATCCGAGCCGCACCGACACCGAGCTGGGAAGCCTCGCCCAAGCGTTCGATCAGATGGTCGACGCCCTCGAGACAGCGATCGAAGAGGCGCGCGCAAGCGACGCCGCGACCCGCCGCTTCCTCGCGGACGCCTCCCACGAACTCCGCACCCCGATCGCCGCACTCCAGGCAAGCATCGAGACCCTCCTGCGCGAACAACCCGAACGGCCCGAGTCCGACCGCCTTCAAGCAGCCGTCGCCCGCGAGAGCGAGCGACTCGGCCGCCTCGTGGACGACCTCCTCGGGCTCGCCCGCCTCGAAGCGCACCCAACGCGCACACCTGTCGACCTCGCAGCGATCGCGCGCCCGCTGGTCGAAGACGCGCGCATGCGCGCCCCCGACGCCGCCATCGCCCTCAGGGCCGACAGCCACGCCCTCGTGAGCGGCGATCCCGATGCGCTCGAGCGCGTCCTCCGCAACCTCATCGAGAACGCCCTCGCCGCAATCAAACCCAACGGCCGAATCGACCTGCAACTGCGCCGCCGCAACGGCTACGCCGAGGCGCACATCGCCGATGACGGGCCGGGCATACCCGAACAGGACCGGAAACGCATCTTCGAACGCTTCGTTCGGCTCGACCCCAGCAAACCCGGGCACGGCCTCGGCCTCGCCATCGCCCGCCGCATCGCCCACCAACACGACGGCGATCTCACGTGCAATGCCACCCCGACAGGAGCCAGCTTCACTTTGCGCCTCCCCACCGCCCTTGACGCGGAGCAAGCTTGAGATCCACGCCTTTGTCTACCTTCCGTCTACCGGGACAGGCCCGACAGGCAGGTAGTGAGGCGTACGCAGCGGACCCAGCGGATACATACGTCCGTTCGCGACGGACTGAGCGGACGCAGGCGTACACGACGGGACGATCTCGGCCGACTTCCTAAACCGCGTGCGCATGTTCGATTCATGCCGGGGCACTAACCGCAAGGCCGTTTGGGGAGCGGGGTCGCGCCATCCGCGGCGTTGCCCTCATAGTCCGTCTCGCCAGTCGCGTCTACCAGGTCTCAATGTCCAGCCGCTTGGCCACCGTCGATGTGGAGGATCTCCCCGGTGACGAAGCTGGCCTCTTCCAGGTAGAGGACCCCGTCGGTGACGTCGCTGATCTCGCCCGCGCGACCGAGTGGGTGGGCCGCAGCTAGGTCGTCGTATGACGCGGGGTCGTGCATCGGCGTCTTGATCACTCCGAGCGAGACGGCATTGACGCGGATGCCTCGTGAGGCATATTCGATTGCCAACGAGCGCGTAACCGCGTCCAACCCACCCTTGGTGAGGGATGCGAGTGCCGAGGGAGACGCGCTCCGAGCGTGTTCAACGAGACTGGTCGTCACGTTGACGATGTGGCCGCCGCCCTGATCGACCATCTGTCGTAAGGCGCGCTGGGTGACGTGGAAGAACCCGTCTAGGTTGACGGCCGTGACCGCGGCGTAATCGTCGGGCGTGTAGTCGGTGAACGGCTTGCCGATGAAGAGGCCGGCGCTGTTGATCAGCGTGTCGATGCGACCGAACCGATCGAGTGCCTGCTCAGTCACGCGCCGAGCGGTTGCCGCGTCGGCGATGTCGCCCGGCACCGCAAGGACGTTCGGTTCGGTGGAGGTGGGGATCGAGCGAGAGGTGGCGACGACTGCGTAACCGGCGCGAACGAATGTCTTGGTGAGGCCTGCGCCGATGCCTCTCGAGGCGCCGGTGACGATCGCGACCTTCTCCGGTTCGGACGCAGCCGTCATGCGACCAGGTAGGTCTCGTAGATCACGCGGTCTGGCCGGCGCCCGCCGACGCTGACGAAGACGCCTTTGTTCAGCCAGTCGAGGCGCGGGGTCGCGGTCTCGATCTGGGTCCACGTGCGGAAGGTGTACTCGCTCGGGTCGACGTCCTCGCCGCGGGCGAGACGTTCGAGGACCTCCGCGCTGCCGTGGCGGATGCCTCGTGACTGCACGTAGAGAAGCGCGCCGTCGTCGGTCTGGAGCGTGTGCCGGATGTCGCCGAGTGCGGTGCCGTCGGGAAGGAGGATCTGCCAGTCGGCGCTCGCGCCCGGCAGCAGCTTTCCGTTGAGCTCGGGCCCGGCGAACGTGCCCCCGCTCGCGGGCACGATCCGTCGTCGGCCGCGCGGGGTGTCGCCGAGATCGAGTGGATCACCGAGCCTTGCCTCCAGGCGGAAGACTCGTGTCAGACGAGGATCAGGAAGCCGGTTTCCCATTGACTTTGCTGCGAACCGGATCATTGGGATGGGCTTGGAGCGGCGTGACCGTGACCCTTAGCCAGTCGGCGAGCGGCAGCTCCGCGAGGAGAGCGTTGAGTTGAGCCGCGGTCTCTGCCCGGTAGAGGCCGACCGCGGCTACCCCGTCGTCGGTTCGCGGCCATCTCCACAGCCGGACGAGATGCCCATCGTCTGCCAACTTGGCTGCGGCCGCCGACTCGGCCCGCTCACGGGCACTGACTTCGGACTCCGGCGTTCCCGCTGGAACTTGGAGATCGAACTCGACGAGGAACTCGGTCACGTCGGCAAGTCCGTCCCCGCCTGTTCGGCGACCATGTAGGCGGCGTACCAAGAGGACCAGTCCTCGTCGTTGCTCGACCGCTTGTGGGCGGCCTCGGCCCGCCGAAGCGCGCCCTCCAGGTCTGTGGTCGATGCATAGCCGGTCTCAGCCGCGCCCATTCGACCAGGGAGCCGAGTCGTGACCTCCTGGGCCAGCCACGCATTGCCGTCGGGATCGGTGAAGGAGAAGAACGATCCGTAGCTGGTGCGCTCGGGGTCGGGACCCGGCTGCCGTGCCTCGACCGGGAACGGCGGGCCGTGCCAGATCTCGCTCACCTCGATGCCGCGGCCGACGAGCTCCGCATGGGCCGCCTCGATGTCGGAGACGATCAGCCCACCTTCGGCCGACCCGGGCGCGGCCGGCGTCAGTCCCAGCCCGAACGTGATCGACGTCCCGGAGCCGGGGGGCGTGAACTGGACGATCCGAAGCCCGTCCAGCGGCGCGACGTCGTCGTCGAGCCTCCAGCCAAGGCGTTCGTAGAACCCCTTGGCCTGATCGACGTCGGACACGGGGATGACGTCAATCTCGAGTTTCATGTCGACCTTCGCGACGCCCGTGTCGGGGACTGCGTGCGAGTCCGTAGCGGTCATAGCTGCTATCTCCTGTATGTAGAAAGCCACCTCCATACCGACAGGGTGCGGGCGGCCGGTAGCGCTCCGCCACGACCGGTTTCCTCACCCTGGTAGGCGCTGCCTAACACCGGCGTATGGTTCGAACCATGGAGCTGCGGCAACTTCGCTACTTCGTCGCAGTGGCCGAGGAGCTTCACTTCGCCCGAGCCGCGGAGCGTCTGCGCATCGCCGCACCGTCACTCTCACAGCAGATCAAGTCGCTTGAGGCGAACCTAGGCACAGCGCTGTTTGTCCGCGACCGCCGACACGTCGAATTGACGGCTGCCGGGAGGATGCTCCTGCCCGACGCCCGCGAGATCCTCGACCTCGCCGCCCGCGCACAGCACCGCGTCGCAGGAGCTACAGGTCCGCTCCGCGTCGGCTACGTGAGCTGGCTTCCCGACCAGCTCGCCGCCTCGCCGGAACTCGACATCCGCGTCGACGAGTGGATCATGCCGAGTCACGTCCAGATCTCGCGCGTCCTCGACGGCGGCCTCGACGCTGCGATCGCGTGGGCCCCGGCGCGTGACGAGCATTTGGACGTCCGGCTGCTATGGCCCGAGCCGCTACTCGCAGTCACCCGTGTCGGCCGATCGGGAAAGACGGTCTCGGCCGGCAAGCTTCGCGCACTCGTCGACGCGGACCTCACGTCCTGGCAAGCGTGGAACGACTACGCGACCGAGTTCGCCCACGCAACCGGCGCACGACTCGTGCACATCGACGACGGCGGCATTGCCGGCGCCGCGTTCCACGACCACGCCCTCCGCCTCAACGCACCCGTCCTTATGTCGCCGAAGCGGTACTTCGACAGGCTGCCCGCGACGCTTCGCACGCGCCCGGTCGTCGACCCGTGCCCGCTCTGGTGCTGGTCGCTCGTCACGCGCGCAAACGACCAGCGAGAGAGCATCGCCGCCCTACGCGAGCACGCGAGCGACGTGATCCGACCGGCGGCGTCCCGCACCGCCCCGACCGGGCCGATCTGGCTGCCCTCGGCGGACCCGCACCGAGACCACATGCGCCACGCATCTCAGCCCGGACCTAGGTGAGCGCTAGTCTCGTTACTCGATCCAAGGAAGGCGGCCAACCGCCCGCTCCGTCTACCGCCGATCTACCAGGACAGGCCGGACGCGGGCGTATTAGGCGGACACGGAGGGACTCCGCGGACGTCCAAGCCCGTACAGGACGGACTGAGCGGACGCAGGCGTACGCGAACCGACGATTTCTGCCGGCTTCCTAAACCGCGTGCGCATGTTCGATTCATGCCGGGGGCATCAAGAAGTTCCTTCCGCACGGGCGAGGATGGGGTGGCGACCCCATGGTTTCGCTAGCTTCGGGTCGCGAGGCTGCGAGCGAGTCGAACTGGAGGAGATGGAGGAGTGGATCGACCGATGATGTCGCGACTGGCGCTCGTCGGTGCTTGGCTGGTGGTTGCTGTGCTCGTGGTCGTTCTCGTAGCGACACTTTTCGTGGCCGGCGCCGAGTAAGCCGATCCGAAAGGAGACTGCGATGCGAAACCCGTTCAAGGGGAAGAACCCGCTGGCGTCCTTCTTCACGCACTCGAGGCGCGAGGATTACGTCGTCCGGTATGTGCTGCGTGAGCACGACCACGGGAGACCGCTCAGCGAGATCCTGGAGGATCCATACGTTCTCGCCTGGTCGACGCCGACGGACCGGAGGCGGCTGCTCGAGCGCCCGGATTTTGTCGCTGCACTCGGTGAGCAGAGCGTCGCGGAACTGAGGCGCACGCTTGCGGAGGCGGAGGCATCAAAGCTCAAGTGAATGCGTTCACGGCCCGCGCGACGACCAGCCCGAAGAGGGCAAGCGCAACGGTCGACTGGACGACCATGACGTACTTCGCCCGCAGCGTGAGCGGCATCACGTCGGTCGGGCTGAACGCCGTCGCGTTCGTGAAGCCGAGGTGCAGGTAGTCGAGGAAGACGGGCCGCCAGCCGGGAGGTGCCAGCTCCGGGCTCATCTGCTGCACGAAGGCGAAGTCGACCGGGATGCGGTTCCGACTGCGTGCGATCGGCCCACCGCTGTCCATCAGCCAGTAGAGCATCCCGAAGGCGAGGTTGTTCCCCGCCCAGACGAGCGCACCGGAGGCGAGGAGCTTGGTCGGGGATTGGCTGACGCCGTGGCCCTTGATCAGGTCGTAGACGAGCAGCGCCGTCGCCCACAGAGCAGCCGCGACCAGGGCGACGACGATCGTCAGCGCGATGCGCCGCACCCACGGAGTTCGTCTAGCGAGTCGGGCAGGGTCACCGGCGACGAGCGCCACGAGCAGGGCTGCCTCGAGCGATGGCACGAGCCAGGGCAGGCGCACCGCCGACTCGCCCGGTAGCCACAGCCGAACGGCGATCGTGAAGGCGATGTAGACGACCAGCGCGGCCGCCGGCGGCCAGCGCGACTCGCCGAGAGGCTCATCGGAGCTGATGTCGGTGATCGTCGCACATCGCGATCCGCGTACCGGTAGCCCCGGGTGCGGCCGTACTCATCCGCGACGTAAAGCGGCACTGTCCTCGACCACGCCTCCTCGACGAGGTCCCGCATCTCGTCGGCGTCGATCGCGTCGAGGCGAACGTGGATCCAGTTGAAGCGCATGTCGCTCGGCCCCGGCAGCTCGAACTTGTGGGGCTCCGCCTCGACTGCGGCTTGCCGCATCTCTCTCGGGAAGCCGCAGCCCATCCGCTCGCCGTCCTTCGCCAGCGCGAGCCACACGATCCGGCCCACCCGGAACTTGATCCGCCCGTGCACGAACACCTCGTAGCTGCGCGGAAGCGCCTGCGCGACAGCACGGATCTCCTCAGGTGTGACCGCTAACGCTTCATCCCCTTGCTGACGCGGGCGAACCTCGCACAGCCCTCACTACCTGTCAAGGCAGCGCCTATGCGCCGTCCTTCCGCCTTCAAGAACCAGCTGGCGACCGCCAGCGCCGGAAGGGTCGGATATGAGACTCTTTGAGGGGTCGCGCTCGGTGGGCAACGCACTAGACCAGGAGGTGGATCGCCATGCCCGACATCGGGTTCGCGCAGGACATCCGGCCGCTGTTCAACGACCGCGACATCGGCTCGATGTCGTCCCACTTCGACCTCTCGTCCTACGACGACGTGCGGGCGAACGCGGACGTCATCTACACGCGGCTCGCCGACGGCAGTATGCCCTGCTACGGGGCGTGGCCGGCGGAGAACATCCAGCGCTTCCGCGACTGGATCGACGGAGGGTTCGAGCCGTAATGTTCAAGTGGCTGCGAAGACGACGCGCAGACGATTCCGAGCCCCAGGCTGCCGACGACGATTCGGGCGAGGACGAGTACGAGACCGAGGAGGAGCTCTACCGGGAGGCCGACCCGGCGGGCGACATGCCGAGAATCAAGACCGACGACATCTGAACAGGAGGCACGCGATGTCATTCGTCTCACGAGGATTCCGGGGTCGCAGGCAACCGGACGCGGATTCGGCACGAGTCCCGCCCGGCCAGTACGTGACAACCGACTACCCGGTGCTCTCGGCCGGGCCGACGCCGCACACCTCCCTCGAGGTGTGGAACTTCTCGCTCACGGGTGAGCTGGACGAGGAGAAGGGCTGGACGTGGGCCGAGTTCCAGGCGCTCCCGAGCGAAGAGGTCACCGTCGACATCCACTGCGTGACGAAGTGGTCGAAGCTCGACACCCACTGGCGCGGGGTCTCGATCGACACGCTCCTCGAAGGCGTCGACACGGCTGCCGAGCACGTCATTCAGTATGGCGACGGGGGCTACACGACGAATACTCCCCTCGAGGACCTCACCGGCGGCAAGGCATGGATCGTCTACGAGTACGAGGGCGAGCCTCTGCCGGCCGAGCACGGTGGGCCGGCGCGCATGCTGCTCCCGCACCTCTACTTCTGGAAGAGCGCGAAGTGGATCCGCGGGCTGCGTCTCCAGCAGGAGGACGCGCCGGGCTTCTGGGAGCAGAACGGCTACAACAACTACGGCGACCCGTGGAAGGAACAGCGCTACTGGGGCGACTGAACTGGCAGCTCGCGGACGTCCTCGACGTCACCCCGGAGACGCATAACGTCAAGACGCTTGCGCTCGACGTCCCCGGATGGGCGGGACACCGCGCCGGCCAGCACGTCGACGTTCGCCTGACGGCGGAGGACGGCTATCAGGCCGAGCGCAGCTATTCGATCGCGTCCGCTCCGAGCGGCACCCACCTCGAGCTGACGGTCGAGTGCCTCGACGACGGCGAGGTCTCGCCGTACCTGACCGACGAGCTGCACACGGGCGACAAGCTCGAGCTGCGAGGCCCCGTCGGCGGCTACTTCGTCTGGGAGCCTTCGGTCGGAGGACCGGTGCTGCTCGTCGGGGGCGGGTCGGGCGTCGTGCCGCTGATGGCGATCATCCGGGAGCGAGCCGCCGCGGACAGCGACGTCGACATGCGGCTGCTCCTCTCCTCGCGCACCTGGGACGACGTCATCTACCGCGAGGAGCTCGAGCGCCTGGCGGGCGGCGGTCTCACCGTGACGCACACGCTCACTCGCATGCAGCCGGAGGGTTGGAGCGGGTATGCGCGGCGGATCGACGAGGAGATGCTGGCGGAGGTCGGCCCCGGCCCCGGCGACAGCCCACACGTCTACGTTTGCGGTCCGACTCCCCTGGTCGAGGCCGTCGCGACGGCGCTCGTCGCTCTCGGGCACGAGCCGTCGCGGATCAAGACCGAGCGATTCGGACCGACAGGAGGCTGAGGGATGGACGCACTCATGCTCGACGGCAACGCAATCGCCGGTCTGCTGCAGGAGATCTTCGAGACCGAGATGACGACGGCGACCGGAACGTGCGCCTTCTGCGGGTCGAGCAGGGAGCTCGGCGCCGTCTACGTGTTCCGCAGCGCGGGCGTCGTCCTCCGCTGCCCCACCTGCGGCAACGTTCTCGCCAAGATCGTCAAGCGGGAGGCGGAGACGTGTGTCGACTTGACGGGTCTCCGCGCGTTGGCGTGAAATAGGCAGGTGAGCAGCCGGGACAGGGGGAGTGTCTGCATCGCGCTGCTCCTGTCGGCCGGCGTTTGCCGGATACCTGGTCCGGCCGGCGACCGCCCGGCCCGCGAAGACGGTCCACGTCGCCTTTCTCCAGGGTGAGCAGCTCGCGCGCGTAAAGGCGCCCGGGTACGACTCCCAGGGACGCGATCCGGGCGTTGCCGGCCGGTCCGACCGTGGCCGACTCGACGCTGCCTTCGCGGGAGCCGCCAGGCCATCCGGGCTCCCGGCGTCCGCAGTTGGCGCTAGCACCAGCCGACCTGCGAACATCAGGCCGACCCAAGTCGAAGGAGAGGACCGGATGGCTTCCACCCAACAGCAGGCACATCTCCCGACGCTCGACCATCATCACCGCGAGGAGGCCGGGCATGAGCTGCAGGCGACGCTCCTCGAGCTCGTCGATCTCTCGCTGATCGGCAAGCAACTCCACTGGAACATCTCCGGGCGGCCCTTCAAGCCCCTCCACGAGCACCTCGACGAGCTCGTCGACTCCTGGCGTGATCTCTCCGACACGGTCGCCGAGCGCGCCGTCGCTCTCGGCGTCGCCCCCGACGGCCGCGCCGCGACGGTCAGTGCCGGGTCCGGGATCGATGCGGTCGACTCCGGCTCGCTCGACACGGACACGGCCACCCGCCAGCTCGTCGAGCGCCTCGAGGACGTCACCGAGCGGATTCGAAGCCGTATGGACCGCCTCGGTGAGATCGACCTCGTCTCCCAGGACGTGCTGATCGACGTTGTGCGGGACCTCGAGAAGCAGCTCTGGATGCTCCGCGTCTCGCTTCCCGCCTAGCGGGGGACGAGCCTGCGCAGGAACTGTCCGGGGGGTAGCCAAGAACGGGGTCTGGCGCTACCGTTCGAGGAGGTCGAACCGCCTCGTTCGGCCGTCGGGGGACGACGATGAAGCTCCGAGTGCCCGCCATCAGCGGCGCCCGCGCCGGCAGGGTCCGGCTTCCGGCCGCGCTCCTGCTTCTTGCGCTGCCGCTCGCTGCTGCCGTCTGGGCGTTCGGAAACTACTCCGCCCGGCACGAGCGCGGCAGCATAGACGCCCGACTCGTGCAAAGCCTCAACTCCGCGAGCGTCGCCTACGAGAAGGTGATCTCGACCGCAGGCATGGCCTCCAGCAAGCTCGCGGCCGAGCCGCGCGTGCGGCGCGAGGTCTCTCGCGGCGGCCGGCTCCGGGTCCTCACCTGGCGTATGCGCCCGAACGGCCATCGGCGCCGTTGGAGCGGGGCAATTCCTGCCGGCGTGGCCGTCCGCAAGGTCGACTTCACCTCCGGCGGCAAGACGGTCGGGAAGGTTGTCGTGTTCGTCCCGCTGGATCAGCGTCTCGTTGCCTGGTTGACGCGGAAGGCCGATCCGGGCTCCCAGCGGCGGCTGGGCTTTGCGCGCAGCGGCATCCTGGTTGGCGAGCGGGGAGCGCTGAGGATTCAGTCCGGGGTGCTCGGCTCGAACGCGGGCGACATCCGCGCGGGCGGCGTCGGCTTCCGGGCGGTCGCGGAGGGTCTCGGCCGTGCGCCCAGCCCGAGCAAGCTCGTCGCGCTGGAGCGCAGTTCCGTTGTCGAGTCCAGCGCGAGTGCGGCTCGGTGGCGCGTCATGGGCGTCGGCTTCGGTCTCATCGCCGCCCTGCTCGCGCTTGCCTACTTCGTCTCGCCTGCCATTGCGCGCAGTCGCGTGTCGAGGCAGGAGCGCGACCAGGCCGAGCGCGTTCTCGAGCGCGTCGGCGACGGCGTCTTCCTCGTCGACCACGACGGCGTGATTCGCCTCTGGAACCCGGCCGCCGAGGCGATCACCGGCCTCCGCACGGAAGCCATCTGCAAGCGCCCTGCCCGGGAGACGATTCCCGGTTGGGAGGCGATCGCGGCCAGGGTGCCCGTGGCTAGCCGTCCGGGGGATGCCGACGACGCGTCGAGCCCGGAGACCGTGCCCCTGGACCTCGGCGGGCGAGAGCTCTGGCTGTCGATCGTCGGCGTCACCCTGCCCGAGGGCACCGTGTATGCGTTCCGGGACGTCACGCGCGAGCGCCGGCTCGAGGAGCTCCGCTCGGAGTTCGTCGCCACGATCTCGCACGAGCTGCGGACGCCGTTGGCCTCGCTCCACGGCGCGGCCCTGACGCTGCGCGAGCACGGGCCGGACCTGACCGGCAAGACGCAACAGGAGCTGCTCGACATGATCGCGGTCCAGTCGCGGCGGCTCGCCGACCTCGTCGACGAGATCCTCGTCACCGGCCAGCTCGACAGCGGCTCCCTCCGCGTCGTCACCGAGCCGTTCGACCCGGAGGATCTCGTCTGGGCGGTCGCGGAAACGGCGCGGCACAGGGTGGGCGACGAGACGACGATCGACGTGGTGGTCCCGGCCGTGCTGCCCAAGGTGGCGGGAGACGCGGAGCGCACGCGCCAGGTGCTCACCAACCTGCTCGACAACGCGATCAAGTACTCGCCGCAGGGCGGGCGAATCGAGATCCGCGTGGAGGCCGACGATTCGAACGCGCGCTTCGTCGTTCGCGACGAGGGCCTCGGCATTCCGCTCGGCGAGCAGAAGCTGATCTTCGACAAGTTCTACCGCCTCGATCCGCATCACCGGCGCGGCATCAGCGGCAGCGGCCTTGGGCTCTACATCTGCCGCGAGCTCGTCCGCTCGATGCACGGCAGGATCTGGGTCGACTCCGACCCGGGCCAGGGATCGACCTTCACCTTCGAGCTCCCCGTCGCTCAGCGGGTCGCAGCGCGGGCCTGACGCGCCCGCCGTCGTTCAGCTCCGGCGGGGATCGCCCTCGACCATGCCGTGCGGCTCGCCGTACTCGGCGAGGAGGTCGAGGAACGGCACCGCGTCGAACGACTCCGGGCCGAGAACGCCCGTTCCCTGCCAGGTGCCCGAGGCGAGCAGCTCGAGCGCGATCACGGGGTTGAGCGCGGTCTGGAGGACGACGGCCTGGTGGCCGTACTCGCGCATCGTCCGCTCGTTGTCGGCGACGTGGTAGAGGTAGACGGCGCCCTCGCTGCCGTCCTTCCGCGTCCCCGTGACGAGCGTCCCGGCGCAGGTCTTGCCGCGCATGCGGTCGCCGAGTGTCGCCGGGTCCGGAAGCGCGGCGGCGACCACGTCCCGGGGCGCGACGTCCACGCCGCGCACGCGCACCGGCTTGGTCGAGTCGAGACCGAGCTTGTGGAGCGTCTTCAGCACGTCGATGAACTCCGTCCCGAGCCCGTACTTGAACGTCACCCGCCGGCACTCGATCGCGCGCGGCACGAGCACCACCTCCTCGTGCTCGACGTTCACGCACTCGACCACGCCGATGCCCTCGGGGAACTCGAACAGCTCCGGCTCGGAGAACGACTCGACGGTGAAGAACCCGCGTTCGCGCTCCCACACGATCGGCGGGTTCAGGCACTCCTCGATCGTTGTCCAGATCGAGAAGGTCGGCGCGAAGTCGTAGCCTTCGACGACGAGGTCTGCCCCGTCGCGCACGGCCACCTCGTCGATCTCGTCGAAGAGGTGATCCGCCGCGTAGCGCGCGAAGACGTCGGCGAGACCGGGCTCGACACCGATCCCGACGAGCGCGAGCAGCCCGCGCTCGGCCCAGCGTTCGTGGGCGTCGAACTGCTCCTGCCCGAGCAGCACGCCGGGGGCGGACAGGGTCATCGCCATGTCGAGATAGGTGCAGCCATGCTCGAAGGCGGCCTCGAATAGCGGCGGGTTGAAGCGAGGGTCGGCAGCGTTGAGCATCGCGTCGGCCTCGGTCTCGCGGAGGAGGCCGACCAGGG
>Ga0070710_10001035_pt1 | contig 13220 bp, 11 predicted proteins | sample LARL52metaG_FD_65454 | JGI IMG/M metagenome (GOLD analysis project Ga0070710, IMG submission 65454) | Corn, switchgrass and miscanthus rhizosphere microbial communities from Kellogg Biological Station, Michigan, USA - LAR L5-2 metaG | ecosystem: Host-associated > Plants > Roots > Rhizosphere ... | reverse complement strand
GGACTCGCCCTCCGAGGTGGCGCGCGTGCTGAATCCCGCGCTGGCACGGAGAGCGTGACCGGCGTAGCAGCCGACGATGACGAGGCCGGCGAGAGCGGAGCGCTCTCGCCGGCTTCGCTTCCGGGCCAGACTATCCGTTCAGGACACTTCGGCCCCGTGACGCGTGGAGCTCATGACCGGTCGCCTGGACACCGCGGACGACCGCCGCCCCGGCACCAGTCGCATCGGCAGCGCGGTGATGCCGTTGATGAAGTTGGAGTAGAGGTGGTCGACGGTACCAATCACCTCGAAGGACTCCGTGTGCTCCAGGAGCTCCTCCACCAGCGCGGTCAGCACCGTGCGGGCCGCGGGCGCGCCGTTGCAGTAGTGCACTCCCTCACCGAACGCGATGTGCCGGTTGGGCCTGCGTCCCGCGCGGAACCGGTAGGGGTCCTCGAACATCGTCTCGTCGCGGTTGGCCGAAGCCACCCACGCGGCCACGGACTCGCCTGCCTCCAGCCGCACACCGTTGATCTCGACGGGTTCCCTCACGCGACGCACCAGGTGGTTGGTGGGCGTGGTCCACCGGAGTGCCTCCTCGACGACCGCGCTGACCGGCGCCGCGCCGGCGCGCACCTGCTGCCACTCGTCGGGGAACTCGGCCAGGGCGAGCATCAGGTGCGCCGCCACGTGCGGCGTGGTCGTGTTGGCCCCCATGACGAAGCTGTAGCAGTTGAGGACGACGTCCTCGACGCCCATTCGGCGACCGTCCAGCTCGACCTCGAGCAACCTGGAGATCAGGTCCTCCCGCGGCTGCGCCCGGCGTTCCTCGATCAACCCGCCGAAGAGCTCGAACAGCTCGGAGTGCACCGCGCGCAACGTTTCCGCCGGGGTGCCCATGGCGTAGTGCGGGTCGGCCGGCGCCACGCCGGCCATCGTCCACCTGGTCACGTCGGCCCACCGCTCCGGTGGCACACCGACGATGTGGCCGACGGCCGCCATGGGCAGGCCGAGCACGACCTCGGCGACGTCGACCGGATCACCGGTCAGCGCGGGCGCCATGATCCGCCGCACCCGTTCCCTCACCCCGTCCGCCGCCCGAGTCAGCGCCGACGTCGACAGCAACGGCATCGTGGGCACGCGGATGCAGGCGTGGTGCGGCGGATCCATCAGGTTGATCGTCCGCCCACCCGCCGTGTCACCGGCGAGCACGGCGAGGATCGTGCCGTGCTCCGAGCTGAACCGGCGGTGGTCCTTGATCACCCGCAGCACGTCCGCGTAGCGGGTGACCGACCAGAACGGGATGCCGCCGGGGTCCACCTGCCGCCACATCGGCGCGGTCGAACGCAGTGTGCGCCACGAGGTGTGCTGCGACCCGGAGCGGAAGCGCTCTGGGTCGAAGAGGTCGATCGAGTCGAGCGAGACGGAGCCTTCTCGGTCCGTGATCCTGGTTCGCACTTGGCCGTCCTCACCTGTTCGGCGAACCGCCGCCGCGGCGGCCGGCGGATTTCTTCCAGATGGTCGACCACATTGCCAGCGCCGCCGGCGCGGCCAGTACTGATACCCACCAGGATTGCGGCCCCGCCGCAACGGTGGAACTCTCTTGTGCACGCCGGTTTCGCGCAAAATCGTGCCACCGCATCCACCGAGTCCGATGTGGACGTTGCCGTTCACGCCGAAGAAGGAGACGCCCCCGTGCGGAGCACCACCACCGAAGATCTGGTGCTGGACCTGTGCCGCGAGGTGCTGCACAACCCGGAAGCGACGCTGGATCACAGGTTCACCGACATCGGCGGGACCTCGCTGATGGCGTCGCAGTTGCTCACCCGCATCCAGGAGAGGACCGGCGTTCGCGTGCAGGCGGCAGCTCTGCTGCGGGCGCCGGACCTGCGGGCGTTGGCACAGCTCGTCACCGACGCCCGCAGCGGCTGACCGGAGGCCGCCCGGCCGGATCCCCGGCCGGGCGGCGCGACGAGCTCACGCCAGCGGACGTGCACCGGTCCTGGGCGCGGGCACCTCGGCTTCCGGGAACACCGTCGGCCTGCTCGGCGGTGCGAGCAGGCCGAGGTGCTCCTCCCGCACGAGGTCGTACCGCAGAGCGAACGACACGAGCGCCTCCCGCTTGGAGTGCATCCGCCCGTTCTCCGAGTACATCGCCCACTGCTCCACCTGGAGCTTCCGCTCACGCAGGTAGTCGATGTGGTAGTTCACACTGCTGCGGTTCGCGTCCTTGAAGCGATCGTTCTGCCGAAGCCGGTCCACGACCTCCTGCACGGACGGCACCGCCGCCATCGACGACCCGCGCAACCGCGGCTCGCACAACGCGACCAGCACCAGGAAGTACTTGCTGGTCTCGTCCAGCTGGAACGGCGAGGACTCAGGACCGTCGACGACCCCGGACTCCTGCATCAACTCCGGAGGCCGGCCGAACAACGTCACCTGAACCAGTCCCGCCCACGACGGAATCAGCACCCGCGACATCTCGAACGGAATCGCCACCCGCCGCCGGCGAGACATCACCTTGACCAGCTCCGCACCACCCTCCAGGTTCTCGACGGCAAAGGTCGTCCCCGAAGTGAAGTTCGACACGAACAAGGTGCCACCCACCACCTCGAACGCCCCGACAGCACTCACCGCCCTGGGCTCGAAACCGCCGGAACGCTGAGAAACACCGAACCTCAACTGCTCACCCGAACACAGCCGAACCTGATCAACCCCACCGGGCCGCCCGCCCGGCGACTCAGGACTCGACCACATCACCACCACCGCGTCGTCCGACACGGCGCTGCTCACCGCAGCAGGACCCGTCCGCCCCAACGAAGCGGAACCTTCCACATTCACAACGACCCCCCAGAATGTGTTCGAACAATTGACGACGCAGCCGCGCGACCACAAGTCAGAGCGCGCCGTCGCCAATCAATTTCGTGACGAAAAGACAAACCGCGCGGTCACCGGCCTACCCGGCCTACCTGCTCCCTACCGAGGTCGAACGTGCGGTCCGCAGCAGAAGTTCCCGCCACAACGCCCCGTCGGCCACCGCCGCGGCCGACCACCTCTCCCGCCGCACGAATGCGGCCCAGAAACACACCATAAAGCCTGCAGCCCCCCAAAGACCACCACCGGAATTCGCGCAACCATGATCACTAAGGTGCAATCACGGCGCCCGGAGACTAACAATATGGCACAGCGAAGCCGTTAGGCCAAGTGGCTCAATCTGGGGCGCGCGGCGACCTGGCTGTGAACAGGGTCTCAGCTTCAGGACCGCAGCTCCCGAAGCAGTGCGCGTTTTGGGGTGATAGCGCACATGAGCACGTCAGCGCCGTTGGCACGGATTGCACTCCGCGATGTTCATCAATGCATGAATTTCCGGTTCGCCGGATCCCGTCCTGCCACCTGTTAGTACGCCGGCGCGCCGAGCCGCGGGCAAGCTCGGACGAGCCGCGTTGACGAGGAGCGAGCGGAATCGGATGACGTACACACTGCCGTTGATGGACTCGCAGCTCCGCTTCGCGCTGACCGCCGAACGAACGGGCCGCAGGCTCTCGGTTCCGCTGGTGTTCCGAGCGCCGCCCTCCACCCTGCGAACCGCCGTCGTGGACGACGTCGTGCAGTCGATCGCGTCCGGCAACCCGGCGCTGTCCTGCCGGGTCGGGTTCAGCCGCGGCATCACACGGCAGGAGTGGCAACCGTCCGGGTGCGACTTCGCCGAACTCGCCGCGCCGGACTCCGAAACCGCGGCGGAGCAGACCGCGGCGGCGGTCGACGACTTCGAGACCTCGCTGGACGAGCCGGCGATGGCGGCGCGGCTCATCCGCACGCCGGACGCGGACGACCTGCTGCTGATCCTCGACCACACGTTCGTCGACGAGCAGTCGTTGCTGCTGGTCAAGAGCCAGCTGGCGACACCGCCGCGCCCGGACGGCACACCGTGGTCGCGGTACGAGGCGGCAGTCGAGGACAGGCTGGCGTTCGAAGCCGCCGCCGCGCGGGGGCCGGGACCGGCGTTCTGGTCGGAGCGGCTCGGCACCATCGCCGGCGCGCTGCCCGCCGCGCGACTGACCTCGCGGTCAGGTTCGATCATCGTGTTCCCCGCGGTCGAGGTGCCGCACGGCTTCAGCGGTTCGTTGTTCCCCTACGTGCTCCTCGCTCTGCACGGCGCGCTGCGCGACGTGTCGGGGTCCCCCGCGGTCATCGGTTACCCGTGGGGACTGCGCAACCCGGCGTTCCCCGACGTGGTCGGGTGCTTCATGAACACCGTCATCTCCGTTGGCGCAGCGGGGAGTCCGGACACGGCGGACGACTTCCTCGACAGGTGGTTCCGGGAGATCGACCACGCGGACGTGCCGTACTCCTCGGTCGCCGCGCTCGAACCCGCGTTCTCCGGTTCGGTCAGCGCCTTCATCACGCTCGAACACGTCGGAGACCGCACGGTGGGCATCGCCGGGGTCCCGGCCGTCGAGATTCCGTCGAGCCACGGCTACCCCGCCCCCGGCGCGCCCACCGAGGCCGTCGTCGTGGCGGCCGGCAACGAGGTTCAACTCCGGCTCATCGTCGACGAGACCGCCGTGGACTACCACGCCGCGGACCTCGGCGACCGGTGGTGCCGCCGGCTCGGTGAGGCCCTGGCGGGCTTCCCGGGCAGCAGTTCACCAGACCGAGCGACCTGATCCGAGGGAGAGCAGCGACATGCTTGACTCCACGACCACCACGAGTCCGTTGTGGCGGCCCTGGTCCTCCGCCACCCAGGCGGCCGACCCGCTGCAGATCGTCGAGGGCCGAGGCACGCGAGTGCGCGACGGCGAAGGCAACTGGTACCTCGACGGCATCTCCGGTGTGCTGAACACGTCCTGCGGGCACGCGCACCCCAGGCTCGTCGAAGCGGCGACGCGGCAGCTGTCGCAGCTGAGCCACTACGACCTGATGGTGGCGAGCCATCCGCCGGCCGAGACCCTCGCCGCCCGGCTCGCCGCGTTGCTGCCCGGCGAGCTCAACGAGATGGTGCTGCTCAACAGCGGCTCCGAAGCGATCGAAGCAGCGCTCCGGATCGCCCTGACGTACTGGCGCAACATCGGCGAGAACCGCGACCGGGTGATCACCTTCGCGAACGGCTACCACGGCTCCACCTCGCTGGCCCAGCAGCTCTCCGGGCTGCCGTTCATGGTGAGCGACTGGGAGACGCCGTTCCCCATCGAGCCCATCCCGTTCCCCGTGCCCCCGGGCGAACTGCGCACGCCAGAGGCCTGCGACGCGCTGGTCGCGAGGTTCGCCGAGGCGCTGGACAACGGCACCCCCGCCGCCGCCGTGCTCGTCGAGCCCCTGCTCAGCGTGGCGGGCATGATCGTGCTGCCCACCGGTTTCCTCTCCCGGCTGCGGGAACTGTGCGACCGGCACGGCACGCTACTCGTCGTCGACGAGGTGTTCTGCGGGTTCGGCCGCACCGGACGGATGTTCGGCTTCGAGCACGAGCAGGTGGTCCCGGACATCGTGACGATGAGCAAGGCGCTCAGCGGCGGGTGCGTGCCGATGGCGGTGACGGCCGCGACCTCCACGCTCCGGGAGTCGTTCAAGCACGAACCCGTCACCCAGGGCTTCCGCTACGGGCACACCACGGGTGGGCACGCGGTCGCGAGTGCCGTGGCCAACGCCGTGCTCGACGTCATCACCGACGAGGACCTGGTCGCGAACGCCGCGACCCAGGGGGCGGCGCTGCTGGAAGGGCTGTCCAGGTTCCGCACGCATCCCGGCGTCGTCGACGTCCGCGGGCTCGGCCTCGCCACCGCCATCGAGACCGACGCGCTGGAGACGTCGGGCGCGATCGTGCGGGCGGCGCGCAGGCACGGTCTGATGATCAAACAACAACGCGACATCGTGCTCGTCGTTCCACCGTTGACCATCACCTCCGACGAAACCGCGGAACTCGTCAAGATGATCGACGCGGCTTTCGACGACGTGGCACAAACGGCTGTGCGATAACGGGAATCAGCGCGGACGGGGGCGGTCGGGGGTGAATTCCGGTTGTCGCTACGCTGCCGGAGCAACGACCGTCAATGCCTTGGGGGATTGGTGAAAGAGGCAACCACGACCGCTCCTGACGAGCAGGAGAAGCCCGCGGGGCTGTTGTTCCGCAATCGGGACTACACGGGCTGGTGGATCGGCGACACCTTCTCCGATTTCGGCACCGCGCTCTCCCTGGTCGCCTATCCGCTGCTGGTCCTCGCGGTCACGGGATCGGTGGCGGGCGCCGGTGTCGTCGAGTCCGCCGTCATCATCGGCAGCCTGGTGACGATGTTGTTCGGCGGCGCGTACGCCGACAGGTTCTCCCGGCGGGCGCTCATGATCACCGGCCCGATCGTGCAGGCCGCGGCGGTGAGCACCGTCGCGTTCGCCGTGATGACGGACCAGGTGACGGTCGGCCACCTCGCCGTGGTCGGGTTCGTGCAGGGCCTGGCCAACGGGATGACGCAGGGCGCGCAGCTCGCCGCGATGCGACGCCTGGTGCCGGACGAGCAGATGTCGGCCGCGTGGGGCCTGTACGAGGCCCGAGTCATGACGATCAAGCTGGCAGGGCCCGCGATCGGTGGTTTCCTGTTCAGCATCACGCGCTGGGTTCCGTTCCTCTTCGACGCCCTCTCGTTTCTGGGCAGCGTCATCGGCACGCTGCTCATCCGGCGCCCGCTCGGACCTGACCGCGACGAGGCCCAGTCCGGCGAGTCGGTCTTCGCGAGCATCGGCGCCGGCCTGAGGTTCATCCGCGGAAACGCCTACCTGCGCTTCTCCGCGCTGTGGGTCTCGATGGTGGCCGCGTGCTACTCCGGCCTGGTGCTGCTCGTGATCGTGCTGGTCAACAGCCGCGGTGGCAGTGCGGCGGTGGTGGGTGCCGTGAGCTCCGTCGGCGCCATCGGCGGCCTCGCCGGCGCGTTGCTGTCGAACCGGATCGTCAAGCTCGTCCGCGGACGGCGGCTGGTCATCGCCGTCTCCTGGTTGATCGCCGTGGTGGCCCTCGGCATGGGTCTGGTCCCCGGCATCTGGACGGTCGGCGGGTTCCTCGCTCTGATGATGTTCCTCAACTCGCCGCTCAACGTCGTTCTGGCCACGTACGAGATGGAGATCATCCCGGACGAGCTCATGGGCAGGGTGCAGAGCGCGATGAGCGTGGCGGCGACGTCGATCCAGTGGCTGGGCCCGCTCGGCGCCGGCCTGCTCGCCTCGGCGTTCAGCCCGATGACGGCCACGATCACGTTCGCCGGCATCATGACCGTGCTCGCGGTCGCGACGCACTTCTCCGGTGGCCTGCGGGCACTGGACAAGCCCGTCACGGCAGCTGCCCAGTAGCCGGATCAGCCGGCGAGATCGTTGACCAGCTCCAGACCTGGCACGATCTCGCCGGCGTCCGAGACCGAGGCGCTGAACCTCCGCACTCCCCTGCCGGCGAGCGCCTCGAGGCGGGTGGTGACCTCCGCACGGGTGCCCGCGATCACGAACCGTTCGAGCAGGTAGTCGCGCACACCGAGCTTCTCGGCCAGTTCACGGTAGTCGTCGATCTGGTGGGAGAACGCATTGCCGTGGCGCCGCAAATCGTACGCGTGGCCGAGCTCGCGAATTCCGGCATGGTATTTGTCCGGCACGAACTTCCCCTGCAGGCCGAATCGCGAGAAGTGGTGGGCAAAGGACGCCACCAGCCATTCGGCTGCCGCGACGGCGGCACCGGGATTCTCGTCGACGACGATCCCGCCGGAGTTCCAGGTCAGCACCAGGTCCTCCGCGCGCCCGCCGAAACGACCCCGGACGTCGGCGATGATGTTCATGACCGGCTCCACCACGTCCGCGCTGTGTCCCAGCCCCAGGATCAGGCCATCGGCCAGCTCGGCGCCCAGTTCCAGTGAACGCCGGCCGTGCGCGGCCAGATGGATGGGAACCCGGCCGCGCGGCTCGACGGAGATGAAGCGGGTCTTCCCGTCGATCTCGGTCCGCCCGGACTCGAGCAGCTCTCTCACCGCGATGACGAACGCCCGGAGATCCGCGAGGGTGCCGGCGCGGCCGCCGAGGTTGTAGACGCCGCTGTCACCCGTCCCGACCCCGAGGTACACCCCACCTCGCGCCACGTGGCTGAGCGAGGCGATGGCGTTCGCGGTCACCACGACGTGCCTGGTGACCGGGTTCGTGACGGACACACCGATCGGGATGTCCGCGATGTGTCCGGAAAGGACACCCAGCGCCACCCACGGGTCCAGGCACAGCGCGGGTGAGTCCCACACGCCGAACTGCACGGCGCCGAGACGCTCCACCGTCCGGGCGATGTCGAGCAGCTGTCCGATCGACGACGGGTTCGTGGTGACTTCGACTTCGCAGAAGCTCATTCCACCGCTTTCGGCTCTGCACACCCGACCACCGGCAGGGCGGGTCAGTGGTGCCTGGGCGTGACGAAGCTGTCGTTGATCACGTAGCCGTCCAGGCCGTGTTCCTCGCCGTACGCGATGAGATCGCTCGTGTGATTGATGAAGCCGCGGCCGTTGTTGTTCAGCGACGTGTTGCACAGGACGCTGAAACCCGTGCGGTCGCGGAAGGCCTCCAGCAGATCCACGATGCCCGCGTTGCGCTCCCGCGTGACGGTCTGCGTCCGCGCGGTGCCGTCGACGTGCGTGACGGCCTTGAGCTCAGCCGAGGTCACGTGGTTGAAGTAGAGCATGTACGGGTCCACCACGGACCCGCTGAACCACTTCGGTGCGTCGGACTCCAGCGCGATGGGCGCGATCGGGCGGTACCCCTCGCGACGCTTGATCTTGTTGAGCCGCACCGTGGTCTCCTGGGTGAACGGGGCGGCGAGGATCGACCGGTTGCCCAGCGCCCTGGGGCCGATCTCGTACCGTCCACGGGCCCAGCCGATGATGTTGCCGCGCTCGACGTACTCCGCGACGTCGGCGGCGACCAGCGGGCGCACGACGTACCTGGCGGGGTCCGGTTCGACGTCCTCCACGAACTCCTCGCCCGCGTACACGGACCACTCGATGCTCGCCTGGCCGGTGTAGAACCACTGGGCGTCGATCGCGGTACCGAGCGCGGAACCGCTGTCGTTCGGGCAGGGCGGGACGAACACCGACTCGAACAGGCCGCTCTGCTGCCACAACCTGTTCCAGTCGCAGTTGAGGCCGCATCCCCCGGAGATCAGCAACGGCAGGCCCTCGGTGAGGTTCTTCTCGGCGTAGTCGTGGAACGCCTGGAAGATCGCCTCGGAGTGCTTCGAGGCCGCGTTCTTGTACTCCTGGGACTCCACGCCCCTGTTGTGCAGATGCGACCACGCCATGTCTCTTTTGGACAGATCGGAGTAGATCCTGTCCTGCTTGAGGATGAAGTCGATGGTCTCCCGCTCCCCGGCGGTGGCCGGCCGGTCGTCGGCGAACCCGGTGAGCGCCATCTGCTTGCCCGCGTCGTTGAAGCGGAAGGTGCCCTCGAACGCCGGGTCGGCCAGCGCGAACAGCAGCGCGTACTTGCTGCCGGGATCGCTCATCACCTGCTTGAGGTGCGTGGCCTCGCCTTTGGCGTCGACGCGGTAGAACGAGCCGATGTGGCCTTCCCAGACCAGGGCGTAGTACTCCTTGCCGGGTGCCGCCGGCGCCATGCCGAGCGAGCTGTAGATGTGCGAACGTTCGTGCGTGGAGGAGAAGTACCTGACCTTCTTGCCGAAGAGGTTCCCCTCCTCGTCGGACGCCGATCCCGCACCGACCCCGAAGTAACCCGTGCGCGACGGTGGGGACGCCAGGGTGAACCCCTTCATCCAGCCACCCAGCGCCACGACGTCCGGCAGTCGGTCCAGCATGCCCATCGCGCGGGCCATGACCTCGGCGGTAAGCCGGTCGTACCGCGGGAAGTTGTCCTTCTCCGCCTCCAGCGCGAACAACAGCTTCCCGTCCTCAACGGCGACAACACCGCCGTCGTGACCCTCCTTCATGGACAGAATCAGCACTCGTTCGTTCCTTTCCCGCCAGGCACGGACATCGGACGGCTCAGCGCACTCCGGACGAGACGAACTTCGCGGCGAACTGGAGCAACTGCTCGACGACGGCGGTGGAATGGGCGTTCTCGTTGTAGGTGGCGACGAACCGAGGGCGCTCGCCCAGGTGCCCGCTGATGAGGATCGTGTCCGGGGTCTCGGGCTGACCGGCCGGCAGGTCCAGCACGATCTGGTCCGACCTGGTTCCCTCGACCTCCGTCAACCTGCGAACGCCACGCCCGTCGTTCAGCTGGAAGTGCACGCCGAGCTTTCCGTCCGGTGACGCGAAGTTCTCGTTCCAGCGGTGCCCCGCCACGTGGAGGGGGATGCCGTGTTCGAAGACGTCGAGGCCGCGCAGGAACACCTCTTCCACGATGCCGGCCGGATCCGCCGCCTGCCGGGTGAGGTGCAGCGGAACGCTTTGCACGAACAGCCCCACGGTGCGTGAGGTGCCGGGCAGCACGCGGCCGAAGTTCTCGGTCATGAGCCCCACCGCCGGGTCGTCGCTCAGCTCGCGCATGGCCGCGAGCACGCCGGCGGTGACCACTGCGAACGGCGTCGCCCTCGCCCGCCGCGCGAACTCCTTCACCATCGCCTGCACGTCCACGGGCAGGTCGTGCTCCAGCACCCGGTACGACGGCGCGCCGCCAGTTGTGACGCGCGGAGTGAAGTCAGGCGGAAACGTGCCGAACTCGCCGGTGTAGGCGCGCCAGAACTCCCGGCGCTGCTCGCCCCACGCGCCGGCGAGCTCGCGCCGCTGCAGGGACGCGAAGGCCTGGTAGCTGCCGGCTTCCGGCAACGCCGCCCCACCGCGCCGGTAGAACTCGCTGAAGTCCCCGGTCACCTGAGCCCACGAGGTCTCGTCCGTGATGATGTGGTCGAGCACGACACCGAAGAGATGCCTGTGCTCGTCTCGCCGCACGATCACCATGCGCGCGAACCCCTGCCCGAACAGGTCGAAGGGCACGCCGAGGATCCGACGCATCAGCTCGACCGCTTCGTCGTCCGAGCCCGCGGTGTGGACCTCGACCTCGCTCAGCACGTCCGCGTGCGTACGTGCCTCGTGCGGCGAAACGTAGCCGCGGCGCATGGCGTCGTGACGCAGGCAGACACGCCGCCACGCGTCGCACACCGCGGCGACGTCCAGCGGTCCGGTGAGCCACGCCGAGCCGTGGATCAGGTTGCTCCAGTTCGCGAACTCACCGGACAGGCGCGCCTCTTCGGTGAGCGAGGTCGGACCCGACGTGGTCACGTGCCTGTCAACTGCCATCCTGCACCTCCACGACTGGCGAACAGTTCAGGGACGGGGCGCCGTTTCGCTGTCGGCCTGCGACGCCAGGAAGTCCGCGAGGAGCACCGGCGAGGGGTTGCGGAAAACGTTGCGCAGCTTCACGTTCGCCCCCAGCCTGTCGTGGACCTCACCGACGATCTGGAGCACGTGCAGGGACGATCCGCCGTGGTCGAACAGATCCGAGCTCTCGTCGAGGTCCGGCTTGCCGAGCACCTGCCGCCAGATCTCGGTCAGCGCGGCGGCACGCTCCTCGGCGCTGTGGTACTGGGCCTTCATGCTGCTGTCTCCTCGGCTGCGATTCGGCCCGACCGGCTGCCGGTCAGGACCTGGTTGCCATTCATCCGTCGATCAACGCGCGAGTCGTCCGGAGGCCGATCGGCTCGACCCCCGGCTCGCCCATCAGCCCAGGCCCATGGCTCGGGCGATGATGACCTTCTGGATCTCCGAGGTGCCCTCGATGATCGTCATCATCCGCACGTGCCGGTACAGGCGCTCCAGCGGATGCCCGCGCAGCCAGCCGTTCGCGCCGTGCACCCGGAGTGCCCTGTCCACGACGCGCACCGCGGTCTCGCTGGCGGTGAGCTTGGCCAGCGCCGCGTTCTCCGGACTCGCCTCGCCCTCGTCGAGCTGGCGGGCGCAGGCGAGCGTGAGGAGCTTCGCCGCCTCCAGGTCGGCCTTGCTGGTCACCAGGTGCTCCTGCACGTGCTGGAACGACCCGATCGTCGAACCGAACGCGACGCGTTGGCGCGCGTAGTCGACCCCGAGCTTCAGCGCGTGCTCGGCGATTCCGTTGCACATCGCGGCGACCACGATCCGGCCGCGCGACAAGCTGTCCATCGTGTCGCCCATGGCCGCGCCGACACCACCGACCACCGCGTCGGCGGGCAGCCGGGCATCAGTGAGGAGCATCTCGAACACCGGTTCACCGGACATGCCCACGTAGCGCTGACCGACGCGCAACCCCGGCGTGTCCATGGGCGCGACGAACGCGGTCGGTCCCTCGTCGCCGACGCGCGCGACCACGACGGCGAAGTCCGCGCGGTCGGCGTTGCTCACGAACGTCTTGTGCCCGTTGAGAACCCACTCGCCGGTGGCCTCGTCCTGCCGGGCCGTGGTCGTGAGCGCGAACGCGTCGGAGCCGGTACCCGGTTCGGTGAGCGCCAGGCACCTCGTGGCCTCCGCACGCACCAACGGCACCAGGTAGCGCTTGATCTGCTCCTCGGTGCCGAACCGCAGGATCGGGCTCGGGCCTTCCGCGTTGGCGAGCGCGTAGGGCGCGAGCAGGCAGCCGCTGCGTCCGGCCGCGTGGTGCAACAGCACCACCGCGACCATCGGCATGTCCGCGCCGCCCAGCGCCTCCGGGTAGTCGCCGGCGTAGAAGCCGAGCTTGGCCGAGCGGGTGCGGACGTAGTCGCGCAGATCGGCCGGCACGACGTCGGTCTCCGGCGGGAGCTCTCCCGCCAGCGGCACGAGCTCGCGCCGCACGAAATCCTCGAACGCGCCGACGAGCTCCCGGTGCCCGGCCTCCAGCACGGACGACAGCGCGCTCATGACGCCAGCTCCCGCACCGCGTCGGCCTGCTCGGCCAGCACCGAGTACCGGAACAGCGTGCGCAGCGGCGGTCGTTGGCCGAGCTCTGCCTCCAGCCAGGCCGCGAGCTGCGCGACCAGCATGGAGTGACCGCCGACCCGGAAGAAGTCGGACGAGCTGGTGAACCGGTCGTGGCCGAGCACCTCGCGCCAGCCGCGCGCCACCAGGCCGCGCGTCGCGTCGTCGAACTCGGCGAACGGCCGGACCTCCTCCGGCCGCGCGTCGACGGCGAGCTTCGCCAGCGCGCCGCGGTCCGGCTTGCCTCCCGGCAGGGCCGGCATCGCGTCCAGCCGCACCCAGTGGGCCGGCACGAACGCCGCGGGCAGCCGTGCGGCGAGCCCGGCGTGGACGGCGGCCTGGTCGACCTCGTCC
>Ga0070710_10001034_pt1 | contig 13224 bp, 8 predicted proteins | sample LARL52metaG_FD_65454 | JGI IMG/M metagenome (GOLD analysis project Ga0070710, IMG submission 65454) | Corn, switchgrass and miscanthus rhizosphere microbial communities from Kellogg Biological Station, Michigan, USA - LAR L5-2 metaG | ecosystem: Host-associated > Plants > Roots > Rhizosphere ... | reverse complement strand
GCAGCAGCAGCAGGCGGCCGCCGCGCTCTGGGAACATGCCGCAGATGCCGCGGTCAGGGACGCCGACTACGCCACGGCCATCCAGTCCGCGGACCATGCCCGCAATCACTACCTGCGCTGCGGTGATTCCCGGAGCGCCGCCCGGGCCCAGACGATCGCCGGAGAAGCGCTGCGGCAGTGGGGTCGCCACGCCCCGGCGCGGGAACAGCTCACCGCTGCGGTGGAGGCCCTACGGGCGGACCCCGACCCTGACACCGTCCGGGCTGTGCAGGAGCTCGCGACGCTTGAGGTGATTGCCGGCTCGCCCGACGCCGACCGGCTCAGTACCGAGGCGCTCACCCTCGGCCAGGCTCTCGACAGCGGGGCCAGTCAACTCACCGACGCGTTCATAACCAGGGGCATCTTCCTTTACTTTGTCCAGCGCAGCCAGGAGGCGGCCGCCTACTTCACCCAGGCCGCCCGGCTCGCCGAGCAGGCCGGCAACAACGCGCTGCTGGGACGGGTGCACCTGAACCTGGCCGAGGCGCTGGCCGCCACCGACCCCGCGGCGGCCGTGGAGGCCGCGCACACCGCGGTCAAGCATCTGCGCGCGGTCGGCGCCAGGGACTGGCTGGCCATCGCGATCATCAACCTGGCCCAGGCGCTACTGCTGAGGGGTGAGTGGGATGCCGCCGGGCAGCAGCTCACGCAAGCGGTGGAGGCTGACGGCCTGGCCGACAGTGATTTCCTCACCTGCTACCGGGCCTGGCTGGCCGCCCTGCGCGGCGACGCTACGACCGCTGACACGATGCTGGCCGGGCTCGGCGATATGCGCGTCAGCGAAGACGTTCAGGACAAGTCCCTGGTCGCCGTCGTGGAGGCCTTCACCGCCGCCGCCCGCCACCAACAGCAAGACATACTGCGCAGTGCCCGGGCTGCCCTCGCCCACGCCCGCGCGCTCGGCATGCAATTTGAGGTCCTGCGCTGGGCGTGGCCGCTGGCCATCCGCACCGCCTACGACCTTGGCGACACGGCTGCCACGGGCGAGCTGCTCGCCTTGCTCGACTCCCATCAGCCCGGCCGCGTCGCTCCGATGCTGCGGGCCGAGCGTGATCTGGCCCGCGCCCGGCTCGCCGCCCGGGGGGGCGACGAGGGTGCCGACGCGGCCTTTGCCGCGGCCATTACCGGCCTGCGCGCCATGAGCACCCCCTACCATCTCGCCCACGGCCTGCTCGACCACGCCCGGCACCTCAGCCACGTAGGGGATCACGCCGCGGCCGCGCTCGCCACCGACGAGGCTCGTGACATCGCCCACCGGCTGCGCTGCCAGCCGCTGCTGGACCGGATCGCCGCGCTCGCGCCCGCAGGCTCCCGGGCCGAGGCGTAGATGACGGCGCCGGCCGGTCCCGGGGAACCCGCGCCCGTGGCAGAGCCCGTTCCCGGCGCGGCACACAGCGAGGAGCGCAAGGCCGCGGTGCGCAGCCGTTACCGGGATGCGCTTCGCCACCGTGACCTGCGGCTGCTCATCGGGACGTTTCTCGTCGACCAGGTCGGCAGCTGGTCATTCGTTGTCGTGATCTTGGTGTACATCTTCGACCGCACCCACTCCACCCAATGGCTGGCCGCCACCGGTGTCTGCCGCTGGGCACCCGGGTTGCTGCTGACCGGCTACGGCGGCGTGATCGCCGACCGCTACCAGCGCACCACCGTCATGATCGTATCGGCGCTGGCCAGCACAGCGATCATGGCCGGGATGGCGGCCGCGGTGGCGACCGACGCCCCGGTCTGGATCATCCTGGCGCTCATCGTCCTGTCCGCTGTGGCACTGACTCCCTACCGGCCCGCGGCCGGGGCGCTGACTCCGGACATCGTCGGGGAAAAGGATCTCGCCGCGGCGAACTCGATCTTCTCCGCGCTAGAGAGCCTGGTGGTGGTCCTGGGGCCGGGGATCGGCGGCCTGCTGCTGCTGACCGGCCGGCCCGTCATCGGCGTCGCGATCAACGCAGCCAGCTTCGCCATCGCCGCGGCCGGGGTGGCCCGGCTGCGGGTCCGGTCCATCGGCGGCGGCGCCGACGAGGGCAACGCCCTCCGCCAACTGGCCGCCGGGCTCAAGGCGCTCAGGGCGCAGCCCGCCGCGATGGCGGTCATCTTGTTCTGCGCCCTCGACTCCGCTGTTTACGGCGCCGCCAGCGTGGTGTACGTGCCGTTGTCGGTCCGGCTCGGTACCGGCTCGAAGGGTTACAGCTACCTGCTGGCCGCGTCGGCGCTCGGCGGCGTGCTCGGGGCCGGACTGGCGAACCGGCTGAGCGGCGCGTTCCGGCTGGCCCCGGTGATCATGGGCAGCATCTGCCTGCAGGCGTTCCCGTGGCTGGTCACCATACCGGTGCGCTCGCCCGCGCTGGCGGCCGCGCTGCAGGCGGCCTCCGGCGTTGGGATGATCATCGTGGACGTACTCGCCATCACCATCCTCCAGCGCGACCTGCCCGGCCACGTGCTCAGCCGGGTGCTCGGCGTCCTCGACACCACCGTGCTCGGCGGTATCCTGCTGGCCAGCCTGGCCGCCGGCATCCTGCTCGCGCACGCCGGCCTCGATGTCGCGCTGATCGCCATCGGCGCCGGGTTCCCGGCGATCGGGCTGCTCGGTCTGCCTGCGCTGCTGCGGGCCGACCGGGCCTCGGCGGCGGTGGCGCAGCGGCTGCGGCCCCGGGTCGAACTGCTGTCCGCGCTGGACTTCCTCGCTGGGGCCGACCGCAACGCCCTCGAGCGGCTCGCGGCCGCCGCCGAGGAAGTGATCCTTCCCGCCGACGCCACCCTGATCCGCCAGGGTGACCACCCGGATGCGCTGTGGGTGCTGGAACGGGGCCGGCTCTCGGTGGCCGCCGCGGGCGCCGACGGGCGGCCCCGTCGGCTGCCGCCGGTGACCGCGCCCGGGTACGTGGGGGAGCTAGGGCTGCTGCACGGCATCCCCCGCACCGCCACCGTCCGCACCGAGCAGGAGTGCACGCTGCTGCGGGTCGGCGGCCAGGACTTCCTGACCGCGTTGGAGGAGAGCCGGCCCAGCGCCTCGCTCGTGTCGGTCGCCGGGGCGCGAATGACCCGGACCGGCACCCGCATCCCCGAGCCGCTGCCGAGCCCGCCCGATCCCGGGCAGGCGTAGCATCGGGCCATGACAACACCCCAAGAGGTCTTAGCTAAGGTCCCGCTGTTCTCGATGCTGCCGAAGAAGGAATTGGACCAGCTCGTGCAACAGGCCGACGACCGGACGTTCCCCGCTGGCGCGGTGCTGACCGAGGAGGAACAAGGAGGCGTGACCTTCGGAGTCATCATGGAAGGACGGGCCTCGGTAAGCGTGCACGGACGGCCCGCCCGGACCCTTGGCCCCGGCGACTACTATGGCGAGATGGCCTTGATCGGCCGCTCCCACCGTTCGGCGAAGATCACCGCCGAGACGAAGTTGCGCTGCCTGCTGTTTGTCTCATGGGTGTTCCGCCCCTTCGCCCTCGAGCACCCCGAGGCGGCCTGGGCCCTGCTGGAGATGATGGTCCAGCGCGTCCGTGAAGCCGAGAGCCGCTGACCAGGGTTACCGGGACGTGCGTCCGCTGCCGGCTGATGAATCACGGCGCGGGGCAGCGTGGAGCGAGATCGGCTTCCGTGAGGTCACTGCCGAGAGGTCTACGCCACGATCTTCATCGACGCCGTGACTAAAGGTGCGGGACGGGCAGGTCACTTCCCGACCGAGCAGGCGAACGCTCCGGGACGTCCCGCAGGCCATGCCGTTCCTTGTCGTCAGCGTGGCCGTCGGCGGGACAGCCAATCCCGGGCCCGGACAGAAGTGATGCTCTCCCGCGGCACCCGCGGCCGCGCCCCGAGGGGTGATCGTCACGCGACCTGGTTCACCTTGATGCGGAGCGCCACCCGCTCGAACTCAAGCTGGCTTGCTGGTGGCCAGACATGTGCAGTCTCAAAGTCTGCGGCGGGACGCGGGGCCCGGATATACACACCGTTCACGTGCCGCGCGGCCCGGGTCGTGACATCAGGCGCCTTACGGGTGAGGGTGAAGTTTCGCTCTTCCCGGCGGATGGCCACAGTCACCATGCCGATGATGCTGGCGAATGCTCCGGCTGCAAACAGGGCAGGGCCGAGTGCGATCAGGGCGCTCATGGCAGATCTCCTTCTCCAGCGATGGCCGCTGGCCTGGCGATATGACGAGTTATCGCCAGCGTGCCCTGGCCAGCGGTCTCCGTCAGCCACCCAGGTGACATCGCTGCTGTCGGCTGGCTGACAGGGAGGCAGGGCCTCGCGGAGGTCGGGTGGTAGCCGGTCTGCGGCGGTGGGGGTGTGCTAGCCCGGCCGAAGCCCCGGTGATCCGGCCCAGGTCGAGCTCGCCCAGCCCGGCTGCCAGCCGGTGCCGTGCCGTGGCCTTGAGCGCCTCCAGTGCGTTATCGGCACGCGCCGGGCTGGTACCTGGGCCACAAGAATGCGCGCGGTGACGCGGGATTCGCCAGTCTCAGCGGACTGGCCAACCCGGCACGGCAGGCTCGGGTACGCGAGGTTCTGCGTCATGTGTCCGATGTGGCGCCGGCTACGCCCTGGGCCAGCTGCAGACTCTCGTCGGGGCTGAGCGTCATGCCCTTGGCGTAGGCCCGGCCGAACAGTTCCCCGCCCAGTTCCGCACGCACCTGGGCGAGGCTGTCTTGGCGGTACCGGTCCTCGAGGCCTTCCCACGATCCTCCCGACCGGTCGAGGAAGCCTTGCGCAACGCCGTGGAGCGTGGCCGAACGGAGCCAGTCGCCCAGATCCGCGGCCAGGCAGGCCAGTCCGAGGCTGGCATAGGCGATGTTTACCTGATCGCCACTCCGGCGGGAGATGCGAAGGGACGTTTCGAACGAGGACCGCGTGCCCTCCAGGTCGCCCTCCTCGCGCTGGACCCAGCCCAGGTTGAGCGCCATGTTCGGGCTTTCCTGGCCGATTGCCTGCCCGGCTTGGGCCGCCTGGTCCAGGTGGGCCCGGGCCGCCGGGATGTCACCGGCTGTCAGGGCATGAACGGCGGTGTTGTTATGCACGTACGACAGCAGGAAGTGGTTGCCCGATCCCTCGGTACGGGCGATGGCCTCGGCGACCAGCTGCGCGAACTGAGCCGGCTCGATGAGATCGCCGTACATCAAGCAGATCAGCAAGCTCCAGCCCAGCAAGTCGTCGTCGCCGAGCCGCCGGGCGTGGTCGAGGGCTTCCCGGGCGAGCGGAAGCCCGCGGTCGGGCTGGCCGGCGAAATAGCACACGGCCGAGAGCATGCTGAGGGCATCGGCGAGCAACCGGTCGTCGCCGAGCTGGCGGGCCAGCTCGACCGCCTGGCCACCGTATTGCCAGCCCGGCGCCATATCGGCCAGTACAGCGATGCAGGCAATGGTCACCAGCGCCGCCCCGAACAGCCTGGGTTCAGCGCTGGCGTCGGGGCGGTCCAGCACGGGCAGGAGCAGCTCGAGTGCTTCCCGGCCGCGGCCGCGCGCGAACCAGTATCTGCGGAGGGCGACTCCGAAGCGCAGGACCTGAGCCGTCCCGGCTGGGTCGCCGACGGCATGCTCGGCGGCCCGCCGCAGGTTCGCGTGGTCGGCGTCGAGCCGCGCGAACCAGCGGGCCTGATCAGGCCCGGCCAGCCGGGGGGCCGCCGCCTCTGCCAGCGCCAGAAAGTACTGGCAGTGCGCCGCCGCAGCGGCGACCGCCGCCTGGTTTCCCGCCTCCGCCAGGCGGTCGGCCGCGAACTGGCGGATCGTCTCGAGCAGCCGGTAACGGAGCGCATCGCCTGCTGGCTCGGCCACCACCAGGCTCTTGTCCACCAGTGAGCCGAGAAGATCCGCGGCGTCGAACACGTCGATGTCGCCGCCGCCGCACATCCCTTCGACGGCGTCGAGGTCGAAGCTCTCGGCGAACACCGACAGGAGGCGCAGCAGCGACTTCTCGGCCGGGTTGAGCAGCGAGTACGACCAGTCGACGGTCGCCCGCAGCGTCTGCTGCCGAGCCAGCGCGGTGCGGCTGCCCCCGGTGAGCAGGCGGAAGCGCTGGTCGAGGCGGTCCCGGAGGCCGGCCAGCGACAGCAAGCGCAGCCGGGCCGCAGCAAGTTCGATAGCCAGGGGCAGCCCGTCCAGCCGTCGGCAGACCGACACCATGAGCGGAGTTGTCTGCTCGTCGAAGGCCAGGTCGACGCCCTGCTCTCTGGCCCGCGCGGCCAGCAGCGCGATCGCGTCGCAGGACGCTGGGGCTGGGTCGCGGGAGTCCGGGAGCGACAGCGACGGCACCCGGTAAATGCTCTCGCCGCCAATGCCAAGCGGCTCGCGGCTGGTGACCAGGAGATGCACCCTGGGGCAGTGCCGCAGGATGGCGTCGGCCGTCTTCGCGCAGGCGCCGATCAGGTGCTCGCAGTTGTCCAGCACGATCAGGACGAACTGGAAGGCCAGAGCATTGAGCAGAGTGTCCAGGACGGCCCGGCCCGGCTGTTCGCCGATACCCAGAGTCTGGCAGATGGCCGCGGGAACCGCGTCCCCCTCGGAGACCGCGGCCAACTCCGCCAGCCAGACGCCGTCGCCGGATCCGTCGAGCATTTCGGCCGCCGCCTGAAGGGCCAATCTGGTCTTCCCTACCCCTCCGGCCCCGGTCAGCGTGACCAGGCGGCAGGACTCGACCAGGGCCCGCACTTCGGCCTTCTCCCGGTCACGGCCGATGAACGCTGACAGCTGGGCCGGGAGATTGTTCGGCAGCGTGGGGTTGCCGAGCGAACGCAGCGGCGGGAAGTCGCCTTGCAGGCCCGCGGCGTCCAGCTGGAAGATCTGCTCCGGGCGTCCCAGGTCTTTCAGCCGCTGGGCGCCGAGATCCCGGAGCGTCACCCCCGGCGGCAGCGAATCGCGCACCAGGGCCGCCGCCGTCTCTGACAGCAGCACCTGCCCGCCGTGCGCGATGGCCCCCACCCGGGCAGCGCGGTGCACATCCAAGCCGACTAGGCCGGCGGCCGTGGTGGCGGCCTCGCCGGAGTGGACCCCCATCCGCACCCGCACCTGCTCCCCGCCCGGCCACTCTCGGGCCTCCAGGGCGCGCTGCATGTCTATCGCCGCCGCCACGCAGGCCGTCGGCGAGGAGAACACAGCAAAAAATGCGTCCCCTTGGGTGTCCACCTCCTGGCCGTCATGGGCGGCCAGAGCGGCGCGGATCAGCGCGTGATGGTCTGCCAGCACCCGGCCGTAATCGTTCCCCCCCAGGCGCCGCAGCAGCGCCGTCGAGCCCTCGATGTCGGTAAACAGAAACGTGAGAGTCTCCACCAGCACAGCGTAAGAGCCCAGGCCAGGCGGCGTCAGTTGGCGCCGATCAGCGCAGCGCCGTCAGGCGCCTGGTCACCGGATGCTCGATGCTTCCCGAGCCACGCCGGGAGGCGTACCAGCCATGAGCCTGCGGGCGCCCAATTAGTCACTATGAAGTGGGCTTCCCCTCGTAGCACACATCGCCTTAAGGAGGCAGGCGATGGCAGAAACGCGCAGAAAGTTCGATCAAGATTTCCGGGAGGGCGCGGTCCGCTTGGGTGCGTGAGACCGGCAAGCTGATCGCGCAGGTGGCCCGGGACCTGGGGATCAACGAGGGCACCCCGGGGCAACTGGGTGAACGCCGACAAGCGGCGCCGGGGTGACGGGACCGGGCCGCTGGATGAGGATGAGCGGGCCGAGTTGGCCCAGCTGCGCAAGGAGAACGCCGAGCTGGCGATGGAACGTGATGTCCTCAAGCGCAGCGTGGCCCACTGGCTGAAGGACGCGATGGGGCGGGTGTGCCGAACAGCGAATGATCATGCTGATCCGCGCATGAGCATGTACACGTACAACATCCGCTATTCGGCATTATGCCGGTGATCGAAGATCACCCGCCCTTCGGGCTCGGCATAAGTGCCCGTTATGCAGGTGATCGAGGCGCAGAGCGCCCGGGTCCTGGAGCTTCGCGATCACCTCCATAACAAGCATGAGCGGAAGGCCTGGGTTGCGGACTGGCGGCCAGGACTCAGTGGCCGATGCTGTGGGCCGCTGGCTTGGCCAGCTCGGCCCGGACGGCTGGCTGGGTATCGACCAGCCACTGAAAGTCCTCGCTGCTGAGCCGAAGAAGGCGGCCTTCCTGGGCGCACCGTACGGTGGCCAGACGGGTATAGCCGTAGCCGCCTCCCCAGTCACGGGCGGCGAGCTCGCCGAAATGATCACCGGGACCTAGGGTGCGGATCCGCCGGTTATCGATGAAAACGTCGTACCGGCCAGACAGCGCGATGTAGAAGTACCGGTCGACATCCCGGCGGCGGATGACCTCCTCGTCGGCGGCCACGTCGAGGCACGTGCCGCGGTCGCGGATGGCTTCAATGACCGAATGCGGCACGCTGGCGAGCAGGGGTGTGGCGTGCAGTACGTCGGTGCCGCGCTCTCTGCTCTCATTCCCGAGCACGCCCGTGCGGGAGGCGGCAGGGGCTTTTGCGGCCAGCGGTTTGCCCGGGGGGCGGTGCGTGTGCGAAGTGCTCGATAACCCGTTGCACGTGCCGTTTGGAGCTGGTCGGGTTGAGGATGCACAGCCGGATTGCGTGTCGCCCGGCCAGCCGGGTAGTGGACACGAACGCGTCCCCGCTGCGTTCCAGGGCGTCGGCGAGCGCAATCCCGCGGCGCTCAGTCTCGGTCTCGTCGCAGCCTGGCCATTCCCGGCGGAAGCACACGATCCCCAGCGTCGCCGGCGCCATCAAAGTCAGCCCGGCATTGTCCCGGACCAGCTCTTCGGCGTAGGCGGCCAGCTCCATGTTGCGGTCAATGGCCGCGCGGAACGCGGCTACGCCGAAGGCCTGCACAGACACCCAGACCTTCAGCGCGTGGAAGCCCCGGGACAGCTGCAACCCCCAATCGCCGAGGTTGACCTCGCCGGTCACGCCGGTTTCGCTGCTGTCGAGATAGTCGGGGTGGATAGCGAACGTGCGGGCGAGACGGTCGCCGTCGCGGATCAGGACTCCGCCGCACTCGAACGGCTGAAACAGCCACTTATGAGGGTCGAGGGTCACCGAGTCAGCCCTCTCGATGCCAGCCAGCAGCGCGCGGCCCTTCGGCGTCAACGCGGCGAAGCCGCCGTAGGCGGCATCGACGTGCAGCCACAGCCCCTCCGCGGCGCACACATCCGCCAGGCCGGCCAGGGGGTCGACGGCGCCCGTGCTGGTCGCCCCGGCGCTGGCGCACGCGGCGATAGGGACACGACCGGCACTGCGGGCAGCGGCGGCAGCGGCGGCCACCGTCTGCGGCTGCAGCCGCCAGTAATCATCGGTCGGCAGCACCCGCACCTGATGGGAACGCAGGCCCATCGCCCGCGCGGTCCGCGCGAGCGAGGAGTGACCCTGATCCGAGACGTACACGACGCTGTTCTCCGAAGGGCCCCCGACCGCCTCACGAGCGACCAGCAGCGCCGTGAGGTTCGCCGCCGACCCGCCGCTTACCAGCACGCCCGCCGTGCCCTCCGGCATCCCCAGCCAGCTGCGGAACCAGTCGATAACCTCCAGCTCGATCTGGGTGGCGGCAGGCGACTCCATCCACGCCCAGGGAGACAAGTTTGCCGCGCTGGCTATCAGTTCGGCCACCGCCGCGGGCCAGTTGGTGAAGTAGGGGATAAACGCGAAGTACCCGGGATGATTGGTCCCGGCCGCATACGGCAGCACATCCTCGATGACTCGCGCGAGGACTGTATCCAGGCCCGCGCCCTGCTCCGGCGGCGGACCCCCTAACCGGCCCGCATCTGCGCCGGGCTGGCGCGGCGCAACACCGGCCCGCCCTCAGGGTCGGCCAGCCGGGCAGCCAGCGCGTCCACGGCCGCATAGCCCGCGCGCCGCATCGCCTCCACATCCATCGTCAGCGGATGGTCCACCATGAATTCCTCCCCCGCCGACCCTCACATGATCCGCGCGCATCCCTCCAGCTCGCAGGGGCGGCTGATATCGGCGAACTTGAGCCGGATCGCCACCCCTACAGGCAACCCGGATCGACGGCGCTGCGTACCTCCTCGCCGAGCAAGCGTTCCGTTTCCGCGGCCTGGCCAGTGTCCCATGCGCGCACGGCATTTCAGTCATGGTCCTGGCCGGCTCCGGCAACAGCATCTACGGGGGGAGCAAGCATCGCACGTGCGTGCTCCACCGCTGCCCCGATCCGCCGAGAGGCCAGCACCCTGGCGAGCAACGGCCACAGCGCCATCGAGTGGAATGGGTAGCGAAACGGCTCCTCTTCCCACATGTGCACTGCGGCGGGCGCGTCGGTTGCTGCTTGATTCTGTTCGCCGGTGAGCCGTGACACCCAAGCGTGGCTGGCGATGGCCATGGCCTCGAATTCGGGCAGCGACGCCTCGCGAGCCCGTTCGATCACCGGGCCGATGGCCTTGCGCGCCGCGTCGGCATCACCGCGGGCGGGTTGCCATAGGCCTGGCGTGCTCTGCGCGCTCGGGAACTGCTTCCGGACCCGATCTGCTGCCCGGATGCGCAGCGGTATAGGAGATCATGCGAACGGTTCCGCTGTACTCTTCGGAATGGGTTTTATCAGCACATATGCCCTCGTGGCGCCGGGGTGGCGATGGAGATGCCACGAGGCTAACTGGTAGAGCCGCTGGCGATTGGTCACCGAGAGGTTCAGGGGGGAACTGGTGGGTGGCGATTCCCGAGCCCGCCGGCTACGTATCTTCCGCGCGCTGGCGGGCAACAGGACGCTGGTGCGCGTGGTCGTGGCGTACACACTGTTCATCATTACCGAGTACTCGGTGTGGCTGGCCATGCTGGTCTATGCCTACCGGCACGGCGGCGCCACGGTGGCGGCCCTGGTAGCCATCGCGCAGCTGGTGCCCGCGGCGGTGCTGGCCCCCTTTGCCGCGGCGGTGGCGGACCGGCGGTCACCGGTGGTCCTGCTCGCCGGGGGGTACCTGGGACAGGCGGCGGGGATGGCCGCGACCGCCGCGGCGGTCATCGCCGGCGCCCCCCTGGCGGCCTACGGCGCCGCAGTGGTCGCATCCGCCCTGGTGACGACCACCCGCCCGGCGCAGGCCACGCTCGTCCCGTCCGTTGCCGTCACCCCCGATCAGCTGACCGCGGCCAACGTGGCTGTGGGCTGGGCGGAGGCCGTCAGCATCGCGGCGTCCGGGCTGCTGGCCGGTGTGCTGATCGCAACCGGGGGGGTGGCGGTCGTGTTCGCGGTGTGCGCTGGCCTTGGCGTGGCCGCCATGGTAGTGGTCGCCCGGCTGCGGGTGCCGGCGCTCGGGTCATCGCCGGAGTCCCCCCCTGCGGTGCTGGCCGACCTCCGTGACAGCCTGCGGCTGACGGCCCGCCGGCCGCGGCTGCGGCTGATGGTTGGCCTGCTCACAGCGGATGCGGTCGTTGTCGGCGCGCTGGACCTGTTGATCGTAATTCTCGCCATCACCATGCTTGACCGTCCCCAGGCCTGGGTCGGCTATCTCAACTTTGCGTACGGCGCAGGCGCGGTGCTGGCGGCCACGGTGAGCGTGGCGCTCGTTGGCCGCCGCCTGGGCTTGCCCATCCTCGGGTCAGCGTTCGTGGTCAGCGGCGCGCTGGCGGCGCTCGCCTTCGGTCTGGGCCTCGCCGGGACCGTGGCCTTGCTGACGGTCGCCGGGGCCGGCCATGCCCTGCTGGAGATTGCCAGCCGCACCCTGCTGCAGCGCTCGGTTCCGGCGCAACTGCTCGGCCGGGTTTTCGGTGTCCTGGAAGGGATGACGATGGCCGGGCTCGCACTCGGCGCGCTGCTCGTGCCCCTGCTGGTATACCTGGGTGGCAGCCGGCTGGCGCTGCTCGGCGTCGCGGCGGTGCTGCCGCTGGCCGCGGCCGCCGGCGGCCGCGGGCTGGTCACCCTGGACGCCGAAGCCCCGGTACCGGTGGTGGAGATCGCCTTGCTGCGCTCACTTCCGCTGTTCGCCGAGCTGCCAGCGCCCGCGATCGAGGGCCTCGCGGCGGCCCTGACGCCGGTCGAGATGCCGGCCGGCGCCGTGCTGATCCGTCAGGGTGAGCCGGGGGACGCCTATTACGTCATCGCCGCCGGCGAGCTCGAAGTTCAGCAGGATGGCCGGTTCCTGCGCAGCTGCGGCCGCGGCGACGGCGTGGGGGAGATCGCCTTGCTCCGGGCCGTCCCTCGGACGGCTACCGTCGTCGCGCATACGCCCGCGACCGTGTACCGGCTCAGCCGGGAACCCTTCCTGACCGAGGTCCTTGGTCACGCCCCGACGCGCCGGCAAGCGGGCCACATCGCCGACACGCGGCTGGCGACGGGCCCCAGGCCCGCTGTCAGCGATACCCCGGGGACAGGCACGGCGGAACCAAGCTGAGTTCGGCGTTGGGATGTCTGATCAGAGGATTTGTGCGTGGTCGTGCTGACCTCAGTCGCCGTGGCGCATTCCTTGCGGTGGCGTGACCCGGTGTCGCAGGGACTGCGGCGCCGCTGTCGTGGGTCCGCAGCTCTTGGCTGAGACCGGCTGGACAAAGCGGGGTTCGCCACCAAGGACAAGGACGCCAGCGCAGCGGCACCACCCCGATCGACGCGTCGTCTGGGGACAGGCCTGCCATCGGCTCTCAAACCGGGAACCGGCGGGCCGGGCGAGGCGCTGCACATGATGGCCATCACGCAGATCCGCTACCCGGCACGGAGGGCTGGCCGCCCTGCTGGTCAACCCGGCCCGGAAGAGGTGTGGCTGGTGTGCGACGGTGACATGTGGCACCCCCAGCCGCGACCAGGGGTCTGCCGCTGCGGGCTGGATCCCCGGCAGCGGGGATTCCATCGGAGTGCCGACCCGGCGATGACCGAGCGCGTAGCCGATGGCTGTCTTAGCGTCGCTATCGGCGGCCGGGGCCGAGACCTGCGAAACCGGACGCCAGGACCGTGCGGCCGGACGTCCGGGAGGCGACGCGGAGCGCCTCGGGAACGACCGTCCCCTGGCCCGCTCCTCGCGCTCCCGGCGCAGGTAGAACAGCGAGTAGTCGACGCCGACCGTCATCCCGATAATGACCACCACCTCGAAGGTGGAACTGGCGACCGGCAACGCGTGCGGCACGAGCACTCCGACCAGCGCGAGCCCGAGGTCGCGCTCGTGTCTACGCTCCAGATCACCCGGAATTTTGTCTTCCGGGAATCGTCACTGCGTTCGATCATTCGAACATTAGCGGGGCTAACGAGATTCCGGGGAGCCAGTCGGGGAGCCAACGGCGGCAGGCACGGG
>Ga0070710_10001030_pt1 | contig 13240 bp, 7 predicted proteins | sample LARL52metaG_FD_65454 | JGI IMG/M metagenome (GOLD analysis project Ga0070710, IMG submission 65454) | Corn, switchgrass and miscanthus rhizosphere microbial communities from Kellogg Biological Station, Michigan, USA - LAR L5-2 metaG | ecosystem: Host-associated > Plants > Roots > Rhizosphere ... | reverse complement strand
GGGATGGACGTGCTCTCGTTCATCCCGGGTGAGGTTCCGGCGCGGTTCCGCCGCTGGTCCGATCACCAGGTGCGAGCCGCCGCGCTGCTGTTGAGGGGGATGCACGACGCCACGCGGGGCAGCGAGCTGGCCGGACGCTTCGACGTGGTGTGCCATCACGATCCCGGGCCGAACAACACCGTCTTCCGCGACGACGTGCCCGTCGCGTTCATCGACTTCGACGAGGCCGCGCCCGGCAGCCCGCTGGAGGACGTGGCCTTCCTGGCCTGGACCTGGTCGATCTCGTCCACGCGACCCGAGCCACCGCAAGAGCAGGCGCGGCAGGTGCGTCTCGCCGCCGACGCGTACGGGCTCGGGGAAGCCGAGCGGCACGTGCTGGTCGACTGCGTTCTGGAGCGCCAGTCCCGGAACGTGCGGTTCTGGGCGCGCTTCCTGGCTCGGCCGCGGACGGCCCCCGCCCCGCCGGACGTGCTGGCCGACCGGATCGGGTGGAGCAGGCGCGAGCACGCGTTCGTGCACCGGCATCGCGAGGTGTTCGACCGCGCGCTGTCCTGAGGTTGTCGCCGAGGGTCGTTCGGACCTTCTGCGACCCGCACCTCCGCGCCGGCGTGAAAGCGCTCAGTTGTGGTCGCGGAACTCCGACGTCCCCGCGTCGATGTTCGGCCCGTAAATGGTGCCCTTGACGAATTCCAGCAGCTCGTCGTGGCTGAACCGGTGCGACGATTCCCCGGAAACGACGTACTGCCCGTCCCAGTCGATCCGGTAGACCTCGTGCCGGTAGTTCTCGAACTCGACGAAACGGTCGCTGCCTTCGAGCCTGCCCAGCTGAATCACGAGGTGTGGCACCGGTGCGAATCCGCGCTTCGGAATCTCGCGACCCGATTCGGTGAGGTACCGCATCTTCACGTACGGACGCGGTTCGCGGTCGAGCTTCGTCGCCTGCACACCTGCGGCCCGCGTGTAGCGGTACATGGTGTCGTCGAAGTCCTCGTCGCCGGCGAACTCGCAGCGGAACGCGGGGAAGATCGCCCGCACCTGCTGGTTCACCTCCGGACTCTCCTCGTGATACAGGTGCACGGCCGGTCCGACGGCGACGACGACATCGAACTTGTACCTCTGGTGGGAAAAGCCTTCGACCAGCTTCAGCGGTTGTTCGGGCGGCGCGATCAGCTCGTCGTGGTCCCGGGCGAACGACAGCACGGCGATGAGCAGGTCCTCGTCGTAGGAGTCGAGCGCATAGCACTGGAAGGCGTGCTTGCGGTCCGCGCTGAGCGCTGCGGTGAAGTCGAACCCCGGCGCCATCGCCCAGTGCCAGGCGTCGGCCAGGCCGTCCAGCGGAGTCGCGCCAGGCGTCTCGGAGAAGATCGGTGCCAGATCCACTTTCCTGCCTCCGCAGGTTTGTCAGCTACAGGAGTAGTTCGGTCCGGGCGCCTGGTCGCTGTACTGCTCCGTCAATTTCGCGCCCTTGGAGGAATTCTCACTCCGCGACATCGCTTGCATGTCGTCGGTATTATTGTACCAGTCGTTCCTTTCCGCCCTGGACTGGTTGTGTCCCTCGTCGATCCAGTGCTGGACGACCGGCGGGTTGTGGTCGTACGTCAACTGGTCGTAGGGGATCTTGCGACCTCGGGCGTCGACCCAGGTGAGCTGGTCCGGCGGGATTTTCACGCCGCGTGCGTCGACCGGGACGCCGCCTTGCGCGCGTCCTTCGAGCGTCCACTTCGTCGCCATCTCGTCGTGGGTGGACTGGCGATAGCCGCCGGGGTACTCGGTGTCGCGGTTGTGCGTGCCCGGCGGCCGGTTCGGGTCCGGGGCGTACTGGCCGAGCGCGTTGCGCTGCTGGGCCAGACCGAACGGGTCGGTCAGGACGAGCGGGTTGGCGACGTAGGAGTAGTGGTTGGGTGACGGGCTCAGGCCCAACGGGTCCGGCGTGAGGTAGCGCGCGGTCTGCGGGTCGTAGTAGCGGTGGAAGTTGTAGTGCAGCCCGGTTTCCCGGTCGTGGTACTGGCCGGCGAACCGCAGCGGGCAGTCGACTCCGTTCTCCGCGGACACCGAGAGCAGCCGGCCCCACAGGCTCGACGTCTGGTGCCACGAGATCCTGCCGTCCGGCGTCACGAGCTCCATCGGCGTGCCGACGAGGTCGGTGATGATCGCGTCGAACCGGATGTCGATGATCTCCGACGGGGCGTGCGAGAGCCACGAGCGCGACGTCTGCGCGACGGGTTCGGTCGCGCCGAGGTGATCCCACGTCGTAGCGGTGACCAGGGCGTCGTGCTCGCCGCGCGTGCTGCGCACCTCCTCGGCGAGGTTCGCGCCGTCCCAGCTGAACGTCGTCTCGTCGAGCACGGCGCCCGCGTCGTCCACGCGGCGTTTGACGGCACGCCGGCCGAGTGCGTCGTAGTCGTACTGCCAGCGCTGGCGGTTCGGCGTCGTGACGCCGACGAGCTGGTTGAGGGCGTTCCAGGCGTAGGTCCACACCAGACGTTGCCCGGACAGCGTCCGCCGCGTCTCGCGCACGAGCCGTCCGGCGGTGTCGTAGTCGTACGTGCTGCGCCCGGCGCTGCGCAGGAAGAACCCTTCGACGACGCGAGGTCCGGCGGCGTCGGACGGCGCGCCGGGGTCGGCGGTGGCGAGGTTGCCGAGTGCGTCGTAGGCGTACCGTTCGGTCCACGTGGCCGCGCTCACGGCGGTGACGCGTCCGGCGCGGGTCAGCTCGTACACCCGGTTGCCGCGCAACTGGTCGGTCATCGCCGTGACGAGGCCGTCCGGCCGGTAGCGGTACGTGCGCTGCTGGATCGGTTGGCGCGTCGTCGGGTCCGTCGGTGAAACCGCCCAGAGTCGTTGTGAGGTCAGCAGACCGGAGACGTCGTACTCCTGGGTCAGCGTCGCCGCACCGAACTGCCGGGAGATCTCGCGCCCGCTCGGGTCGTGGTCGAACGTCACGGTGCCGCCGGTTCCGGTGAGCGACGCGGCCTTGCGTAACGGCGTGTAGCTCCACACGCTCTCGACACCGGATGGCGTCACACGGCGCACGCGGCGGCCCATCAGGTCGTACTCGTTGCGCATCGCACGGCCGTTGACCGACTCGACGAGCGGCCTGCCCAGCGGATCACGCTGGTAGACCAGCTCGGTGGCGCCGTTGCGGACGCGGCGGACGCGACCCGCCTCGTCGTACTCGAACCGCGTCGGCTCCTCGCCCTCGGCCTCCTGGGTGAGCACGCGCCCCCGCGCGTCGAGGACGAACGTGATCGACTGCCCGGCCTCGGAGCCGCGCGCGATCTGCCGGTTCGCCGCGTCGTAGCGGTAGGTGACGGCGCGGCCGGTGAAGTCGCTCTCCCGCACCAGGTTCCCGCACGGGTCGTACTCGTAGTCCCACGTCAGACCGAGCGGGTTCGTCACGCGGACCAGGCGCAGCTCGGTGTCGTAGGTGAACGTGTACCGTGTGCCGTCCTCGCCGGTGCGGGCGATCGGCAGGTTGAACGGGCCGACCTCGAACGTCACCACGCCGCCGGCGGCGGTCTGGCTGCGGACCAGATTGCCCTCGGGGTCGTAGCGCAGCTCCTCGCGCGCACCGTCCGGCATCACCTGCCAGGCGAGCCTGCCCTCGATCGTCCAGCCGTAGCGGGTGGTCGCGCCGTGCGAGTCGGTGGCCGTGCGCAGGCGGCCGAAGCCGTCCATGTCGTACCGGTTCGTCGCGCCGGTGGGCGAGGTGACCGACAACGGCCTGCCCGCGCCGTCGCTGGTGTAGTGCCACTGCTGCCCGTCCGGATCGGTCGACGCCACGACGTGTCCGCGTTCGTCCAATGTGGACGTGACCGTGGCGCCCACCGGGTCGGTTGTGGCGATGACGTTGCCTCGGTCGGAGTACTGGTGCTGCCACACCGCGCCACCGGGTTCGGTGATCCGGGCGGGCATGAGCCAGCGCTCGTCGTAGTCGACCGAGGTGCTGGTGCCGTCCGGGAACTCGACGCGGATCGGTTCGCCGTGCGCGTTGCGGATCCACCTGGTGGTGTTGCCGAGCGGATCGGTGTGGGAGAGCAGCCGGTGGTAGAGGTCGAACTCAAGGTGTTCGACGTTGCCCAGCGGGTCGACGATCCGCGTGACGTGATCGTGCTCGTCGTAGTGGAACCGCGTGGTGTGGCCGAGGCTGTTGATGACCGTGGAGATGCGGTTCTCCAGGTCGTACTCGAACGTGGCGTTGAGGAAGCCGCCGAGCCCCTCGCCGCGCGTGACGCGACCGTCCTCGCGGTAGAAGTACCGGTAGATGTAGCCGTTGCGGTCGGTCCAGGCGGTGATGCGGTCGGCGTCGTCGTACTCGTAGCGGAACGGCAGGCCGCTGGAGTTGATGATGTCCGTGAGCCTGCCGCGCGAGTCGTACTCGAACGACACCACCGGGACGGCCCGGCCGTCCTCGATGACGCGGTACCCGCCGAGTCGAGGTCCGCTCGGACCGTCGACGGTGTCGACCACGACGTGGTAGCCGCCGGAATGGCGGACCGCGGTCGGCAGGCCGCGGTCGTCGTGCTCGTAGGTGACGCGGTGGTCGTTGCGGTCGGTCAAAGCGGTGATTGGCCGCACGCCCTCGGCCACGGACGCGCCGAAGTGCCGCGACCAGCCCGTATCCGGGTCGTGGATGACGTACGTGTCGGTGTCGGCGTTCCAGTGCAACGGCCATCGCGCGCCGAAACGTGGCATCACCGGGGCGCCGTCCGCGCCGGGGTGCGGGTAGCGCAGCACCTGGGCGTCGTCGCCGAAGTAGCGGACGTCGGTGGCGTCGAGCTCCAAGCGCTGGTCCACGGTGGACGACCAGCCCGGTCCGTGGAGGTTGCCGCCCTCGTAGCCGGACGCGTAGGCGCGCAGCAGCGTCAACGGCAGCAGGCCGGGCAGATCGACGTCGGTGTCCGAGGTGATCATCTGGCCGGACACGGTGTCGACCGGGTCGCCGCCCTTGCCGTCGCAACCGCCGTTGCCCTCGGACTTCTGCCCACCGCCCGGCTCCCGCGTCACCGGGCCGTCGCCACTGGTGTGGGCCGGGTCGTGGGCACCCGACGGGGCGGTGCCGTCGCCCGGAACGGACGGGTCGTGGGCGCCGGACGGCGTCGTGCTGTCGTGCGGGGTGCTCTCGTGCGGGCCGGTCGAGGTGTGCGGTTCGGCGGAGGAGACGTGGGTGCCGCCCGCGCCCTCGCCGGAGATGTGCGGCTCCTCGACGTGGCCGTGCAGCGCGGCCATGATCTTCTGGACCGCACCCCACAGTTCTTCGAGCTTGCTCATCAACGGCCGCAGCGCCTCGACCGAGTTGATGAGCTTCTTGATGACCGCGCCGATCTTCTCGGTCCACTGCGCGACCTGCTCCACGACCTGCGCGACCACCACCGGGGTGCCCAGGCCGAGGGAGAACACCTCTTCCAGCGCGTCCTGGATGAAGTCGCCGATCGCCTGGGTGACCATGTCGCGGACCAGGCCGCGGACCGCGCCGGTGATCACACCGACGATCTTGACGGCCGTGGAGATCGTGTTCGCGCAGGTCGCGGCGGTCTGCAACGCGTTCGTCTTGTTCTGCGCGTGCTGGCGGTAGGCGTCCGCGGCGGATCCGGTCCAACTCGCGGTGTCACGACCGACCGCGTCGCCGAGGTTCTTCGCCGCGTCGCCGACCGCCTTGCCGACGTTGGCCCACGTCGCGGAGTACGCCGCGATCTGGTCGGCGTCACCGGCGAGGTGGTCCAGCGCGTCCTTCAGCGGCTTGACGTGCTCGATCAGCCAGTTCAGGCCGTAGGAGATCAGCGTGCCGACCGGGTTCATCGCCACGGTGAGCAGGTCGAGACCCGCGCCGATGGCGCCGATCCCGCCCTCGACCCAACTGCCCGACGACACGCCGTCGTAGCACGCGGCGGCGTCGTCGATCAGGTTGATGCCGGTGTGCCAGTTGGTCGAGTCCTGCTTCTGCGCGATGAGCGGGTTGGACACTGCAGACCGCCTTCCCCCCGGACTCCCGGATGCGACGCTGCTTCGACCGGCAGTCTGCGCAGGAAGTTCCCGAAGATCTCAAGAACGGGCTGAGTTCATCCGATCAGCCCAGCGCTCAGCTGCGGTGGACCGGGCACTGATCACCGGTCGCCGGAGGGGGAACCGGTACCGGCAGGCGGGATCTGCGGTGTGTGGGATGGCGCGTTGCGTTGCACGTGCAGACCGAGCCAGCGCAGCCGGACGGACATGTCGCCGTCGCTGGCGCGGACCTGGTGGACGATCAGCAGCGTGGTGGCGAGGACCAGGAGCAGGGTTGCCATGGCGACGGCCCAGGGGACGGTGCCGCCGAGCAGAAGGGACCACATGGCAGGCTCACCGGGTGGGCCGAGCGCGGACTTGGCTCGCGGAGACGCCGAACTGCTGCCTGAAGTCACGGGCGAACTGGTCCGGTCGCAGATAGCCGTGCGCGGCGATGAGGTCCTTGATGGGGGTGCCGGCCGTGGCCGGGTCGAGGAGGCTGCGGTGGCATTCGTTCAGGCGGAGCTGTTTGACCAGGCGCATGGGTGTGAGGCCGCTGCCGCGGAACAGCAGGTGAACCGACCGCGGTGACAGGTTCGCGGCCCTGGCGAGCTGTTCGACGTCCAGGCCGGGATCGCCGAGGCGGCGGCGGATGAGGTTGCCGAGGTGGGCGATCCACAGGGTCTGGCGCGTGCGGGGGCTGATCCCGCTCGGCAGGCCCAGCCACACCCGGATCAGGCCGGTGACGCTCTCGCGCAGGACGTCCTCGAGTGCGGGATCGGGCGCGGGCAGGGTGGGGTCGAGTCCGAGGAGGAACTGCGCGAGCAGGCTTCGTCCCGGCAGGGCCCTCGGGACGTGGGTGCTGGTCAGGGGACGGACGGCGGCGCGGGGAACGGGCACCTGGGATCGGGGGATGGAGAGCATGACCGCCCGCATCCGCGTGGGTTCTGTGCCGTGCGTGCAGTCGCAGGGGCTGGACAGGTCGAACAGGGCCATGTCGCCTGCTCTGAGCGGGACCGGCCGGCCTTCCTGCTCGCCGATCATCACGCCGTCGGCGCTCAGGAACACGCGGTAGCACTCCGGGTCGCGGGCCTGGATGAAGCGCCGGGTCCGCCTGGTCACCAGCTGGGCGTCGGCTGACCAGGTGACGTGTTCGAGTTCGAGGTCGCCGATCCTGGCCGTCGACATCACGGCGAGCAGGCGGCCGGGTGCCCGCCCGTCGACGGCCACCGGGGCCGGCTCGGTGCCGGAGGCCGCCTGGTAGTAGTCGTACCGGTCGAGCGGATGAACGGTTCTGGTGTCGTACAGCATCTGCATGGTCGCCCCACTGACCTCGAAACCGCTGGGAACCCGACCAATTGTCGACCGTTTCGGCCCGTCCCGGCTTGACTGTGAGCGCACGAATAGCGGCTCTGACCGGCCGTCGACGCTCATGGAACGCGGGCGCCCTGGTCGACGAGTCGTTGGTCGATCAACGATTTCACGTCGCGGAAACCAACGTGGTGCCCCGCTGACCTAGTGTCTCGTCATCCTCGACGAAATCGATCCCTTCATCGGAACGGCTGCCACCTCACTGCCTGCGGCGCAGGGGCTGGCGGCCACTTGGTGGTGGCCGAAGGCGCAGGTCGGCAACACCCACCCCGGCGCGACGTCCCCGCTGGGCATGGTGTCCGCCTGCGCCTACTCCGGCGCCTATCCGACCGGGTACGGCCTCTACCAGAAGAACACCGAGGGGCAGCCGGAGGAGATGTTCGACCGGCTGCAGGCGTCCGGTTTCACCCACTTCCAGCAGTCCGGTACCGGTGCGATCCGCAAGTACTACAACTACGTGCGGGTGACCCCGATGGTGCAGCAGCTGGACGTCCTCGGCCAGGCCTGGCCGCTGCACGACGAGACCGCTGAAGCCGGGTACTACGCGGCGACCCTCGACACCGGCATTCGCTGTGAGGTCACGGTCGGCGCCAAGGTCGCTGTCCACCGGTACACCTTTCCCGAGCATCGCAGCGCACGGCTCGTCGTCGACCTGTCCTGCGGCGGGCTGGCCATCGACCTCGGCCGCACGGTGCCGTTGCGGGCGCACGTGGAAAGCCTCGGCAACGGCCGCGCCCAGGGCACGGTGGTCGTCGAGGGCGTGCCGCTGTCGGTGTACATCAAGGTCGACAGCCCGGGCTGGCGGCAGATGCTCTGGCACGACCGCCGGCTGATCGAGGGTGGCACGCGGCTCGACTTCGACCGCATCAGGCAGACCACGTTGCGCCCGTTCGGGTTGCTGTACATGGGGCCCACCACCGCCGGGCAGAGCGTCGAGATCCAGATCGGGTTCTCCCTGCGCGGCTGTGAACAGGCCAGGGAGAACCTGCACCGCGAATGCGGTGAGGCCGCGCCGGCGTTCGACGTCGTCCGGGCGCGGACCGGGGACCGGTGGCGCGACCACGTGAGCCGGGTGGAGGTCGAGGGCGGGTCGCCTGCCCGGCGGCAGGTGTTCGCGACGGCCCTGTACCACTCCCTGGTCAAGCCCTGCTTCGCCGACGACGAGAGCCCGTTCTGGCCGTCCTCCGGGCCCTTCGTGTTCGACATCTGCACGATGTGGGACATCTACAAGACCCAGCTGCCGTTGCTCACCGCCATCTGCCCGGACCGGGCGGTCGACCTCCTGGAGTCGCTGATCCGGGTCTGCGAGGAGGAGGGCAACTTCCCCATCGGCTATCGGATGGCTCGCGGCGCGGACAGGTTCTTCCGGCAGGCGAGCGCGTTGGTCCACACCGCCCTGGCCGACGTGCACGCCCTCGGCCTCGGTGACCTGGACTGGACCTGGGCGCTGGTGCACATGTACGACGACCTGCGCCGGATGTACGGCGAGGACTTCTACGAGCACGGCGTCGCGCACCCGATCTCGCACACGCTCGACCTCGCCTACGCCTGCCACTGCACCTCCGGCGTCGCGCGGTCGGTGAACGACGTCCAGCTCGCCGACGACCTGGAGGCGCGCAGCCGCCTGTGGTCCAACGCGTTCGACCCGGACACCGGCCTGCTCGTCGACTCGTCGTTCTACGAAGGCGGCAAGTGGAACTACTCGTTCCGGCTGCTGCACGACATGGCCGCGAGAATCGCGATGGTCGGCGGCAGCGAGGCCTTCGTCAGCACGCTCGACGCGTTCTTCGGCTACGGCGCCCCGCGTGTGGTGCAGCCGGGCAAGCGGCCCGACCCGGCGGAGATGGCGGCCGGTTACCTGCTGAACCGGTTCGAGGGGCTGAACAACGAGCCGGACATGGAAGCGCCGTGGTCCTACCACTACGCGGCTCGGCCGGATCGCACGGCCGAGATCGTGCACGCGGCGCTGACCTGGCAGTTCGGCACCGGTCGCGGCGGCCTGCCGGGCAACGACGACTCCGGCGGGCTGAGCTCCTGGTACGTGTGGGCCTCGCTCGGCCTGTTCCCGGTCGCCGGGCAGAACCTGTTCCTCGTCAACGCGCCCGCGTTCAGCCACGCCACGCTGCACCTCGGGGACCGCGACTTCGTCATCGAGACCCGCGGGCACCGCGAGACGTCCATCAGCTCCGACGGGCTGGAGGAGGACCCACCGCCGCAGTACGTGCAGTCCGCCCGGCTGGACGGCAAACCACTGGACGCGGCGCATCTGCGCGCAACCGACGTCCACGCCGGCGGCCGGCTGGTGCTCGAACTCGGCCCGCACCCCTCGGAGTGGGGACGCAAGATCCTTCCGCCGTCAACGTCCGACCCGCTGGGAAAGGGGGCTCGCACATGACCAGGCCGAGCCGCCGTCTCGTCATCGTGGTCCGGGCCGACCCAGTCATCTGCGGTCACTCCGGAGAAGCCCGCAACCTGGCCGAGGTCGCGCTCACCCGCGGCTTCGACGACGTCCGGCTGCTGACCTGGCCGATCCCCGTGCTGCAGGCGGCGGGCCTGCCGCTCAAGCCGCTGGATCGGATCATGCCCTACAGCGAGGGCATCACCGTGGAGCGGCCCGAGGCGGTCGGCGACTACCGAGTACCCGACGGCCGATACCTGGCCGGGCTGACCGGACGTCTCGTCGAACTGCTCGCCGAGCCGGTCCCGACCACCTGCGTGTCGATGTACCTCGCTCCCCACGACGCCGTGGTGCGCGACGCCGTCGACGCCGCACGCGCGGCCGGCTACGCACCTGACGTTCACACCGTCGCGAAGGCGGTCGGCTCGGACGTCACCAACGTGATCCGCTCGTGCCTGCGCGAGGAGCGGTTCGGGGCAGCCGTGGTCCTGTTCACCCGGTTCCTCGCCAACGACCAGGTGATCGCCGTGTCGGAGTACACGAGGCAGGAGATCATCGCCTGCGCGGAGGCCGTCGACGCACGCTGCGGCACCCAGTTCGCCCGCCAGTGCGTGCGCCGGATGTCGGTCAGCTACCCGCCGATCGACACGTCGGCCTACCTCGACCTCGATCCGGCGCTCGTGGACACCGCCCTGAAGCGGCGCGGCCTGGAACGCGACGGGTACGTGCTGTTCCTGTCCAGGGTGACAAGGGCCAAAGGCATCTACGACCTGGTGGACGCGTTCGCCCAGTGCCAGGCGCGGTCACGGCTGAAGCTCGTGGTCGCCGGCAACGGCCCCGAACTGGAGCACGTCCAGGCGATCACTCGGCACGACGACCGGATCGTCTTCCTCACCGACGTGGAGGACGAGGAGAAGCCGCTGCTGATGAACGGCTGCGCCGTGTACGCGCTGCCGACCAAGCCCGAACCGGACTTCGTCGAGACCTTCGGCATCGCGCTGACCGAGAAGATGCTCGCCGGCGGCGGCCCGGTGATCACGACCGACACCGGAGGCGTCGGCGAAGCGGTGGGCGGGACGGCCGTCGTGGTCGAGGCCGGGAACACCAACGACATCGCCGCTGCGATCGACCGCGTGGTGCTCGACATGTCCACTGAGGAACGCCGGCTCATGGCGGACCGGGCACGCGAGCACGCCCTGTCCTTCGACCGCGTCCGGGTGTTCGACGACCTCTTCGCCACCTCCGACCCGGCGGTCGCGCTGACGGGATGAGCTCTCCAAGCACCTGGCCAGAAGTCTGGTCCGCAACCCGCCCGCCGGGCAGTTACGTGGATGAAGGGCACCTTCCTACACCTGGGGTTTCCCTCATTTGTGGGCCCACAGTCGATGTATGAGCATCGACAGCAGCGTTGACGCAGGTCAGGTGGGGCAGCCGCCCGTGTTCGACTCTTACGGGCGGCTGTCCTGGAACCCGACGACTCACGAACTGGAGAAGATCGAGACCCCGGCTGCGAAAGCAGATGGACAACTGGGACTCCGAGCGTGCATCGGCTGTGCCGCAACAGCCTTCCCACGCCGCGTTGCCGCCATCGAACATCGGTGAGCGAGCATCTGCTGAGCGGCATCGTTCGAAGTGACGGCTCAACGTTGAAGCGGAACTCCACGACAACGTCCCCCACCAGGTCAGACTGGGGCGAGCAGGGGCGAAGTCAGCACCGTTGCAATCAGATCGACAGATGCGGGCGGTTCCGTAGGGGGCCGCCCGCACCGGTCAGACCACGATCCAGACTCGTCTTATCTGCGGCTCAACGGCGACTTGCAAGCGGACTAAGCGCTCCCCAAGGGCACAGTCGCGACATCCACCCACTCATATGCCTTGTGATCTCTGTTCAAGTCGATGAGCGACACCGAGGAGATGGTGACCTCCGCAGTCGCTGCACGATGGGCTGCCACCTTCTCGTGGACAGCCTCAGCAGGCCCTGCCGCGTTCGAGTACCCCAACGAGACATGGGGATTGAAACCCTCGGCCGACTCCGGCACGTTGTCCAAACCCCACACATCGCCGATGCCCGCACGAATCGCGTTGCGCAAGGCAACCAGCGGCTCGACAGGGCGAACGGGGAGCATCAGCGCCTCGGGGTCCACGTGTGCTGGACCAAGGGTCACTGTGAACGGCTCGATAACAGCGCACTGACGGCGCACGGCATCGGTGATCTTTCCTATGTCGCTCTGATCAACCTCATCTGTGAACCCGATCCCCTGCGTCGTCAGGTGAATCCAGCGCACCGGGATGGGGTCGAACATGGGCAGGTCCTTGAGCACAGGCGCGTAATCCTCGACCAGCTGATGGGCGCCGGACTGGTCCGCGAACGTGATGTGCCACGTATAGAACGATCGACCGATCTCCCAACCCGGCCGCCACCACCAGTGATCTCGCATAGGCTCCAGTTCGGTCAACGATCTTCCTCCCACTTCCGTGCGGTGAGTTCTTTAGTTGCCGCCTGGCGCTGAAATTCTGTAATAGAACCGCGGACCCGCACGGCAATCGGGTCAGTCGCACTTCCAGCACGTTGAGCCAGCTCGCCAATATCCTTGAAGCGTTGCAGCAGAGGGCGAACACGATGTGCAGGTTCCGTCAAGAGCACTGGCGCAAGCGTGTACTCAGCCCCGTCTAGATCGTCCCGAAGAATATGTGCTTCAACTTGAAGCATTCGCGCCATCCGCTCGCTTCCAAGGTTTCGGCGCCCGACCGACGTCGCCTCAAAATGCGAAACTGCACGGTTAGCGAACTCCAAAGCAGCGACAGTGTCACCGATCGCTAGTTGCGCGGTTGCCCAAAGCGAACCGGCTCTGTCAACTGGACAGGTAAACGGGCCGTCTAGCTCTCCAGGTGCGCGCGTGACCACATCCGCCTTTCGCTGGGCGTGCGCCAGCGCAGAGGCAGCGCGTTCCGTGTCGCCAGCCTGCGCAAGATCCATCGCTAGCGCACTCGCCAGATACAGCTCGGCCGTGCCGGTACCGGAATATCGAAGGCCATCGGTGGCATAGTCCGCCGCAGACACATAATCCTTCTGCCAGTAAGCGGCAGTATGTTGCGTAGCTCGCACCCACGATCGCAATAGGTTGTAATCCGCACGTTCCGCACATGCCCATGCTGCACGCGCATGACCCTCGGCCGCCTCAGGATGCCCGAGGTCGACAGTCATCCAAGCGAGCACAGTTAGCGACCAACCGGCCGCCGCGTACAGTTCACGGGATTGCCGCGGGTTCTGGTGTCCGGCGAGTAGATTGAAAGCCCTGTCGCGCAACGCTTTGGTGCGGTTGAACAGAGGCATCGTTGGCTTCTTTAGATAGTTCCGAACGATTTTCTGCACTTCGGCGTGCATCTGCTCGATCGTAAGTTCACCAACATTCGAGGATTCAACCCACTCCAAAAACTGGGTCGACTCGTCAGCGGCGCTCAACAGCACCCCCTCAATCGCATCTGTTG
>Ga0070710_10001028_pt1 | contig 13258 bp, 10 predicted proteins | sample LARL52metaG_FD_65454 | JGI IMG/M metagenome (GOLD analysis project Ga0070710, IMG submission 65454) | Corn, switchgrass and miscanthus rhizosphere microbial communities from Kellogg Biological Station, Michigan, USA - LAR L5-2 metaG | ecosystem: Host-associated > Plants > Roots > Rhizosphere ... | reverse complement strand
GCGTCGGCGTCAGGGACAGCAAGGCGCCGGTGACGCACCTGCCGGTGTCCGCCGGGTCGTGGTCGGCGTTCCTCGCCGCGGTGAAGGGTGATTCCGCCCGTTAGGAGTCCATCGGTTCGTGGCGTCGCTTGGGGGAAGCCGGGTGACTCACTCGCTCAGCGTCTGGTACTTCCGCGACGTCGATGATGACGACGAACCGGTCGCGGTGAACACCGAGGACGCCCTCGACGCGGTGCTGGACGACGTCCTCGCCAACGACCAACCGCATCCGACGGTCGTCGTCGCCGAAGGACGTTCCTCCGTGGGCGCGCTGAACCTCCCGGACCATCAGCTGAAGTTCGCCGTTGACGGCGAGTCGGGCATCGCCGCTCTCTATCTGATGGACGCACAGGCCCACCGTGCCTGGACTACGAAGTCCGAGCCGACGGCGGCGACGCTGTGGCTGGACCGTGATGCCGACATCGCGTTCCCGCACGACTCCGTCGTCTCGCTGGCTCAGCTGCGGGAGGCGCTGCGCGAGTTCATGCGAACCGCCCAGCGCCCCACGTGCGTGCAGTGGCAGGAATCCGACGTCTTCTAGCGGGAACGGGTACTGGTCACCCGATGTCGAGGTAGTCCAGGTTCGGCGCGCCGTTCGCCGTGGTGGCCGTCACCCGCACCTTGTTCTCGCCGGCCTGGAGCGTCACCGGTACCTGCACGGACGAGTAGGTCGTCCAGGCCCCGGTCCCGCCGAACGCCACCTCATCGCCCACCGGCACCCCGTTCACCGCCACGTCCAGCGGCCGGTTGACCGTCGTGCCGTTGGCGTAGCCGATGGACAGCGTGGCAGCGCCACCGGCAGCGGAGCTCACGGTCCACTCGACGTACGAGCCGGCCGCGTTGTCGGTGTTGACGAACCCGGTCCCGGAGAAGCCGTCGTGGTTCGACTCGACCACCCCGCCGGAGATCACCGCGGATTCGGCCTCGTACCGCGACACCGACCCGGCGCGCGTCACCCGGTACAGCACGGTCGCGTGCGCCGGGACGGACGCGCTGATCGTTCCCGGCACCGTCCGCACCTGCTTCGACCACAGGTCCTTCAGCGTGTAGGACGAGCCGCCGCCGAGCCCGATCGCCGAGGCGGTGGTGGAGATCGTGACCGTCGACGTCGTCTCGTTGGACAGCGCCACGGCACGGTCACCGTTCGCGAGCACCTTCGAGTAGACGACCTTGCCCGAGGACGACGACACCACGGTTCCCTGACGTCCCAAGGGATCCTGGTCGACCGCGATCACGTCCCTGTTCTCCAGGATCGTGAACGTGTCGGCGCTGGCCTTGCGCAGGTCGGAGCCGATCAGCAGCGGTGCCGCCATGATCGCCCACAGCGAGAAGTGCGTCCGGTACTCCGTGGCGTTCATGCCGCCGTTGCCGATCTCCAGCATGTCCGGGTCGTTCCAGTGACCTGGGCCCGCGTACTGGGCCAGCCCCCGGTTCGCCTGCGCCTTGCCGATCATCGACGACCAGTTGTCGGAGATGTCACCGGTGGTGCGCCACAGGTTGCCGACGTCCGCGCCCCACGTCCACACCTTCGGGTTGGTCTGACCCCACTCGCAGATCGAGTACACGATCGGCCTGTTGGTGCGCGCCAGCGCGTCCCGCATCGCCTTGTAGCGCTGCTGCGCGTCGACGCCCTGGTTGTTGCAGTTGTCGTACTTCAGGTAGTCGATGCCCCACGACGCGAAGAGGTTCGCGTCCTGCTGCTCGTGGCCGAGACCGCCGGGGAAACCGGTCGTGCTGCACGTCTTGGTGCCGGCCGACGTGTAGATGCCGATCTTCAGGCCCTTCGAGTGCACGTAGTCCGCCACGGCCTTGATGCCGTTGGGGAAGCGCACCGGGTCGGGCACCAGGTTGCCGTTCGAGTCACGGGAGGACTTGGCCCAGCAGTCGTCCAGGTTGACGTACTGGTAGCCCGCGTCCTTCAGGCCGCGTGACACGAAGATGTCCGCGATGCCCTTCACCATGGCCTCGTTGAACTCGGCCCGGCAGCCGGTGGAGTTCCAGTTGTTGAAGCCCATCGGGGGAGTGCGGGCGAGTCCGTTCTCCAACGCCACTGCGGGCGCGGAGGGCGTGATCCCGGCTATGAGCAGTGCCGCCAGCAACGCTCTTCGAATCATGATCAGCCAAACCCTTCGTCCGGGGCGGCGGCGCACCAAGTGTCAGCTCATCGACTGCCGATGACAAGGAGTTGTTGACAAGATCGCTACGATAGTTTCAGTGTTGACCGAAAGGAATCAGTCCGGATGAGCGTTGGCAGGGAAACTCGCCTCTCGGCCTGGATCGAGCGGTTCGCGGCCCACTTCGCCGAGGAGGGCATTCCGCTGATCGGCGGTCGCATCCTCGGCTACCTGCTGGTCTGCCAGCCGGTCGAGCGCACCGCGGCCGAGCTGTCCCAGGAGCTGGAGGCCAGCAGCGGCTCCATCAGCACGAACCTGAAGTACCTGGTCAACGTCGGCCTGGTGACCAAGAGGACCCGGCGCGGCAGGCAGGCCGCCGAGTACCGGATCAACGAGAAGGCCTGGTCGGAGTTCGTGCAGCGCAAGTTGAACGCGATCGCGAGCGTGCAGGTGCTGACCGACGACGGCATGCGGCTGCTCAGCGGCGACCCGGAGCGCGCGATGCGGCTGCGGACCGTCGACCACCTCTACGGTTGGCTGTCAGAGGAACTTCCCGCTTTGTGGGAGCGCAGGCCCGCGTCCCCCAAGTAGCTTGGGATGCATGTGGCACCCGTTTCGCGACGACATCGAGTACTACGAGGAACGAGCCAGGGGACTGCTCGCTTCCGCGTGGGACGGGACGCCCGGTGCCCTGGCGGTCTTCGACGACGTGCCGCTCACGGAGGAGGGCGCGCACACCGTCCTCGCCCAGGCGCACGGCTGTGAGGACTGGAAGGCGCTGCAGGCCAACATCCGCAGGCCCCGGCCGTTCGCCCGCGCGTACCAGGCGATCGAGACGCGCGACCTCGGTGAGCTCAAGGCGGTCCTGATGCGGGACCCGTGGCTGGTGAAAGCCAGCGGTACCAACGGCAACGACCTGCTCGGCCTCGCGTCCGCCACCTGCGACGAGCGGTTCGTGCGGGTGCTGCTGGAGGACGGCGCGGACGTGAACCACCAGAACGTCCACGGCTGGACCGCCCTGCACCAGGCCGCCTGCATGAACCTCCCGGCCATGGCGCGGATGCTGCTCGCCGCGGGTGCTCGCACGGACCTCGAAGCCCGCGGTGAAGGCGGTACGCCGCTGACCGTCGCGTTGTTCTGGGGCAACTCCGACGTGGCGGAACTGCTCGGCGTCGACCCGCCGAACCTGCGCACCGCGGCCGGCCTCGGCAACCTCGACCTCGCGACCGAACCCGAGGCGAAACGCGGCTACTACCGGCCGCACAGCGGTTTTCCGCGCTGGTGGCCGACGAACGACCCGCAGGAGGTGCTCGACGAGGCGCTGTCGTGGGCCGCCCGCAACGATCGCGTCGAGGTGTTCGGCGACCTGCTGAAGCGCGGCGCCCGGATCGACGCGGACGTCTACCGCGGCACGGCGCTCGCGTGGGCGGCGTGGTGCGGCCTGGAGAACGCCACCCGCACGTTGCTGGACCTGGGCGCGAACCCCAACCAGCGCACCGGTTTCGGCGGCCCGATGCACGGCGAGGGCGTCACGGCGCTGCACCTCGCGGCCGAACGCGGGCACCTGCCGGTCATCCGGATCCTGCTCGACGCGGGCGCCGACCCGGCCATCAGGGACACGAACTACGAGGCGACACCGGCGAACTGGGCCGGGCACAACTCGCAGGACGAGGCTCAGGCCTTGCTGAGCGCCTGATCCTCAGCGGGCACGGCAACCTCGACGGTCCGCTCGCGGCTGGAAGTCCACAGCGTCGCCGTGGCCACCACGACCGCGCCGGCGCCCAGCACGTGCAGCGACACGAGCACTTCGGGCACACCGGTCCAGTACTGGACCATGCCGAGCGCGCCCTGGGCGAGCACGACACCGACGAGCGTCCAGTACGCGCGGGTGCGGGTGAAGAACCCGACCGCGATCAGCAGGCCCAGGAACAGGAACAGCAGGTCGGCGTGGACCTGCGCGAGCGCCGCCACCTTGATGCCCAGCCGCGGCGTGGAGGCGTCACCGGCGTGCGGTCCGGCGGCGGTGACCCAGGTGCCCGCGAGCAGCAGCGCGCCCAGCACGGCGGCCATCACGACCTGGAGCTTCACCAGCGGCGCGGGCACCAGCAGCCGGGTCGGGCCGTCGCCCTCGCGCAGTGAGCTGACCAGCAGCACGGCCAGCCAGACCAGGACCATCGAGATCATGAAGTGGACGGACACGGTGTACCAGGCCAGGCCCGCGAGCACCGTGATGCCGCCGACGACCGCCTGCAGCGCCACCCCGCCGAGCTGGATCAGCGAGAGCGTGAGCACCCGCCGGCGCCGCGGCAGGTGGAACCACGCCGCCAGCACGCACAGGCCCGCGATGACGCCGACGACACCCGTCAGCGTCCGGTTGCCGAACTCGACCCACTGGTGCAGCGCCGCGACCTCGGGGTGCTGCACCGGGACGACGCTGCCGTCGACGCACTCGGGCCACGTCGGGCAGCCGAGACCGGAGCCGGTCACCCGGACGATCGACCCGGTGACCGCGATTCCGGCCTGCGCGATGACGACGGCAATCGCGAACGCGCGCTGCCAGGACACGAGGAGGGCGGTCAGCTTCGACACGCCCTTGATGGTAGGTCTCGCTAGGTAAGACGAGTCGTCCGGGTGGCCAGTGCCCCGGCCGCAACGCCCCAGGCCAGAAGCACCGCGACCGGACCCGCATCGGGAGCGGTGCCGTACACCACAGCGCTTTCCATCGCCTGCGCCAGCGCGGCCGACGGCAGCAGGTGCACGAATCCGACCGGCACCGACAACGCGACACCGCCGACCATCAGCAGCACGAACCAGATGATGTTCGCCAGCGCCAGCACGATCTCCGCGCGCAACGCCCCGCCCAGCAGCACGCCGAGCGCGCCGAACGTCAGCGTGCCCAGCACGATCAGCAGCACCAGCCACGGCAGCCCGGACAGCGGGAACTTCCAGCCCAGCACCAGCGCCGTGACCGCCAGCAACGCGACCTGGATCGCCGCGACGACCAGCGCACCGCAGATCCGGCCGGTGACCAGCAGCCAGCGGGGCAGCGCCGAGGCGGCCAGCCGCTTCAGCACGCCGTAGCGCCGGTCGAACCCGAGCGCGATGGCCTGCCCGGTGAACGCGGACGAGATGATCGCCAGCGCGAAGATCCGCGCGGCCGCCGAGCCCACCCGCGGTTCCGGCATCGGGATCACCGACATCAACGACAACGCGATCAGAAGCGCCATCGGGATGATGACGGTCAACAGGATCTGCTCGCCGTTGCGCAACGTCAGCACCGCTTCGGTGCGGGCGTGCACGAACAGCATGCGGGCGAGCGAGCCGCGGCCGGGCGCGGGCTTGAACGTGCCGGGAGCGAAGGTGGTCACGAACGCAGCTCCCTGCCGGTCAGCTCCAGGAAAACGTCTTCGAGGCTGCGCTTGGCCACGGTCAGCTCCTCGGCCAGCACGCCCTGCTGCGCGCACCACGACGTGACGGTCGACACGACCTGCGGGTCGATCAGGCCCTCCACGACGTACTGGCCCCGCGTGGCCTCGCGCACCTTCAGCCCCTCTGGCAGCGCGGCGGACAGCAGCGACGTGTCGAGGCCCGGCCGGGCGCGGAACCGCAGCTGCTGGTCGTCCGCGCGGTTCGCGGTGAGCTCGGTGGGCGAGCCCTGCGCCACGACGCGGCCCTGGTCGATGATGACGATCTGGTCCGCCAGCGCCTCGGCCTCGTCCATGAGGTGCGTGGTCAGCAGCACCGTCACGCCGTCGTCCTTGAGCGCCCCCACGAGGTCCCACACCAGACGGCGTGCCTGCGGGTCCATGCCCGCGGTCGGCTCGTCCAGGAACACCAGCTCAGGGCGTCCGATCAACGCGCACGCGAGCGACAGCCGCTGCTGCTGCCCGCCGGAGAGCCTCTTGTAGGGCGTGCGCACGGCACCGGACAGCCCGAGCACCTCGATCAGCCACTTCGGGTCCAGCGGGTCGGCCGCGCACGCCGCCACGAGGTTCAGCATCTCCTCGGCGCGGATGCCGGGATAGCCGCCACCGCCCTGCGGCATCACGCCGATGCGCGGGCGCAGCGCCTGGTCTCCCGGCGCGAGCCCGAGCACGCGCACGGTGCCGCCGTCGGCCGCGCGGAAGCCCTCGCAGATCTCGATTGTCGTGGTCTTGCCCGCGCCGTTGGGCCCGAGCAGGGCGAGAACGGTGCCGGGCTGTGCGACGAGGTCGAGGCCGTCGACGGCGGTCTTCGAGCCGTACCTCTTGACCAGCCCCGAGACTTCCACCGCAGGCTGGGGATTCGGGCTCACGAACGGTCAGCCTAGGCGGTCCCGCCTGCTGAACGGTACGCGGGGACCCCGCGTACCCCAGGAGGGTACGAAAGCTCCCCGCGTGCTCCTGAAGGACGGCGGAAGAGGGTGGGGCTGGCCCTACCCCCGGGACTCAGGGACACCTCAGGGTTTGCTCGGGGGAGTTCCCCATTGGTTGATCAACGCGACCACAAGAGACTTCTGACGTGATCGAGTCGGGGGCGAGAAGACGGGGACTGGTGGTCGGGGGACTGGTGTTCTCACTGGTTCCGATTTTCTACCTGCACGTGGTGTCGGCCGGGCAGCTCAACCCGGTCACGGACGTGATCAGCGACTACGTGTTCGTGCGCAACGGCACCGAATGGCTCGCGACAACTTCGCTCAGCCTCGCGGCCGTCTCGGCGTTGCTCGCCGTCAACCTGCGGGGTGTAGGCAGGTCAGCGCAGTGGCTGATCGGCGTCTGGGCCGCGGGCCTCACGGTGTCGACGATCTTCCCGACCGATCCGACGGGGGCACCGACGTCGATGTCCGGCTACATCCACCGCTACGCGGGAGCGGTCATGTTCGTGGCACTGCCCGCGGCCGGGGCGCTGATCGCCCGCAAATTTCCGGCTCTGCTCGGTATCGCATTGATTGCGAGCGTGTCGAGCGCGGCGTTTCTGGTGAGCCACGTTTCGTTCGCCGGATTCGAGGCGCGCGGACTCACCGAACGCGTTTTGTTCGCATCCCTTTACGGACTTCTTTTCGCCATCGCGGCACTACAGGTGAGGCGCACGACATGACCATGACGGCCATCACGCTCGCCGTGTTCGGCGCCGTGTGCTTCGCCCTCGCAGCGCGGATGCAGCACGACGCGGTCGCCGAGACCGGTGCCCGTGTCGGCGTCCTCGCCCAACCGCGCTGGCTCGGCGGGCTCGCCCTGCTCGTCGCGGGCGCCGGGGTGCACGCGGCCGCGCTCGGCATGGCGCCGCTCACCGTCGTCCAGCCGGTCGGCGTGCTCGCGATCGGCATGACCGCGTTGCTGGACCGGCGGTTCCGCGAGCTGCCGGCGATCCTGCTCACCACCGCGGGCGTCGGCGCGTTCGTGTTCCTCGCGTCCGGTAGCGCGACTGCGACCCAGATCGCGCCGGACGCCGAACTCACGGCCGGTTTCGTGGTCCTCGGCGCCATCTCCGTGCCTGGCGTGATCGCCGCTCTCACCACGAACGCGCGCGTACGGGCCGTGGCGTTCGCATCGGCCGGTGGTGTCGCGTACGGGTACGTGTCCGTCCTCATGCGAGCCGTCTCCCAGGCGGTCCAGCAGGGCGGGTTCGGGTTCGCGCAGCTCGTGTTCGTGCTCGCCATCGCACTCTCGCTCGCCGTGGGCGGCTGGCTGGTCCAGCACGCCTACGCCGGCGGGCCCCCTCATCTCGCCGTCGCCTGCCTGACCGTGGTGGACCCGCTGGTCGCGGTCGGCATCGGCGCCTTCCTCCTCGGCGAGGCCGCGCACCTGTCCGCGTGGACCGGTGCCGCGCTGATCGCCTGCGCGCTCACCGCAGCCGGTGGTGTGTTCGCCCTCGCTCGTCAACCTCGTGTCTCTACTCGATCGGAGCTTCCCGTGAACACCTCCAGCGCGCTGCGCGTCGTCATCGCCGCCGACACGTTCCCGCCGGACGTCAACGGAGCCGCGCGCTTCGCCCAGCGCCTGGCGGTCGGTCTCGCGTCCCGCGGTCACGACGTCCACGTGATCGCCCCGGACTCGCCGCGGGCCACCGAGATCGACGGCGTGACGGTTCACCGGCTGCGCTCGCACCGGCTGCCGTTCTACCCGGACTTCCGCTTCTGCCTGCCGTGGCAGGCCTCCCGCGAAGCCGACGAGCTGGTCAAGTCGTTGCAGCCGGACGTCGTGCACGTCCAGGCGCACTTCGTGGTGGGCCGGTTCGTCCTGAACTCCGCCGTCGCCCAGGGCATTCCGACGCTCGCCACGAACCACTTCATGCCGGAGAACCTGTTCAGCCACGCGCACGTGCCGTCGTCGCTGCAGGGCATGGCCCGCAAGTTCGCCTACCGCGACCTGGCCCGCGTGTTCGGACGGGCCGACGTCGTCACCGCGCCCACACCGCGTGCCGTGCAGTTGTTGCACGACAGCGGTTTCCCCGAACGCGCGGTGCCGGTGTCGTGCGGCATCGACATCGCCCGCTACCAGCGTTCGGTCGTGCACAACGACCGTCCCACGGCGTTGTTCGTCGGGCGGCTGGACGAGGAGAAGCGCGTCGACGAGTTCCTGCGCGCGCTGGCCCGCGTGCCCGGCGCGTTCGGCGAGGTCGTCGGTGACGGCACCTGCCGCGCCGAGTGGGAGCTGCTGGCCCGCGACCTGGAGATCACGGACCGGGTGAAGTTCCACGGGTTCGTGTCCGAGGACGACCTGCTCGACGCCTACGCCCGCGCCGACCTGTTCGTCATGCCCGGCATCGCGGAACTGCAGAGCCTCGCGACGATGGAGGCGATGGCCGCGGGCAAGCCGGTGATCGCCGCGAACGCCATGGCGCTGCCGCACCTCGTGCACTCCGGCCGCAACGGCTGGCTGTTCGAGCCCGGTGACGTGAACGCGCTGGCCCAGCGCCTGCACACGCTGGTGCACGACGCGCCGATGCGGGCGCGGATGGGCGCCGCCAGCAGCGAGATCATCTCGCACCACGCGCTGGCGGCGACCCTGGAGCGCTTCGAGGCCCTGTACGCACGGGCGATGGGCCTGCCGGCACCCGTCATCGCGTTGGCGGCCTGAGCTTCTGCTCGATCTGCTGCGCGACGACCTGTCCGTTGCGGGAGAGGGTGAGCGTCGAGGGGTGCTCGCCCTCTCCGTCGATGAGGAACCGGTAGAGCGACGCGTGGCCCTCCAGCCGTTCGCGCAGCACGGCCTTGATGTCGCGGTCCTCCGGGTAGATCGCCGGAATCGCCTCGCTGACGAGCAGGCGGCTGATCCGCCGGCGTTCCACCCGCGGCACGTACCAGGACGTGATCAGCAGCAGCGTCAGGCCGAACGCCAGCGCCGTGCCGATCACCGTCGTCCAGCCCCACCCGTGCGGGCGGATGACCAGCAGGACGTCCGCGAACACCAGGTAACCGATGCCGTAGACCGCGGCCCAGCCCGCGGTCGCCGCGGCCGGCGGTTCGGCCCGTTCCGTGCCCCACACGCCCTCCGCCAGGCGCCACCGCTGCAGCGACCTGCCGGCGCTCAACGCCTTGTAGACGCCGAACACCATGCACAGCACCGAAGTGGGGAGCACCAGCCAGGGCTTGGTGTGCAGCTCGAACTGCCAGATCGCCCAGACCAGCGCCATCGCCACCACGACCACGGCCGCCTGCTTCCAGCGGCGCTTGATGATCTCGATCGGCCTGAAGTCGGCCAGCACCGCGAGCGGCGTGCGGATGGGCGCGGGCAGCGAGCCCAGGACCAGCAGCGCGGTGACGACCAGCGCGACCCCGGCGATGGTGATCGTGCCGGTGGTGACCTGCGTCCTGTCGTCCGGCAGCCGGTAGACCGCGATGGCCGCCAACGGGATCACCGGTGACAACAGCACCAGACCGTGCAGCATCGTGCCGCTTCTCAATGCCGCGTAACCGAAAGCCGCGAGCAGACAGGCCGCGCCGATCGCCGCGCCCGGTCCCGCCGCCCACGTCGGCAGGACGCCGAACAACGCCATGACGACCAGCGCGCCACCGACCGCGAGACCCAGCAGCCCCAGGAACTGCGCCAGGTTCCCGCCCCTGGTCAGGCCGGTGATCGTCCAGTAGGGGAGCAGCGCCGCGCCGCGGATCGAGCGGGTGACCGGCCGGACCGCGGCGAACCCCGACCGTTCGGAGTCGGCGACCGTGACCGCGACCGCCGCGGCGGTCGCGGCCGTGCGGATCATCTGGTCGGACGCGGCTTCCTGCGTCAGCGGCTCGCGGCCGATGCCGGCGCGGTCGAATGCGGTCAGCGCCGCCATGCCGAGCGTGACCGTGTGCTCGTGCGGATATTCCAGGCGCCGTAACAGGTCCTCGTGCTCTTCGAGGAACAGCTCACCCCGCGAGCGCTTGTCCGAGCCGTCACCGCGGTCGGCGATGATCGAGGCCCGCAACCGGGGCAGCTCGTCGCAGATGATCCGCCAGTGCAGGCCCCACGCGGCCAGCTCGGCGAGCTTCATCGACGACGGCGACAGCTCGTCGTCCGCCTCGTAGATGCTCGCGAGCTCCTGCTTGGCCTCCTCGGCGCACACGGCGACCTGGACCGGCAGCTCCGGCCCGAACATCGTCTTGATCACGCTGTCGACCACGGCCTCCGCCCGCTCCGCCGGCGTGCGCTGGTCACCGTCGGGCCGGCCGAGCATGTCCATCCGGCGCAGCCGCCGGGGGTCGAACAGCACCCGGCACAGCATCGTGGCGCCGTCGAGCCGTCCCCAGATCCAGTCGTTGACCCGCCACGACCGCTTCAGGAACCCGGAGAACCGCGCCAGCGACGCCCCGCCCGCCTTGTCGTCCGCCGTGATCGACTCCTTGGCGAACGCGTTGCGCGTCTGCAGCGACACCTGCACCAGCTCGACCGGCGTGTCCAGTCCGGTGGAGGAGTCGTCGGACAGGCACGTGCCCGCGATCTCCAGGGCCAGCAACCTGCTGAGCGCCCGTTGCGCGGCGGACAGCCCGGCTTCCTGCGCCGTGGCCGCCGGCGTGAGCAGCGCCTGCCAGCAGCCGAGCCCGCCGAGCTTGAGCCGGTACTCGTCGAGCTCGGCCATGACCTGCTCGGCCTCGCCGACGATCCGGCCGATCTCGGCGACCTGCGCCCTGACCTCCAGCCCGAGATGCCCGTCGATCATGCTCTCGTGGTAGCTCGCCAGCCTGCCGATCCAGTACCGCTCGTCGAGCGAGTCCGACGGCTGCCACGCGAAGACCTCGGACCTGAGCTTGCGCAGTTCGGCACGCACCTGGTGCAGCCCGCGGCGGGCGGTGGCGATCTGGTCGGCCTTGCCGTCCGGCGCCACCCACACGAGCCGCTTGAGCAGGTCGAGCGCCGACGCGCCGAGGCGTTCGGCCATCGCGATGCCCCACTCCCAGCCCACGTCCTCCCGGCACACGATGCTCGGCAACCGCACACCGGGCACGTACGGCAGCACCCCTTGCGTCTTCTTCCACGTGCGCTGCGCGCTCTCCGCCGCCCGCCGGGCCCGTTCGAACGACCAGTTGGCCGGATTCCCCTTGGGCAGCGCGAACTGCTGCGCCACGGCCTGCCGCGCGGCGAGCCGGATCTCGGCGTCCTCGTAGTGCCCGAAGAGCTTGTCCGCCAACGAGTACACCTCGTCGACGACGTTCTTCTCACCCGCGTTCAACCGCTCCAGCAACGCCATCCGCCCGCCCCTGCTGCCGGCGGCGCGACGGTTGTGCTCCTCGATCTTCTCCACGTACGTGCGGCCGGCCTGACTCGACATGGCGCTCAACAACTTCGCGCCCGAGCTGACCGTCGTCATCGCCGTGGCCGCGGTGTCCGCGACGGGTTCGGACCCGAGCGGCTCCGCGTGCGGGAACACCAGCAACATCACCCGCCGCACGGGCCCGTCCGCCGGCATCCGGTCGATGGCCTCAAGAGCTTCCTTGGTGGGCGTGTTGACCAGCACCCCGCCGTCGACCGCGAACCTGCTCCGATCACCCCCGTTGGCCCAGCTGGCGACATCCGCCATGTCCGGCCGTTCCGGCGTCGCCTGACCACCGACGGGGATGAAGCTCGGCTCGAACGCGAACGGGAAGCTGGCACTGCTGCGCGCGGCCAGCGCGAGCTGCAGGACGCGCTCGTTCAGCTTCTCGGCCGTGAAGTCGTTCCTGGTGTCCTCCGCCACCCAGTCGTAGGGGTCGCGACGGAACGAGAAGCTGCCCTGGTGCACCGACTGCGTGAGCGGCTGCCCCAGGTCGTCGTAGGTGATGGTGGGAACCCCGCCCAGCAACGTGGTGGTGATCCGCAGGTCGATCGGCCGCTCGTAGGCCTCGGTGGGCTCGAAGTCCGTGGTGAGGCGGGCCAGCGCCTCCTGCAACCGCGGCAGGAAGAACTCGTCACCCTTGAGCAAACTCGTCGGCTCACCCCGGAACGGCGTCCTGAGCAGCTGCTCCATCCGCCCCTGCTCGGCCCACAGATCCCGCAGCCTGCTCAGATCGGCGTTCTTGTTGACCTGTGACAACGCCAGCGCGGCCCCGTTGATCCCTCCAGCCGACGTGCCGGCGATGACATCGGCCCGCGCGGTGCAGCCCACCAGGTCCAGCAGCGGCTGGTACACACCGCCCGGCCTGGTCAGCCGGTCCAGCTCCAGCACCACACCGCCCATCCAGACGGCCAGACTCACCCCGCCGTTGAGCACCACGGCGAACCGGACCTCTTCGCGCGACATGGGTTGCTCGGTCATGCCACCCCACCCCCTCCGGCGTCGATCATGCCCCTGCCAGGTAGTCGTCCGCCGAAGGGCTGTGGTTACTGGTCCGGATGCCGAGCGGTCACCTTGGGTCGGTGGGCGCGCAGGTCCTGACGGGCGGGGTCATTTCATCGCCGCTTCGCGACGATTGCGATTGGGGCTGACTTCGAGCCCAAGCCTCAATCGCGAGCGTGCGTGGTTGCGTCAGGCGGATACGTCGCGTCATGCCGCTTACCGGGTCGGCATCAGGCCGATCACGCGACCGTGTTGATTAGGTTGCGTCTGGGCTTTTGCTCCGGATCCAGCCAGCCGGGTGCGTAGAACGTCGGTATCTCGTGCACCATTCTCACTTCCCACTCACTCTGGTGAATGAGCGTGTGGTGATGTCGACACAGCAGCAC
>Ga0070710_10001024_pt1 | contig 13270 bp, 12 predicted proteins | sample LARL52metaG_FD_65454 | JGI IMG/M metagenome (GOLD analysis project Ga0070710, IMG submission 65454) | Corn, switchgrass and miscanthus rhizosphere microbial communities from Kellogg Biological Station, Michigan, USA - LAR L5-2 metaG | ecosystem: Host-associated > Plants > Roots > Rhizosphere ... | reverse complement strand
CGGATTCCAGGATGACGTCATGCCTAATCTGTTTCAAACCTTCTTCACGACCAAGGAGACCGGAATGGGGGTTGGCCTGTCCATCAGCCGTTCGATCATCGAGGCCCACGGCGGACGCATGTGGGCCGAAAACAACGAGGCAGGCGGCGCGACGTTTCGTTTCACGCTGCCCGCGGCGCAGGGTGAGAGCTGATCGATGTCACGGAATGTCTATGTCATCGACGACGACGAGGCGATGCGGGATTCGTTGAACTTCCTGCTCGACTCCGCCGGTTTCGTCGCAACGCTGTTCGAGACCGCCCAGCAGTTCCTCGACGCGCTGCCGACGCTTGCATTCGGCTGCGTCGTTTCCGACGTGCGGATGCCCGGCATCGACGGGCTCGAGCTGCTCAAGCGCCTGAAAGCTCTGCGCAGCGGTTTCCCGATCGTCGTGATGACCGGCCATGGCGACGTTCCGCTGGCGGTCGAGGCCATGAAGCTCGGCGCGATGGATTTTCTGGAAAAGCCGTTCGAGGACGAACGCCTGATCGCCATGATCGAGACAGCACTGCGCCTTGCCGAACCGGCGGCGAAGAGCGATGCGGTGGCCCAGGACATCGCGGCGCGGATCGCCAGCTTGAGCCCCAGGGAACGCCAGGTCATGGATGGGCTGGTCGCCGGCTTGTCCAACAAGCTGATCGCCCGGGAATACGACATCTCGCCGCGCACCATCGAGGTCTACCGCGCCAACGTCATGACCAAGATGCAGGCCAACAGCCTCTCCGAGCTGGTGCGCTTCGCGATGCGGGCCGGCCTCATCAAGGATTGAGCAAGAATTGAGCCAGATCAAGCCGCGCTTTCGATGATTGGTGCAAGATGCAGGATGACCAATCTCGATGCGCGGCCTCTCATCATGGCTCCCTGCTGCAAACCCACGATCTACGTGGTCGACGACGATGCCGGCGTGCTCGGCTCGTTGCGCTTCCTGCTGGAGACCGACGGTTTTGAGGTGAAAACTTTTCGAAGCGGGATGGCGCTCTTGAAAGCCGCAGCGCCTGACGGCATCGACTGCCTGGTGATCGATTACAAGATGCCTGATATCAACGGCATCGATCTGGTCGGACGGCTGCGCGAGCACCACGTCGCGGCGCCCGTCATCCTCATCACCGGCTATCCGGACGAGAACATCTTTGCGCGCGCCGCCGCGGCTGGGGTCGAGCACGTGCTGCAAAAGCCGCTGCTGGGCGACGGGCTGGTCAAGGAGATCCGGGGCGCCATTCTGGAGGTGCGTTCCGGTACCGAACCCGGACGATAGACCTCCGTAGTTCTACTTACGTAAATCTCCCTAAGATATCGGCCGAAATTTCCCAACAGGGTGAACGCATGTACCCCTTTGCCATCCGCCACACAGGAGATGGCTCATGCTCACCCAGACCCACACCGCCCCCGTTATCGCCAATAAGGTGCCCCTCGGGACCGTTCCCGCTCCTGACCAGTTTGCCGCGATCACGGGGCATGCCGGGCTGGTTGCCTCGGAATTCTCCTACCGCAAGGACGAGGAAATCTATGGCGAGGACGAGCCGGCGGAATACGTCTATCAGGTGATTTCCGGTGCGGTCCGCACCTACAAGCTGCTCTCCGACGGACGCCGGCAGATCGGCGCCTTCCATCTGCCCGGCGACGTGTTCGGGCTGGAGACCGGCGCAGCCCACCGCCTCGCGGCGGAGGCCATCATCGACACCACGGTGCGCCTGGTGAAGCGGCGCAGCCTGGAGCAGGCCGCGGCGGTCGATGTCCAGGTTGCGCGAAAACTCTGGACCATGACGGCGGGCGACCTGCGCCATGCCGAGGACCACATGCTGCTGCTCGGCCGCAAGACCGCCATGGAGCGCGTCGCGACCTTCCTGCTCGAAATGGACCGCCGACTGACGGTTACCGGCATGCTCGCGCTGCCGATGTGCCGGCGCGATATCGGCGATTATCTCGGCCTGACGCTGGAGACGGTGTCGCGTGCGCTGTCGCAACTCCACAGCCAGGGGGTTCTCGGCTTCTCCGGCGCGCGCCAGATCATGCTGCGCAACCGCCAGCGCCTCCACACCATGGATGCCTGACGTTTCCTCCCCCGACTTGAAGGGCTCCGCGGCGACAGCTTCGGGGCCTTTTTCTGTTCATGTAGAATCGTAAGGTTAGCCTTCCGCCAGGGCTCGATGGTCCGTTGGACGTTCGACAGGAGAAGGCGGAAGGCCAACCCACCATCGTCGCCTGGAGGCGCGGTGGGTTACGCTTCGCTAACCCACCGTACGCATCGACGCGCAGGTCGCGCATATGCGCCATGCGCAAACTGCCCGTCGTGCCATTCTGTCGCAGTCGCGTCATTCTGGTTTTCGGAAAATAACTTGACGGCGCCCCCAAATCAGGGGCATCATCCGCTCCGTCCCGCCTCGCTTGCAGAGGGGCGTTTCGGCCGATCGTCACGATACGTGGAGCGCGGGATGCGATGGACGCTTTGGCGACGCGCACGGTTCATCCGTGCGGACGAACGGCGCCGATGCGGACGACGAAATCGTGTGGTCCTGGCCTCCCGACGCTGAGGCCAAGTCGTGCGAGACGTTTCGCGCGATGACGGGAGCAAGAAAGCCCGGTTCCCGGGGAGATCACGTATAAGCCGTAAAACCGTCGCGCAGGGAATGCCGGATGATTCGGCTGAACCTGTGGTTCCTTCCCCGTGCTTTTTTACTGCACGGGGGCCATGGGTGAGGCCTTCACCCGGCATTCCCTGCGCCCTCTCTGATTTCGGAGGGCCACGATTTGCAAACCTCGGGCGCTTCCTGCCGCGAGAATGCGGACGCATGCCCAGCGTCATTGCGAGCGAAGCGAAGCAATCCAGACCTTCGCCGCGGCGGCAGTCTGGATTGCTTCGGCGCGCCGCGCCTCGCAATGACGTCTAAGTCAAGTCTCGCCGTCGCGACAGCGAGCCTGAGCCACGCCGGGCTACTCGTGAAAAATCACGCCGGCGAGCGGATCGAACTCGCCGACCCACGGCGCGCGGGCCAGCACCTCCCTGGTGTGCGCGTAGCCGGCGTTCCAGCGCGCCGCGATCCCGGCTGCGGTGAAATCGATGTCCTTGGTGTGAGTCTCGCTTTTCAGCTGCGGCGCCTGCAGACGGACGACGTGCATCCGCGTCTGGCAGCCGTAGCCCATGAGCTCCCGCACCCGCGGATCGGCACGCTCGGCCTCCGGCAGCCTCGCAGCCAGCTCCTTGATGACGTGACGCAGCCGATGGATCTGGTCCTGCCGCGCGATCTGGGTTGCGATCCGGCTGGAATACTGGATGTCCTTCTGCCGGTTGAACACGTCCGCCATCGTGGCCGGCTCGGGCCCAAGCGGATTCCAGAGCTGAACCGAGAAGATCAGCGAATCGCGGCGCGGGTTGTCGTCGAACACCGCCTCGGTCGGCGTGTTGGAGAGCACGCCGCCGTCCCAGTAGAGCTCGCCGTCGATGCGGACCGCGGGAAAGGCCGGCGGCAACGCGCCGGATGCCATCACGTGCTTGACCGAAAGCGCGCAGCGGCGCGTATCGAAATAGCGCATCTGGCTGGTCTGCACATGCGCGGCGCCGACCGACAGCCGCGGCCGGCCGCGGCTCGCCAGATCGAAATCGACGAGCTCTTCGAGCGTCGCCTGCAGCGGCGCGGTCGAATAATAGCCGGCCCGATCGGCGCCGAGCGGAAAGGAATCGCCGACATGGGCGATCGGATTGGGCGCGAAAAAGCCGCCGATGCCGTGGGCGATCGCCGACCAGGCCGACAGCCGCTCGTTGAAGGCCTCGAGCGCCTCGTGGAAGTGAAACAGCGGATTCTGCTCCACGCGTTTCCAGAACTCGCGCAGCCGTGCGAGCCGCGCCTCACGCGCATTGCCGGCGATCAGGCTGGCATTGATGGCGCCGATCGAGGTGCCGATGATCCAGTCAGGCTCGATCGCGGCCTCATGCAGCGCCTGATAGACGCCAGCCTGATAGGAGCCGAGCGCACCGCCGCCCTGCAGCACCAGCACGACCTGACCGGGGAGCGCGCTGACGGCGATATCAGATGACGAAGTCCTGTCCTGCATGCCGTCCATGTCCTGCTCCCGTTGGCAGCCATATTGTATACGACTTTCAAGCAGGCTACGATTTCTCAAAACCAAGAACGCGGCAACCGGCCCGAACGGGCAGGCCATTCGATCGCGATACAGGGAGAAACGGCATGACCAGAGTTCGCGACCGCGTCGCGTCCCCCCGACACATCGCCTCCCCAAAACCTTCATCGCAGCGACCAAGCCGCCGCAAATTCCTGAAGAGCGCGGGCGGCGCCATCGCGGCGGGCGTCGCGAGCGCCGTGCCGCTGCGCGGCTATGCCGCCGAACCCGTCAATATCGGCGCGCTCTATCCGACCACCGGCAGCATGGCGCAGATCGGGGTCGGTTGCGTCGCCGCCGCAAAACTCGCGGTCGAGATGATCAACGAGGCCGGCGGCATCAAGTCGCTCGGCGGCGCAAAGCTCAATCTGGTCATCTCGGACGTGCAGAGCGACACCACGGTGACCCGCACCGAGACCGACCGGCTGATCACCTCCAACAAGCTGTCGGCGATCCATGGCTGTTTTGCCAGCGCGCTGACCCTGATCGCGAGCGAGGTCTGCGAGCGCGCCAAGGTGCCGATCATCACCGGATCGAGCTCGGACCAGCTCAACAAGGGTCGGACCTATACCTTCACCCCGTTCGCCCGCGCCTCGCAGTTCGCCAAGGCGCAGCTGCAGATGTCAAAGCTGGTCAGCGAGCAGCCAAAGGTCGCCGTCATCTTCGAGAACACCGCCTTCGGCACCGCGACGTCCAACGGGCTGAAGGAGCTCGCGCCCGGCGAAGGCGTCGAGATCGTGATGTTCGAGCCCTATTCCGCGGGCTTTACCGATGCCAGCCCGCTGATCAACAAGGTCAAGGCGTCCGGGGCCAATGCGCTGTTCTCGGTCTCCTATCTCAACGACCTCATCTTGATCGTGCGCACGGTCAAGCAGGTCGGTCTCGCCGTGGCGATCAATGGCGGCTCCGGCGGTTTCGTGATCCCGGACTTCTACAAGAACGTCGGCAAGCTCGCGGAAGGCCTGCAAGGCGTCGCGCACTGGAACCATGACATGGACGACAACGCGAAGAAGGTGAACGCCGAATACCAGAAGCGCACCGGCGAGTTCCTGTTCGAATATGCCGGTGGCCTGGTGGCGCAGACCTACATGATCGCGGATGCGCTGGAGCGTGCCGCATCGTCAGATTCGCAGAAGGTGCGCGAGGCGCTGTCAACGCTCGACGTCTCCACGGGCTTTGCCGCGATGGCGCCGGGCGGCAAGGTCAAGTTCGGCCCCGACGGCAAGAACGTGTTTGGCCGGCCGATCGGCGTGCAGTGGCAGAATGGCGATCTTGCCAGCGTCTTCCCCAAGGAAGATGCCCGCGCCCCCCTGATCAAGAGCTGACAGGGGCCGCCGAGCGATGCTGGAAACTGTGACCCAGGCCGTGATCAACGGCCTGCTCATCGGCGGCATCTATGCGCTGGTCTCGATCGGCGTCACGCTGATTTTCGGCGTGGTCAAGATCGTCAATTTCGCGCAAGGCGAGTTCGTGATGATCGGGATGTACATCACGTACTTCCTGTTCAGCACCCTCGGCATCGATCCCCTGCTCTCGCTTCTTGTATCGATGCCGGTGCTGTTTGTCGCCGGCGCCCTGATCCAGCATGTCCTGATCCGCCGCGTGCTGGGGCCGAACGACATGCCGCAGATCTTTCTCACCTTCGCGCTCTCGCTGCTGCTGCTCAACCTGTCGCTGCTGCTGTTTTCCGCGAACTACCGCACCGTCCACACCTTCTATTCGGACGAGGCGATCCATCTTGGCGGGCTCTACATTCCCGTCGCAAAGCTGATTGCCTTCGTCGTGGCGATGGTTTTGAGCGGCGCGCTCTGGGTGTTTCTGCGCACCACCGATCTCGGCAAGGCGATGCGGGCCGCCGCACAGAACCGCGACGTGGCAACCCTGATGGGCATCAATCCGGACCTCGTGTTCGCGGTCGCGTTCGGCGCGGCGCTTGCGCTCGCGGGCGCCGCGGGTTCGCTGTTGATGCCGTTTTACTCGGCCTACCCGTTGGTCGGACAGGTGTTCGTGCTGATGGCCTTCGTCGCCGTCGTCCTGGGCACGCTGGGCAACGTCATCGGCGCGCTGATTGCGAGCCTGATGATGGGTGTTGCGGAATCCCTCGGCATCCAGTTCGTCGGCGCGGACTCTGGCCTGATCGTGGTGTTCGCCATGCTGCTGCTGACGCTGGCGTTCAAGCCGACCGGCCTCGGCGGCGGGAGAATGCGCTAGTGGCGGTGAGATGGACAATTCCGGCGCTGCTATTGCTCAGCGCCATCGTGCTGGTCCTGCCGCAACTGGTGCACAACGCCTTCGCGCTCGACATTTTCATCCGCATTCTCCTGTTCTCCTTCATCGGTGTCGCCTGGAACCTGATGGGCGGCTATGCCAGACAGCTCTCGCTCGGACATGCCGCCTATTTCGGGCTTGGCGCCTACACCTCGACCATCATGCAGGTGGATTTTTCCATCTCGCCCTGGATCGGCATGATCGCGGGCGGCATCGTCGCCATGCTGGCGAGCCTGCCGATCGGCTGGCTCTGCTTCCGCCTGCGCGGCCCCTATTTCACCATCGCGACGATTGCGACCGCGCAGGCCTTGATGCTGGTCTTCTTGAAGTTCCGCGACATCGCCTGGGGCGCCGAGGGCACGACCATCCCGAACCTCGGCAGCTCGCCGCTGATGATGCAGTTCGAGACCAAGGCCTCCTATTATTATGTGGTGCTCGGCCTGCTCGCGATCGGGCTCAGCATCACGTACCGCATAGAAAAGTCCTGGATGGGCTACTATCTCGTCGCGATCGGCGAGGACGAGGACGCGGCCGAGGCAATCGGCGTCAACGCGCCGCGGATCAAGCGCGACATCTACATGATCTCTGCGTTCCTCACCGCGCTCGCCGGCACCTTCTATGTCCAGTACATCTATTTCATCGACCCGGCGACCGCCTTCAGCTTCAACATCTCGATCGAGGCCGCGCTGGTGTCGATCGTCGGCGGCATCGGCACGCTTTGGGGCCCGGTGATCGGCACAGTGCTGCTCGAAACCACCTCGGCGCTGCTGCAGAGCTGGCTCGGCTCGACCACCGGCGGCGTCCAGCTCACGGTCTATGCGATGATCCTGATGGCCGTCATCCTGTGGCGGCCGACCGGGCTGATGGGCCTGGTCAGCGAAGCCTGGCAACGCTATCCCGGCCGCAAGCCCGCGGGCGCGAGGGCCGCGCCATGACCGACGCCCTCGTCGTCAGCGGCTTGAGCAAGCGGTTCGGCGGCCTCCGCGCCGTGCAGGATTTGAGCTTCACCGTCAGGGAGAACGAGACGCTGGCGCTGATCGGGCCGAACGGCGCCGGCAAGACGACGAGCTTCCACCTGATCACGGGCTTCCATCGCGCCGACACCGGTTCTGTGTCCGCGTTCGGGCGGGAGATCGTGGGATTGAGGCCGCATGACGTTTGCGCGCTGGGCCTGGCCCGGACCTTCCAGGTGGCAAAGCCATTCGGCGCCATGACGGTGCTCAGCAATGTGATGACCGGCGCCTTCCTGCGCGACCGCCATGTCGGCATTGCGCGGGACAAGGCCCGCGAAGCGATCGCCTTCGTTGGCCTGTCGCGGCACGAAGCGACGGCGGCAAAGGACCTCACCACGATCGATCAGCGGCGGTTGGAGATGGCCCGGGCGCTCGCCACGGAGCCGCGCATCCTGCTGCTCGACGAGGTGATGGCTGGCCTAAATCCGGCGGAGATCGACCAGGCGGTCGCGCTGGTCGGCAAGCTCTCCGCGCGAGGCTTGACCATCGTCATTGTCGAGCATGTCATGCGCGCCATCATGGCGGTGGCGCGCCACATCGTGGTGCTCGATCACGGCCAGAAGATCGCCGAAGGCTCGCCAAGGGAGATCGTGGAAAATCCCGAGGTGATCCGCGCCTATCTCGGATCCGGTTACGTGCATGCGCCGGGCACCGGAGACGCGCATGCTTGAACTTTCAGGCGTCAGCGCCCGCTATGGCTCGGTGCCGGCGATCTCCGACGTCTCCATTACGGTCGGCGAAGGCGAAGCGGTCGGCCTTCTCGGCGCAAACGGCGCCGGCAAGAGCACCACGCTGCGGGCGATTTCGGGTCTCGTCAAACTGTCATCCGGCACGGTCAGGTTTGTGGGCACCGATCTCACCACAATGCCAGCCTACCGCATTCCGGAACTGGGCATCGCGCATGTGCCGGAAGGACGGCAGGTCTTTCCCGAAATGACGGTCGAGGAAAATCTCGAGATCGGCGCCTATGTCCCCAGGGCGAAGGCGGAGCGGGCGCGCACGATGGAGCTGGTCTATGGCATCTTTCCGCGGCTCGCCGAGCGCCGGCGCCAGCTTGCCGGCACCATGAGCGGCGGAGAGCAGCAGATGCTCGCGGTTGGCCGCGGTTTGATGCTGCGCCCGCGCCTGTTGATGCTCGATGAGCCCTCGCTCGGGCTCGCGCCCGTCATGACCGACGTGACGTTCGAGAAGATCGGCGAGATTCACCGGATGGGCACGGCCATCCTGCTGGTCGAGCAGAACGTCAGCCGCGCGCTGTCGCTGGTTGCGCGCGCCTATGTGCTGGAGAGCGGGCGCGTCATCATGCACGGCACCAGCGAGGAGCTTTCCGGCAACAAGCAGGTGCAGGCCGCGTATCTGGGGATATGATGGGAATGCCCCTACGTCACCGCTGTCCGCTTCGGCTCGACGATCTCGAACATGCGCGGAAACTCGTCCATCAGCGCCATCAGCTCGGCGAGCCGCATCGCATCGCCGGAGACCTTGATCCTGCCCGCCGCGACCGCGTCGGAAAAGCTCAGCTGCTTTGCGATCATTTCGTCCAGCGTGCCGCGCGCCAGCGTAAAGCTCGCGTCGGCGCCTTCAGCCTGAACGCCCGCGGCATAGGTCAGCGCACAATTTTCGAGATTGAGCACAAAACGCTCATCCGTATCCGTAAACGTCCAGTTCAGCACGATGCGCTTGCCCTCCGCCTTCGGGCCATTGAGACGGATGCCGAGCACGTCCCACAGCTGCTCGGTGCGCAGGGCAGCCAGGGTTTCACGCGGCATCGCGGCGCGCGGCGGCGCCTTCGGCATGCCCTGCCGGAGCTCCTGGGCGCCGAACAGATAGGCGTTGCGCCAGGTCGCGCTTTCGGCGGCATAGCCGAGCTGCTCGAAGGTGTCGGCGAGCAGCGCCCTGGCGGCCGGGTTGTAGGGCTCGGCGAACACGAGATGGCCCAGCACTTGCGCTACGAAGCGGAACTCGCCCTTGTCGAAATCGGCACGCGCCCGCACCAGGATGGCGTCCGCCCCGCCCATGTACGCGACATATTTCTTAGCCGAATCGGCCGGCGGCAGGGCATCGAGATTGGCCGGATTGGCGTCGTACCAGCCGAGATATCTTTGGTAAATCGCCTTCACATTGTGCCTGATGTGACCGTAATAGCCGCGGACGTGCCAGGCGCCCTCGAGACCGCTGGGCAGGCGAATGGTTTCAGCGATTTCGCTCGCAGTGAGCCCGTGATTCATCAGGCGGACGGTCTGGTCGTGGGCGAACTTGTAAGTGTCGCGCTGCTGGCGGATCATTGTGGCGATCCGCTCGGTCCCCCACACCGGCCAATGATGCTGGCCGCACATCGCCTCCGCCCTGCCGCCCCACATGGTCAGGGCCTCGGTCAGGTATTTCGACCAGGCCAGCGCATCGCGTACGTCGGCACCGCGGAACGGCAACAGATTGTGGAAATTGTGGGTGCAGTTTTCGGCGAGGTTCAACAGCCTGTAGCGCGGGACGTAGAAGTGCATCTCCGCCGGCGCCTCGCTGTTCGGCGCCATCTGGAATTCGAATTCGACCCCGTCGATGACACGCCGGTCGCCGGTCGCCATGATCATATCCGTGGGGCGCAACAATGCCACACTGCCCGCGGCCATCGACTTGCCGAGCCCGCAATCGACCTGCCCGTGCTCGCCCCTGGGGAGGAATGGGCCGAACTGGTATTGCGCCCGGCGCAGCATCGCCGGACCCGCGATGATGTTCTCCGAGACGGCGTGCTCCATGAACAGATTCGGCGCGATGATCGGCACGCGGCCGCCTGCCGGCACGCCCTCCGCAAGCACGCCCCGCGCGCCGCCCCAATGGTCGGTGTGGGTATGGGTGAAGATGACCGCAACCACCGGCCGCAGGCCGCGGTGCTTGGCGTAAAGCTCCATCGCGGCCCGTGCGCCCTCGATCGAGGTCAGCGTGTCCACGACGATCACGCCGCTGTCGCCCTCGATCAGCGTCATGTTGGCGATGTCGAGCCCGCGCACCTGGTAGACGCCGGGTACGACCTCGAACAGGCCGTGATGCATGTTGAGGCGGGACTGCCGCCACAGGCTCGGATTGACCGTCGCTGGCGCCCTGGCTTCGGACAGAAAGCCATATGGCTCGAGGCTCCAGACCACCCTGCCCTGGGCGGAGGTGATCTTTGCGTGCTCGATCGTCCCGAGAAAGCCGCGGGCGGCGTCGTCGAAATCGGCAGCGTCGCCGAACGGCAACGCCTCAAGCATCGCCTCGTGCTGCGCGATCACCCAGGGCGAGGCCGGCTTTGGGGCTTCCGACAGCACGTCCTGCGGCTGGCTGGGGCTCGCCTCCGTCATCTTCGTTGTCCTCCCACCTGTCTTGGAGGACATCTAAACGTGGTCAGCAAGCGCCGACAAGGTGCCGGAGGGCCTTGCAAGCAGCGCGGCCAACCGCGACGCCGGAAGGCCCGGATGGCTTCGCCTCGGCAAGGGCGATCGAAGCGAACGGCGCCGCTGCGGCCATCACTTCTTCACCTTGCCTGCATCCATCTTGATGGAAGGATCGAGCATCTTGGTGGTGAACACGGTCTGCACGTCGAACGGCTTTTCCATGCCGAGATAGGTCTGGACCAGCTCGTAATCCTTCTTCATCCGCTCGCCGTCGATCCAGCCCAGCGCCTTGGTGGTGGTGAATTCATCCGTCATCAGGAATTTGATGCGTTCCCACTGCCGTTTCTGGTTCTCTTCGTCGAGCCCGGAGACCTGGTCGAGCAGCGCCTTGAGGCAGGGTGTAACGTCGGCGACGCAGGCCGCATAGGCCTTCTGGCTGATCCTGACAAAATCCTCGACCAGTCTTGGGTTCTTCTCGAGAAACGCCCCGTTGACAATCAGCGAGTTGCCGTAAGGGTTCAGGCCCATGTCCTTCCAGTTGAGATAGCCGAGGTCGCCGCCGAACTCGATCACCTTCAGATCATGCTCGTTGTAGAAATCGCTGATGATATCAACGGTATGGCTCTTGAGCGCCGCGATCTTCGCCGTCGGACCGACATTGACGAAGCTGACCGCGTCGGGCGCGATCCCGGCGGCCTTGGCAAATGCCGGCCACATCACCCGGGAGGCGTCGCCCGGCGGATTGCCGATCTTGTGGCCAGGAAAATCCTTCGCGCCGTTCACGCCATAGCTCTTCAGCCAATAGAACGTCTGCCCGGTATTGGCGTAAATGCTCATCAATGCAACCAGATCGGCCCCCTTGCTGCGCGCGACCAGCGCGGTCGCAAGGTCCGCAATGCCGAATGGCGAGCCGCCGGACCCCACCTTGAGCGAGGAGACGCCAGAGCCCTTGCCGACCTCGATGGTGAGGTCGATCCCAGCCTTTTCGTACCAGCCCTGCGCCTTGGCATAATAGAAAGGCGAATGGTCCGCCGTCGGGGTCCAGTTCAACATCAGGTTGACCGGCTCCGCGCCGGCCGATGTCCCCGGCGGCAGCGCAAGGGCGAGCGCGAGAGCGGTTATCGTCAGATATTTCATGGCCATGCCTTCCCTACAACCTTGTCGATCCCCGCCGACGACGCTACCAATGCAACAAAGCGCCAAGTCAATTGTCAACTATTCGGTTGGGGATGCCAGCAAAACGAGCAAATGCAAACGCGCCACGGCGCCGAGATCCCGCCGCGACGCGAACCAAGCTGCTCGCGGCGGCACGGCGCGAATTCGCCGGCAGCGGTCTCGCCGGCGCCAGGGTCGACGAGATCGCGGACCGTGCCGGCGTCAACAAGCAGCTGGTGTATCATTATTTTGGCGACAAGGATGCACTCTACCTCGCCGTGCTCGAATGGGTCTACGAGGAATTGCGTGTCCAGGAGCGAGAACTCAACCTCGCGGGCCTGCCGCCCGAACAGGCGATCCGCAAACTGATCGAGGCCTCCTTCGACCATCTCGCCGCGCATCCGGACTTCATCGTGCTGCTGAACGACGAGAACCGCGGCGGGGCGAGGCACGTCCGGGGGTCGCGGCGGCTGCCGGCGATGCATTCCCCGCTCGTCAGCATGGTGTCGAAGATCCTGCGCGAGGGCGTCCGCACGGGCGCCTTCCGCAGGGGCATCAATCCGGTGCAACTCTACATCTCGATCGCGGGCCTCAGCTATTTCTTCTTTTCCAACACGCCGACCCTGTCGGCGATCTTCGGCACGGACCTCTCCAGCCCGGCGCAGCGGCGGGCGCGGCGGCGGCATGTGGTCGACCTCGTCATGCATTCGCTGCGGCCCTGACGATCTTATCAACCATATGGTTGAAGGCATTCACTCGCCGCGATAGATTGTGCGTGGCGGGTGACGGATGAGGCCATGAGGAGCGTCGGGTGACCGGTGACGGAAAGGGATCGGCGCGGGCTTTTGCCATCGTTCTTGGCGTACACCTCGCCGTCATTGCGCTGTGGCAGCTCCTGGTCGATGCGCTGCAGGTGCCGAAATTCATCCTGCCCTCGCCCCTGGCGGCGATCGAGACGCTGCTTCATCCGAACTATGCGTGGCCCTCCAACGTCGCCGTCACCGCCGCCGAAATCCTCGGCGGGTTTGCACTGGGCGCGCTGGTCGGTGTCGCGCTCGCGGTCATCTTCACCTGGTCGCGGCTGGTGGCGCTGCTGCTGCTTCCGCTGTTCGTCACGCTGAACATGATCCCGAAGGTCGCGCTCGGGCCGCTGATCATCGTCTGGTTCAGCTATGGCCTCGTTCCGAACATCCTGATCGCGTTTTCGATCTGCTTCTTTCCGATCCTGCTCACCACGGCACGCGGCCTCTCCGAGGTCGAGCCCGACCTGCTCGACCTCGTCCGGTCGCTGCGCGGCTCGCGCTGGACGCT
>Ga0070710_10001019_pt1 | contig 13294 bp, 10 predicted proteins | sample LARL52metaG_FD_65454 | JGI IMG/M metagenome (GOLD analysis project Ga0070710, IMG submission 65454) | Corn, switchgrass and miscanthus rhizosphere microbial communities from Kellogg Biological Station, Michigan, USA - LAR L5-2 metaG | ecosystem: Host-associated > Plants > Roots > Rhizosphere ... | reverse complement strand
CGACCGTGGAGGCGCCGACGCCGCCCTTGGCACCGACGACCGCAATGACGCGGCCGGTGGTTACCGTCTCTGACGCGGAAAACAGGCTCGAGATCGAGCGCAGCACGTCGAGCGTCTCGATCGGTCCGATCACGTAGTCGTTGACGCCGCGACGCACGAGCTCGCGATACGGCGCGACGTCGCGCTCGCTGCCGATCACGACAACACGGGTTCCCGGATCGCACACGGTCGCCAGTTCGTCGAGGTCCGCCAGCACGTCGCTGTGGTCGTTGGTCTCCAGGATGATGACGTTCGGCGTCGGCATCGAATGATAGGCCTCGATCGCCGCCGCGGCGCCGCCCATCTTGACCGTCAGATGCGCCTTGCTGAAACGGCGGTCGGCACCGGCCGCCAGCACGACGGCCGCAGTTTCGTCCATCTCGCAGAATGCCTGCACCGAAATGCGCGGCACCGGGGCGATATAGTCGTCCGCGGACGGCGCATCGTCGCCCTTGTGATCGTGATCCTGGCGCACGGAGTTGATCATTTGCCTGTGTCGCTGAGTTTGGCCTTGTCGACTTCGGGATAGTTGGTCGTGGTCGATTCGCCCTTGCGGTATTTCTCGAACGCCGCGTTGCGCCGCATCGTGTAGGCCGGCGTCTCCGACCGCGGCTGCTCGATATCGGCCGGGTTGTCGATCATCGCGGCGAGATTGCGCTGGGTCGCGCAGCCAAAATTGTGATACGGCCTGTTCTCGTTGTAGCTCGGGTCCATGATCGACGGACCGAGATCCGCAGGCCACTCGCCGCAGGGGCCCGCGACGGCCATGATCCTCGGATAGCTCAGCCGGATCGGCGGCAGGAAGGCCGGATCGCCGGGGTGGTATTGGCGCAGGATGATCCCGCGCGCCGGTACACCGCCCGCGGCCAGCACGCCGCGTATTTCATGGAAGGCCGAGGCCGCGGCGCGCGCATTCGGCGTGCCGACCGGGACATCGGCGATAACGGCGCCGGTCCCGTCATGAACCCAGCGCCGCGCCAATCCCATGACATCAGCGCGCTGCGCCTCGGACAGGCCGCCGCGCTCGCTGCCGACAAAGATGACGATCGCACGATCGGCTTCCTCGACAGCGATCGGGTGGCGCAGCCGATAATCGTTGGGGACTGTCGCGACGACCTCCTGCTCGGTCACGCTGCATGCCCCGAGCGCAATGGACATCCCGATCAGCGCGCCGACCGATCGCAAACTGCCGACCGAGCCGCTCCTTCTGCTGCGTTTCATGGTTCGTTCCCCCGCCTCGTTTTCGGACTGGCCCCGCTTAGTCGATGATGAACCCGAAATTGCCCGGCGCGCCGGCAACCGGCTCGGCCCGGCCGGCGAGGCCGTAGATCCGGTTCATGCGCGCCAGCAGCGCCGATTGCGCATCGGAAGCCGGCGCAAAGCCGTCGTCGGGACGCGCCAGCTCCTTCTGTGCGACGGCGCGCACGACATAGGGCGTGACCAGCACCATCAATTCGGTCTCGTTGTTGACGTAGTCCTGGCTCCTGAACAGCTGTCCGAGAACCGGCAACTGATCGAGCCCGGGCAATCCGTTGATCGCCTGCTTGGTCTGCTGCTGGATCAGGCCCGCCATTGCCATCGAGCCGCCGGAGGGAATTTCCAGCGTGGTCTCGGCGCGGCGGGTCCGGATCGAGGGGATGGTGATGGAGTTCGAGCCGCTGCCGCTGAGTGCCTGGGTGACCGTGATGGCATTGTCGTTCGACAGTTCGGAAACTTCCGTCATCACCCGCAGGCTGATGCGCCCCTCTGCCAGCACCACGGGCGTGAAGTTCAGCGAGATGCCGAATTTCTTGTAGTTAATCTGGGTGGTGCAGACATGGGTGGTGGGATCGCAGGAATAGCCGGCCGGAACGGGAAACTCGCCGCCGGCAATGAAGGTCGCGGATTCGCCCGAGATCGCCGTCAGATTGGGCTCGGCCAGGGTCCGCACCACCCCGGCGCTCTCCATCGCGCGCATGGTGGCGTTGACGGTCGGCAGCCCCTTGATGACCGAGGAGGCGCTGAGGCCATTGTCGGAGACCAGCGGCGCACCATGCGCCGTGAACGGGTTGGAGTTGTTGAAGTTCACGACCGCGGTGCCGTAGTTCATGCTGGCAGAGAGATCGATGCCGAGCTGCTTGATGATGTCTCGCCGCACCTCGGCGACCGAGACCTTCAGCATCACCTGGTCGCGGCCGCGCACCACGATCGCGTTGACGACCTTGTCGGCACCGCCGGCGAGCCGCGCCGCGACGTCGCCGGCCTGCTGCGCCTCGACCGGGCTCGACACCTGGCCGGTCAGAACGACGCCGTCGCCGACGCCCTCGATCTGCACGCCGGGAAAGCTCTGTTTGAGTGCGGCGCGCACGCCATTGAGATCGCGCTTCACGGCGATGTCATAGGCCGCGATCTGCGCCCCGTCGGCATCGAAGAACACGACGTTGGTCTGGCCGACCGCCGAGCCGATGATGTAGGCGCGCTGCGCCGAGTGGATCACGGCGTTGGCGATCTTCGGATCGGCGACCAGGACGTCCTTGATGTCGTGCGACAGATCGACCACGACGGACTTGCCGATGCCGAGCGACAGGAAGCGCGTCTTGGCCGCAGCTGCCGCGAGCGGCGGCGTCGCGCGGTCGCTCGCCGCAACCGGCGCAAGCGCGGGAAGCAGCATCGATGCGGCGACGGCCGAGACCGCGAGGGTGCGGATCAGGAACGTGCCCGCCGTCGGTCGGGCGAAGGAGCATTGCATGTCGGCTGTCCTTTCCGTCACTTCTGCGTCGTCTGCGTGGTGGGGACGCCGTAACGAACGATGTTGATGCTTGCGCCTGATGGCCGCGCCTGGCCTTCCGGCCGGTTCTCGACGGCATTGGCATCGGCGATGCTGCGCAGCGCCAGCGCCAGCGTGCCGCTCTGCCGCGCGCGGGCGAGCGTCTCCGCCTGGTCCGGCGAGAGTTCGAGCGTCACGGTCTTGCCGAGCAGCGTGTTCTGGCCATCCTTTTCCTTCGGCGCCTGATCGATCGCGAGCACGCGCACATTCGACAGGATGATCTGCGAGCTGACGACATCCTGGCCGCCAGCGCCGGGAGCCTTGTCGCGCTTCGACAGGATGACGTCGACGCGGTCGTCGGGCAGGATGAAGCCGCCGGCCGCGGTCTCCGGCGAAATGTCGGTCGAGATCGCGCGCATGCCGGACGGCAGGATCGCCGCCATGAAGCCGGAATTGGCCTTGACCAGCTTCTGCTCACGGATCGGCTCGCCGGCCATGAACGGCACGCGGACCGTCGAACCGGCATATTCCCGGGGCGCGTCCGGATGATCGCTGCGGCGGATGAAGCTGCTGCTGGCGCTGGCGACGGGCCAGGTCTGCCACTGCAGATCTTCCACCTTGACCGTCTGGCCGAGGCCGATATCCGACTTGGCGACGAGCACGTCGACCGTCTGCAGCTCGGCGACCGGTTGGGCCGCCGCGACGGGCTTGTTCTCAGGCTCGGACCCGCTCGCAAGATAGGCGGCAAGGCCGCCTGCGCCGAGCGCGATCATCAGGACCACAATGCGGGCGGGCTTCATACGCTCTACTGTCTGCTCTCACGCGGGAAACTCAGAAGACTGCGGATGATGACAGTCCCGTCCCTGGGCATGACTAAGCAGGAAAAGTATAAGCGAACTTGCGAGGCTGGGCGGCGCGCGGGATCAAGCTTGCTGATCTCTAGGCATGGTGAACGGAGCGTTTAGCAGATGCGAACGCGAACTCCGTTGATCTACGGTGATGTGTCAACAACTCGCGCAGCACTAAGTTCGTTCGCTCCAATTGCAATCACATCGTGCACAATCATTGATCGATACCAAGCCTTGAGCTCATCTTCGTGGCCGACCGCTTGATGTATGCGACGAGTCGAGATGGGTGCTATTCCGATTCCGCGATCATCACCTGCAGCCGTACCAGCTCCGCCTCCAGATCGCGCTCGACGTCGCCGACGGTCATATCAATGACCCGATAGTTGCGGCTTTCGAGCCACGTTCGCCGGCTCCCGCGATCGGCCGCGATGGTTTCGGTCTCGCCGGCATTGACGAGCTCGATCGCGATGCGGTGCGCAAAGGAGACGAAATCCGGGATGTGGCGGCCGACCGGAGTCTGGCGTTTGAACTGCCCCGCAAAACGGCGATCGCGCGTCAGTGCCTGCCAAAGCGAACGCTCGGCATCGGTCGGATTGCGGCGGAGCAGCCGCGCAAGACCCCGCAGCGTGCCTTCCGACGGCGCGCCCTGCCCGTGCTCCGCGAGCAGCGCTCGCAGCCTTGTCGCCTGTTCGCCATCGAGCACGCCGCCCTTGGCCGGCCCCTTCCGCCCCTCGGCGATCGCCATGATCACCCCCTGCAGGGTGTGCATGTCCTGCTTGGTCGGCTCCATGCGGAAGAAGATGTTGCGCAGATTGACCAGCATGGTGTCGCGCTTTTCGACGGGACGCAGAAACTCGACGCGGTCGAGCTCGCGCACCAGATTTTCGAAAAAGGCATCCATCTGGTGCTGCGAGGCGCGCGGCGAGCGCTCCGGCATCGCGAACGGCATCGCGCTTTCCGTCGCGCGCTTGAACCATTCATAGCCCATCAGCAGCACGGCCTGCGCGAGGTTGAGCGAGGCGAAGCCGGGATTGACCGGAAAAGTGATGATGCGGTTGGCGCGCGCGACCTCCTCATTGGTGAGGCCCCAGCGCTCCCTACCGAACAGGATGCCGACTTTGCCGCGGTCGGCAACGTGCTGCTTCATCTCCGCCGCCGCCGCCTCCGGCGCCATGACAGGCTTGGCCTGATCATGCGCACGCGCAGTCGTGGCGAACAGCAGATCGAGATCGGCGACCGCCTGCTCGACACTGTCGAACAGCTCCACCTGTTCGAGAACGTGGTCGGCACCTGCTGCTGCCCGCTCGGCCGCGACGTTGGGCCAGCCATCGCGCGGATTGACCAGGCGCAGCCGCGCGAGCGCGAAATTGCCCATGGCGCGCGCGGCCATGCCGATGTTCTCACCGAGCTGCGGCTCAACCAGAATGATAACGGGGCCTTCGATCTCGAAGCCGGCCTTGCTCTTGTCGGTGCCCGAACCGGTCACAGTGCGCTTTCACTTTCGATAGGATGAGGGTTTTCGATGAGGGCCCATGCGGCCGCCCCCTCGTTTGCCTGTTTCGGAAAAATTCTCAAGCGGAATAACAGTCTTAGCCGCGCCCCTTCGCGGCCGCTCACAGCATTGCAGGGGAAAGTCTTGGGTCGATGCTTGCAGAGCCTCGGCTTTCGTCTACGCTGCCGATTACAACAAAAACGAACCTGCAGCCGAAACAGCTGGCGCAAGGTCGTGCGGGGATTTGGGAGGCGTCCATGCTCAAGCGATGGTCCCTGGCGATTGCCGGGGTAGCGGTGATTCTGGCCGGCAGCCTTTTGGCCCATCTCACCCAAACCTCCGGCGGCATCCAGATCCGGGATGTGCGCTTTCCCGGCGCCAAGGGCAACACCATGAGCGCCCTGCTCTATGTGCCGCCGAACGCCACCGCCAAGACTCCCGCCCCCGGCGTTCTCGCGGTCCATGGCTACATCAATTCGCGCGAGACCCAGGACGGCTTTGCCATCGAGTTCGCCCGCCGCGGCTATGTCGTGCTGGCGCTGGACCAGACCGGCCACGGCTACAGCGATCCGCCGGCCTTCGCCAATGGCTTTGGCGGCCCGGACGGGCTCGCCTATCTGCGCAGCCTCGACATCGTCGACAAGGCCAATATCGGGCTCGAGGGCCATTCGATGGGCGGCTGGACGGTTTTGGCCGCCGCAGCCACGATGCCGAACGACTACAAATCGATAATCCTGGAGGGCTCCTCGACCGGAAAGCCCTTTGCCGCCGAGGGGACGCAAAACTGGCCGCGCAATGCCGCGCTGGTGTTTGCGCAATACGAGGAGTTTTCGACGCTGATGTGGGGCGTCGACAAGGCGCGCGACGTCACGCAGAGCGCGAAACTGTGGGCGCTGTTCGGCACACAGGGCACAGTCGAGCCGGGCAAGGTCTACGGCGACATCGGCTCCGGCACCGCGCGCGTGCTGTATACGCCCGCGATCACCCATCCCGACGAGCATATTTCGCATGAGGCGATAGGCTATGCCCTCGACTGGTTCGCCAAGACTCTTCAAGGCGGCACGCCGCTGCCCGCCTCCAACCAGATCTGGTTCAGAAAGGAAGTGGGCACGCTGATCGCACTGGTCGGCTTCATTCTCGTGCTGGCCGGGACTTTCGACGGCCTGATTACGATGCCGGCCTTTGCCCGGCTCCGCCTGCCGGAGACCGCAGGCGGCACGGTCGTGTTCGATGACAAGGCGGCAGAAGGGCGCCGCCGGACCGCCGCCTTCATCCTCTCCGCCCTCATTCCGGCGCTGACCTACTATCCGGCCGTTGCGCTCGGCGGCACGTTCGTGCCGGCGTCCAGCATCCTGCCCCAGGGCATCACCAACCAGATCATGGCCTGGGCCGTGGTCAATGCCGTGATCACGCAGGCGCTGATGCGGTGGGCGCCCCGGCGCAAGAGCCGCAGCGGCATCATCCTCCCGTCGGTCGCGATCGCGCTCGTGACCGCCGCGGTCGGCTACGCCGCGCTGTGGCTCTGCGATGCCGCCTTCAAGATCGATTTCCGTTTCTGGATCGTCGCCCTGAAATTGATGAATGCGAAGCAGTTCCTGATCTTCCTGATCTATCTGGTGCCGTTCACGGCATTTTTCGTCATCGCACTGCACGTGTTGCACCGGAATTTCTCGACGCTGAAGGCGTCGCGTGTCGCGCTCTATCTCACCAACGTCCTGGCCCTCACGGCCGGCTTCATCGTCCTGCTGGTGCTCCAATACGGAACGCTGTGGCTCGGCGGCAAACTGTTCAACCCGCTGGCCGATCCCGGCTTCGTGCCGCTGTCCACGATCGTGGCGATCCAGTTCGTGCCACTGCTCGCGATCGTGGCGGTCATTGCGACCTTCACCTGGCGGCGCACCGGCTCCAGCCTGCCAGGTGCCCTGATCTCGGGCATTTTCGTGACCTGGTATATCGTGGCCGGCACCGCAACCCAGGCGACATTCTGAGGCATCGCCGGAATCGGGGACAATCCGGCGCGGCATCGGCTTCCGCCACGGCGTGGGCGGTGCTATAGCGCCCCGATCCTCTTTCCTGAAACGTTCTCCCCCAGAAGGCCTCAAACCGTCATGGCAAAAATCAAGGTGACCAACCCCGTCGTCGAGCTCGATGGCGACGAGATGACCCGGATCATCTGGCAGTACATCAAGGACAAGCTGATCACCCCGTTCCTCGACATCGACCTGATGTATTTCGACCTCGGGATGGAATACCGCGACAAGACCAACGACCAGGTCACGATTGACGCCGCCAACGCCATCAAGAAGGTCGGCGTCGGCGTCAAATGCGCCACCATCACTCCCGACGAGGCCCGGGTGAAGGAGTTCGGCCTCAAGGAGATGTATCGCTCGCCGAACGGCACCATCCGCAACATCCTGGGCGGCGTGATCTTCCGCGAGCCGATCATCTGCAAGAACGTGCCGCGCCTGGTGCCCGGCTGGACCAAGCCGATCATCATCGGCCGCCACGCCTATGGCGACCAGTACCGCGCGACCGACTTCAGATTTCCCGGCAAGGGCACGCTGACGATGAAATTCGTCGGCGAGGACGGCACCGTGATCGAGAAGGAGGTTTTCAAGACCCCCGGCGCCGGCGTCGCGATGGAAATGTACAATCTCGACGATTCCATCATGGACTTTGCCCGCGCCTCGCTCAATTACGGCCTGCAGCGCGGCTACCCGGTCTATCTCTCGACCAAGAACACCATTTTGAAAGTCTATGACGGCCGCTTCAAGGACATCTTTCAGGACATCTACGACCGTGAGTTCAAGAAGGAGTTCGAGGCCGCCAAGATCACCTACGAGCACCGCCTGATCGACGACATGGTCGCAGCCGCGCTGAAATGGTCTGGCGGCTATGTCTGGGCCTGCAAGAACTATGACGGCGACGTGCAGTCCGACACGGTGGCGCAGGGTTACGGCTCGCTCGGCCTGATGACCTCGGTGCTGCTCACCCCCGACGGCAAGACCGTGGAAGCCGAGGCCGCGCACGGCACGGTGACGCGGCACTACCGCGAGCACCAGAAGGGCAAGGAGACCTCGACCAACTCGATCGCCTCGATCTTCGCCTGGACCCGTGGCCTGTCGCACCGCGCCAAGCTCGACAACAATGCCGAGCTCGCCAAGTTCGCGACCACCCTGGAGACGGTCTGCGTCGACACCGTCGAGGCCGGCTACATGACGAAGGACCTCGCGCTGCTGGTCGGCGCCGACCAGCGCTGGCTGTCCACCACCGGCTTCCTCGACAAGGTCGCCGACAATCTCGTCAAGGCAATGGCATAATCGCCCCCTAATCGTAGGGTGGGCTGAGCATAGCGAAGCCCACCACCATCGCATCCCGGATAGATGGTGGGCACGGCGCATATGCGCCTTCGCCCACCCTACCGACCTCACAGGAGAAGCATCAGCATGTTCCGCATTTGCACGGCCGCCGTTGCATTGCTGCTGTCGGGAACGGCCGGCGCACGCGCCGGCGAGACCTCGCTGCCCGACGCCATCCTGGCCCCGGGCGAGACCGTCGTGCTGACCTTGCACGCTGAAGGCGCGCAGATCTACGAATGCAAGGCCGGCAATGACGGCAAACTCGCCTGGGCATTTCGCGAGCCGATCGCGACGCTGATGGAGAACGGCAAGACCGTCGGCCGGCATTATGCCGGGCCGAACTGGGAGCATGCCGACGGCAGCGCCGTCACCGGCAAGGTGGCCGGCAACGCCCCGGGCACAACCGCAAGCGATATCCCCTGGCTGAAGCTCGAGGTCACGGCGCATCGCGGCACCGGCATCCTCGCGAACGTCTCGACCGTGCAGCGGATCAACACCGAAGGCGGCAAGCTCGACGGCACCTGCGACAAGGCCGGCGCCTTCCGCAGCGTGCCCTATGACGCCGACTACGTCTTCCTGCGCAAGGGGTGAGCCTGGAACGTAGGGTGGGTAGAGCGAAGCGAAACCCACCATCTCACCCGCGGTGGGATTGATGGGTTTCGCTGCGCTCTACCCATCCTACGAACTGTCATTGCGAGCGAAGCGAAGCAATCCAGAATCTCTCCGCGGGGATGGTCTGGATTGCTTCGGCGCTTAGGCGCCTCGCAATGACGCCTCGATTGGAATTCTGATTCAAACGGTCAAACAGCTGACGTAAATCCGCATCCTCGCGACGCGGAGAAAGCGCCCGAGCTCTGCGAGACTTCACCCTCATGACAATCGGAGGGCGCAGGGAATGCCGGGTGCTGGCCGCAACCCATGGCCCCCGTGCAGCAAAAAAGCACGGGGAAGGAACCACAGGTTCAGCCGAATCATCCGGCATTCCCTGCGCGATGGCTTTACAGCTTATACGTACTCTCCCCGGTGACCGGGCTTTTTTGCCACCGTCGCTCGCAGCGTTCGTCACGCCGGCGAACTTGGCCTCAGCGTCGGGAGGCCAGGACCATACGATTTCGCCGTCCGCAGCAGCGCCGTTCGTCCGCGCGATAAATCGTGCGCGTCGCAGCCGCGGCCATCGCATCCCCGCCTCACGTTTCGTGACGATAGCGCATACGCCCCTCCAGACCGAGGCGGGATGCGCGCATCAAACCACTGATTTGGGGTCGAGGTCAAGCTGTTTTACGAAAATCAGAATACGCATCCTGCGACAAACTGGCACGACGGGCAGTTTGCGCATGGCGCTCATGCGGAAATTGCCCGCCGGGCATCCTCCATCGGTGGCTGAGCGGTTTGTCCGCATCGTTCGCGAGACATGACCGCGGATGGCAAACCCGCCTTGAAACGCAGCGCTTGTGCAGCGATGGTGGGCACGACGCATATGGGCCGTTCCACCCGACGAACCGAATCTGAACTCGCCCGCTTCCCATGCGACGGAGACGCCGATGCTCTTCATGGTGATCGAACGCTTCAAGGACCGCGACCCGATCCCGGTCTACCGCCGCGTCCGTGATGCCGGCGTCAAGTTTCCCGAGGGGCTCAAATATCTCGGCAGCTGGATCGAACCGAATTTCGACCGCTGCTTCCAGCTCATGGAGACGGACGATGCCCGCCTGTTGCAGGAATGGATTTTGAACTGCCAGGGTTTTGGCATGACGTTCGAGATCGTGCCGGTGGTACCGAGCCAGGAGACGCGCGAGGTCGTGGCGCCGTATCTGGACCAGACGTAACCTGCGATCATGCTCGATCTCGGCAGCATCTTTCTCGGCGCCAATCTCGCTTCATATGCCGTTGCCGTCGTGATGCCGACATGGCGCTGGCTGCTGGTCCTGACACTGGTCGTCGCGGTCGTATCGTACACGGGCTGGCTTCGGCATTGGATCGCGTTGCTCCTGCCAAATGCCAATGAGGGACCAGGTGACGGATTGGGGAGCGCGCTGGCTCTTGGGATGATCGTTACATTTGCAACCGGTGTGGCCATACGCGGATTGACCATCCTGCTCGGGCTGCGCGGGCTTCGGCGCGGCTATGTCGTCGTGATCTGCGTCGCCGGTGTCGCACTCGCACCGGCCATCTTCGTATACGCTCCCGAGGTCATCACACGATCCAGTCAACTGTTCAGATCAGGCAGCTCAAGAGCCACCTGCCAGCCGGACCGCCCGCCGCGCGCCTCGTCCGCGGATTGTTACAGACGCAACTGAGTGTACCGGCCCCAAAAAGCGGTATCGCAGGATCGCGAAATTTGGGGCTCGCATCACGCGCAGCTTCGCTGTATCCGTCGCCCGACTGCTTGAAGAACGCCCGTCCCCCGCTCCCGGACGGGCCAAGCCCCCGAGGACCGCCATGCCGACTTATCGTTCTCGCACAACCACTCACGGCCGCAACATGGCCGGCGCCCGCGGCCTGTGGCGCGCGACCGGAATGAAGAACGAGGACTTCGGCAAGCCGATCATCGCCGTCGTCAACTCGTTCACCCAGTTCGTGCCGGGCCACGTGCACTTGAAAGACCTCGGCCAGCTGGTGGCTCGGGAGATCGAAAAGGCCGGCGGCGTCGCCAAGGAGTTCAACACCATCGCGGTCGATGACGGCATCGCGATGGGCCATGACGGCATGCTCTACAGCTTGCCCTCGCGCGAGCTGATCGCCGACAGCGTCGAATACATGGTCAACGCCCATTGCGCCGACGCCATGGTGTGCATCTCCAACTGCGACAAGATCACCCCGGGCATGCTGATGGCCGCGATGCGCCTCAACATTCCCGCCGTGTTCGTCTCCGGCGGCCCGATGGAGTCGGGCAAGGTCAGCCTCGACGGCAAGATCAAGTCGGTCGACCTGATCGACGCCATGGTGGCCGCCGCCGACGACCGCGTCAGCGACCGCGAGGTCGAGGTGATCGAGCGCTCGGCCTGTCCGACCTGCGGCTCATGCTCGGGCATGTTCACGGCCAATTCGATGAACTGCCTCACCGAGGCGCTCGGCCTGTCGCTGCCGGGCAACGGCAGCGTGCTGGCAACCCACGCCGACCGCAAGGGCCTGTTCGTCGAGGCCGGACACCTGATCGTCGACCTGGCGCGGCGCTACTACGAGCAGGACGATGCCAGCGTGCTGCCGCGCAACGTCGCGAATTTCAAGGCGTTCGAGAACGCCATGAGCCTCGACATCGCCATGGGCGGATCGACCAACACCGTGCTGCATCTTTTGGCCGCCGCGTACGAGGGTGAGATCCCCTTCACCATGAAGGATATCGACCGCTTGTCACGCCAGGTGCCGGTGCTCTGCAAGGTCGCTCCATCGGTGGCCGACGTGCACATGGAGGACGTGCACCGCGCCGGCGGGGTCATCGCGATCCTCGGCGAGCTCGAGCGTGCGGGCCTCGTTCATTCCGACCTACCAAGCGTGCATTCGGCGAGTCTTGCCGTGGCGCTGGAGCGTTTTGACGTCCGCCGCACCACGAGCGACAGCGTGCGCAATTTCTACAAGGCCGCGCCCGGCGGCGTGCCGACGCAGACGGCCTTCAGCCAGGAGCGGCGTTTCGAGGAGCTCGACACGAATCGCGAAACCGGCTGCATCCGCGACGCCGCGCACGCCTTCTCCAGGGATGGCGGGCTTGCCGTGCTCACCGGCAACCTCGCGGCCGACGGCTGCATCGTCAAGACCGCGGGCGTCGATGCCAGCATCTTGAAATTCGCCGGCCCGGCCCGCGTGCTGGAGAGCCAGGATGCTGCGGTCGAAGCCATCCTGACGGGCAAGATCAAGCCCGGTGACGTGGTCGTGATCATCTACGAGGGACCGCGCGGCGGCCCCGGCATGCAGGAGATGCTCTATCCGACCAGCTACCTGAAATCCAAGGGGCTCGGCAAAGCCTGCGCGCTGGTCACCGATGGCCGTTTCTCCGGCGGCTCGTCGGGCCTGTCGATCGGCCACGTCTCACCGGAGGCCGCCGAGGGCGGCCTGATCGCCCTCGTGCAGGACGGCGACCGCATCGAGATCGACATTCCCGCGCGCACGATCCATCTTGCGGTCGATGAGGCGGAGCTGCAGCGCCGTCGCGAAGCGATGCAGGCAAAAGGCGCGCAGGCCTGGAAGCCGGCGAAGCGCAGCCGCAAGGTCTCCACCGCGCTGAAGGCTTACGCAGCCCTCGCCACCAGCGCCGCCCGCGGCGCGGTGCGCGTTGTCGAGGATTGAGTCTTCGTAAGCTGGGCCAATACTACTGTGTCAGAAGTGGCGACGCGCATATTTGTGCCCTCTCCCCGCTGGGGAGAGGGCTGCACTGCACTCTCAACAATCTCGGTCGGGTGAGGGGCCCTCACCCATCCATCTTCGTTGACGCTGCGAGGAGCCCCCTCCCCAACGGGGAGAGGGCTCAGTCACGAGCACCCCGTCCCGCGACGCGTGCGCAAAGACTTTGTGACGCAGTAAGACTAAGCGAGACGTGCCCACCTTCACTCTCTCCTTGATACTTGGTGGGTACGGCGCGAAGGGCGCGCCTTTGCCTACCCAACAAAATCCGCGAGTGCGTCGCCTGTCCGCTGGCCGGGCCCGCTGGACGAGCCCGGCGCAACAGCCGGTCACTGCGAGCTCGTCGTGACCGGCTGGAGGATGTTTTTCGCGACGTAGTCGCCAATCTGGTAACCCATTTCCTTCCCAGCTCGCGCGGAGAAGCGGTAGTGAAAGCCTGCCCAGATGCGCGCATTGGCAACTTCCTGGGTGAGCA
>Ga0070710_10001017_pt1 | contig 13296 bp, 13 predicted proteins | sample LARL52metaG_FD_65454 | JGI IMG/M metagenome (GOLD analysis project Ga0070710, IMG submission 65454) | Corn, switchgrass and miscanthus rhizosphere microbial communities from Kellogg Biological Station, Michigan, USA - LAR L5-2 metaG | ecosystem: Host-associated > Plants > Roots > Rhizosphere ... | reverse complement strand
TCCCAGATGCGGTCCGCCGCGCCCCAGCGCGCGGCGGCCAGGTCGGCGCACACCTCACGGCTGCGCAGCACGTCCGCGCGGGCCAGGTACACCAGCACGACCAGCAGCACGACCAGGAGGATCCGGCGCACCTCCACCGGCTGCTCGCTCGCCCACCAGGTCGACCGGACCAGCGACGTGACCGCCCAGACCGCGTACGGCACCAGCACCGCGCCGAGGAACATCCGCCACAGCGCGGCGGTGACGTAGTGCAGGGTGATGTCGCCGTTGCGGACGTGCGCCAGCTCGTGCAGCACCACGCCCCGGAAGTGCTCCGGATCGGTGGTGGCGAGCTTCAGCAGTTCCGCGCTCAGTCTCAGCGTGGGCCGCCGGTTGCTGCCGTACACGGCCACGCCCCTGGTCGGATCCACCACCAGCCGCGGCGGTGCGGCCAGTCCCGCCGTCGCGGCCGCCTCGGCGACCAGCCGGTGCGCCTCGTGGTCGTCGGCCAGCGGCTTCACCCACCGCGAACGCGTGCGCCACGCGGGAATCGCGCGGAACAGCAGAAGTGCGCCGAGCAGCACGACGACCGGCCACCCCAGCACCACCCACCACGGCGGCGGTGGCTGGTACCGGGCCACGCACTCGGCCATCGCCGAAGACTGCCGCAGCAGCACCAGTTCCACCTGGACCGCGCCCGAGTCGGGATCCGCGCCACCGGCCAGCACGCACCCCACGCCGTCCGAACCGGAGACGCCGCCGACGACGTCGCGCATCATCGCGCCGCTCGCCACGAACAGCAGCACCATCAACAGCACGAACCGCACCGTGGTGCCCGCGCCGATCACCCGTTCGTCCCCGCGTCGCGGGACCGCCCCCACCGTCACCCGAGCCAGTGTGCTGCCCGCACCGCGCGAGGAAGCGCGTTCGGCGGCAGAACACCCCAACGGATCAAGGCCGCAGTGCCGCGCGGACGATCTCCAGGGCTTCCTGCGACGACAGGCCCAGTTCCGCGGACATCGACGCGTACTGGGCCGCCGCCGCGCGGACGCGCTCCCGGTTGTTGTCGCCGTTCGCGCTCACCACCGTGCCGGCGCGGCCACGGGTCTCGACGAGGCCCGCCTCCTCCAGTTCGCGGTAGGCGCGGGCCACCGTGTTGACCGCCAGACCCAGGTCTTTCGCCAAAGCCCGCACCGTGGGCAGTTTGGCGCCCACCGGCAGTTCCCGATTTGAGATGGCGTGCGCGTAGTGCACTCGCACCTGCTCGTACGGAGGCATGTCTCCTTGGTAGTCGATCTTCACTGCGCCCCATCCTCCCCGCATGTAACTACCTCTGTATTGACCAACGGAGGAATGCGGCGGAGGTTGCGGTCGAATCAGCGGAGATTGATCCGGCCGGTGCCCGTCTGCGCGCAGGGCTTGCGCCGTCCCGGGTCTGCGGCCGCAGCTCCTTTGCCGTCACGGCAGGGCTTTGTGCCGTCGGAGGTGCGGGACACCTGCCGGTTCGTCCTCATTCGGCCGCTTTCGGCGCCACGACGGTGCCGCGGGCGCGCGTCACGACGATCGGCTCGACCAGCACGTCCGCCGCCGAAGGACCGCGATCGGGCGCCGACCGGCACACCACGCGCGCCTCGAACTCGATCTCCCGCGAGCGCTTTCCGATGCGCACCAACGTCGCCGTGGCCTCGACGACGTCACCGGCCTGAATCGGCGCCGCGAACTCGACCGAGCTGTACCCCGCGAACAGCCCCTCGTCGGAGTCCGTGTGGATCAGCAGCTCGGTGGCGACGTCACCGAACATGCCGAGCCCGTAGGCACCGTCGACCAGGTTGCCGCCGTAGTGCGCATGCGAGTGCGGCACATAACGGCGGTGTGTCACCGAAAAACCTTCGACCAAAGCCCCGCTCACGCGGCGACCCCCTTCTTCTCCTGCACGGCGTGCACCAGGTAGCTCGCGACCTCACCCGGCGTGGTGCCGCGTGAGAACACCCTGTCGACCCCGAGCTCCGCGGCCATGAGCGGGTCGAACCGCGGCCCGCCCGCCACCAGCAGCGGCCGCCTGTCCCCCATCGCCTCGCGGAACGCCGCGGACATCTCCTGCGTGTTCAGGATGTGCGCGTCCCGCTGCGTGACGACCTGCGAGATCAGCACGGCGTCGGCCTTCTCCGCGCGGGCACGGCGAACCAGCTCCGGCACGCTCACCTGCGCGCCGAGGTTCACGACCTTCAGCTCGCGGTAGTACTCCAGGCCCTTCTCGCCCGCGAAGCCCTTGATGTTGAGGATCGCGTCGATGCCGACCGTGTGCGCGTCCGTGCCGATGCAGCCGCCGACGACGACCAGCTTGCGCCGCAACACCTTCTTGAGCGTCGTGTTGACCTCGGCCGGGCTGAGCAGCGGGTACTCGCGCTCGACGACCTTGACCTCGTCCATGTCGACGATGTGCTTCACCGAGCCGTAGACGACGAAGAACGTGAAGTCGTCGCCGATGGGATGCGAGTGGACCACCATCGCGGGGTCCATGCCCATCTTGTTCGCGAGCTGCTGCGCGGCGCCGTCCGCCTTGGGGCCGAAGGGAACCGGCAACGTGAACGACGTCTGGATCATGCCGTCGCCGGTGGTGTCACCGTACGGCCGCACGTACCTGGTCACTGTGACGCCTCCAGCATCTCGCTCGCCGGGTTGAAGTAACCGTCGGCCTTCTCGACCACGCCGTCCGCGCCCTTGCCCTGGTCCGCCGGGCGCTTCATCAGCCCGAACGTGCCGTCCGCGATGGCGTTGAGCAGGCCGTCGTCCACGATGCGTGCCAACAGGTCCACCGCCTCGCCGAGCACCTGGTGGGCGCGCTTGACGATCAGGCCGTCCGGTGCGGGGCGGAAGTCCTCCGCGAGGTTGCCCGCCGCGTTGAGCACGTACCGGACGTTCTGCAGGGCCAGGTCGCGGTCGGACAGGAACGGCGTCACGACCGCCTCGGTCATCATGCCGACGAGCAGGATGGACTGTCCGGTGAGGACACCCGCGAGGTTGAAGAACCCGTCCAGCAGATAGCCGTTGAACACGTCGCCGGTCATGTGCTTGGTGGGCGGCATCCACTTGAGCGGCGCGTCCGGGAACAGCTCGCGGGCCAGCAGCGCGTGCGCAAGTTCGAGGCGGAACGAGTCCGGCACCTTCGGGTTGATCTCGAAGGCGTGGCCGAGGCCCAGCAGGTGGTCGGGCAGTCCCGCCTCGTGGGCGAAGTGCTCGTTGAGCAGCTGGCTCACCGTGACGGTGTGCGCGGCGTCGACGGCGTCCGCGGTGGTGAGGTAGTTGTCCTCGCCGGTGTTGATGATGATGCCCGCGCGGGCGTGGACCTGGCGGGAGAAGCGCTGGTCGACGAACGTGCGGATCGGGTTGATGTCGCGGAACAGGATGCCGTACATCGAGTCGTTGAGCATCATGTCGAGCCGCTGGAGCCCGGCCAGCACGGCGATTTCCGGCATGCACAGGCCGGACGCGTAGTTGGTCAGCCGCACGTACCGGCCGACCTCCTTCGACACGTCGTCCAGCGCCGCCCGCATGATCCGGAAGTTCTCCTGGGTGGCGTACGTGCCCGCGAACCCGTGGTGCGTGGCGCCTTCCGGCACGTAGTCGAGCAGGCTCTGGCCGGTCGACCGGATCACCGCGATGACGTCGGCGCCCGCCCGTGCCGCGTTCTGGGCCTGCACGACGTCCTCGTCGATGTCGCCGGTCGCGACGATCAGGTAGATCCACGGCCGCTGCGCCGGATCGCCGAGCCTGGCGACGAGCTTGTCGCGCTGGGCCCGGTTGCGGTCGACGGTCTTGATGCCCTTGGCAACGGCACTCGTAGCGGCCTTCTTAGCCCCGTTTAGGTCCCTGCCAGTGGGGATTGAAAACCGAACCTGACCCGCTGCGGTCGCCTCCGCGAGTTCCGTGAGCGAGCCCAAGTTGTACTGACGCAGCGCGTGGAACGCCGGCAGCACCACGCCGTGCTCCAGCCCGCACTGCTCGCGGACCGTGTCGATCACGCGGTTGACCCACGGCACGTCACCGGCGCGGTGGGTGGAGTCCGCGCCGGTGATGCCGGCCAGGCGGAGCGTGGCGCGCTCGACGGCGACGGTGGTGTGCGCCTTCGCGATGGACACCACCGGTTCGGCCGCCCGCGCCGCCAGTGCGCGCGCGGTGGCGACCACTTCCGGGTCGAGGTCGAGCAACGCCATGAAGTCACTTCCTTTCGTAGATCGTCCGGCCGTTCAGCACGGTTCGCACGCAGACGGGCGCGGGCCCGGTCAGGTCGGGCAGGCCGGGCACGCCGGACCGCGGGTCGAGCGACCACCGCTGCACGCGCGAGTCGCTCCCGGCGACGACGAGGTCACCGGTCTCCCACACCGCGTACGTCGCGGGCGCACCGGGCTGCAACGTGCCCGTCAGGCCGTCGTCCACGCCCGCCGCACGCCAGCCGCCACGTGTGTGGGCGGTGAAGGCGGCCCGTGGCGAGATGCCGTGGCCCTCGGTCCTGTGGTGCACCGCAGCACGCACGGCAGCCCACGGGTCGATGGCCGTCACGGGCGTGTCCGAACCGAACGCGAGCACCACGCCCGCCGCCGCGAGCCGGGAAAAGGGGTTCAGCCCCACTCCGCGTTCGGCACCGAGGCGCTGCGCGTACATGCCGGTGGGGCCACCCCACTCGGCGTCGAACAGCGGCTGCACGGAGGCGATGACGCCCCACCCGGCCAGCAGCTGGGCCTGCTCGGCGGTGACCATCTCGACGTGTTCGAGGCGGTGCCGCGCGGACGCCAGCGTAGGCGTGCCGAGGCTCTTCTCGGCGATCGCGAAGCCCTCGACGACCGCGGCCATGCCGGCGTCGCCGATGACGTGGAAGCCCGCCTGCACGCCCAGTTCCGTGCACTTGACCAGGTGGTCGGCGATCTGCTGAGCGGTCAGGTAGAGCGCGCCGGCCGTGTCCGCGTCGGCGTAGGGCTCGACCAGCGCGGCCGTGCGGGAGCCGAGCGCGCCGTCGACGAAGTGGTCACCGGCCAGGCCGCGCACCGCAACGCCGGGCAGCTCGTGGGCACCCCAGTAGGCGACGACCTCGGGGCCCTCGTCGTGCTGGAGCAGCTCGTGCAGGTCGTCCTCGCCGGAGATGTCCGGACCAGCGCATTCGTGCACGGACGCGATGCCCATCGACGCGGCGTGACGCAGGAACGCCAGTTGGGCGGCCTGACGCTGTTCCGGCGTGATGGCGGCTTTCGCGGTGCGGCGCACGTGGTGGTGGGCCTCCCGCGAGAGAGGGCCGTCGACAGAGAAGCCGTCGGCCGCGCGCGCCTCGTCGGTGATCAGATCAGAGGAGACGAGAGCGGAGTGCACGTCGATGCGCGACAGGTAGACGGTCTTGCCCTGAGCCGCCTCGTCGATCTCCGCGCGCGTCGGCGGCCGGTTCTCCGCCCAGCGGGTCTCGTCCCAGCCGTGCCCCCACACCAGCGGCCCCCCGGCGGAGCGGATCCGCTGGAGCAGATCGTCCACTGAGGATGTACGGGTCAGGTCGAGGCCGGTCAGCAGCAGGCCGGCGCTCGTGGCGTGCACGTGGGCGTCGACGAACGCGGGCGCGACGAAGGCACCGTTCAGCTCGACGACCTCGGCGCCGGGGTGCAGCGCGCGGCCGACCGAGTCCTGTCCGATCCACACGACGACGCCGTCCGTGACGGCCATGGCCGTGGCATCCGGTGCGTAGATGCGGCCACCGACCAAAAGTTGCGTACTCACGTCACGCAGTCTGCCGTTGCTCGAACAGCGCCCGCACACCCGGTTGCGTCCTGACCAGGTCCAGCGCGAACGCGGCGTGACCAGGCACATACCCGTTGCCGACCAGCATCTCGACGTCCGCGGCCAGCCCCTCGGCGCCGAGTGCCGCCGCGCTGAACGACGTGGCCATGGAGAAGAAGATCACAGTGCCGCCGTCCCCGGTGGCGAGGATGGCGCCGTGCTCGCACCCCGGCACGTCCACACACACGACCGTGACATCGACCTGCTTGCCGACCGCCTCGGCCACGGCGACGGGGTTGCGTGCGTCCGCGATGACCACCTCGTCCGCGAGGCCTGCCGCACGGACCTGCGCTGCCTCACGCTCAGTCGGCACCAACGCCACGAGGCGCGACGCACCGGCCTGACGCGCAGCCGCGAGAGAAAGCGAACCGGACTTGCCGCCACCGCCGAGCACCAGCACGGACCCGCCGGGGTGCTTGCGCACGACGCGGTCGGTCAACGCCGGAGCACCGCACACGTCCAGAACCGACAGCGCCAGCTCGTTCGGCAGGTCGTCCGGCAGCACCGCCGCGATGGAGCGACCGAACAGCACCGCGGTCCCCCGGCACGGCACCTGCTCGTCCTCGCCGTCCCAGTCCTGCAGGCCGTCGTTGATCTTCAGGGGCGTCAGCGTGAGGCTGACCAGCGTCGCGATCCGGTCGCCCGCCTTCAACCCGAGCGGCGACTCCGGCCCGACCTCCAGCACCGTGCCGAGCAGCATGCCGCCCGATCCGGTGACCGGGTTCTGCATCTTGCCGCGCTCGGCGACGATGTCCAGCACGGCCTGCCGGACCGCGGCACCGCTGCCGTGCTGCTCCCTGAGCTGGCGGAACGACGCCGCGTCCAGGTTGAGCCGCTCGACCGCGACGATCACCTCGTCGGCGGCGGGCACCGGTTCCGCGTCGAGCCGCCACGCCTGCTGCGGCAGGACGCCCTGCGGCTCGACGACACGGTGCAGTCCGTACGCGCTCACCTGAAAATCCTTCGGTCGACGACGCTGTCTCGACAATATCTTCACGTAGCGCGTAAAGATCCCGCAAGCTTCACTCTGAAACCAGTCGGAACCACCTGCAGTCGTACGGGCCCAGCTCCAGCTCCGGCGGGCACGGGTCACCGGTCAGGACGTCGGTCAGCGACCCGTCCACGTCCAGCCGCCCCGACAGCGAGCGGTCGGCGAAGTTGTGCACGGCGATGACGGTGCCACCGTCGCACTCGGCGCGATGGGCGAACACGCACGGGTCGCCCACGTCGAGCACCTGGAACGTGCCCCACGCCAGCTCGGGACACTCGCGGTAAGCCTCGATCAGCCGCCGCATCCAGGTGAGCAACGAGTCCGGCGCGTGGCGCTGCCGGGCCGCCGCCTCCCAGTCCATCGGCACCCGCACCGCGAGCCGGCCTTCCAGCGACAGGTCCTCGACCAGGCCGATCTCCTCGCCGTAGAACAGCACCGGCGTGCCCGGCAACGCGAACAGCAGGCTGTAGACCATGCGGATGCGGCGGTAGTCGTCGCCCAGCATCGACGGCAGCCGCCGGCGCAGACCGCGTCCGTAGAGCTGCTGCTCGGGCTTGGGACCGAACGCGGCGAAGACCTCGGACCGCTCGTCCTCGGGCAGCTTGTCCAGGGTCAGCTCGTCGTGGTTGCGCACGAACGTCGCCCAGTGCCCGTCGCGCGGCGGCTGCGGGCGTTCCTGCAGCGCCTTGACCAGCGGGCCGCTCGACCGCCGCGCCAGCGCCAGGTACATCGCCTGCATGCCCACGAAGTCGAAGCACATGGTCAGCTCGTCGCCGACGCCCTGGCCGAAGTAGGCCATCGTGTCCTTGTACGGCAGGTTCACCTCGCCCAGCAGCACGCTCTCGCCGTTGCGGCGGTTCATGAACGCACGCAGGTCGGTGAGGTAGTCGTGCGGGTCGGGCAGCGACAGCGCGTCCAGGCGGCCGGTGTGCTCGAGCAGGAACGGGACGGCGTCGACGCGGAAGCCGCTCAGCCCGAGCTCCATCCAGAAGCCCATGATCCGGGCGATCTCGTCGCGCACCTCGGGGTTGGAGACGTTGAGGTCGGGCTGGTGCTTGTAGAAGCGGTGCAGGTAGTACTTGCCGACCTCCTCCGAGTACTCCCAGAGGCTGGTCTCCTTGTCCGGGAACGTGATGCCCTGCGGGCCGTCGGCGGGTGGCTCGTCGGCCCACACGTACCAGTCGCGCTTGTCCGGGTCGTGGAACCACGGGTGCTGGTCGGAGGTGTGGTTGACGACGAGGTCGGCGATCACGCGCAGGCCCCGGTCGCGGGCGGCGCGGACGAACTCCACGAAGTCGCCGAGCGAGCCCAGGCGCGGGTCGACCGAGTAGTAGTCGGTGATGTCGTAGCCGTCGTCGCGTTCGGCCGTCGGGTAGAACGGCATCAGCCACAAACACGTGACGCCGAGCTCGTGCAGGTGGTCGATGCGTTCGGTCAGGCCGCGGAAACCGCTGTCGGAGAACGTCTCCGGGTCCAGGCAGTAGAGGACGGCGTTCTTCCACCACACGTCGGACGTGCGGATCATCTCGTCACCTCCGCAAGCACGTGCTCGCCGAACGCGTCGACGAACGGGATCAGGTCCTGGCCGACGTGGTGCAGGTAGATCTCCTCGAAACCGAGTGAGGCGTAGGTGTGCAGGTTCTCGGTGTGCCACTTCAGGTCCGACGACACGTCGACGACCTTCGCGACGTCGTCCGGCGTGACGTTCTCGGCGACGACGTCGAAGTGCTCGGCCAGCTCCAGGTCCCAGCAGACCGGCGGGCGGAACACGTTGGTGCGCCACTGTTCGTACGCGATCTTGAGCGCGGTGCCCTCGTCGGAGGCCCAACTCAGGTGCACCTGGAGGTGGAGCTTGCCGCGGCCGCCCGCGTCGCGGTAGGCATCCACGAGAGAGCGCAACCGTTCAGGAGGCGCGTTGACGGTGATCAGCCCGTCCGCCCACGTGGCGCACCAACGGGCCGTCTCCGGGCTGACGGCGGCGCCGACCAGTCGCGGTACCCGGTCCGGCAGGGTCCACAGCCGGGCGCGGTCGACCGTGACCAGGCCGTCGTGGCTGACCTCCTCGCCTTCGAGCAGCGCGCGGATCACGTCCACGCACTCGCGCAACCGGGCGGTGCGGACGTCCTTGCGCGGCCAGCCGTCACCGGTGATGTGCTCGTTGCTGGCCTCGCCCGTGCCCAGCGCCGCCCAGAACCGGCCGGGGAACATCGCGGCCAGCGTGCCGATCGCCTGAGCGGTGACCGCGGGGTGGTAGCGCTGGCCGGGCGCCGTGACCACGCCGAACGGCAGCGACGTCGCCTGCAGCGCGGCGCCCAGCCAGGACCAGGCGAACCCGGAGTGGCCCTGGCGCGAGCTCCACGGCGAGAAGTGGTCGGAGCTCATCGCGGCGGAGAACCCGGCGTCCTCGGCCCTGCGCACGGCGGTGAGCAGGCCGTTGGGGTGGATCTGCTCGTGCGACGCGTGGATGCCGTAGACGGTCATGCGCCTTCAGGTACCCCGCACAACACACGGGCGAACTTTCTTCGCTGAACCGTTGAACCGATCCCGAACGGCATCCGTGTCGAGGTCAGCACCCTCGCAGCGGAGGAGAACGGCGATGTTCAACGAGACCCGGATCGGCACCGCCACCGTCGTCGAGTTCATCCGGCCGGACGGCACGGTCGAGCCGATGAACGTCGACCTCCATTACCGTTCGGACGATCCGCACGCCGTCACGCTGCGGTTTCACACCAGCGACGAGGAGTCGACGTGGCTCGTCGGCCGCGAGCTGCTGTCGGAGGGTCTGCTGGCTCCCGCGGGCCTCGGCGACGTGCGGCTGCGACCGGACCACGGCGACGTGCTCGTGCTGGACCTCTTCACCGAGGACTCGCACGCGGTGTTCCACCTGCCCGCCACCGACCTGCGCCGGTTCCTGGAGTCGACCTACGCGGCCGTGCCCGCCGGGCGTGAGGTCGTCGACTTCGACCTGCTGCTGAAGGACCTGCTCGCCTAGAGACGGAGGCCCAGCACCAGCTTGTCCGCAGAGTCGATCACGCGGAAGCCGAGGTGTTCCCAGAAGCCGATACCTTGCTTGTTGTGGTGCCGCACGTGCACATGAACGCCCTTCTCCAGACGTTCGAGCACGGCACGGACGAGCTTGCCGCCGAACCCCTTGCCCTGCGCGCGGGGCAGCAGGTTCGCGTGCATGTGCGCCGGATAGTCCAGCGCCAGCAGCGGATTCACCCGCACCGGCTCGTGGATGTGCCGCACGACCCGGTTCGCCCTGGGCGTCAACGGGTAGCGGAGACGCAGGTCAGGCCACCAGTCGCGCTCCATCCGCTCCTCGAAGGCCTCGCTGTCGGCGGCCGCGATCGCGTACCCGCAGACACCTCCGTCGTCCTCCGCGACGAAGGCGAGATCCGGCGCGAACGCCACGTATGGACCGACGTACGCGTGACCGAGCAGACGCGGGTCATCGAACAGATGGCGCGCGCCCAGCCCACCGTTGCCGGTGTCCAGGCAGATGTCGTACAGCGCGTCCAGGTCAGCGGGCCGGTACGCGCGGATCACGTCAGCTCGCGCCGATCCGTGATCACCACGTGGTCGACGTCCACGACCTCGCCCTCGACGACCTGACCGGGCCCGAAGCGCTGTTCGTGCTCGAACTTCAGCGCCGCCGCCTCGGCCCTGCGCGCGATCCGCCGGCTCACGAGCTTGCGCGTGGGCGGGAAGAGCAGGAACAACGCGGCCACGTCACTGATGAACCCGGGCACCATGATCAGCACACCGGCGGCGGCGATGAGCACGCCGTCCGCCATCTCCTGGTGCGGTTGCTGCCGCTTCCACACGGCCTCGGAGAACGCGGCCATCGTCTGCGCACCCTGCCGCCGCACCAGCTGCAACCCGATCAGGGGGCCGACCAGCAGCAGCACGATCATCCACAGCGCACCGATGGCGTTGCCAACGGCGATCATGACCGCGATCTCGGCGAACATCCCCAGGACCACCAGGGCGAAGACAGGCATACCCGGACAACGCGCGAGCTGCCCGAATTGCTCCCGCACCGCCCTCCACCAGGCCTCAAGCAGAAATATTTACGGCAAGCTAGCGGTATGACAGGATATCTTTACGCGACCTCGACGCAGAGGAGTACGGATGACTGCGCTGCACGACGCCCCCACGGCGTTGGAACGGCTGGACCGCCAGCCGTACACGTACGTGCGCCGTGAGCTGGTCGAGCCCGACTGGCGGCGCTTCCCGGGCTGGTCCCACGTGACCGAGGCGCAGTGGCGCGACGCCCAGTGGCAGCGGGTGAACTGCGTGAAGAACGTCAAGCAGCTCCGCAAGGTCACCGGCGACCTGCTGACCGAGAAGTTCTACGACGATCTGGCCGCGGACCAGGAAAACTTCGCGACCATGTCGATGCTGATCCCGCCGCAGATGCTCAACACCATGGCGGTCGACGCGGCACCTTCCGACTTCACCGAGGCCTTCCTGGCCGACCCGGTGCGCCGCTACATGCTCCCGGTCCGCTCGGACCGCGACCCGAGGTGGCCGTCGCACCCGCACTCCCAGCGCGACTCGCTGCACGAGGCCGAGATGTGGGTCGTCGAGGGGTTGACCCACCGCTACCCGACCAAGGTCCTCGCCGAAATGGTGTCGACCTGCCCGCAGTACTGCGGGCACTGCACCCGCATGGACCTGGTCGGCAACTCCACGCCGTTGATCGACAAGCACAAGCTCTCGCTGAAGCCGGTCGACCGCCAGGACCAGATGATCGACTACCTGAAGAAGACGCCAGGCGTGCGCGACGTCGTCGTCTCCGGCGGTGACGTCGCCAACGTGCCGTGGCCGCAACTCGAGTCGTTCCTCATGCGACTGCTCGACATCGAAACCGTGCGCGACGTCCGCCTCGCCACCAAAGCCCTGGCCGGCCTCCCCCAGCACTGGATCCAGCCACGCGTCGTCGAGGGCCTGGAACGAGTGGCCCGCACCGCCTCCCGCCGCGGCGTCAACCTCGCCATCCACACCCACGTGAACCACGCCCAGTCCGTGACCCCTCTCGTCGCCGAGGCCGCGCGCACCGCGCTGGAAGTCGGCGTGCGGGACGTGCGCAACCAGGGCGTGCTGATGAAGGGCGTCAACGCAACCCCGGACGACCTGCTGGACCTCTGCTTCGCGCTGCAAGGGGAAGCGAACATCCTGCCGTACTACTTCTACATGTGCGACATGATCCCCAACGCCGAGCACTGGAGGGTGTCGGTATGGGAGGCGCAGGAACTGCAACACGCGATCATGGGCTACCTGCCCGGGTACGCGACTCCCCGGATCGTGTGCGACGTGCCGTACGTCGGGAAGCGCTGGGTGCATCAGCTCGCCGAGTACGACCGTGAGCTGGGCATTTCCTACTGGACCAAGAACTACCGCACCGGGATCGAGCTCGAAGACCCCGAGGCGCTCGACCGCCGCTACCCCTACTACGACCCGATCTCCACCCTCGGCGAGGCCGGCCGGAAGTGGTGGTCCGACCAGACCTGACGGGTCACGATGGGGCCGTCCTCGGGACATCTTCCGGAGGCGGCCCCAGCGGCATGTTTTGCCTGGTCAACACCCATAGAGCCTCATCGGTCCCCGACGTCAAATGTCCCCAGAATGTCCCAGTAAGTCTATTGTGGACGGTTGCGACAGTCCACAATAGACCGCCTTCGGCAGGGATTGGTCTAGTCTCGTACCGTCTCGCCTGTGGCCGACTCTGAATCCTTGGTTCATCGCTCACAGGGGAGCCGTCGTCCAGGCGGGGCGCACGTCGGTCAAGTCGGACGACCCACCGCGAGCGGATCACGAAGTGCGACATGCGCAAACCTCGCGTCGAATGACCGCCGCAACGAGGACGCTCAACGAACCCCAGATAGGCGCACAAGGAAGGTGCGGCGGGCGTGCCGCACTGCGGTCCCACAGTTCGCTAATGCGGTCCGGTAGGCTCCAGCGCGCCAAACACGATGAGGGGGCTCAACGTTGCGCCTGGCGGCGAACCGATATGTCGTCAACACCGATGATGAACGCATTGGTGGTCAAGGAAAAATCGTCAAGGCGGTCGACGGCAGCGATGGTACGCACGTCGCGCTGAAACTGATCTCGCGGCGCGACGCGGACCAAACCCAGAAAACCTTCTTCCTCCGCGAAGTTGACACCCTCTACCTGCTCGACCATCCGAACATCGTCTCGTTGCTCGACTTCGGCGAGGACGAGACCGAGGATACGTTTTGTCTGGTGATTCCGTGGTTTGAGCAGAACCTCCTTCAGGTTCTGCCTGGGCCCGAGGAGGATTTCGGCTGGGACGCCTTCGCGGAGCGATGGGGGCTACCCCTGGTCGAGGCATTGAGGCTTTCCGCGTAACTGTCGGTGACGTTGTGTAGCAGTGGCCGATGACGTGCCCGGAACTGTTGTGGCGCATCAAAAAGGCGCGGAACCCTGGTATGAAGTGGTCCTCTCACAGATCAACTTCACCGAGGTTCCGCGCGTCCATGAGT
>Ga0070710_10001016_pt1 | contig 13303 bp, 18 predicted proteins | sample LARL52metaG_FD_65454 | JGI IMG/M metagenome (GOLD analysis project Ga0070710, IMG submission 65454) | Corn, switchgrass and miscanthus rhizosphere microbial communities from Kellogg Biological Station, Michigan, USA - LAR L5-2 metaG | ecosystem: Host-associated > Plants > Roots > Rhizosphere ... | reverse complement strand
GCCTGCATCACCTGACCAAGCGTCATGCTGCCGTCGAGAAATTTCGGCGCGCAGAGCAACAGTGGAAGTACCGGCGCGATGATATTCGAGCCCTGCGACACAATCGTGGTTCGCATATGCTGACCACATAACCGCGCCCACTGCCTGAGCACATTGCGCAAGGACTTGTCGATGCCATCGCGTTCTTCCGCCTCGCCACCGAGCAGTGCGATGCTTTCGCCGTTCTCGCGCACGCGTGTCAGCACGTAGCGGAATTCGGCTTCGGCCTGATTACGGCTCTCCGAAATCGCAACAAACCTTCGGGCGATAACAGCCATCGCCGAACTGGCGAGACCGGCGTAAGCAATCGCCGCAATTACGAGAAATCCGGGAATGGTGATCGTCGTGCCGGCAAAGGACGCGTTCAGCGCACCGCCGATGGTCCAAAGCACAACGATGAACGTGGCGGCGGACAGCAAAGCCGAAGTGACCCCGGCAACAAAATCGACCGGGGCGTCGGTGGCGATTCGCAAGTCCTCGGCAATGCGGGCCTCCGGATTATTGTGATCTCCAGTGACGAGATTGAGCTGGTAGTAGCGCCCGTGATTGAGCCATCGCGAGACCACTTTGTTGGTCAGCCACGCACGCCAGCGTCGCTGAATTCCCATTCGTGCGTAGACTTGCGCGACGCCGAGCGTGACGCTCGCCAAGGCAAGCGGAAAAAAGACGCCCGAGAGCCAGAGGACGGAAGCGGAGTCCCGCTTCTCGATTGCGTCAAAAATCTTACGATTCCAGACGTTGATGCCGTATTGCACGGCGACGAAGAAGACGATGAGCAGCAGAAGCCCAATGGAGGCAATCCATGCAATCTTCTCGCCGGATTCTCCCCAGAAGCCACGCGCAGAAATCCAGAACCGTTTCAGCAGATAACGTTTACGCGCCAACTCGATTTCTTCCGGCGACATTGTCTCGTCGGGTTGGGCGACTTCAGCGGGCGGCGGCGCGATGGTGGTCGACTCAGCGGTTTCGGCGGCGGGCGACCCAGATGTTCGACCGTTGGCGTTTTTCGACGAACCATTGGATGGCGGTCTCTTGCCTGATGCCTTCCCGGATTTTCTCGCCGTGCCGGATTTTGTCTTTGTTTCCGACAATGTCGTGTCCGAACTCGCTTCGGACGATTGCGCATCCGAACCGGGTTTGGCGCTTGATTTTTTCGCCGATGATCTTGCCCTGCCCATCACGTGACAACGGCAACCGGAACCGCGAGTTCCCTGAGCGCGGCGCGCCGGACTCCGACCGGCGCGACCACTGATCGAAAAGCGCCGTGCGAAGTCGATTTGGTCACCTACCAGGATGGGGAAATGGCTAATTTGGCCAAAACAATGCCACTCGCTTGCTGCCCTCCCGCCTTCGTCCTGTCACACGGCGGTGGCCTGTTTTCGCCCCAAACGAGCAAAAAAAGCTGTTTCTACGCAAACAGGTTGGAGCGTCAAAATGGATTCCTTGCTGAGTCCGCCAAACGAGCAACGCCACAAGGACAATGTCGCGCCTCTCGTCCCCGAACCAACGTCAGTGACGGCTCGGCTCGATGGCCCGATTCATGACTTCGACGGCTGGTTTGCCTCAGCGACCATGGCGCCGGAGGCGATCGACGCTTCGGCCGAGGAAAGCTGCCCGGCGCCGACTGTTGAAGTGCCGGTCCAGAAGGAGACTCTTCAACCAACTCCAGACATCGAACCACCGCAGGTCCCATCAGCGACGGCGTCCAAATTGATGGATCAGCTCGATGAGCTCGCGTCCGATCTGGCAGCCAAGGGACACTCATCTTCCGAGGAAGTCGTTGAGACGATTCCGCAGACCTCCCACGTTTCTACCGAACCGCAAATCGTGGAGCCTTCAATCCAGGTGCCTCCGCGCTCCGATTTCGGACACGCTGCATTCGCGGCAGGGCGCCAGCCGGTGCGTCAACGAATGGTCATCACCTCGGTCGGCGTCTGCCTCGCGGCCGTGCTCGGTGCTGCAATCGCCTGGAAATCCGATTTCGTCGCAACGTCACAACCGACAACCGATTCAAACCTCGCGGCGCCAAAGCAGGCTGCCCCTGCTGCCGCTCAGGCATCCGCTGCCAAGACGGCTCCGGCCCAACCGGCGCCCGTGACACAGGCTGCGGCACCATCGCCGTCACCAGAGCTGGCCAAGCAACTTGAAACAATGGCTCAAGATCTGGCCGCCGTGCGGCGCAGTGTTGAGCAACTCAGCGCCAAGCAGGAACAGCTTGCCGCCGCTCAACAACAACTGGATCAACTCGCATCCAAACAGACACAACTCGTCGCCAAGCAGGAACAGCTCGCGCAGAATCTCGCGAAATTGCAGGCGACCGAGCAAAACGTGAAACCGAAGACGACGCCTCCGACACAATCTCGCGCGGCGGCTATACCTCCGCCATCGCGCATGATCCCGGAGCCTCCAGCGCAAGTAGCGCCACCGCCACGGGTGCCGTCGCATCCTGTTCCGCCGCTGCCAATACCTCAGTGATGCGGGCGCGCGGCATCTCAGGAACTAAGCCGCTGTAACAAAATACCAATCGTAAATCTTGTGACCGCCGTCACATGCGGATTGCGCGCGCGGTCCTAACAATTGCGTGCCCTCGCAGCCTGCACCGGACTTTCTGTTTGCGAAGGTTGATCTGTCCCGAGAGTGGAGGCGCTTATGTCAAACAGCTTCCTGAACTGGACCAGCCGGGTCGCCATCGCAGGGCGTATCGCCGAACATCGTCGTCCCCATGACACAGGCGAGTTGACAACCCCTGGCGACTATCACCTGCCCTTCGCCAAAGTCGACGCCGGCACAAAAGCCACGAAGTGGCTGTGGCAGGTCTACATCATCTGAAAGACAGGACCGCGCTCCCTTTTGGGAGCGCGGTCAGCGGCCGACATCGTTGATTGGTCTCGTCACGGCAGTGGGACGAGCTCCGCCGGAAAATTTTTCATATCCGGCGGCAATGCAACGTGAAGACCGTAAAACGGCATTCCGTTTTCTGCCGTCATATCCCGTTGAGCGATTGTCTCGTCGGGACCGAGCAGCGCATCGAGGAAGATGCCGACCAGTGCGGCCACGACCATGATCGATACTGCCTTGCGCATCTGAGCCTCCTGGTGCCCCGCGACACAACCGGATAATGGGCCAGTCCACGCACATGCATTGTGAGGCTGCTCACACAGAAACGATTGTTTTTCCGCGATCCAAATCCCGTTAACGATTGAGATCCGGCCAACGATTTGAGATGCCCTGAACGAGCAATTCGTCGCGGGTAAAGTGGCCTGATACCGTAATTAAGTTCGATTCTTAACGTTCTTGCGCTGTTTGCGCAGCAAACTTGCGCGCAGTCGGTGCTTGCCTTCGTTCCGCCATCTTGAGCCTTACTTAAGCGGCCCAGCACCCGGTCGTGATTCGGCGACGCGCCGATTCCGTCAGGTCATGTGAAGACATGATTCATTGCAGGGGACTCATGATGACAATGAAATCTACCAGCATCGGAATTCTGATTGGCTTGCTGACGGTTACTTCGGCCAGTGCAGCGGGATGGTCGTCGGTGCACAAATATGTAAAGCGATCCGGCAATTGCGCCGGGCAAGAAATTCTCGCCAGCCATTATTCCTCGGGCTCACGGACGGCCAGCGGCGAACGGTTCGACGCAAGCGGCAACACCGCGGCGGCACGGACCTGGCCACTCGGAACCGTTTTGACCGTGACAAATCCCAAAAACGGCAAGTCCGTTACTGTCAGAATCAACGACAGGGGACCGTATGGCATTGCCTTCCGCATGGGCGCGCGGCTCGATCTCGCACGCGGCGCGGCGCAGCGGATCGGAATGCATTCATCGCAATATGTCTGCGTTGCGTAGGGTCGTAATTCAGTAGCGTAGAGTCGATCGGGCCTGCTTGCCACGCAAGCAGGCCCGAAATGTTTGCAGCCAGGGAGTGGCTGCGTTTGTCAAATTGATCGAAACTAAGTTGCGCTTCTTACTGCACCGTCAGCTGCACCATTGTGAGACCGGAAGATCCGATCGCCCGGGCGCCGGCGGGGGTGAGATCGATAATTCGTCCCTTGATGTACGGGCCTCGGTCATTGATGCGGACCACGACTGACTGCCCAGTGCTGACGTTGGTGACCTTAACTTTGGTCCCGAAGGGCAGACTTTTGTGAGCTGCGGTCAACGCGGACGCGTGCGCGTATTCGCCATTGGCGGTTTTTTCGCCGCTATAGACAGACGCGATCCCCGTCTCTGAAGACGCCAACAGCGGCGAAGACGATGAGACCATTGCTACCAAGGTGAGAGTCCAAAACGCTACGCGACAACGGTTCCTCATTCTCTCCGCTCATAGGTTGTTGATGATGTGCAACGACGGCTTCGGCGCGTCGAAGCGGGGCACTTCTATGAGCGAATGTCCGCGGGTGTCTTGTTGTGATCGGCCAAGAGATTGTTGAGGCGTGCCAGCTTGGCTCAACAACGATGATGACGCGCGGGAATCATTCTCGGCACTCACCGCGCTTCATGTCGTGCACGGTAGTCGAGTAAAGAAAAGAAATAATCTTGCATCGTTGTCGGCAAACGCGACCGATCATTCAGTCTTTACTGGCGCACCTCGTTCCGGCGCATTTCTCAGCACGAGGCACGCGACGCCGGCGGTTTTTATTTTCTTGCAGATATCGTTTGCGGAGCCTCGGGTCTCCGCCCCGATCTTCGCCTGATAGATCGGAAGCGTGCCGCGGCTGCGGATCAACGCGACGGTAATGACGGGATCATGCTCGCCGATGAGTTCGGACAATTTCGTCATGAGTCGCGAGTACGTATCAAGCACCCGATCGCGGGAAAACCCGGCCGCAAGTTGAACACCCCATGGCAGGCCGATGGCGGCCGTTATGCGCTCTTCAAGTTCATAGAAGAACCGACTCGGCCCCTGCTCGAGCGAAGCGACAAGCTCGAGACAATCCGCCTCTGGCGTCACCATCGCAACGTTGCCGGCTTTTGCCCAATCGCCAACGCTGCGCCCGGTGATTGCCTGGACGTAGCGCTGGGTTTCATCTGGCATTGTGCGCGCGCCATCGAGCCATCCGCGGACGCGACCGGGGCCGGCGTTATATGCCGCCGCCGCAAGTCCAAGGTTGCCGAACTCGTCGCGAAGTTCGCGCAGATACTCGGCCGCTTTCGGCAGTGCCTGCACGGGATCGAACGGATTGCTGAGCGCCCGCTCGGCCGCCGTGCGCGCCATGAACTGGGCTATCCCTTGTGCGTGTCCCCCGCTTCGGGTTCGCGGCCCAACCGCAAGTGGGTCAAAGCGGCTCTCGCGCCAGATAACGCGAACCAGAAAAGCCGTCGGCAGATCATTGGCGCGGGCCGCGGACTCCAGCATCAGACAAAGCGAGGAACGCGACGGCGTCGCCGCGGCCCCAGGCCCGCCTGTGAGCAGCAGCGCAACCGAAATCGCAGGTACAACCCAGCGGATATACCGCATGCGAAAAAGACATAAGCTTCTCCAGCGGCGCTTCCAACCCCTACTGGATTGCGCCGCTGTCCTGACCTGGACTACGATTTGGAATGATTTTCCGTCAGCTTTTCGATCAGGCGTCCAGCACCTATTCCTATCTGCTCGCGAGCCGTCCGGGCGGAGAGGCGTTGATCATCGATCCGGTCCTGGAGAAGGTCGACCGGTATCTGCATCTCGTTCACGAACTCGATCTCAAGCTCGTAAAAGCCGTCGACACGCATCTGCACGCTGACCATATCACCGGGCTCGGTGCGCTTCGTGACCATACGCATTGCATCACGGTGATGGGCGAGCAAACCAAGGCCGATGTCGTCTCGATGCGTCTTTCGGATGGCGACCGGCTGACGATCGAGGGGTTGTCGCTCGACGCTATCTATACGCCGGGACACACCGATGATTCATACAGCTTCGTCTTGCCGGATCGTGTCTTTACCGGTGACACGCTGCTGATCCGGGGCACCGGCCGCACTGATTTCCAGAACGGCGACGCGCGCCAGCAGTATGAGTCGATATTCAACCGCTTGCTCAAGCTTCCCGAGACAACGCTCGTTTACCCGGCACATGACTACAAGGGCGACACTGTCTCGACGATCGGCGAGGAGAAGGCCTTCAATCCGCGCCTGCAGGTGAAATCGGTCGAGGAATATGTCGACCTCATGAACAATCTGAAGCTTGCCAATCCGAAGATGATGGACATCGCGGTACCGGCCAATGTGAAGGTCGGGCTCGCCCAGGAGAAAATTGCCCTTCGCGGCTGGGCGGTCACCGCAACGCAGGCGCTTGCGCTGGTCGGCAAGCCGGACATCGCGCTGATCGATTTGCGCGAGCGTTCGGAACGCGAACGTCACGGCACGATACCCGGTTCGCTGCATGTCCCCTACCCGGCTTTGCAGGAAAACATCAGCGAAGGCGGCACGCTGCACGAGCTTGCGAAATCGACCAACAAGCGTCTGCTGTTCTACTGCGCTTTCGGTGAGCGCTCGGCGATGGCGGTGCAAGCGGCGCAAGACGCGGGCCTCGCATCCGCGTTCCATATCCAGGGCGGCATCGACGCCTGGAAGAAAACGTCAGGCCCGCTCAGTCGTTAAAAAGCCCGCGCGACGCGCGCGGGCTTTCTTCCTGAAAAATCTATCCAACGGCGGCAGGATCAGTGGCCTTTTTGCTTTGGCTTGCCGCCTCCCTGAAACTTGGGCCGATTGCCAGGATTGCGGGGACCCGCCGCATGAAATTGCTGGCTGGTGACCATCCTGGAGTTTTTGTTGCCCGCGCCGACGTTGATGTTCTTGTTGCCGGTCTGGATGGTCTTGTTGCCAGTCTGGATGTTCGCAATATTTTTGTTGGTCTTGATCCCCTGGACACCTTTATTGCTTTGCAGTCCCTGGCTCCCCTGGATGCTCTGGATGCCTTTGCTGGTCTGGACGCCCTGAAGGGCCTTGTTGCCCTGGATCCCCTGAACACCCTGTGTGCCCTGGATGCCTTGAATTGTTCTGGCACCCTGGACACCTTGGGTACTTCCGAACTGCCGTTGCAGATTCGTATTCTTGAATTGCACGTTGCCGTGGTGCGCCGGATCGAACTTCCAGTTCTGGTTAGCGCCGGTGAAATTCACCCTGTTGAATCTGCTGTACATCACGGGGTTGGTCTGGATCGCCGCGAACCCGCCGTGACCCCAATTGTAGTGATACCAAAGCGCCGGACCGACGAAGAGCGCGGCGCCGAATCCGAAGACCGGCCCAACCGTCCACCAGGGTGGATGCCAGAAGAAGGGCACGTAGGCCGGCCCCCAGTAGCCCGGCCCATAGACAAGGACCGGATCGTAGACCGGCACATAAATGTAGTCAGGCTCCACCGGTTCGATGGCTATGTATTCGGGCGGGCCTGCATAGCCGGTGCTCGGTGCGGGCACGCGGCTGACCTTCTGCTCTTTGCTCGATTTCAGATTGCCCGTCACTTCGGCCTGCTTGCGCAAGGCCTGAACCGCGACCTGGATGTCGTCGGGCTGGGCGAGAAAGGCTTCACCGAGCTGGTTGGTCCAGTCCAGCTTCTCGTTCATCATCGATAGCACCTGGGGTACCGACGTCAGTCCCTTGACGCTCGGGTCCCACGGCTGCTGCTGCATGGCGCTCTCGAGCGCCGAACCCTTGAGGTTAGGGTTCTTCTCGACCCAGCGCGCCGCGAGCGTCACCTCAAGCGGATAGGTCGATGCCGCCAGCACCTGCGCCAACAAAGGGTCGGGATAAAGCGCGATCGGCGCAACCAACTGCTGGATCTGCTGCTGGGTGAGCGCAGGTTGCTGTTGTTGAGGCGGCTGTTGCTGCGGTGGAGGCTCTTGCGGCGGTGGCAATTGTTGCGGAGGCGCCTGTTCGGGAGGCTGCTGCGCCTGGACCGCTACGGGCCCATACGCGCCTGCCAATCCGATCCCTACCGCTACCGTGAAGCTGAATTTACGTGCAGAACACCAAGCCGACATGAGGGAACTCCTTTGCGGCTTTCGCCGCCCCGCCGTCGAACGCCCCAAAGCATCTTATGCGTATGTAACGCAATTCTCCATGCTCGTTTTCCGATATGTCTTTTTTACGGAACAAGAGTGTCCTGCTTCACAGAGCGCGTGTGCGCCGCAGCGGTACGTTGACGGAATTGATTGGCTTGATTTGGAGGAGGCTTCAGATGGCCAGCACCATTCGATCACACCGAGCCGACGCCGGCTTATGGAAAATGCTGGCCGTCGGTGTTCTCGCTCTGCTCGCCTTCATCTGGTGGGACACATACAACGCTGCCGGAGCTCGGGTCGCGCTCGAACACCAACGAAATGCCGAAATGGCCTTGGAAAGCCGCACGCTCTGTGAAAAGTGGGGCATGCAGCCAGGAACGAAAAAATACGACGCGTGCGTTGCCGACATCGATGCGGTTCGCGAACATCATGAGAAACGCGTCATGGAAGACTTCGGGTTCCTCGGAGCTCTTTAGTCACTCGACGAACTGACTGGTTATCCGTGCGCGGTCTTGCGTGGGGCGCGCGCTTCACGCTGCGCACGCGTGCACCCGTCAGCATGGGGAACGTGACAATTGAAATCTCCCAAAGGTCGACCGCATAGATGCGCCGAATTCGCGTGCGCGGATCGATACGGGCCTTCGCCGTACGAAAGCCGATCGACAAACCGTCGATGGCGCCGGCGCGCAGGAGCGAGAGCAGCTCACGCCCGCGCGTCACATCGGGAATCAGGCGTCCGCGCGCAAAAAGACCGCGGTGATCTTCGCGCAGTTCGAGCCAGATGCCGACCGGCTCGGACGGATCGTGCTGGAACAGCATCGGAATGCGCCTGAGGCCCCGCACCGCAAGTGTGTCGGCAAATGCTCCGCGCATGACCATGTCACGCGCCTGATCGATTTCGCCGAACAGGCTCGCGTAGCCTTCGACGGTGCCGTCGGCATCGATCGTTGTTCGCGGGGCAAAAACGGAGGCGACGGTCGGTTCGGATGAAGGTGCAAGCATTGAGATCCTGAAAACAAAAAGCCGCCTCTCGCGGGGGCGGCAAATATCAACGTGACGCAAAGGTCGATCAGAAGTTAGGGCCGCGATTTTCGTCGGGCGCGGTGTTGTCGCCCCTGCCCCGCGGAATGCGACCGAGGTGGTCGAGAAATTCGCGGAATACGTCGAGGTGATCATACCGGCTCCGAGTCTCGAACCGGTTCAGTCGCGCGGCGAAATCGATTTTTTCCATCAGTGGCCTCCGAATAATTCGTTGAAGCGCGCGAGCTCGCGCACAAAGTCGTCAAACCGCCGGCTCGCGGCAGTCAGCTCGCGCAAGGCGAACCAGGTGAGCGCGCTCGCGGACAGCGCCCATAACAAAAGAGCGAGATGCGCGAGGTCGCCACGTTCGGCAAAGGTGCGGATGACGTCAGACATGCTAGTGGCCGATGATTTTCATGGCGCTGAGCGCGGTTGCGAGCGCGTAAACAGGAATTAATTCGGTCGACCTGAGCCGACCTGCTACGTTCCCGTGTGACGGTAACGGCGTCGTCCACACGGGGGCTGCATGCAACGACGCGAATTCATCGCGCTTGTCGGCGGTGCAAGCTTTGCCTGGTCGCGCATTGGGCGGGCACAATCAATGCCCGTCGTCGGTTTTCTCAATGGCGCGACACCGGAGCTCTACACGAAATTCCTGCGTGAATTCCGACGCGGGCTTAACGAGATGGGCTTTGTCGAAGGTCAAAACGTCGTCGTCGAGTATCGTTGGGCTGAAAACCACTACGAGCGCCTGCCGGAGCTCGCCGCCGAACTGGTTCGCCGTCAGGTGACCGTCATCGCCGCAACCAGCACGCCTGCGGCGCTGGCCGCAAAAGCCACGAACACAAAGATTCCGATTGTCTTCACCACGGCCAGCGATCCTGTCGCCCTTGGCTGGGTCGCGAGCCTGGCGCGGCCCGCCGGCAACATGACGGGAGCTACTCAATTGAACATGGAACTCGGGCCGAAGCGGCTCGAGTTGATGCGTCAGTTGTTGCCTGACGCATCGAGCATCGCGCTCGTCGTCAATCCGAGAAATCCGCGCGTGGCCGAAGTGCAGACCCATGACGCGCAGGAAGCGGCGCGCTCTCTTGGACTACAACTGCAGATCTTGCAGGCGAGCACGCAGGCGGAATTCGACAATGTCGCCGCGGGGTTGTCGAAGCGGTCCATCGGGCTGGTGGTCGCCGGCGGCGACTCGTTTTTCCTCAGCGAAACCGCCGCGCTGGCCGCAATCACGGTGCGGTACGCCGTACCAAGCGTCTTTCTGGGGCGTGAGTTCGCAGCGGCCGGAGGATTGATCAGCTACGGCGGCAGTGTTGCCGACTCCTACCACCTGGCTGGCATCTATACCGGCCGAATCCTTACCGGCGAAAAACCAGGCGACCTTCCGGTTCATCGGTCTTCAAAGGTCGAGATGTTCATCAATCTCAAGACGGCCAAGGCGCTGGGGCTTACGATCCCGCCCGGGCTCGTCATCGCCGCCGACGAAGTCTTCGAGTAGTCCGCGTAATAATTCACAGTGCGCAACTGGATATTTGGCAAGACATGCGCGCCTGTGATTTTATAATCGCGATGATGAATTCTTCCGATCCAGATGGTCCGTACTTCCTGCCGCTACGCGGTGGCCCAGATCGGCCGCGCGCCGCGGAGGCGTCGGCACCCGACCGAACGGTCAGAGACATCGGTGCATTGACGCTGACGCGCGCCGGCAAGAGCCGCGATGGCGAATGGTCGACTGATGACTACGACGTGTTCGAGGGACCCCGCCTCATTGGCCATATCCTTCTCTCGACGCAGGGACCACAGGGCATGCCCTGGTTCTGGGAAATCACCGCGCGGCCTGAAAGCACGCAGAATCGCGGTTATGCCGTGAGCTGTGACCAGGCCATGAAGGAACTCAAGGCGCGTTGGGCAAATCCCGCCAGGTTTTAGCAACCTGTCACACGCAAAAAATGACGCCCGGCTGCGGGGACAGGCAGCGGGCGTCATCCGGATCGACTGAAATTAATCCGCCGACCCTCCTCAACGCGAAGACTGTTTCTGCGCAGTCTCCTTCTCCAGCGCTTGTGCCTCCTGCAAATGTTTCTGCAGGATCGGCAGCGTCTCTTTGGCCAGACGGCCGGCCGCATCGGCCTTGGTCGCCTCCTGCCGATATTCCTTGATGTCCTCTTGTGGTCTTTCACCATCGACTTGGCGAAGGACCTGTCGAAGGAAGCACTGGACAGAATCTTCAGCTTGGCATAGGTCGCTTTTGCGCCGATGCCTGAGCCGGTCGGTGGCGTCACCCCGAGCTCACTGGCGACCTGCTCGGCCTTGGTTTTGTGGTCGCCATGATCTTTGACCAGCATTGCGCCATATTGCTTGACGGCATCGCTCTGCCCTTTTTCCTGGGCCAGTTTGCCAAAGTCGACCTCGGCAATGTCGCCCTGGATGGCTGAGGAAATAAATTTCTGGCTCGCTTTATCCACCGGTTTCGATTGTGCCAGCGCGCCCGTCGCAGCCAATGTTCCTGCCAGCGCGACTGCAAGCATCGCAGTTGTCCTGCTCATGATGTCACCTAAAGTTCCATTCGCCCGCGCCTGACACGGCGAGGCTTCCGGAATAAAACGGCCGGCGCCCGAAGTTTGTTCCTAATTGGACTGCTGGAACACATCTCCGCCTTCAATCGGTCCATAACCTGCGGCCAGGCGTTTTTCGTTGACGGTGAGGAACGGCGCCTTGCTGACACGTTCCCACAGCGTCGCCCGGTCTGCGTTCAAAGCCTCGATCCTGTCGGTGTCGGCAGCGAGCATGAGGTTTTCGCCGAAGACCGGCGACAGCCAATGCGTCAGAGCGCAGCCAATGCGCCCGGCGAGCGGCAGCACGCTCTGGCGCCAGAACACACGATTGGCTTCCTGATAGTTTGAATATGTATTGTCACCGGGAATTCCCAACAACATAGGCGGAACTCCGAAGGCCAGCGCGATCTCGCGCGCGGCGGCATGTTTGGCCTCCAGGAAATCCATGTCGCGCGGCGACAAGGACATCGGTCGCCAGTCGAGCCCGCCATCCAGCACAAGCGGCCGGCCGGCATTGCTCGCGCCTTGATAGAAATCCGCGAATTCCTTTTTCAGACGCTCATATTGAACGGGCGACAGTACACCGCCATCCGTTCCCGCGTAGACGAGCGCGCCGGACGGGCGCGCGGCGTTGTCGAGAAGCGCCTTGTTCCAGCATGCCGCCGCGTTGTGCGTGTCGACCGCGATGGCTGCGGCTTCCAACGGGCTCTGACCGTAGTGATCGTCGAGAGGATTGAAAAACGTGAGGTGCAGGATCGGCGGCAGGGCAGCATTCTGGTCGAAGCGCACCGTGGATCCCGCGGCTGAGTATTCATAAGCCTGCGGCCAACCATTTGGTCCCGGCAACAGCTTCATGCGGTCAGGCCGCAACGCGTATAGCTCCCGCACCTGCGTTGCGCCCTCGCCGTCAAGGCCAACCGCCTCGAGGTAGGCATTGCCGGCCAAAAGGAGGTGCGAGGCAACGGTCTCGAGCAAGGACGCACCGTCCTGACGCGGGTTCGGCCGCTTCACGAGATCGAGCAACGGATGGCTGTCCCGTTCAGCCGTGCCTTCGTAGAGAACAAAACACAGCGCGCCGATGCTCTCGGCAATCAGGCGCACGGCGCGATAGACGATCGCGTTCCGCGCATAACCTTCACGTGCCAGCGCGGCATAGTCTCGCGGTGTCCAGCGTGCCCACCCCCCACTCTCCAGTGCAACCAATCGCGCCGCCCGGGAAGATTTTGATTCCGTGAATAGAAACTTGAGAGGGTTGAACATACGATTCCTGTCGCCCGACGCGGTCGCGCCGGGACCAAATTGGGGCTCGTTCTATGCAGAGCGATTCGTCTTACAAAAAAGCGCCGGGATATCCCGGCGCGAAAAACCAGACGCAGGCCAGAGACAATCAGACCTTGGTCACCACATAAGCAATTGCGAAAAGAACGATAACCGCGAGCGTGCCGATCAGAAGCACGTAGCGAACGTTGTGACCCGTGACGCCGGCGCGCGCTTCAGTCGTGCTCTCCACGATACGATCATTCTCCGTGTGCGGCATCGGTCACTCCGTCGGCAACAGCGCCGCAACAATAACGCGAGTGCGCCGCGGCTGTTCCGCGAGCGCCCTCAATCAGCAACGGGTGCAAATGTGGAGTGTCCCGAATGTCTATCCCGGCAGCGTCACGCTGTCAAGACTATTTTCCTAGGAATTTTTCCTTGCACGG
>Ga0070710_10001013_pt1 | contig 13324 bp, 11 predicted proteins | sample LARL52metaG_FD_65454 | JGI IMG/M metagenome (GOLD analysis project Ga0070710, IMG submission 65454) | Corn, switchgrass and miscanthus rhizosphere microbial communities from Kellogg Biological Station, Michigan, USA - LAR L5-2 metaG | ecosystem: Host-associated > Plants > Roots > Rhizosphere ... | reverse complement strand
GGGAATGAATGGAACCGTCGACGCTGCTCTCGGGCTCGAACCGAGCGAGCAGTGGCCGACGAGGATCCCGAGACGGCATGACGACGCGGTTCGAGGCGACCGATCAGGTCTCCGCCCAGTAGCGGATCAGGTTGTGATAGACGCCGGTCAGCCGGACCATCTCGGGATCCTCGCGTCCATGCTGCTGCGACAGCGCCTGGATCGCCATGTCGAGATCGAAGATCATGCTGCGCGCGCTGGGATCGCGGATCATGCTCTGCAGCCAGAAGAACGACGCAACGCGCGTGCCGCGCGTTACCGGCGTAACCATATGGAGGCTCGACGCCGGGTAGAGCACGAGGTCGCCGGCTGGCAGCTTCACCTCATGCGAGCCGTAGAGATCCTCGATGACGAGTTCGCCGCCGTCATAGTCCTCGGGTTCCGACAAGAACAGCGTCACCGACAGGTCGGTGCGGATGCGCAGGCCGGTCAACGGATCGCCGCGGACGGCATTGTCGACATGAATGCCGAAATGATGACCGTCGGTGGCGACATAGCGGTTGAAGAGTGGCGGAAAGATCTGCAGCGGAATGGCCGCTGCGAGGAATCGCGGATTCGCGGTCAGCGCCGAAATGATGCGGTGCCCGAGCCTCCGCGCCACCTCGCTGTCGGGAGGCAGCTGCTCGTTGCGCTTGACCATGGCCGACTGGGCGCCGGCCGTCGAGCGGCCGTCCTCCCAGTCGCATGAGTCCATGATGTGGCGGAAATCCGCCACATCATCCTTGCTCAATATTTTGGGGATGCAGATCAGCATGACCCGCGCCCCACTGCGGTCCTGGCCATCAGAACCGCGCCGAGATGACCAGCGAGGCCGACCGTCCCGGTGACTCCAACACGAACGGCGTGGCGCTCTGGTAAAGCGCGTCATAGGTCGTCTTGTTGAAGATGTTGGCGACGTAGAGCTTGGCCGTCCAGTTCTTGTCGATCTTGGCCTCTGTGAAGGCGTCGAATTTCCAATAGCTCGGCAGGACCGTGCCCTGGTTGGCCGCCAGGAACGTGCCGCCAAAGATCTTCGAACGATAGACCGCCTGGGCACCGACCTCCCACCTGTCGTCGATCTCGTACTTGCTCATCAGACTGAACGACTGGTGCGCCGTGTTGGCGAGCGGCAGGCCGACATTCGATGCGTAGAGCAGCGGTTGGGGCGATGGAGCGAGTGATTTCGTCACCTCCGACTGCATCAACACGAGGCCGCCGAACACGCTCCACTTATCGGTGATCTTGCCGCCGACCTCGAGATCGATGCCGCGAATGCGATACGCCGCACCGGCTGTGATACAGGTCGATGTGGTGCTGCCGGCGGGCGGAGAATACGCGCATCCCGCGGCGTTGGCGGCGGCCATGCTGGTGACGTTCCGCGATTCCCGCGCGTTCTCCTTCTCGGTTTGGAATAGGGCGCCGGTCACCAGCAGGCGCCCGTCGAACAGCTCCCATTTGGTCCCGACTTCGATCGCCTTGTTCTTTTCCGGTCCGAAGATCTGGTTGAACCCGCCGTTCGGCACGGCGCTGAGGCCGCCATACGCCGCGCTGGTGCCGTCGAATTCGGCGCCGACCGGATTCGATGAGGTGGCATAGGCCGCATAGACGCTTGCGTACGGCAGCGGCTTCACCAGCGCTCCGAGGTTGAAGCTCGGAATTTCGGACTCCGACGTCGTCTGGCCCGGCCGGTTGGCGACGCCATTGACGTTTCCGAAGCCGTTGAGCTTGATGTTGTAGTCGTCGTAGCGGATGCCGCCATTCAGGATCACGAGGTCGCGGTAGTTGGCGCTGTCCGTCAGATAGACGCTCTTGGTATCGATCTGGATGTTGGTCGGAAACGCGCCAAGCGCCGGAAGGCCGAACGGCAGGTTCGTGAACTGGGGATTGAACACGTTGACCCCAGTGACCGAACCGCTGCCCAGGATGTTCGCGCCCGTCAGTTCCGAACTTAGTCCGGTATAGCTGTTGATGAGCGCCTTCTCCTGCGAGATCTCGACACCGGCCAGGGCTGTATGCGTCCATCCTGCCGTGTCGAACTTGTAGGCCGCTTCGCTCTGGTTGGCGATCACGTCGGTCTTCTGGAAGCGGCTCTGCGGATTGGCGCTCACGGTCCACAACGCCGGATTGGGATTGGAGACGTTGGGCGATTCCGCCAGCGTGCCGATGTAGTTCAGGGTCGAACTGGAGACGCGGACCTTGTCGGAGAGCGTGAGGTCGGGCGTGACCTTCACCTCGGCATTGAAGGTGCCGACGTCCTGGCCGATCCGCGAGAAGTCGCGATTGACGAACCCGTACCAGTTGTTGCGGTTGGCGCCGAACTCCGGGAACGGCCCGCCGGCAGTGCTCGGGAAGACGTTTCCGGGCGCGGGAGAACCGGGCCGGTAATACGGCACGCCGAAATCGGGACGTCCGGTGATTTCGGTGTGGAAGTAGTCGGCGGTAAACTTGACCGTATCGAGCGGCGTCCATTTCGCGGCGATGAAACCGCCGTTGCGATCGTCGGTGACATAGTCGCGGCCGGCGACGCCGGCATCCTGGAACAGCCCGCCCGCGCGCACGGCAAAGGTCGGGTTGATGGTCTGGTTGACGTCGAGCACCACGCGCTTGGTCCGATCGGTGCCAAACGTGGTGTCCATGTTGTAGAAGCTCTTTTCAGTCGTCGCCTGCTTGGTCACGATGTTGATCGCGCCGCCCGCCGTGCCGCGGCCGGCGAACGAGGAGGCTGGACCGCGCAGGATCTCGACCTGCTCGGTGAAAAAATTTTCGCGCACGCTGACGCCGGCGTCGCGGACGCCGTCGATGAAGATGTCGTTGCGCGCGTCGAAGCCGCGGATGAAGAAGCGGTCGCCGAACGCGTTGCCGCCTTCACCGGAGCCGAGCGTCACGCCGGCGGTGGAGAGGATCGCCTGCTTCAGGCTGGTGGCGTTCTTGTCCTCCAGCACCTCCTTGGTAAGGACGGTCACCGAGCGCGCCGTATTGACGATCCGTTCGGGAAACTTGCCGGAGGCCTGCAGGTGCTCGCCCTTGTAGGGCGCGGCGGGATTCGAGTAGGGGCTGCGGTCGGCCGGCAGGTTGCTTGCGGCGGGCGCGGATGTGTTCTGCTGCTGCTGACGCGCGGCGCGGCGCAGCGCCTGGCGCGCCCGGACCTGGTCGGACGTCGGCTTCGAGGTCGCCGGCTTCGGGCGCGCGACCGGCGCCTCGACGTTGACCGAGGGAAGCTGCTGCTGCTGCGCCTCGGCGCTGGAGAAGGATGCCACCGCGATCAGTCCCGCAACAGCGGAGACCGTCACGCCGGAATTGCTGTCGCCGATCGCCTCTGCCCCTGCGATCGAACGCAAGCTCTTTGGAATTACGGACTTGCTCATTAAAGTAGTGCCCCGAAGTTCAAGTTTCTATTTTAAGTTGTGATGACCGAGGGACCTGAATGATGCAAATCAGTCCCAGCGCCCATTTCGGGCGTAAACGATCGTTAACGAAATCGCAATTGTTGGACATGTCTCGAAACAAAGAAGCCCTCCAGATCAGGCGGTGCTGCAGCAATGTCGACAAGCTGGAGACATGGTCTCGCGACATGCGCGACCATCGTTCGACATCCTCCATCGAAGCAATCATCCGCCGTGACGAGCGCGCGCGATGCGAATCAGCGCGCCAGCATTCTCGACGGACATTCGCAACATTTCCATCGACCAGGCGCCACACCTTTGCCCAGAAAAATCGCGGAGAGGGTCGCAACTCACAACCTCCGTTGGGTGCGACTTCCGGACGAGCAACCCGGCCGGGTAACGGCAAGCGACGCGACGGTACATATCGAAGCTGTGTGCGTGCGGCTCGATCGCGCGATCTTCCGTGCGCAAGGGCAAGGGAGCTGCCACGAAGACGCGGAATCGGAAAATGCCGCCGCGCAATTGTTGCTAATGTTGCTCTGTTCGAGCAACCTCGAATTGCAACGATCTGAAGTGGCGTGCGACGACGTGCCGCAATCGAGACGCTGAAAGTTCCGCGCGAACCCAAGCATCGCGCTTCGTCGCACATCGCACAATCTCAACCGCGAGTTCGTTTCGTCGCGGCACGTGCAACCAGCCGGCGCAACCAGACCGGACGGGACGCGAATCAGTTCTGAGCTCGCGCGAGCGCTCGAATCCACGGCGCTGCCTGCGGTGCGAATCATCAAGGGTTCAACCGGGATTTTCGGAGCTCGGCGGCTTCATCAGCGAGAACAGTTCGTCGACCGTGTGCTGCGCGACCTGTCGGACGCGATCGCTATTGTCCATGCCGGCGATGTTGACGCCGTTGACGACGGCCTTGATCTCGTCGCGGAAGTCGGTGAGAAACCGCAGCGGATCGCGTGATTCGTTGGCGACGCGCGCAATCAGTCCCGTGATCAGGATCTGACACGCGATCATCTTTCCGTTCAGCTCGTCCATCTCTCCTCCAGCCTGAATAGCTGAGGCGACGATATGGCCGAGCACCGCCTGGTTTGGAAGGGGCGCCAATTTGGAAGACCTCGCAAAAGGCCCCGCGATGCGGCTGGCCGGCGCGAAGGTATTCTGGAAGCTTTCTAGACCAATCACCCGAGCTCAGCGAGCACCGGTCGCCGTGGTTCGTCTTGCCTGGGCAAACTCGCCTGCGAACCTCGCGTGGTCTGCTTGATCTATGCGTCGCGATCTATTCGCGTCGCGTCAATATTGCACGCGCGCACCGACCGTGACGACGGTCGCGTCGAGGTTGTTCTCCTTGACGTTCGATTTCGTCATCTCCTGCCGCAAATGGGCCTGGAGCTGAAGCAGCCGCGACACCTTGTACAACATGCCGAAGTCGACGAAATAGCGGTTGTCGACCCGCCCCTGCGCCGAGCCGACGAACACGTCGGCGCCATAGCCGGTCAGCAGCGTGCCGATCAGCCATGGCTCGAACTGGTGGTCATATTCCAGGGTGACGTCGCGCTTGAGCACGCCGGAGATGCCGGGTTCGGCGATCTCCGCGACCTGCGACTTTGCGCCGAACTGCAGCGTGTTCTCGGGATTGATCTGGTACATCAAATTGGCGTCGGCAATGAAGCCGCTGACCGGCTTCAGCATCGCGTCCTGATATTGCCGCACCAGATAGCCTATCGCGGCATCGCCGGTCAGCTTGTCGGTCAGCGCGAAAGTGACGCCGCCTTCCACCGCCGTTCCCGTCGAGTCACGACGGAAGCCCAGCATGTCCACCGGCATGCCGTGCACGCGCCGGTCGACCGCGACGTCGATGAAGGGACGATACTGGTCGTTCAAGGCATAGCTGACGCGGCTCTGCACGGCGTACTGATTGAAGTTGCGGTCCTGATTGCTCAGGATCTGGCCGTCCGTCAGTCCGACGTTCTGGAATTGCACGTGATCGGCCGCGCCCTTCACCGAGACCTCGAACGGATCGAATTTCTGGGTGAAGCCGGCGCTGCCGCCGACGGTCGACACCAGCGGAATCTTTGTGAAGCGGCCGGTGAATCGCGCCGTGCCGGGATCATCGGCATCGAGCATGAAATGGCCTTCGCCATTCAGCGCGGTGGTGTCGGCGAGGTCATAGCGGCCGTTGACATGGGCGTCGACGGCCGGATGGCTGATCAGGTTGGCCTGGGTGTCATCGACGTAGGCCGCGCGGACATCAGCGTTGAGCTGGTGCTTGTCGAACTGCGAGCGCACCGACACGACCGGCGCGATGACCACGACCGGCGAGCCCTTGCCGCCGGGCACGCGGCCGGGATTGCTGTCATAGCCCGTCGTCAGTTCGACCGCCGGCTTGACCACGAAATTGCCGACGGTGAAGCCGGTCGGCTCATACGGATCCATCGGCATTGCCGGCGGCGTCATCGGCTTGTCGGCGGCGACCGGCGGCATTGGCTGCGCGTCCCTGGGCGCAATGCGCGGCAGGTTTCGCGGCAGCACCTGGCGCGTCGCCGGCGGCGGGCTCACCGCGAAGGCAAGCGCCTGCATGCATCTGTCCTTCGCGTTGACAGCATCGCGCCCGTTGCGATTGAGGCCGCATGAGCCGCCCAAAAGGCCCGCCGTCGGTGCTCCGAAGAATCCGTCGGGGTCGGGACGCGGCGCACTGCCGCGAAAATGCGTGGCGCCGTAGAGCGCAGCCAGGCCGGCGGTTTGGCGAAAGCCCGCCGCTATTCTGGGGCCGCCATCAGGGTTGGGCTGGAACAATGGGTTCGGCGTCGCCGGCACGGCAGCAGCATTCGCCGGCCGCGACGGCGTACGATCCGGCGGGATCGGCCGGGGCGGACGCGGGCGGTCTTCGGTCTGGGCACGATTGGTGGTGGCCGGCGCCGCGTTAACGGTCGCCGGCGGGTTTGCCGCAGGCGTTACGACTTGCGGCACGACGACCGGACCGCCGTTTGCACTTCGCGCAACCGGCTGCTGCGCGCGCCGCGCAGACGGAATCACGATCGGTCCGCCCGTGTCGGATGCTGCCTGGCCGGGGTCCGCGTTGCTTTGCGCCTGGCTTTTCGACGAGACGGCTGCAACCATAAGTAGCGCGGTAACGAGCGTCCGAATCATGCCGGAGCGGCGAGGCATCAAACGATCGCATCCGATGCCCGCGAGCCCGATCATGTCCCCCCAAGTCTCCAGTCCGCATCCCCACGCGTCCTGTTCGACGCGGAAATGAAGTGACACAACACAGCGGCAGAAGTCGGAGAGAGTTGTGATTTCCTGAGATCAAAGATGGCTACTTGTTGATTCATTGCGGCAGGGTTGCAATCTGCGCAACTTCGCGCGCGCAGGGAGCCGTCGATGCCGGCAATCGCGGCGGCGCTTCGAAGTTCGCCCGTGGTGATGCAGCATTGTGGCGGGGAACCCGACGCGCCGCGCCACCTTCGTGGCGCATGCCGGTGGCTGCCGCCAGAGCCCTTCATGTGACGTCTCGGCAGCCGCAATCGGCCCTGCTCGAAATGGCCATGGCGATGATGGACGCCGTGGCCGGCGCGACGATGGCGATGCGACGCACCCGGATTCCCCATGTGACGACGGCAATGCACGCAGCGCCTGACGTGACGCGGCCGAGGCTGGCACGATCGACAGCCAATGCGAAAGCGAGGTCCGCGGTGCATCGAAACCTGCGGAACTGTCGCCGTGCTCTCGGGAGGAAGTTTGGGCAGATAGTTCGGCATCAACCTGCGCGTAGCCGGCGGCGGGCTGACGACATAGGCCAGCCCCGGACTATCCTGCGTCTCGGCTGCGGACGGCGCGATCGTGGTGACGTAGAGCGCGAGGCCGAACATCCAGGTCGAACGCAGCACACAAAGCATCACGTCACAGCAGGTGAAATGCCCGCATGCGGACATGTGCCCTCCAGTCTTCCGTCACGCGTCGCCGGGACAGTCTTCGGGATTGTTTGCGCGATGCCGTCGCATCGGCGGTCATGCCGCTTGCGAAAAATATCCTCTTTAAGGAATTTTCATGTGCGGCGGTGCTTGCGGCATGTCCGGACGACGGTGATGTCGCCCGGACGCTGCGACGATGAGTTAGCTTCGTACCGGCACGTCGAACGGGTGCCGGCGCGACAGGGGGTTATTCGACGACGAGAGTGCCCTTGGTGTCCTGGTGAAGGTCGTCGAAGAACACGTAGCGGCCGGGCTTCTGCGGCTTGACCTTGACCGTGATCTCGGCGTTCGGCTTGACCACCTGCTCGAACTGCAGCGGCTCGCTCTCGAACTCCACGGGATCAGCGCCCAGGTTCTTGACCTTGAACACGATCGCGGACCCGGCGGTCGCCTTGAACTCGGCGGGCGAAAACTGGTGGTCCTTCACCGATACCTCGAACGTCGCATCGCCGGCGCGCACCGACGGTGCGGCAAGAACGAACGAACCTGCGATCGCAACGGCAATGGCTGCTTTCCTTGTTATCATTTTTGGACTTCCTCTTGCTTTTCCTCTTGGGGCGATGAAATCAGCTGGCCTTGCTCATGATCTTGACCATGACGGCGTCGGCCGGGGCGTCGTCCGGCACCAGCGTGGCGGCCGTGGCACGTTGCGGCCGCGCCTGCTGCGCCACCGTGGCAACGCTTGCGCGGCCGACCATGATGTGGGCGGTGATCACGGCCGGGACGGCGAGGCCGAAGGCGATGTGAATCGTGCTGATCCAGGGCCTGAGCGTCTCGGATCCGAGATAGTACAGCCCGAACGCGGTCGCGATCAGCAGGCCATACATCGCAAGGCTGACGACGCCGGTCGCACGGTTCTTCTTGGCGCGCCAGGCGCGCTGGACGTGCATCGGGCCAAGCGCGCCGAGCAGCATCAGCGTGACCATGGCCGCGCCACCATGCATGCTCAGCAGGAATGCGGCGGCCTGTTGCCACATCTCGGTGTCGATCTCGGTGTTGTTCTTCATCTGGTCGGCGTAGATCCACGCCGCGCCGCTGACGAACAGGAGTGCGAAGATTCCATAGAGGGCGAAGCGAAACGCGTTCTTAAGCCGCATGTTGAAGAACTCCCTGCCAGTCCGATGTCGTGTGGATGTCGCCGTCGCTCGAGACGAAGATCGCGCTGGCCTGATAGCGGGCCAGCGCGGCCGCAGCCCGCTTGCCTGCAACCATGACAATTTTGGTCAGCGCGTCGGCGACCATGCATGTATCGGCGCATACGGTCGCGCCATGAGCCGCCCGAGCCGGCAGCTGGGTCGTCGGTTCGATCACCGCAGTCTCCGTCGTCTCGACGGATTGGAAGGGATCGAAGCGCCGCGCCGAGGAGGCCAACGCCCGATCGCGCACCTCCGCCTGGCACAGCAGCCTGTCCGGAGATCGCGGATCGCGAATGTGCACGATGCGGGCCTCGGGGCCGAACGCGGCCAGATCGCCGCCCGCATTCACCATCGCCGAGCGCCCGCCGTGGCTCTGCAACGCCTCGATCGCGCGGTCGACCGCAAACCCCTTGGCGATGCCACCGAGGTCGATCAGGACCGACGGGTGGTGGAAACGGACCTTGTTGTCCGCGAGCAACTCGATCGCGTCCACGGTTGCCGTGTCGGCCGGCGATGCAGAGGCGTGCGAGATGCCGGGCAGTTGCCCCATGCGCTGGAGCGCGGGAGCTATGGCGATGTCGAAGGCGCCGTCGGAGTGACGGTTCATCTGAAGCGCCATCTCCAGCACGGCGTAGGTCCAGGGATGCACCGCCACGGCGCCGTGCGATGCCGTGCGGTTCAGCCGCGACAGGTCGCTGTCGGCGTCGTGAAAGCTCATCAGCCGATGTACGTCGGCTACGGCTGAGAATGCCGCCTCGACGGCATTCTCGGCGCACGACCTGCTTGCGGCAGTGACGTCGATCTCAACGAACGTACCTAGCAGCGCCTGTGCTCGCCGGAGGCTAGCGGAAGTGGCTGGCATGATATGACAGCACCTTCTTCACGCCTTCGGCCAGGTGGGTCGACGACAATGTCGCACCGGAGATGTTGCGGATGTCGGAGTTGACGCGAACCTCGTTCGAGTTGCTCTTGCCGACGAACTGCGCGAGCCAGCTCGGGTCGTGCACCTCGCCGCCGTAGGACTCCCGGTAGTTCAGGATGTCGACGCGGCGGACGCGGCCGTCGGCCCCGACGGCGACCGTATAGTCGATCAACAGATGCTTGCCGACGACGTGATCGTAGTAGAAGTAACCGCCGCTGCTCGCCTTCCAGACGCGGCCAGCCTGAACCTCGGCGAAGCTCGCGCCCGGAAAGGCGGTCTTCTGAGCTTCCTCGACACTCATGTACTGAATGGCGTGGGCCGGTGCGGCGATCGACATGACGGCTGCAACGGGTGCCGTCCATTTCAGCCAATCGCTCATCGTGCCCACCTCAAATCTCTAAGCATTGTTACGCCCTCCGTTATCGGTCGGATCTTCCGTCGTATCAGGCGTGAGGCGATCTCAAGCTGCTCCCCTTGAAGCGAGACACTTCAGCAGCTTGCGCATTCACTCCAAACGTTCCGATCCTAACTTCAAAATTAGATAGCTTTCCGATTGCGGCGAATTGCTGAGACGATCTTGGCGATTTGCCGGTGGGGCTGGGGAATAACCATGTTGCTATCCGTTGCCGCACCGCAAAGGTGCCGTGCTGTAAGCCGGCTGTAAGCGTTGCGGCATCCGTGCGGTCGTCGGACTGCTAAGTGCGCGCGCCCCAAGCGAAATATGCGGGGTGCATGCATTGCGAGGAGCGCGTTGCGACGAGGCGGGCCACTCCGACATTCGCAACGCTGCTGCGTCCTTTCGGTCACGTGCAGCGATTTTCGTAGCACTTTAGATCGATTCAATTGTCTGTGCCATTTTTCGAACAACACGGCCGCCATGTGCCACGTCTTGGCGCCCGCGTGCCTTTTGCGCGACCGTGAAGAGGCGCGAGTGCGGCATCAGTGGAGCAATCAGCCTTGTCTTCGCCGCGATCGCGAAGCGCACGTTGCTGTGCCCAACGGGCTGCCGACAAAAAATGCCGCGGCTGTCCAGGCCGCGGCATTCGGTTTCGAGCGCAGGTTATGAATTTCCGCCGACCGGAGCGGGGACCACTTTGATCTTCGCCATCATGCCCCCGTCCTCGTGTTCGAGAATATGGCAGTGATAGACGAACTCGCCGACCTGGGAGAACGGGATGTCGACCACCACCGTGTTCGTGGTGCATTGCCCGTTACGCCACTGGTCGATGCTGCAAACCCCGTTTTGGCTGTCCATCACTTCGGGCACGTTCGGGGTCGCAACGCCGAGCGGAATGTTGTCCTGGAGCATGCCGCCGCCCACCTGTGACTTCAGCGAAAGCGGCGAGTTCGCCGCCGCCTTTGGATCGATGATCCTGAAGCGGGTCTGGTGGACGTGGAAATTGTGATTTTCCGTCGACAGCTGCACCAGCTCCCAGGTCTCGTGGACCGGGCGTTGTCCGGCTGCGAGCGGCAGGCAGACGATGTTCTGCGAAGGATCGAACTGCGACACCGGAATCTGGGTGCCCTGAACCGGGTTGCCGTTCTGATCGACCTCTTCATAGCCAAGGCCAAAAGTGTCGCCGTCGTTGAGATCGGCGAGGCCGAAGAAGATCCGGCGGCGGTGTCCGTCGGGCAGCGGCTTGCATCCCGCAGGCAGCGGTGCGGCGTTCGCATACGGGACCTTCGAGTCGAGGATGCCTTGTGGCTGCATCGTCGCCAGCGCGTCACCCTTGATGTCCATGGCGTAGCTGATGTGACTGCGCGGACCGAACTGGTTGAAGTGCACCTTGGCGAGATCGACCGCGGGCCACTGATCGCCGCTGCCCATCGTCAGCCCGACCATCTTGAAGGTCGCGGACGCCAGGGTTTTCGGCGTGACGATGGCACCCGTCGCCGGATCGCGGTAGGTGACGTACACCTCGGTGCGCGAACTCGGCATCATCACGAGGTCGGTCACGCAGACCGGCTTGGAATGGAAACCCGAGCCAGGCGATGGCGGGCAGGCGACGACCTTGAAGCGGGCGCCGCCGAGACGAACCATGGTGTCCATGGTGGTATCCTGCGGCAGACTGACGCTGACGCCGTCGACCGAGATGAGCTGCATGATCATCGGCTTCTGCGCCGTGTCGTCGCTCAACTGCAGATGATAGGACAGGCTGCCGGAGGCGTTGGTCAGCCGCCAGACTTCGCCGTCGGGGTCGCTCAGGTTGATGCTGGGGAACGTCCGGCCGCTGACCGTGAAGAACCATTTGCCGCCAGTCCAGTTCGTGCCGCCATCGGCGGTGCCGTCGACGCCCGGGCATGATCCCTGACGGACTTCCGAACCGTCTGCCGGAAACTGGTTGCAGAATGCCGGATCTTCCTGGTTGATGATCTCGCCTGGCTGGACCGTGGCTGGGCCGCTGTCGAAATTCGCCGTGCCGCCGGCCGCAACCTGCATGTCCTTCAGGATCAGGTGGCGCACGCTTGCGTCGGGAAACGGCGTGTCCCTGGCGTCGCCATGGGCGTAGTCGGAGACCTCGCCGACCGAGATGATGCCCGCGAGGCCCTCGGAGACCTGGTTGAGCGACAGCCCGTGGATGTGCGGGTGAAACCAGAACTGGCCCGACGGATGGTTCTTCGGAATGTCGATGCGGAAATCCGCGTAGTCCATCTTGTTCTGGCCGTGCTGGTGCGTCGTCTGCGGCACCGGCATGCCGTTGGCGGAGTTGTAGATCTGCACGAACACGTAGTCACCGAAAGTCTGGTCCGTCAGCGTCGGTGCGCGCGGTTCGACGATCATGCCATGGGTATGCAGATTGGTCGGGTTGCGAAACAGGTTGGCCTGGCCGGGATCGGTGTTGTGGTTGACCTTGGCGGGATCGAGCTGCGGCAACTGGTTCACCAGGCGGATCTTCAGCGTGTCGCCCTTCTGCAGCGCCAGCCGCACGCCGCCATAATCGGAGACCGTGTTGCCGGGCGCGCACTTGGTGCCGGAGGGCGGCCGCGGGCAGATTTCATAGAGCCAGCCGTTCGGGTTCATGGGCGAGCCGCCCGGCGGCGTATAGGTGATGGTCGAGATCGGTTTGGCGCGGGCGATCATCAGCAAATCGAGCACGCCGTGCGAACTCTTGAGTACGGTGGGCTCGACGAAACCTCCAGCGTACGCGACCGGGGCCGCGATCGTCAAGCCGACCAGCACCGCTGCCGTCGATCTCAGTGCTTGAATGAAGCGTTTATGCAGACGCCCGACTAACATGCCTGATCCCCATCTGGCTCGAGATACACTCGGAACGAAACGATGAAAGTGGACTTGCCGCACAGGCCGAGATCGAATGAGTCGTCCGGGACTCATCAGCTTCAACTTGCGCGTTCGCACCCTCAGGCTTCGTCGCTATGGACGTCGCATGGCTCCTTTGTGACCAATTTTTTAGTTTTGTGAGATACGCAGTTCGACCCTTAAGAATAGGTCTAAGAACATCGTCCGTCGGGTGCAGCGCGCGCATGATGAGAGAGGGCCGACATGAAAACGACAACCCTCTCTCATAAATAAGACGCGAGCCGGTTCTCAAGACTATCGCGGTCGGGCGCCGCAAAGCTCGGCCGGCGTTTGATTGTGATGGTGGCTCTGGGGAGATCTTAGGGATGCTGCTTGCTGCTGCTGTTCTCACGTGGGTCTGCAACGTCACGGGCGTCTCCTGCGCGGCGACGCCGGATGCTGCGACCATTCAGGCGGCCTATGAGCAGGAAGCGCCGGCATCGGGCGTGCGCCATGACAAGGGCCTCAAGATCGTCGATGCCGCATGCGACCACGGCGACGAGAACGGCCGTTTCCTGTGTCAGGTCTCGTTCGTGTCGGAGGACGATCCGGACAAGCGGCTGTATTTCGACATCGTCTCCGCCGCCCAT
>Ga0070710_10001011_pt1 | contig 13343 bp, 10 predicted proteins | sample LARL52metaG_FD_65454 | JGI IMG/M metagenome (GOLD analysis project Ga0070710, IMG submission 65454) | Corn, switchgrass and miscanthus rhizosphere microbial communities from Kellogg Biological Station, Michigan, USA - LAR L5-2 metaG | ecosystem: Host-associated > Plants > Roots > Rhizosphere ... | reverse complement strand
TCATTGCCGAACGCGTGCTGGGCCTGCCCGGCGATATCCGCGTCGACAAGGATGTGCCGTTCAACAAGATCCCGACCAAAGGACGTTGAGCATCCGCATCCCGGGCGCGGCGCAGCGCGTAGCGTTGCATCGCAGAACCGGCAACTGTTATGAGTGTGGAGCAGGCAAGTAAATTTTGCGGTCGCGCAGCATAGCATTAAGGATTGTTAGGAGCTTGCGGGCAACGGCGATGAGGGCGAGTTTGGCAGGTTTACCGGCGGTTCGTAACCGTTGATAGAAGGTTTTGAGGATGCCATTGCGGCGGACCGCATTGAGAGCGGCCATATAGAGTGCATCGCGGACGCGCTTGCGGCCACCACCAATTAGGCGTTTGCCCCGGTGTTTGCCGCTATCTACGTTGAAGGGTGCAAGGCCGGCCAGCGCGGCGAGCTGCTTGGGAGCAAGGCGACCGAGTTCGGGCATCTGTGCGATGAGTTGCATGCAGGCAACAGGGCCGATGCCTGGGGCGGATCGCATCAGACGTGCTTGTTCAGCGATCTGGGGTGTCTTGCTGATGAGGGTTTTTATCTTGAGCTCGATCGCTTTGATCTCCTCGGTGAGGAAGTCGAGTAGACGGGTGATGGATTCTATCGTCGTGTGATCGGCGCTTTCGCTGCGCCGGTTCTTCTCCTGCGCTCGCATATGCACCAGCTGATCACGCCGTTTTGCCAGCAAAGCCAAGCTATTGCGTGCAGGGTCCGCGGCGGGATCGGCCGCTGGCGCCATCGTCCTTGCAAAGGCTGCAAGCATGCGGGCATCGATGGCATCGGTCTTGGCCAATCTTCCGCTGGCGCGGGCGAAGTCCCGGGCTCGTGCCGGATTAACGCGAGCGAACCGGATGCCGGCCTCGTGTAATTGCGAGGTAAGCTCACGGTCGTAGATGCCGGTCGCCTCAAACACGACGAATACGTTGCCGCACTGCCAACGCGCCACCTGCTCCGCGATGGGCTGTGGCGCGTTGGCAATGCTCTGAGCATCGCCCACGGCGTCATCGAAAATATCGAGCATATGTTTGGAGACGTCGATTCCGACATAGCGAAGTGCTAGGATCATGGGGCCTGTCCCTGTGATGCGAGGTCTGTTGGTGCAGCCTCGTGCAACTGTTCAGGATGATGGGTCGAAACGGGCGGGAGACCGAGCCGGCTCACGGCGTCAAGCGCCAGGGACCCAACGGCTTCCCGCCCACCCCATCATGACAGAACCATCAGACACAGGGACCCACCACGTCATGCCCCGGCCCTGTGCCGGGCACCCCCGTCTTGTTTCGTCGATCCGGACCAACTTTCAGGACGAATGCAATGAATCCAAACCTGCCCCGATTGAAGCCGAACCCGATTCCGAAGATCGCCCCCATTCCCGAGCATCTGGCGGAGCCAGCGCTTAAGGAGATATACGAAGACACCAAGGCTGCGCTGCAAGTTCCATGGATGGGCGTCGTCGCTATGTCCTTTGCGCGCTATCCGCAATTTTACGCCACGCTGTGGGGAGGCTTTCGAGAGTTGTCAGCCAGCGCGCAATTCCTGACGGCGTGTCATGAACTCAGGCAAGAGGCAGAGTCGATTAGCCTGCTCAGGGCGCCATCAATCCTTCGGAAGCTCTACGAACTCGGCTACACGGAACCGGAAATCGCCGAGATACACGCGGTAATTGAGATCTTCTCGCACGGCAACATGCCTTATCTGCTTCTTGCCACGGCTGCTAGGCTTCTTCTGGAGGGCAATGAGATCGGGACGTCGCGAGATATTTCAAAGCCCGTGCGGTCCCTCCATGGACCTGCAGCCGGTGGAAGAGTGACGCTGATGGAGCCCCATCATGCCGAACGACAGTTGCAAGACCTCTACGAGGATCTCAAGTCGACGCTCGGCTTGCCCTTTTTGAATACCGATTATCGCGCACTGGCCCGCTGGCCCAGCTACTTCGACGTAGCGTGGCGCTCGCTGAAGCCGCATATCGGCACGCCCGCCTATGACGAGGTAGTTGAGAGAGTTCATAAAAAAGCTGTGGCCCTGGTGTTAGCGCTGCCCAATCCGACAGGGTTAACCAGTGCTAGGCTCGTTGCTGCGGCGGACGAGGATATAGCGGCAGAAAGGGTTCTTGATGTCGTACGACTCTTCCAATGGCTTTTGCCCGGCCTCGTCGTTAACGTCGCGTTCATGAGAGAGCGAATGCTGACCTCATAGTCCTTACGGACCATTGGCCCCCACAGACATTCACAGCCGAAACAGTAAATCAGGTGGATGATGTTGAAGACCTTTCGGTCGGCAACTGTGCCGAGCAGCTTCGCTTCCGGGTTGTTTTTCAGGTGTTCGGGAAGCTACTCCAGGAGGCCCGCGGCCGCATACATAAATAAAGACGTGGATGGCCGGGACATAGGCGAGCGAAAGCGACGCCGTTCTTCGAACGGCTATGCCCGGCCATGACGGTGGAGTTAAGGCGACTAACCAGTATTACTCCAGCCTCTCGCTGAAAGTGGCGCGGAACGGATGCGCGGGATAAACGCCGATGATACGAAATTCGCGGGAAAAGAATTTCAGCTCCTCCAGCGCGAAAGCCAGGCCCTTGTCGTCGGGATGGCCATCGACATCGGCGTAGAATTGCGTGGCAAAGAAATTGCCGTCGATCATGTAGCTTTCCAGCTTGGTCATGTTGACGCCGTTGGTGGCAAAGCCGCCCAGCGCCTTGTAGAGCGCGGCTGGAAGATTGCGCACCCGGAAAACAAAAGTGGTGACAAGCGGCCCGGAGCCTTGTCTGGCCCAGTTCGCCTCGCGCGCCAGCACCACGAAGCGCGTCGTGTTGTGCTCTTCGTCCTCGATGTCTTCGGAAAGAATGTCGAGCCCGTAGATGTCGGCGGCGAGGCGCGAGGCGATTGCGGCACGGCTCTTGTCGCCGCGCTCGGCCACGTCTTTGGCGCTTCCCGCGGTGTCGGCCGCCACGATCGGCTTGATGCCGAGCTTGCGGATGATCCGCCGGCACTGCCCGAGCGCGTGGACGTGGCTCTCCACCGACTTGATGTCGTCGAGCCTGGCGCTGCGCGGCGCCATCAATTGGTGATGGACCGGCAAAAACCATTCGCCGACGATGAACAGGCCGGACTGCGGCAACAGATGATGGATGTCGGCCACTCTGCCGGCGACCGAATTCTCGATCGGGATCATGCCGAGATCGGCTTCGCCCGAAGAAATCGCGGCAAGCGCATCCTCGAAGGTCGGGCAGGGCAGTGCTTCCGCGTCCGGATAGGCCTCGGCAATCGCGATGTGGGAGTTCGCCCCCGGCTCGCCCTGGAATGCAATTTTGGTCAATTTGGTCATCGTTGGTGGTCCTGGCCCGCCTTGTATCAGCCACTCAGTTTTTGGCCAGTAGCCGCCGCGCGGTTTCGAGATCGGCCGGCGTGTCGACGCCGCGCGGCACGCTGTCGACGATGGCAATGTCGATCCGCATGCCGGCCTCAAGCGCCCGCAACTGCTCGAGTTTCTCCTGAACTTCAAGGGGCGAAGGTGGCAGCCCCACGAAGCGCTGCAGCGCGGCGCGGCGATAGGCATAAAGTCCGATGTGATGATAGCGCGGCCCATCGCCGTAAGGCGCGGTGGCGCGGGTGAAATAGAGCGCACGCAGCCGGCGCGGCCCGATCGGCGAGCCGACAGCCTTCACCACGTTCGGGTTCAAGGCCTCCTCCTCGGTGTGGATTTCCGCGGAAAGCGTGGCGATGTCGACCGCCGGATCGTCGAGCGGCGCCAGCACGCCCCGGATATGGTCGGGCAGGATGGTCGGAAAGTCCCCCTGCAAATTGACAACGATCTCGGCGCGGCCGTCGGCATCGAGCTTGCCCATCGCCTCGTAAATCCTGTCCGATCCGGAAGGGTGATCGGCACCGGTCATCACCACCTCGCCGCCATGGGCCACCACCGCCTTTGCAATCTCGGGCGTATCGGTTGCGACCGCGACCCGGCCGATCGCGGCTTCCTGGGCCCGGCGCAGCACGTGGACAATCATGGGCAGGCCCGCAATGTCCAGGAGCGGCTTGCCCGGCAATCGGGTGGAAGCCATCCGGGCCGGAATCAGTACCAGAATGCGGGGATTGGTCATCAGCGTGAGGTCTGGCGTGGAATGTCAGAACCGGGACACTAGACCCGGTCGATAGGGAAAGGGTGGGGATTGGGTGAAAGCTGATGTATTTATACGGGTTGCCAGAGCACGGGCAAACCGATATCTGGACGGGGCTCGGGGTGCGGTGCGAAGGCCCAATTCCTGACGCTCATTCGCGGCCGTTTCTCTCCGGCCAATAACCGACATTTTCCGGCCTGGGGCCTGCTCAAAAATGGACTCCTTCGAACTCAACAAGATTCTCGGTGCCATCCTGGGCACCTGCCTGGTTTTGCTGATCACGAGCTTCACCGCCAGCGCGCTGTTCGCGCCCGAGAATCCGAAAAAGCCGGGTTTCGAGATTGCGGCGAAGGAAGAGGGAGAAGGCCACGGCAAGGGCACGGCACCGGCTCCCTCCGAGCCGATCGAGAAGCTGTTACAGACCGCCTCCGTCGAGAAGGGCACGGCAGCGGCCAAGAAGTGCGGCGCCTGCCACGACTTCACCAAGGGCGGTCCCAACAAGGTCGGTCCCAATCTCTACGGCGTTGTCGGCCGTGACCGCGCCAGCGAACCCGGTTTCAATTATTCCGCCGCGATGAAGGCCAAGACCGGCAAATGGAGCTATGACGACCTGAACCAGTTCATCACCAATCCCAAGGGCTTCGTTCCGGGTACGGCGATGGGTTTTGCCGGTATTCCAAAGGACAGCGAGCGTGCCGATGTGATCGCCTATCTGCGGTCACTTTCCGACAACCCGGTTCCGTTGCCGACCGCGTCGAAGTAGCTGTTCGAAGGCTTCATTACGGACTTTCACAGCAACCGGCCGGGCTCATGCCTGGCCGTTTTGGCCTTCCGGACCAAAAGACAAAGCGGTTCCCGGGTTCGGAGGTAGTTTTGCCCCGTCGCATTCTCGTTACCGAGGCTTTTGGCCGCATGAGGGCTGCGATCATGAGCAAAAAGCAACTTAATCGGTCGAAACCTTGCCTTATATTGCCGCCTCAGTAGCGCACCCTGGTCAGAGGATCCTCCATTGGCACTTTCCCGACGACATCTTTTGCAGAGCGGGGCCTTTGCCGCGCTCGCTCCCGCGCTTGGCTCAACCGCTGGCCTCGGTCTGACCGGTTCTGCGAGAGCGCAGACACCGGTGGGCGAGCCCGCCTGGCGTCATGCGCTGTCGCTGTTTGGCGACGTCAAATATCCCGCCGACTTCAAGCGTTTCGATTACGTCAATCCGCAAGCGCCGAAGGGCGGCGTCGCGCGCCAGATATCGCTCGGAACCTTCGACAACTTCAACATCGCGGTCGCGGGCGTCAAGGGCTCGCTCGCACCGGCGGCCGCCTTGATCTACGAAACGCTGATGGAGCGTTCTCGCGACGAGGTCGCCACCGAATATGGGTTGCTCGCGGAAGCCGCGATGCATCCGGATGATTTTGCCTGGGTGACGTATCGTCTGCGCAAGGAAGCACGCTGGCACGACGGCAAGCCGGTGACGCCGGAAGACGTGATTTTCTCGATGGAGGTGCTGAAAAAGTACAGCCCGATGTACGCTTCGTACTATCGCCATGTGGGGAAGGTCGAGAAGACCGGCGAACGCGAAATCAAATTCACGTTCGATTCTCCCGGAAATCGCGAGCTGCCGCATATCGTCGGTGAACTCCTGGTCCTGCCGAAACATTACTGGGAGGGTAGCGACAACGAGGGCCGCAAGCGCGACGTCTCCGCCACCACGCTCGAGCCGCCGCTCGGTTCGGGTCCTTATCGCATCAAGGACTTTGTCGCCGGCCGTTCTGTCCGCCTGGAGCGAGTGAAGGACTATTGGGGCGCGAACCTCCCAGTGCAGGTCGGTCAGAACAATTTCGATGAATTGCGCTTCGAATTTTTCCGCGACAACGTCGTTGCGCTCGAAGCGTTCAAGGCCGATCAGGCCGACTGGATTGCCGAGAATTCCGCCAAGCAATGGGCAACCGCATATGATTTTCCTGCGGTTTCGGAAAAGCGCGTGGTCAGGGAAGAATTTCCGATCAACGATTCCGGCCGCATGCAGGCTTTTGCCCTCAATTTGCGCCGCGAACAGTTCAAGGATGCGCGGTTGCGTCGCGCCTTCAATTACGCTTTCGATTTCGAGGAGATGAACAAGCAGCTGTTCTATGGGCAGTACGCGCGCATCAACAGCTACTTCCACGGAACCGAGCTTGCTTCCTCCGGCCTGCCACAGGACCAGGAACTGGCGATCCTGGAAACGGTGCGCGACAAGGTGCCGCCCGAGGTCTTCACCACGCCCTATCAAAACCCCGTCGGCGGAAATCCCGAGGCGGTCCGTGCCAATCTGCGTGAGGCGGCGAAGCTGCTGAAGGAGGCAGGCTACGATATCAAGGACCGCAAGCTGGTGGATGCGGCTGGAAAGCCGGTGACGGTAGAGATTCTGGTTGAGGATCCCTCCGCCGAACGGATCGTGCTGTTCTACAAACCATCGCTCGAACGCATCGGTGTGACGGCTTCCATCCGCGTCGTCGACAATGCGCAGTACGAAAACCGGCTGCGCAGCTTCGACTACGACACGATCATCGATCAATGGCCTGAGTCGCTTTCGCCCGGCAACGAGCAGCGCGAATACTGGGGATCGCAAGCCGCCGACCAGCCTGGATCAAGGAACGCCATCGGCATCAAGAACCCGGCCATCGATGCGCTGATCGACAGGGTGATCTTCGCCAAGGATCGCGCCGAACTCGTGGCCGCAACCCGGGCGCTCGATCGCGTGCTGCTGTGGAATTTCTACGTCGTGCCGCAATTCACCTACGGCTTTTCACGCTATGCGCTCTGGGATCGCTTCGGCCATGCCGAATTGCCGAAATACGCCCGTTCCGGCCTGCCGACCTTGTGGTGGTTCGACGCCGAAAAGGCCGCCAGGATCGGCAAACGATCTTGATGAGATTTTCCCGCATGGCGCCCATTTCACGCCGGCACCTGCTCGCGCTTGGCGCAGGTAGCGTTTCCGCGTGCGTCATGCGGCCCGCAGCAGCGGCAGGCGCTGCCAGCGAAGCGAATTGGACGGACGCCCATGGCATATCGGTGTTCGGCGATCTGAAATATCCGGCCGATTTTCAACGCTTCGAGTACGTCAACGTCGCGGCTCCCAAGGGCGGGACGTTCTCGCTCATACCGTCGGTTCGCGCCTACAACCAGTCCTACCAGACGTTCAACTCCTTCAACGCCTACATTCTCAAAGGCGAAGGCGCCCAGGGCATGGACATGACCTTCGCACCGCTGATGGTGCGCGCCGGCGACGAACCGGATGCGATGTATGGGCTCGTTGCGAAATCGGTGCGGATTTCGCCTGACAAGCTGACCTATCGTTTCACGTTGCGCGGGGAGGCAAGATTTCATGACGGCTCGAAATTGACGGCCCATGATGCCGCATTCTCGCTGAATACGCTCAAGACCAGGGGGCATCCGCTGATCCTCCAGCAGATGCGGGACATGGTGAAGGCGGAAGCAGAAGATGACGCGACCCTGATCGTCACCTTTGCCGAAAAACGTGCGCGCGACGTGCCGCTCTATGTCGCAGGCTTGCCGATCTTCTCAAAGGCTTATTACGCCACCCGGCCGTTCGATGAATCCTCGCTCGAGGCCCCGCTCGGTTGCGGGCCGTACAAGGTCGGCAAATTCGAGGTCAACCGCTTCGTCGAATTCGAGCGCGTGAAGGATTGGTGGGCTGCCGGGCTTCCGGTCGCGCGCGGCAGTTACAACTTCGATGTCGTGCGTTATGAATTCTACAGGGATCGCGAGGTCGCGTTTCAGGGATTCACCGCCGGGAACTACCTCTATCGGGAGGAGTTCACCGCGCGGGTATGGGCGACACGCTATGACTTCCCCGCCATTCGCGACGGCCGCGTCAAGCGCGAGACGATGCCGGACGAAACCCCGTCCGGCGCGCAGGGCTGGTTCATCAATACGCGACGCGACAAATTCAAGGACCCGCGCGTGCGCGAGGCGTTGATCCAGGCGTTCGATTTCGAATGGACCAACAAGACCATCATGTATGGCGCCTATGCGCGCACCCATTCACCGTTCCAGAACTCCGACATGATGGTCAACGGTCCGCCCTCGCCGGAGGAATTGAAACTGCTCGAGCCGTTTCGTGGCCAAGTGCCGGACGAGGTATTCGGCATGCCATTCGTGCCGCCGGTGTCCGACGGCTCGGGGCAGGACCGTTCGTTGTTGCGCAAAGCCTCACAATTGCTGCAGGAGGCCGGACTCGTCATCAAGGACGGCAAGCGGCTGTTGCCCAACGGCGAAGTGTTCAAAATCGAATTTCTCGCCGACGAGCCGTCACTCGAGCCGCACCATGCGCCCTACATCAAGAATCTCGGCACGCTGGGGATCGAGGCGAGCTTGCGGCTTGTCGATCCCGTGCAGTACCGTGCCAGGGTCGAGGATTTCGATTTCGACATGACCATCGAGCGCTTTTCCATGTCCGCGACCCCGGGCGACGGCATGCGGCCATTCTTTTCCTCGCAGGCAGCCAGGACCAAGGGCTCGTACAATTTGGCCGGGATCGCGAATCCGGTCATCGATGCGCTGATCGAAAAGATTCTTGCCGCCGAGAATCGTGGCGAACTCACCATCGCCTGCCGCGCCTTCGACCGGGTGTTTCGCGCCGGGCGTTACTGGGTGCCGCAATGGTATGCGCACACGCACCGGCTCGCTTATTGGGACCTGTTTGCACATCCCGAGAAACCCCCGCGTTACGCCCAAGGGGTCGGCGCACCGGAAATCTGGTGGTCCGATGCTGGTAAGGCCGCGAGAGCCGAGCAGGCGAAATAAATCATGACCGCCTATATCGCACGCCGCATTTTGCTGATTTTCCCGACCATGCTCGGGATATTGTTCATTTCTTTCGTCGTGGTGCAGTTCGCACCCGGCGGCCCGGTGGAACGCGTGATCGCGCAGCTCTCCGGCGCCGATACCGGAGGCACCTCGAGGATTTCGGGTTCGAGCGGCGGCGATTTCGGCGCTCGCAGCCAGGTCGGCGCGTCGGCGGATGCGGTCAATTCGAAATACCGGGGCGCGCAGGGGCTCGATCCCGATTTCGTCAAGAGCCTCGAGAAACAGTTCGGCTTCGACAAGCCGGCGCCCGAACGCTTCGCGCTGATGGTATGGAATTTCGCGCGGTTCGATTTCGGCAAGAGCTATTTCCGCGACGTCAGCGTGCTGCAACTGGTCAAGGAGAAGCTGCCGGTTTCCATGTCGCTCGGAATCTGGATGACGCTCCTGACCTATCTGATCTCGATACCGCTCGGGATCCGCAAGGCGGTGATGGACGGCTCGAGATTCGACACCTGGACATCGGCCGTCATCATCGTCGGCTTCGCGATACCTGGATTCTTGTTTGCGATCCTGCTGATCATCCTGTTTGCCGGCGGTTCGTTCTTCAACATCTTCCCGCTGCGTGGATTGACCTCGGATGGCTGGGCGCAATTTCCCTGGTACTGGAAGATCATCGACTATTTCTGGCACATCACCTTGCCGATCGTCTCGATGTCGCTTGGTGCTTTCGCCACCATGACCCTGCTCACCAAGAATTCCTTTCTCGACGAAATCCGCAAGCAATACGTCATGACCGCGCGCGCCAAGGGCTGCAGCGAGCGGCAGGTGCTGTACAGTCACATTTTCCGCAATGCGATGTTGATCGTGATCGCGGGATTCCCGGGGGCGTTCATCCACGCCTTCTTCTCCGGCTCGCTTTTGATCGAAACGATCTTTTCGCTCGACGGGCTCGGCTTGCTCAGCTTTGAAAGCGTGCTCAACCGCGACTATCCGGTCGTGTTCGGAACCCTGTTCATCTTCTCGCTGGTGGCTCTGGTGGTCAATCTGATCTCCGATCTGACCTACATGTGGGTCGATCCCCGGATCGACTTCGAGGCGCGGGAGGTCTGATGACTGTCACCAGCGCCGCCGAGCTGAAGTTCCTACAGCGCTTGCCGCAAAGTTCCCTCGGGAACTTCAGCTCGCCAAGCGGCGCTGGAATCATAGATCTGGCGGTGTGCTTTGCTTTCCGAAGTTCGTACAGGTGGGCGCGGCAATGACCTACGAACTTCGGAAAGAGGACACCGCTCCGCCTCCCGTCGAAACCACCACGCGGACCCCGCTCGGCGAAGCGGTTCCGGTGACGCGCCATGGCTTCAAGGTTTCGCCGCTCAACCTGCGGCGCTGGCAAAATTTCAAATCGAACCGCCGCGGCTACTGGTCGCTCTGGATTTTCCTGATCTTGTTCTTCGTCTCGTTGTTTGCCGAGCTGATTGCCAATGACCGTCCGCTGCTCATCAGGTTCGACGGACATCTGTATTGGCCGGCCTTTGTCGGCTATTCCGAAACCACTTTCGGCGGCGATTTCGAGACGGCGGCCGACTACCGCGATCCATACCTGCAGAAGCTGATCAAGGACAAGGGCGGCACGATCATCTGGCCGCTGATCCGCTATTCCTACGATACCCACAATCTCGATTTGCCGACGCCCGCGCCGTCGAAGCCGACCTGGATGTTGACGGAAGCCGAATGCAGGGACGTGGTGGTGAGGAAGCACCTCAACAGCTGCCGCGATCTCGAATACAACTGGCTCGGCACCGACGATCAGGGCCGCGACGTGGTGGCGCGCTTGATCTATGGCTTCCGCATCTCGGTGCTGTTCGGACTGAGCCTGACCATCATCTCCTCGATCGTCGGCGTCGCCGCCGGCGGCGTGCAAGGTTATTTCGGGGGCTGGATCGACCTCGGCTTCCAGCGTTTCATCGAGATCTGGAACGCCATTCCCTCTCTCTATCTGCTCTTGATCATTTCGGCAGTGCTGCCCCCGGGCTTCTTCATCCTGCTCGGGATCATGGCTCTGTTCTCCTGGGTTTCGCTGGTCGGCCTGGTGCGGGCGGAATTCTTGCGCGGCCGCAATTTCGAGTACATCCAGGCGGCGCGGGCTCTCGGCGTCTCCAACGCGGTGATCATGTTCCGGCATCTGTTGCCGAACGCCATGGTGGCGACCATGACATTCCTTCCCTTCATCGTTTCTTCTTCGGTGATGACGTTGACCGCGCTTGATTTCCTCGGCTTCGGGTTGCCGCCGGGCTCGCCGTCGCTCGGCGAACTGCTGGCGCAGGGCAAGGCCAACGTGCAGGCACCCTGGCTCGGTTTCACCGGCTTCTTCGCGGTGGCGATCATGCTGTCGCTGTTGATTTTCATCGGCGAAGCGGTGCGCGATGCGTTCGATCCGCGCAAGAGTTTCAGATAGGACGCCGACATGGACGCCATCAACCAGCCTCTGCTCGACGTCAGCAATCTGTCGGTGGCTTTTCACCAGCCCAGCGGCACCTCGGCGGCGGTGGACCATGTCTCGTTTTCGATCCGCCGCGGGGAGTGCGTCGCGCTGGTCGGCGAATCCGGTTCCGGAAAATCGGTCAGCGCGCTCTCGATCCTCAAGCTGCTGCCTTATCCGACCGCGTCGCATCCATCGGGAAGCATTCGCTTCCAGGGCCGCGAATTGCTCGATCTGTCGGAGCGCGAGATGCGCGGCATTCGCGGCAACGACATTTCGATCATCTTCCAGGAGCCGATGACTTCGCTCAATCCGCTCCACACCATCGAGTCGCAGATCGGTGAAGTCCTCCAGCTGCATAACCCGGTCACTTCCGAGATGGCGCGGGCGCGCACGCTCGAACTGCTCAGCCAGGTCGGCATTCCCGAGCCGGAAACGCGGCTCGGCAGCTACCCGCATCAATTATCGGGAGGCCAGCGCCAGCGGGTCATGATCGCGATGGCGCTCGCCAACGAACCCGATCTGTTGATCGCCGATGAGCCTACCACGGCGCTCGACGTCACCGTGCAGGCGCAAATCCTGGCTTTGCTCGCCGATATTCGCAAACGGCTCGGCATGAGCCTGTTGTTTATCACCCACGATCTCGGCATCGTGCGCCGCATCGCGGATGTGGTCTGCGTCATGAACGGCGGCAAGATCGTCGAGCAGGGGCCTGTGGAGCAGGTCTTCACCGCGCCGAAACACCCCTACACCCGCGCGCTGCTCGCCGCCGAGCCGAAGCCCGATCCGGCGCCGCCGCGGCCGCTGTCTCCGGTGGTGATTTCGGCCGATGATCTCAAGGTCTGGTTCCCGATCAAGCGCGGCTTGCTGCGTTCCACGGTGGGGCATATCAAGGCGGTCGATGGCGTTTCTCTCGCCGTGCGCAAGGGCGAGACGCTCGGCGTGGTCGGCGAGTCCGGCTCCGGCAAGACCACGCTCGGACTGGCATTGCTGCGGCTGATCTCCTCCGACGGGCCCATCGTCTTCCTGGGGAATTCGATCCAGGGTCTGCGCTTCAAGGAGATGCTCCCGTTCCGCCGCGACATGCAGATCGTGTTTCAGGACCCGTTCGGCTCGCTGAGCCCGCGCATGTCGGTCGGCGACATCGTGGCCGAAGGCCTAACCGTTCACCAGAAATCGCTTTCGGAAGAAGATCGCCAGTTGCGCGTGATCCGGGCATTGCGCGATGTCGGATTGGACCCGGCGACCCGCTTCCGCTATCCGCATGAATTTTCCGGCGGCCAGCGTCAGCGCATCTCAATCGCGCGGGCCGTGGTGCTGGAGCCGAATTTCGTGGTGCTGGACGAGCCGACCAGCGCGCTCGACATGCTGTTCCAGGCGCAGATGGTCGATTTGCTGCGGGAATTGCAGCGCAAGCGCGATCTCACCTATATGTTCATCTCCCATGACCTGCGCGTGGTCGCTTCGCTTGCGAGCCATCTGATCGTGATGCGTCAGGGCAAGGTGGTGGAGGAGGGGCCGGCTTCGGAATTGTTCAAACACCCCAAGACCGACTACACCCGCGCGCTGTTCGCCGCCGCTTTCCGCTTGGAGAGCGCCAATGGCGACGTTGTCGCACAATAGCAGGCAGTCCTCTGAAGCGGGATGATCTTTAGTCGAATCGGTTTATCAGCCGATCTCGGTTCACCTCTCCCGCAAGGGGAGAGGGAGCGCACTTTCATAGCGGCTCCAGTTCGACCTGATTTCACCCCAATCGCTTGATCGACGTGATCTCGCTGCCGGCGGCCTTGATGCGCGCCAACGCCTCGCGCGTGTTCTCGATTGCGGTCGCCATGTGGTGCGCGTTGGCATGAACGATCGTGTTGGCGTCGCGCACGATCGCGACATGGCCCTTCCAGAAAATCAGGTCACCGCGCTTGAG
>Ga0070710_10001010_pt1 | contig 13349 bp, 14 predicted proteins | sample LARL52metaG_FD_65454 | JGI IMG/M metagenome (GOLD analysis project Ga0070710, IMG submission 65454) | Corn, switchgrass and miscanthus rhizosphere microbial communities from Kellogg Biological Station, Michigan, USA - LAR L5-2 metaG | ecosystem: Host-associated > Plants > Roots > Rhizosphere ... | reverse complement strand
AGGTCACTCTCGGTGCTTGCATTCAGGACGTGGAGTTTGACACCGAGTTTCGCGGCCGCCTGCTCTATGCTCTTCGACTGGGTCTCGGCGTTTGGGTTGGTTGGATTGACAAGGAGTGCCATCGTGCCAGCCGAAGGCACCGCGACATGGAGCAATTCCACGAGTTTCGGGCCGACCTCCACACTCAACATGGTCGCGCCTGTAACGTTACCGCCGGGGCGATTCAGACTGGCGACAAATCCGATCTGCACAGGGTCGGCGATCGTGGTGAAGACAATCGGAATTGTATCGGTCGCTGCCTTTGCGGCCCGCGCTGCCGGCGTGGTCGTTGCAGCGAGCACGGCCACATCCTGACGGACCAGATCGGCCGCCATCGACGGCAGCCGATCGTACTGGTTTTCCGCCCACCGATATTCGATTTTGGTGTTCTTGCCGTCCGCGTAACCGGCCTCACCCAGACCTTTGACAAATGCTTCGTGCAGACGGGCTTCGCTGCCTGGCGAGCCCGCAGCCAGATATCCGATGACCGGCATAGCCGGGCGCTGCGCCCGCGCCGACAGTGGCCAGGCGGCGACTCCGCCGCCAAGCACCTTGATGAAATCCCGCCGTCTCATTGCCCCCTCCACCCAGGACAAACCATATCTGCTGAAGCCCGGGAACTGGAAGGGGCAGCACCACGGGCCGCGACAAGATTTGGCTGGTGCTAGTCGCTATTTTGGCGGTGCGTCGTAGAGCTTCGCGCCCTTGTCCACGATGTGGACCGCCAGATACTTGAACGGCGTATTTCCCAGCACTTTCAGTCCAGCATGTGGAACGTCGCGGCGATTGATGGCACTCGCGCCGGCCGGAAGAGTGATCTGCTTGCCATCCGCGGTTTCGAGCGTCGCGCCTTGAAGGACATAGAACGCTTCTTCGCCGTGGTGGATATGGCGCTCAATCGTTTCGCCCGGCTGATTTTCGATCACGGAGATGATGACTTCCATGTTCGTGCCTGTCAGATCAGCGCGCTTGAGCTCCTGCCGGCTCTTGGGATCAAGGCTGTCCTGGGCATGGGTGAGCCCGGCGAATGCAATGACGGCAACGGCGGCAACGATCCACGTCCTGGCGAAAACCATGCGTTCCTCCTTTACGGTTGTGTCGCAATGAACACAGTTTGCGCTCCCGCCCGGACAAAGCAAAGGCCCCGAGCCGAAGCCCGAGGCCCTGTCGTCAGGTCTTCAGGACGAACCTACCAACACTGGCGGACCTTCCTGAAATGCCCGTTGAAGTTCTCGCGCACGATGCGGCAATGACGGCCGTAACCACCATCATATGCGTAACTGCGATAGCCGGGGCCATAGCCGTGACCGTAATAACCGCGGTCGTAGCCGTAGCTCGGGCCAACGCCGACGCCGACGCCAACCGGGCCCGCGCCTACCCACACGCCTTGCGCGTTCGCAGGTATCGACATCGCGATACCCGCCGCTGCGAGAAGTCCGATGGCAAGTTTCTTCATAAGAACCTCCTTGTTGCCGCTCTGACAAAAACGTCTGGCAAGCGGACAAGGTTCCTGAAATCCCCCGGATCATTTGTTCCGCGATTGGGAGTGCAAACACTGAAACGGAAATCGTTCCAGTTTTCGCGATCACTTATTATGTCGTCAGCGCGCGCCCTCACCCTGGCTTGTGTCCGCGAAGAGAACCACTGCGGTTAACGAGCGTGTGCCGGTGACGTCCGCACGCTGGCAAAGCACTATTTTCGCCCGCTGCAGAAAAGACTGCGCCACGCACGCTTCTCGTCGCGGTGCGAACTTATGGATAACAACCTCTGAATTTTGCGTCGTGCATTTTCGCAATTCCGGCAACAGATGTTCGAAAATTACTGAGAGTTTTTCTTAAGAGATCACGATTATTGTCGCAATGCATGAAGTGCTGCAACGACTAGATGGAGTGCGTCAGATGTCTAAGCTGTTTGCGTTTCTCAAGGACGAGTCGGGTGCGACTGCAATTGAATACGGCCTGATCGCCGCCGGTATCTCGGTCGTGATCATTGCGACGGTCAATGCGATCGGCACCACGCTCAATGGCAAGTTCACGAGCATTTCGACCCAGCTGAAGTAAGCTTTCTGCTTCCTGGCCGAAGCTCAAATAGAGCCGCCGAAAATGGCGGCTTCTTTTTTCCGAGCGGTTTCTGGGAAACGGCGCAAATGGATGCAACGACGACGCCGTAGCCTTAACGATTGCTGAAAACCCTCTCGCAGTTTCGCGTTTACTGCGAGCACTCTTGTTAAGGGCACGAAGGTATCGTGCCGTTGTATCGGGCCACATGGAGTGTCTCAGATGAGCAGGATTATTGCGTTCCTGAAGAACGATTCAGGCGCTACCGCGATTGAGTATGGCCTGATCGCCGCCGGCATTTCGGTTGTGATCATTGGGGCGGTCCAGGGCGTCGGGTCTAGCCTCAACGCAAAGTTTGGCACCGTCTCGACCCAGCTCAAGTAGTCGCCACCAGATCTTCAACGATTGCTCAAGCCGCCCGTCCGGGCGGCTTTTCTTTTGCGGGACGGGGATGGATAAATTTTTACTCACTTTCATAGCTCCTGGAACGGATTGGGAACATTGGGCAACGAACCGATGCGTCATGCGTTGAAAAATTGTAGAATGACCGTCTGTCCCGAGTAGGAGCGCCCCATGGCCCCGCGTGCGTACTGGAAGGGCTTCTTGCGCCTTTCCCTGGTGTCTTGTCCGATCCAGCTTTTCCCCGCGACCAGCGAGCGCGAGAAGATCAGCTTCAATCAGATCAACAAGGAAACGGGCAACCGCGTCCGCTACCGCAAGGTCGATGAGGACACCGGCGAAGAAGTGCGCCAGGACGAGATCGTCAAGGGCTACCAGGTCGACAAGGGCCGTTATGTCGAGATCAACGATGACGAGATCGAGGCGATCGCCCTCGAGAGCACGAGGACCATCGAAATCGATGAATTCGTTCCGCGCACCGAGATCGATGATCTCTATCTGATCCGTCCTTATTACATCGCGCCGGACGGAAAAGTGGGACAGGACGCCTTCGCCGTCATACGCGACGTCATTCGGCAGATGAACATGGTGGCGATCGGACGCGTCGTGCTGACGAGCCGCGAGCATGTCATTGCGCTTGAGGCGCGCGGCAAGGGCCTCATGGGCACGCTGCTGCGCTATCCCTACGAGGTGCGCGACGAGAACGAATATTTCGACGACATCCAGTCACCCAAGCTCAGCAAGGACATGATGGACCTTGCCCAGCACATCGTGAAAACGAAGACCGGGCACTTCAAGCCGGAAAAATTCGAGGATCACTACGAAGCGGCGCTGAAAGAGCTCGTTGAAAAGAAGATGAAGGGCATCAAGATCGAAGCGCCGCGCGAGCGCGGTGAGCCGACGAAGGTCATCAACCTGATGGATGCCTTGCGTCGTAGCGTGCGCTCCGAGGAACAGAGCGGCGGCAAGAAAACAGCCAAGCGCGGAAGCAAACGGATCGAGGGCCAGAAGGAAATGCTGTTCCCAATCGCCGGCAAAAAGCCGGCAAAGGAAAAGGAAGTGGCGCGGAAATCCACGCGTGCTTCTGGTCGGCGGAAGGCCGGATAAGTTTTACATCCATCGGTTTTCGTTTAGCGTCCTGCAACGTGTCCGCGGGCGGCCGTTCTTCGGCTCCATTGAAACCCTCAGGACTGTGCTAGCCTCGAGGGGTATTGGGGGCGAAGGTGAGACGGCTATTCGTTGTACTTCTTGGCGCACTGAGTCTGTGGGCTGGCGCGGGACAGGCGCAGCCGGCCCCGCCCGTCATTGGCTTCATGAGTGGCCGCGCGCCGGGCGATTCCGCTCATATGGTTGCCGCGTTCCAGCAAGGCCTTGCTGACGCAGGGTTTGTCGAAGGCAAGAACATCGCCGTCGAATACCGCTGGGCGCTGGGTCAGTACGACCGGCTGCCGGCGCTTGCCGCCGATCTCGTGCAGCGGAATGTTGCACTGATTACAGCCGTGGGCGGAGATCCTTCCGGTATAGCGGCAAAGCGGGCGACGTCGACGATCCCGCTCGTCTTCGGGATGGGAGGTGATCCGGTCAAGGCTGGCCTGGTCGATAGCCTCAGCCGCCCGGGTGGAAAGGTGACCGGCTTCACGTTGCTGACCAACGAACTGGAACCAAAACGCCTCGGGCTGCTGCGCGACCTTTTGCCCAACCTCGGCGTGGTCGCCGTGCTCGTCAACCCGAATTATCCGGCTGCGGTGGGACAAGTCGCTGCGCTGGAAAAAGCTGCGCAGACGACCTCGCAGCAACTGAGCATTGTGAAAGCAACCAACGATACCGAGCTTGCGGCTGGCCTGGCATCGATCGAGCAGATGCACGCGAGCGCCTTGCTTGTAGCGGCGGATCCTTTTTTCGATACGCGACGCGAACTGATCATAAAGTTCGCGGCACAGAATAAGCTGCCGGCGATTTATCAATTCCGCGAATTCGCCGTTGCTGGCGGTCTGATCAGCTACGGGCCGAATGTCACGGACTCTTATCGGCAGGCCGGCAACTATGTTGGGCAGATCCTGAAAGGCGCGAAGCCTGCCGATTTGCCGGTCCTGCAGCCGACCAAATTCGAGCTCGTCATCAATCTCAAGACCGCCAAGACTCTCGGTCTCGCAGTTCCACCGGGTCTCATTTCTTTCGCGGATGAAGTGATCGAATAAAGCCGGTCTTATTCGATCGTCTCGTCGGCCCTCAGCAAGATCGATGTCGGCAGCGTGATGCCGAGGCGTTTGGCCGTTCTCAGATTGGCCACCAGCTGGAATCGTGTCGGGCGCTCCGCGGGGGTTTCCGCCGGCCTGGCGCCGTCCAGCACCTTGCGCGCCATGGCTCCAGCCTGGCGGTAAAGGCCCTGAATGTCCGGCCCGTACGCGAGCAAGCCACCTTCCCGCGCAATGTCCGGGAACAGTGAAATCGTCGGGACATTTCTTTTGATGGCAAGGTCCGCGACCATTTGCGGATTGCCGCCGAACAATGGCGACGACAGGACAACAACGCCCTGGATACGCGCGGCGTCCAGCGCGTAAAAGGCGTCCGCAACATCGGCAACTCGGCGTGCTTCGAACACCTCGACACGAACGGAAAGGCCCTGTGCCGCCCGTTTGACCTCGTCGAGCTGCTGGGAACCGGTCGTTGGGTCCCACAGCACGCCGACCCCCGCGAGCGCCGGAACGGACTCGATGAGGAGCTGCAAACATTTCGCACTGAAATCCGGAAAATCCAGGAACACGCCGGTGATGTTGCGGCCCGGGCGCGCAAGGCTTGCGATGAAGCCGATCGCCACCGGATCGCTTTCAAGATCGATTGCAATGACGGGCGTGGTCGCCGTGGCACCGCTTGCCGCCTGCACCGCCGGAGGACCGGCCGCGACGATGACGTCGACGCGATCATTCACCAGTTCGGTCGCCAGGGCCGGCAATCGCGACAGATTTCCGTCGGCCAGACGCACGACCAGCTCGAGACCCGAAGCTTGGCTGTCCGGTCGATTCAAGCCTTCCCGAATTGCGGTGATGCGCGCGTCCACGGCAGCCGCCTGCCCCGGATGCAGCACGCCGATTTTCCAGTTTTTCGCAACGTGCTGAGCGTTCGCCGCGAGCGGCCAGCCTGCCGCCATCCCGCCAAAAGACGCGCCAAGAACGGTGCCAAGAACCGTGATGAACTCGCGTCGTCTCATGAACCCCCGCCCCACTCCGTAGCAGCCGATGAGGCTACAATGAAACCCCTCAAGTTTGTAAAGCGGATATCACGATCGGTCTTGCATCACCCGAAACGACCAAACGCAAAAAACCCCGGGGTGCGAACCCGGGGCTTTTATCTTGGGAGGAAAATCGCGCCGATGAATCGTCGCGGTTTAATCCATTCCGTCGTGCGTCAGATTCCGCACTTGTCGCATTCGTACCACTTGTACGGCGCCTTGTTATTTCTCCGGATTCGTTTGAACCAGCGAACGAAGCGCGATTGGGTCGGTTTCACAAGAGTAGCCATGGCAGTCTCCTGTATGTCCATCACCAACCGATAGCGCGTGAATGAGAAGCCGTATGTGACCGAGGTCACAGAGCGTCACGTCTCGCAACGATGGTAAACCGGTAGTCGCGCCAAAGATCATTCGAGCCAATCATTCAGGCCAAATCATTCGGGCATAGGGTCGATGCCATCGGGCGCGGGGCGGTTGTAAAGGACGGTCAAAATCATATTGCCAGGCTCCGACGTTGCGTCATTGCGATAGGCCGCCACCTTCCCGTCCACGCCACTCGAATATTCCGCGACCACTTCACCGAACGCATTGCGCTGAACGGCGACCTTCTGCCCGGCCGTGACTTTGTCATTCAGCTCGATCAGGAATTCAACGAAGCCGCCACGCGTCGCGAACACGCCGTGACCGCTGTTGCCGATAAAGAGACCTGAGTCCTTGCCGGTACGGCCCATCGGCCCGGCGATGATCTTGTGGAGCTTGAGCACGTTCATGGTCCCTTCCACGAACAAAGCGATCATGTCGTGGTCGAGAATGCGCGCTGCGCCGATTTCCGGCGTGAATGCAGGAATGCCGACGTCAATGCATGCATTGGCGAGCGTGCCCGGGTAGGCCGGATTGTCGAAGATCTGATCGATCGGAAACAGCTCCGCCATCGCCCGCACATCCGGGATGTCCATGCGCGCGATATGGAGCGACGTCATGTCGATTCCGGTGGTCGAAGTATGGAAATCGATCGCGTAGTCCGAGTTGGGTCTAAGCAATCGGTTGAACAGCATCCCGGCGTGGCGAGATGCAGCCGTCAGGCCATTTTCATTGCCCGGCCACTCGCGATTCATGTCGATCAGATCGACGCCTCGCCCCTGGTTTGGCCACCGGCGCGCCATGCCTTCCATGGCCGGACGCGACACATCGAAAACCGCCAGCACGGAGCCCGACATTTCGGCCGGGTTGAGACGCTCCATGACGGTCTGGATCATGCGAACCGGGCTGATTTCATCGCCGTGCACGCCACTGACCAGCGCGACGCGCTTGCCTGGTCGTGCGCCCTTCGCGACCATTGTCGACACGTGCCAGTTTTGCCCGGTCGTCGTTTCCACGCCCCGAAAAAACAAAGCGTGTTTCTTGCCGGGCTCGAGATCATCGATATTGAGCGCGCTGATGACCTTCTTTCCGTCGATCACGTCGCCCGTATAAGCCGTACCGCGCGAGGCAGCCGGTGCCTGGGCATTCGCAGGGTCGGTTGCCGCGAGCGCGGCCGATGCCCCAATCGCTGCGGTTATGAAATGGCGGCGATCGAGACCGTCCCACCCTGTATCGTCAGACATCGTGCGGACCCCTTCATGTTGCGGTGCGCGGCAGTGTGCTCGCACAATCGATGCTTAGGCAATCTTTGCGGCACTGGGGAGCCCAATCGATTGGACATAGGTCCAACGGGACTGGAACCTGATTTGTAGGGTTATCCGACGATACGGTGCCGCGCTGCCGGCAACACACCCCTGCCGCGCAAAATGAAAAGGACCGCGCGGTTTCCCGCGCGGCCCTTCGTCTGCGCTAATCTTGTCGTTACAACTCAGCTTGAGGCGTCGTGTGACGCGGTGCTGCCGTGGTCGGCCACGACGCTGTCATGACCGGTGAAGGTCAGGTTGTTCAGCTGCGTGTTCGAGCCGAGCACGATGCTCTGCGTCAGCGCATCGACCGCGCCGGCACTGGTGAGCGTTTGCGAGAAGGAGTCACCGGGGCCGTTTGTGCTGCCGACGTCGCCATCCCAGTCGCCACCATGGTTGCCGATGCCCACGGTGTCGCCGCCGGTCAGGCCGCTGATCGAGGCGTTGTCGCCGTTGGTGATGTCCGAGGCCGTGCCGTTGCTGACGAGGTTGTTCACCTGGTCGAGGTTGAACGTCACGTTGTTCGCGTTGTCACCAGTACCGTCGATGGTCTGGTAGACGTTCGAAGGCATCAGATTGGCGATGCCCTGGTTGTCCGGCATTTCGATCGACAGGTTGCTCATATCGATCGCCGACGGCTGCGAACACAGCGCCGTCTGGTCGGCAACGCTCACGTCGACAGTGACGTTCGTGTCGCTGGTGTTGTAGTTCGCGTTGACATTGCAGTTCGCGTTGTCGTTCGAGTTGCTGTCGCAGTTCAGGTTGCCGTTGAGGTTCGAGTTATCAGAATACTGGGATTGATCCTGATGCTCGCCCTGGCCCTGACCTTGGCCTTGCAGCTGACCTTGAAGTTCAGCCTGGCCCTGCAGCTGCGCTTCGAGCTGCTTCTGCGCGTCGTTGTTGTCGTCTTTTGGTGGCATGTGGGGGTCTGACATGATGCACTTCCTTTGTGGAAGCAGCACCGCAATTCATCCGCACATTCGCTAATCTTCTCCGTCGACGAATGAGCCGATGCGCCTGCGGTCGCGATCCACGCTTTCCAATTCGTCGCCCTGCCCGCAGGCTTACGGGAACAATGTTGCGGGCGTTCGCGTAAACGAGTGACAAAGCTTGACAAAGTGTGATCGTCCGGCGCGACGTTGCGAAAACATCGCCGCAAATTTTTCGCGATCGCCCATAAACGCGCGCTAAAGAGTTCCGTTTTCGCAGCCTTGCGGGCCGGCGATTTACGCCGCGGCGTTTCAATTTTACGGAGAAGATATTCCGCGCGGGCACCGATGGCGCCCGTTACCGTCAAAACTTTTCGAGATTCATGGGTCGCTGAAAATTTCGCGGAGCAAATATAAATCGCCGGGCCTGTGCGCCCGGGCGATAGCCATCATCTATTTGTCAACTTGTCACGCGCGTGAGCGGAGTTGGCGTTGCGCTAGCCAAACACCAATGTCAGCAATCCGCAGAACATGACACCGCCCAGAAGCAGCGACCAATCCGAGGGCTTCAGGGCAAAAAACCGTCCTTCGCTCACAACGTACGCAAGCATCGTAAGACCCGCTGCTGAATTCGTTTGTGGACTCACCATACGGGCAGACCCGCGCGATGGCTGTAGCGCCACGAACACAGAGGGCTCTAACCGACCTCTGGACGATGTTTGGTTCGCCGGGTGTGGCAAGTCCGCAACAACTGTTGCCGGCGGGCACGGCAAAAGCATACCGGGCAAGGCCGGCTGCGATGGCCCCCTGTTGAAAACTCATGACCGATCGGCGGCCGACCGCCGGCTGGACTGTGGCGGCCCCGGGGAAGCCGGAAGGCATTACGGCGGCACGGCTAAAGTTTGCATAAAGCGGGCATTCAGTGCCGGTTCACCGGTTCAAAAATAGCGTTTGCGCGGGGGTGGCAGCACGACTGGTCTCATCAGTCAGGAAAGGACATTCCATGAGCCGGGCAGCAAAAGCAGCCGCCATTGCACTGAGCGTCGCGTTCACCGGGATCGCCGTGGCCAGCGCCGCGGCCGAGACGCAGTGGGAGAAGAATCACCCGCGGCGCACCGAGGTCAACGACCGCCTGAAGAACCAGGACCGGCGGATCAATAAAGAGCTGCGGGAGGGCGAAATCACCAAAGGCCAGGCCCGCGAGCTTCACAGCCAGGATCATGCGATCCGCCAGGAAGAGCGGACGATGTCGAAGTTCAACAACGGCCACATCACGCCCGGCGAGCAGAAATCGCTCAACCAGCAGGAAAACGCCGTCAGCCGGGAGATCGGCAAGTAGTCAAACTAGCCCCAAAAAAAGAGGCCGCGCGTGTGGCCCACGAACGCGGCCTCTTAAAAGGGTGGTTTGCCAAGCGATAAAACCAGCCCGCCGGACACATGCCGGAAAACCAAAGGGCCGGCATTTAAGAAAGACACAAGAACCAAAGGAAATCGCAACTGCAGGGTGCCGACTTTTACCGGCTATCGGCGCCCATCCATAAGCAGCTGATGCGGCTTCACTTCCAGACCGTTCGCAATCTTTTTAATGTTGTCGATAGCGATATTTCGCTGGGCTCGCTCGATTGAACTCATATAGGTGCGATGGATTTTCGCCCGGTGCGCGAGTTCTTCCTGACTTATTCCAAGCTCACGGCGAAACCGGCGAATATTGTCCGCCAGCACTTGTCGCAGCAGTCCAAGTTTCGCCTTCGCCACACCCAATCGGTTGATGGTCATTGCATGCAGACTACGATTCCGACACGCCAATGACGACGTCATCAGCCCACTTCTTACTATTAAGCCAAACTTGAACGCGAATAATTTCTTTGGTGACGTTCATCGCAAGCAGAGTTTCACGCGGTACGTTTTGGACTGTTAGGACACGATTGGGTGCCTTCAGCACTCCATTGAAGTCAGCTTGATGTCCAGGGTCCACCTCACCAGCGAAGCCAAGTGTCACCTTAGTTGGACCATCTTGTTCAGGATAGCACGCGACTGAAATACAAGAATCTGTCGATAGTATTTGTCGATCCTTTTGCCAATGCGGGACCGTACCCCCTGCACAATCACATAGAAATATGATCGAGTTTACGGGTCGAATAATTCTAGAAGTTTGCATTACTACCGCCTTCCCCCATTTCGACTTATCCAATTTCCTTGCCTTGAACTACAGGAAAGACATTGCGGATACAGACGTTGTGGACGGCCCAACGGATTCCAAGCCGTGGGTGGCTGATGATCAAGGACAAAGTTGTCCAATGGCGTTCCCGGATTCATTGTCCCGCAAGTGTGGCATCCAGTTTCTGAACCAATGCGATTGATATTCGCGCGCTCCATCACAACGAAATCTCGGTCGGGGCCACGCGCCGGTATTGAATCCCCTGCGAATGGGCCCGGACCAATGCCGGCACTTTGCAGTTCGGAAATTCGTCCCGTGGCCTGGCGCGCATCAGCTCGATGGGCTTCGATGAGGCCTTCGACGCTTTCGTACGCACTAGGCGTGGGTTGCCATTTTGGATCGAGCTCCTGAACACGCCGAATTGCATCCCTTGCCTGCGCTTCGACGACCGCGAGACGCGCTTGCTGCCCCGGAGTGGCCTCTACAATCTGACCATTGATAAGGACACGCGAAACGGTCCCACGCGTTCTGTTCTGGGCATATTGACTCCCAAGTGTAGGAAGATCGGGTGCATCAGACACAATCCTTGGATCGCTCTGTCCGACGCTCGAGTTATCCCCGGTCCATTGTCCGCCTCCGGGATTCCCTTGCGGGACTCTCGGTTGGTCGGGCCGGTATTTGTGTTCGGCGCGCTCAAAAAGTTGATGCAGTGGATCTTGTCTGCCGCCAGTGAAGCGACGCCAATCCGAACGCAAAAATCGGTACGCGTCCGGCCGCATGAAGCGTTTCCGATCATGCTCTAAAGAGAATGGATGAAGTTGAATCATTTGTGTCGTGTAGAAAATGAATCCAAAGCAAGCCGTCTGTCCGGAACGACCGAAAGACTTCCTGCAAATTCGATCCGTGTGAAAAAATGCCGGGCCTGAAGTGACAAGCCCGGCGAGAAAATCGACCAGCGTCAGCTGACCGAAAACTTCATCAGTTTGATAGCGTCAAAATCCTGCACACCGCCGCCCACACGTTTGGTGGTGTAAAAGAGCACATAGGGTTTCGCGGTATAGGGGTCGCGCAGCACACTTACGCCTGCTCGGTCGACGACCAAGTAGCCACGATAGAAGTCACCGAAGGCAATTGAAAACGAATTTGCTGTAATGTCTGGCATATCCTCGGCTTCAATCACAGGAAACGTCATCAGTGTAGCTTTTCCGCCCGCGACAGCGGGCGGCTGCCAAAGATAGTTGCCGGTCGTGTCTTTGAACTTCCGAACTGCACTCTGCGTTTTGCGGTTCATAACAAAGACGCCGTTTTGTCGATAACCAGCTTTGAGGGAATAGATAAGGTCGACTAGGACGTCGGAAGGATTCGACGCTGGAAATCCGCCGGCCACTCCCGATGCGATGTAGCCAAGATTTCCCCACGTCCAAGCTGTGTTGGCTACTGTTCCGTAAGAAAGGAAGCCCTTCGGCTTGTTGTTGCCATCACCGTTGACAAAAGCAGTTCCCTCCTGAGCCGCAAAAACCTGTTCCACTTCCTGCCCTAACCATTCACCGACGTTCACTGCCGCGTCCTCGAGTAACGTGGCAGTCGCCGCGGGCATGGCGTAAAGCTCCATCGCTGGAAACGTGAGTTCGTCGAGTGCCGGCGAAACAGTTTGAGGTCGAACTTCGGTCTCGCCCACCCAGCCGACTGCGGGACCCGTAGTCAAAAAGGGCTTCTTGTAGACATTGCTGCTAATCGTGCGCATTCCAGCAATTGAGCGAATTGGCGAAATCGCAATGAGCCTTTGACCAATTTGTGTTTCAATTTCCGGCGGCACTAGGAAGCCACCGTCAGGGCCAGAACCAGCGGAAAGGGCTTTTGACTCGAGGGCACGCAGGTCAGTGTTTTCGCCCACACGTACATAAGCCTCGAAAGCCGCTTTGTGTTCAGATGAGCTGGCCGTCGAGCGAAAATTTCCAATCGATGGACGTACGCTTTTGAGCGCAATCTCATCGAGTCGGCGCGAGTGCACATCAATCGTTTGGTCAATTCGGGCGAGTTTCTCGTTTAAAACCACATCGGACCTGTGCCGTGCTTTCCGATCATTCGCTTCCTTGAATTCCTCAAACGCGCGCATCAGCTCGGCGTGCGTCACCACCGCGTCGGACGGAATGCCCGCCTTGGTCTCAAGCCCGGTCTCAAGTTCATCGTGAGTATCAATATCCATATGGTTCTCCTTGGTTATGGACATGTTTTCGCCGCGCGCGGCCGCGGCCAAAGGGCCGCGCACCGCGGTGCGGCGGAATTGCTAAAGTGAAATCTGAAGTTCGAATGCGCGCCGTGTCAGCGCGCGGCGTCAGCACATCGCCAGCGACTTGCGCTCACGATTTCAGGCTGTCCTCGAGCCGCTGCGCTTCCATGCGCTCTTCCACGGCGCTGCTGGCGAAGCTCGCGCTCATCTCGTTGTCGCCGCGCAGCTTGGCTTCCTCGGCCAGCGACTCGTATTGCGCGGCGCGCTCGCGGCACGCGGCGGCGCGATGCCTGGTTTCGGTGACAGGATCGGTCGTCACGCCTCACTCCTCGGTGGGCGGCGGCACGCGCTCGTTGTGGAAGCCGCGCTCGTACATGGCGTAAGCCTCGCGGACGAGAATGTGCGTGGCCACTTCGTTTTCCGTGCGGCCAAGCTTACCGAGCGTCGCCAGAAGGACCAGATAATTAAACGTCTCGGTGGGTAATGTGAGGCTCAGAGCCCGCGCTTCCGAGCGGTTTTCTGGACGCGCCATGGGTACACCTACCTGTTATTATAATGCCGTTATTATGGCATTATAACCCTTGCAGCGCGAATCGAATCATGGAACGCTTGATTCGGCGAGGAAATTTCGCTCGTCGGCCAGC
>Ga0070710_10001004_pt1 | contig 13424 bp, 2 predicted proteins | sample LARL52metaG_FD_65454 | JGI IMG/M metagenome (GOLD analysis project Ga0070710, IMG submission 65454) | Corn, switchgrass and miscanthus rhizosphere microbial communities from Kellogg Biological Station, Michigan, USA - LAR L5-2 metaG | ecosystem: Host-associated > Plants > Roots > Rhizosphere ... | reverse complement strand
GACGTCCAGTGCCCCTTCCAGCCGCACCGCATGAGGCATGTTGTAGGCTGGACCAGCCAGTCCCAGCTGGTCCAGGAACCACAGCCGCTCCTGGGCATAGGACAGCGGGACGAGATCAGAACGCTCTTTCGGACCGAGCTTCGGCTGCAACCCTGTCGCCTGCTGCGCATACATCAGGAAGTCGATCAGACCTTCCTTGTTTGCGCGAAGCTCAGCCAGTCGGTCCGGTGACAGATTGCCGGGAGGCGCCCGATACTTGAGCTGGCCGTCGTCGAGCCAAACGCTCACGCCGCTTTTGCGCAGGGATGCCAAGAGATTGTAGACAGTATTCATACAACCCCCATTTCCTCTTCCTGATCCTCCGACGCGGCCTGGGCACTGACCATTCCGTCCTGCGCGGCCCAGCGGATGGTGTCGACCCAGTCGGCCAAGCGCGTCACGGTTGGCGCCTCGAACAGCACGCGCAATGGCAGCTCAACCTTCAACTGTTCCCTTATCCGCGCCATCACCCGCGTCGCCAGCAGCGAGTGGCCGCCCAATTCGAAGAAATCGTCCTCGATCCCGATGCGTGGGACCTTCAACACCTCGCACCAGATCGACGCCAGCGCTTGCTCAACCGCTGTCCGCGGCGCAACAAAGACTCCACGATTGACCGGACCACCCTCGGGCGCAGGCAGCGCGCGACGGTCGATCTTGCCGTTCGTTGTCAGCGGCAGCTTATCCAGCACCACGAACGCAGACGGCACCATGTAGTCCGGCATGCTTTGCTTCAGGTGCGCACGCAGCTCGCCGATATCGACCGTTGTGCCATGGTTTCCCACCACATAGGCCACCAGCCGTTTGTCGCCGCCCTCCTCGCGCGCCACCACGACTGCCTGGGCCACGGCCTCATGTGCAACGAGCGCCACCTCGATCTCGTCAAGCTCGATCCGGTAGCCGCGGAGCTTCACCTGATGATCGAGCCGGCCAAGATATTCAAGCTCACCATCCGAGCGCCACCGCACTAGGTCCCCAGTCCGGTACAGCCGCGCGCCATCGGCGAACGGGCTCGGCACGAACCGCTCCGCGGTCAGGTCCGGCCGCCCAAGATAGCCGCGCGCAACACCTGCGCCGCCGATGTAGAGCTCGCCGGCGACCCCGGTCGGCACCACGTCTCCGCCCGCATCCAGCACATAGAGCTGCGTGTTCGCGATCGGACCACCGATGCTGACGCCGCGCGCCGCAACGATATGGCTTTGCGTCGACCAGATCGTCGTCTCGGTCGGACCATAGAGATTCCAGGTCGAGGTGGACCGTTCGGCCAGGCTTACGGCCAGATCGGGCGGCATCGCCTCGCCGCCGCACAGGATCTTTGGTGGCTTTGCCGGCTTCCAGCCCGCCTCCACCAGCAGCCGCCAGGTCGACGGCGTCGCCTGCAGGATCGTGGCGCCACTCGCTTCGAGGGCATCCTTCAGCCTCGCTCCATCGACCGCGATCTGCCGGGAGATGATCACGACGCGAGCACCTCTCACCAGGGGCAGATAAAGTTCAAGCCCGGCGATATCGAAGGAGATCGGGGTGACAGCAGCCAGCACGTCCGATGCATCAAGACCCGGCTTTGTTGCCATATGGCTCAGGAAATTGACCAGGGAGCCATGGCTCACCATCACGCCCTTTGGCCTGCCCGTGGAGCCTGAGGTATAGATGATGTAACCGAGGTTGGCCGGACCGGTCAGGTTGACCGGAGCCGCGGTTGGCTCGCGCGCGATCTCCTCCCAGTCCGCGTCGATCCGCACCGTCAGGCCGTCGTAGGCGGGCAGCTGTCCGGCCAGACGCGCCTGCACCACCATCACCGGCACCTTGGCATCCGACACCATGTAGGCCAGCCGATCGGCCGGATAGCCGGGATCGAGCGGCAGATAGGCGCCACCCGCCTTCAGAATCCCAAGCAGGCCGATCACCATCTCCAGGGAGCGCTCGACACAGAGCCCGACCACCATCTCGGGCCCGACCCCAAGCTTGCGCAGATGATGCGCCAGCTGGTTCGAGCGCCGGTCCAGCTCGCCGTAACTCAGCCGGGTATCTTCATAGATGACCGCCACGGCGTCCGGCGTCCGCGCCGCCTGCGCCTCGAACAGTTCAGGCAGGCACTTGTCGGCAGGATATTCGGCGTCGGTCGCGTTCCATTCCGCGATGACGCGGTGACGCTCTGCTTGGGGAAGCAGCGGAAGCTCAGACAGCCGGGCCGGGGGAGCTGCCACGATGCCCTCTAGCAGCACCTCGAAATGTCCCGCCAGGCGCTCGATGGTCGCCCGGTCGAATAGAGCTTCCGCATATTCCAGCGTCCCCGGCAGAGTTCCTTCGACCTCGCGCATGTACAAGGTGAGATCGAACAGCGCGGTGCGGTGTTCGCCACCGACCGGACGAAGCGTCAGGTCGGAGACCTCGAGGGTCTCCTGCGGCACATTTTGCAGGGCGAAGCTGACCTGGAACACCGGTTGCCGGCTGAGGTCGCGCACCGGCTGCAGTTCCTCGACCAGCTTTTCGAACGGCAGGTCCTGGTGCGCATAGGCACCGAGCGCCACCTCCTTCACCCGCTGCAACAGCTCGGTAAATGCGGGATCGCCCGACAGGTCCGTCCGCATCACCAGCGTGTTGACGAAGAAGCCGATCAGACCCTCCAGCTCCTGGCGCCGCCGTCCTGCGATCGGCGAGCCGACGACGATGTCGTCCTGGCCGCTGTAGCGCTTGAGCAGCAGCTGATAGGCCGCCAGCAGCACCATGTACAAGGTCACGCCCTCGCGGCGCGCCAGCTCGGCCAGCTTCGCCGAGAGCTCAGCCGACAGTGCAAAGTGCACCGCACCACCGGCAAAGCTCGCAACCGCCGGCCGTGCCCGGTCTGTCGGCAGATCGAGCGCAGCGGGAGCGTCTGCCAGACGCTGCTTCCAGTAGCTGACCTGCTGCGCCAGCGCTTCGCCCGTGAGCCAGCTCCGCTGCCACAGCGCATAGTCCGCATACTGGATCGCCAGCTCGGGTAGCAGCGACGGCTTACCCTGGCTGAACGCCTCGTAGAGCGCTGCCACTTCGCGGGTCAATACCCCGATCGACCAGCCATCCGACGCGATGTGGTGCATCGTCACCAGCACCAGGTGATCGCGCTCGCCAAGCCGGACCAGCTTCGCCCGGAACAGCGGACCGCGCGACAGCTCGAACCGGTGCAACATCTCCTGCTGCGCGAGGCCGCGGACCTCCGCCTCGCGGACACTTTCCGCAAGTCCGGAGAGGTCGACCTGTTCGAGGTGGAACACGGAGGGCGGATCGATCACCTGAACCGCCTGCCCGTCCGCCATCGCGAAGCGGGTCCGCAATGCCTCGTGCCGGCGCACGATCTCACCAAAAGTCCGCTGCAGTGCCGCGACGTCCAGTGCCCCTTCCAGCCGCACCGCATGAGGCATGTTGTAGGCTGGACCAGCCAGTCCCAGCTGGTCCAGGAACCACAGCCGCTCCTGGGCATAGGATGGCAAGAGCCGATCGGGCCGCGCATGGACTTGTAGCGGCGGCAGCACCACGCCCCGGCCAGCCCGCTGCTCGGCCTCGATCCGCTCGGCAAACTCCCGGATCGTCGGCGCCTCGAACAGCGCCCGCAGCGCAAGCTCGATCGCAAAGCCATCCCGCACCCGCGCCATCACCCGCGTCGCCAGCAGCGAGTGCCCACCAAGCTCGAAGAAGTTGTCGTCGATCCCGGCCCGGTCGAGCCGCAGCACCTCGCGCCAGATCGCGGCCAGCGCTTCCTCAACCGGGGTGCGCGGGGCCACATAGTCTCCGGAGCCGCCGCGCATCTCCGGGGCTGGCAAAGCGCGACGGTCGATCTTGCCGTTCGGTGTCAGCGGCATCGCATCCAGCGTCACAAACGAGGACGGCACCATGTAGTCGGGCAGCCGGCCCTGCAGATGCGAGCGCAGGTCCAGCTCACTCCTGAGAGCCGCAGTCGACGGGTCATTCGCATAGGCCGTCAACGGCTGGACGGCGGCGGCCGCAGATCTCTGCACCGCGATCGCAGCCCTTGCCGGATCGACCAGCAGGACGTCAAAACAACCATCCGCCGATCCAATCGACCATCCGATCCGCACGTCATAGCCATGGGCCAGGGCGAGAGTCTGGAATGTGTCGGGATCTTCCCCGGCCGGATCGACTGGCCCGGCCGCTCGAAGCACGGCCGTGCTTTTGCTGGGATCGAGGCCATCAAGCTGTTCAACGATAGCATTGTCCGATGACAGGCGACGGTTCGGAATGTTGCGGACACGAACGGCTGCGGGCCGCTTGCTGTCCACGTAAGAAGCGAGGTCAAGGCCGGCGGCCACATCGATCGGCCAGTCAAGCTCCTCGTCCACGACCGGCGCAACCGTCTTGCCCACATGCAGGACGACATCATAGCGATATTTGGTCAGCTCGTTCTCGGATGTGCCCTGCTTGAGCAGGATCTCGACGTCGCTGATCTCAGGCACATGACCGATCAGTGCCGGGAACAACGCGGGATCCAGCACCAGCTCCTTGTCCCGCGCCACCGCGCTGGCGACGCGGTTCCTAAACTGTCCGACACTGATGTCCCGCGCAAGCTGCGCCAGTTGCACCGAGGCATGGAAGGTTCGTAACAGACCGAGATGCCGAACGTCGCCGACGAAGATCTGGCCGCCAGGCGCGACGCGCTTGACCACCTCCTTCAGGACCGCGAACAGATAGTCGAGATCCGGAAAGTATTGCACCACCGAGTTCAACACCACCGTATCGAACGGACCTTCAATCCCTGCGAGGTCAATGGCCTCCCGCCGGCTCAGCTCGACGTGCCCAAACTCTGCTCGTGTGCCGATCCAGTCTCGCAACCCCGCGATCGCGGCCGCGGAGATATCGGTCCCGCAATAAACCTCGGAGGCCGGAGCCAGGTGCTGCAACAGCAGCCCCGCACCGCAGCCGATCTCCAGCAGCCGCCTCGGCTGCAGCGCCAAAATCCTTGCGACCGTTCCGCCGAGCCACTCCCTCATCTCCGCCTCAGGGATTGGCCGTCTGGTATAGCTCGAGTTCCAGCCGACAAAGCTCGGCCCCTCGCCGATCGCCGCATAACTCGTATCGAACGCGCTCTGCCACTGGCGCGTCATCGTTGCGACCAGGTCCTGACGCTCGGAGCGATCCGCCCCCGACGCCTTCTCATCGATCACCACATAGCCAACAAGGCGCTTATCCCCGGGACTGTCCTCGCGCGCCAATACGATGGCCTGCCTCACCGCTTCATGATCCAGCAGCGCAGCTTCGATCTCGCCAAGCTCGATCCGATAACCCCGGAGCTTGACCTGATGATCCAGCCGGCCAAGATATTCAAGCTCACCATCCGAGCGCCACCGCACCAGGTCCCCGGTCCGGTACAGCCGCTCCCCGTCATCGAACGGGCTCGGCACAAAGCGCTCCGCCGTCAGGTCTGGGCGGTTCAGATAGCCTCGCGCCAGCCCCGCGCCACCAACGTAGAGCTCGCCACTCAGTCCGATCGGTGCAGGCTGCAGTGCTTCATCCAGGATGTAGATCTTGAGGTCAGGGATGGGCCTGCCGATTACGCTCTCCGCGGCGAGCGACAGGTCTTTTTTGGCAAGCGGGCGATAGGTGACGTGGACCGTGGTCTCCGTAATTCCGTACATGTTGATCAGCCGCGGACGCTCGTCTCCGTGGCGATCGAACCAAGGCTTCAGACGATGCAATGACAGCGCTTCGCCGCCAAAAATGATCGCCCGCAAACTGGTCGGTGTTGGCGCCTCAAGGCTGACCTGGCTCAAGCCGTCAAACGCCGAAGGCGTCTGGTTGAGGATGGTGACGCCCTCACGACAGAGCAGATCAAAAAACGCGTCCGGCGCCCTGCTCGTCTCGTGGGGCACCACGACGATGCGGCCCCCATAGGCGAGAGCGCCCCAGATTTCCCAGACCGAAAAATCGAAGGCGTAGGAATGAAACAGGCTCCAGACGTCCTCGGCCGAGAACCCAAACCAGGTTTCCGTCCCCTTCAGAAGGCGCGCGACACAGCTGTGCGTCACCATCACCCCCTTCGGCCGTCCCGTGGAGCCGGAGGTGTAGATCACGTAGGCAAGGTTGTCGGGCAGCGTGACATTGCGGGGCGACGTGTCGGGACAGCCGGCAATCGCAACCCAATCCGCATCGAGCCGCACCACGCGCGCCTCCTGGCCTGGCAATCGTACGGCCAGCGCCTGCTGTGTCACCACAACAGGAACCCGCGCATCCGACACCATATGGGCCAGCCGCTCCGGCGGATAATTCGGGTCCAGCGGCAGATATGCGCCGCCCGCCTTCAACACTCCGAGCAGCCCTACAACCATCTCGAGCGACCGCTCGACGCAAAGCCCGACGATCGTCTCAGGCCCGACACCGGCCCCGCGCAGATAATGCGCCAGCCGGTTCGACAGGCGATCCAGCTCACCGTAGCTCAGCTCGCTGCCTTCACAAACCAGCGCAACTGCTTCCGGCGTCCTCGCCGCCTGCACCGAAAACAGCTCATGCAGGCACTTGTCCTTCGGATACTCGGCCGCCGTCGCATTCCACTCCTCCTTAAGCCGATGACGCTCTGGAGCGCTGAGCAGCGGAAAGTCGGATAGCCGCGCTCCCGGCATCGCCACGATGCCCTCCAGCAGCACCTCGAAATGCTCCATCATCCGTTCGATGGTCGCCCGGTCAAACAGATCCGTGGCGTATTCGACGTGGCCTTCGAGCCGATCTCCGCGCTCGTACAAATAGACGGCGAGATCATACTTTGCTCTCGGCAAGCTGCTGCGAATCCAGCTTGCCTGCACCCCCCGAAACCTGATCAGCCCTTGCGGCAGGTTCTCCAATGCAAACACGGTCTGGAAGATCGGTCGCCGACTGAGCTCACGAACCGGCTGCAGCTCCTTGACCAGCCGTTCGAATGGGACATCCTCGTGGGCGTAGGCGCCGAGCGCCACCTCCTTGATGCGTTTCAGAAGCTCGCGAAACGAAGGATCGCCCGACAGGTCCGTCCGCATCACGAGCATATTGACGAACAGCCCGATCAACCCCTGAAGCTCGGGGCGCGACCGGCCCGTAATCGGCGAGCCGACCACGATATCGTGCTGGCCGCTGTAGCGCTGCAGCAGGAGCTGGTAGGCCGCCAGCAGCACCATGTACGGGGTGACGCCCTCGCGGCGAGCCAGCTCGAACAGCCGCCGCGACAGATCGGGCGACAACACGATGTTCAGCGTGCCGCCCTCGAAGCTCGGCATCTTCGGACGGGCCCGGTCCGTCGGCAGGTCCAGCGCCTCCAGCGCGCCGCTGAGGCGTTCCTTCCAATAGCCGATCTGCTTGGCGAGCGCCTGCTCCCTCAACGCGTCACGCTGCCAGATCGCGTAGTCGCCATACTGGATCGGGAGTTCGGCCAGTGACGATTGGCGGCCCTGAACGTAGGCATCGTACAGCGCGTTCACCTCCTGGATGAGCAGCGCAACCGACCAGCCATCGCACGCGATGTGGTGCACCGTCACCAGCACCACATGGTCGTCATTCCAGGCCCGGATCAGCTTGGCCCGGAACAGCGGCCCCCGCAGCAGGTCGAAAGGCCGCGAGACCTCCTCTTTCGCAAGCCGCAGAATCTCCGCCTCGCGAACATCCTTTGCGAGTCCGGACACGTCGACCCGCTCCAGCCGGAATGCGCCGGTCGGACCGATCACCTGGACCGGCTGCCCGTCCTCGACCTCCAATCGGGTCCGCAGCACCTCGTGCCGACGAACGATCTCGCGCAGGCTCCGCTCCAGCGCCGTTACATCCAACGGTCCGCTCAGCCGCACTTCGAACGGCAGGTTGTAGGCGGAGCCAACCAGCCCCAATTGATCCAGGAACCACAGCGGCTCCTGCGCATAGGAGACCGGGCATCGCACGACAGCATGTCGCCGGAGGATCGACTTCGCCGCGGGCCGCGCTCCCCTTATTCTCTCTTCGAGAAGCATCTGCTGGCGCGCCGACAGCCGTTTGCGGCGCTCCGCGGGGTCAATCGTCTCCATGACCACTCTCCCAATAGCCGACTTGCGTGTCTTCAATCTGGTCCCGAAACCCTCGCGCCTGCGCCGTGTCCGCTATGCATCTTCAAGTTCCTCCACCTCGTCGATCAGCTTGCCCTCGATGACCCGCGCTATTCCCGCAACCGTGCCTCCCTCGAACAGATCGCGGGGAATCAGCTCGATCTGAAAGCGACCGATCAGCTTCGGGATCATCTGCATCGCCAGCAGCGAGTCGCCGCCAAGCTCGAAGAAATCATCTTCGGTTCCGACCCGATCGAGATTGAGCGCGTTCGCCCAGAATTCAGCGACCACCTGCTCGATCTCGTTGCTCGGCTCCACATAGCTGGCGGTGATGTCGGGCCGCGCCCGCCTTGCATTCGTCTCCGGCTGATCCCCGGCGGATCCTACGCTTTCGGATTCCTCGGCGCGCTCGCCCGCGCCGCCGTCCACCGTGTTGCGGTCGATTTTCCTGCTCAGGTTCTTCGAGACGATGACCTGGGGAAGTCCGCTTTGCAGGATCCGCATCAGGGAATCGATCGCCTCATCGGTCGAAATCCCGTCGCGCAAGCGCAGGCTTCCCGACCCCTTGAAGTCCTGCGCCAGGCGGGCGGCGATGCCGATCTCGCTCCAGATGTCCCAATCGATCGAGACGACCCGCGGCAGCCGTCGAGAAGCGTTCCGGCTCCCGGCAACCGCGTCCAGATAGGCATTGCCCGCGACGTAGTCGACCATTCCGACGCCGCCGGCGATGGCACTGAGCGAAGAGAACAGCACGATGAAATCCACTCCCTCATCGCCCATGAGTTCGTCGATCGTGAGCATCCCGCCGATCTTCGGAAGGAGTACCGGCAGCGCTTCCTCCTTGGTTCGGGAAACGATGATGTCGCGCCCAGGCAGGCCCGCGGCGTGGACCACGCCGTTGATGCGGCCGCACGCGATGCGCGCCTCCTCCACCACGCGCCTCGTCGCTTCGAGATCGGAGATGTCCGCCGTCCCCACGAGAACGCTGGTGCCGTTCGACTCGATCTGGCGGATGGCCGACAGGATTCGCGTCACCCGCGGGTCACTCTCCGTGCGATCGGGGTAATCGTCCCACTCTGCGCGCGGCGGCAGTTGCGTCCTTCCGCACAGGACGAGATTGCCGGCGCCCCGCTCGGCGAAGGCAGCGGCGACGGCCAGCCCGAGATCTCCGAGGCCGCCGGTTATGAAATAGGTACCGCCCTGCCGTATTATCGACGTATCGTGATCCGGCGCTTTCAGCGCGACCCGCTCGACTGCGACCGTCCAGGTCCGCCCCTCGCGATAAGCGAGCAGCGTCGGCGTGTCGTCGGCGGCGACATCGGCAATCAACCCCTGAACGAACTTCTTGTCCTGCGCCACCGGCAGGGCGCATGTCTTGGGTACATCGAGGTAGAGACCGGAAATGTTCTTGTGCTCGATCGGCGCAACCAGCCACGGGCCCTTCACGATTGCACCGGTCGGATCGGTGCGCTCGCCTCCGAGCACGTCGAGGCTTTGTGCGACGGTGATCGCCAGCCTGATTTGTCCCTGCATCCCTGCCCGGTCGATCGCCTGGACGAGATACATCAGCGCGAAGAAGTTCTTCTCCAGCACCGTCTCCAGGTTGCCCCGCTCCAGCGGCGGCGTGTCGAGCGACCAGAGATAGAGAATGCGCTGCGGCGCGAGCGAGCGTCTGCCGAGCTCCGCCAACAGATTTTCAAACTCGCCGATGTCCACGCCGGACAACGAGACGTCACGGTCCGAAATCTCGAAGTGGTCGCCAATCCTCACCACGACGACCTCAGCGCCCCTGGCTCTCAGCTCGTCGACCATGGGCTGACTGAGGCCATTGACGCCCGCGAAGACCAGCCAGTTCTGTCCGCTTAGATCGAGATTAGCTCCGCCCGCGTCCGCATTGGTGGACCTCCAATACGGAGCGAGAATGTAGTCGGGCTCCTGCAAACGCGACCCGGGCGGCCGCGGAACACCGGCGCTTGCCGGTCTGCCCGACGGAGGTGTTATCGGATGCAGGATCTTTTCGCGCTCGAAGGGATAGTTCGGCAACGCCACCTTGGAGCGACGCTCGCCTGCATATTGGGCTTCCCATCGGACGGAGCATCCGGAAGTCCAGGCCTCCGCGAGTGCCTGATTGAACGCTCGCACCTCCGATCCGGCATCGCCCGGATTGGGCATCGAAGTTACGATCGCGGGCGCCGTGCTGGCGGCCGAATTTTGACGGGCCAAGGTCGATAACGCACGGCCGGGGCCGACTTCGAGCAGCACACCGGGATGCTTGTCCAGGATTGTGCGCGCGCCATCGGCAAATCTGACGGGCGCACGAAGCTGCTCGCCCCAATATTCGGGATCGGTGGCCTGCTCCGCGGTGATCCACGTTCCACTGACGTTGGAGACGTAGGGTATCGCCGGCGGGCGCAAGGCGATGCCGCGCATCACCTCGACGAATGGCCTCACCGCGCCGTCCATCATCGCCGAATGAAAGGCATGCGAGGTGTGAAGCTCCGAACAGCCGATGCCGCGCTCGCGAAGCAGGTCATTCAACCGGGCGATCGCGTTTACAGAGCCGGACACCACCAGGGCGCCTGGCGCGTTGATCGCGGCGACCGAGAGCTCAGTGTCGACGAACTGCCGGACATCTTCCAGCGGCGCCGCCACGACGAGCATACGCCCGCCGGGCTGACGCTGCATCAGGCGCCCGCGCTCGGCAACCACTCTCAATGCATCCTCGAGCGTGAAAACGCCGGCGATGCAGGCCGCGACCAGCTCGCCGATGCTGTGCCCAATCATGCCCGCCGGTTCGATTCCGCGGGACTTCCAGAGCGCGGCCAGTGCATAGCTGACCGCAAAGATCGCGGGCTGGGCAAACTCGGTCGACGTCAGCCGAGCGGCGGCGCCCTCGCTTGCCGAGAAGATGATCAAGCGTAGATCCTCGCCCAGATGTCGCTTCAATCCATTGGCGCATCGGTCGAGCGCATCACGATATGCCGACTCCTCCAGATAGAGTGACTGGCCCATGTTGACCCGCTGGGAGCCCTGGCCCGGAAACATGAAGTAGACCGGACAGGTTTCACTCGAAACCGTCGACCGGCCGGCCGACGAGGCAAGCGCCTCGATGGCTGACCTGGTCCCGTTGCAAACGACGGCCTTTCGAATCCGGTGAACGGAGCGGCCCGTCGCCAACGTATGCGCGACGTCCGCGATCTCCATACCCTCAACCTCGGACAGATGGTCGAGCAAGCTCTCCGACAATCGCGCCACCGCGCTCTCGGTCTTGGCGGAGATCGGCAGAACGTGCCACGATTTGCGAGACGGACTTGCTCGGCGCGGCGGCGCCTCCTCGATGACGATGTGCGCGTTGGTCCCCCCTATTCCGAACGCGTTGACACCGGCTCGCCGCGGCGTCGGCGATCGGGGCCACGCCGTGGGCGAGGACACCACATAGAACGGCGTCTGGTCGAATTCGATCTGCGAATTCGGCGCTTCGAAATTGATGCTCGGCGGCAGGCACTCGTTCTCGAGCGCCAGGATGACCTTGATCAGTCCTGCCACTCCCGCCGCCGTATTGAGATGACCGACGTTGGATTTGACCGAGCCAAGGCCGCAAAAGCCGGCTTTCGCGCTCGATTTGCGGAATGCCCGAGTGAGCGACGCCACTTCAATGGGATCGCCGAGAGGCGTGCCGGTGCCGTGGGCCTCGACGTAGCTGATGTCCGAGGCGGACAGACCCGCGACGGCATGTGCTTCCACCACGACCGAGGCCTGTCCCTCGAGACTCGGCGCCGCATAGCCCACCTTGGACGAGCCGTCATTGTTGATCGCCGAACCCCTGACGATGGCCCTGATGTTGTCGCCGTCGGCCAGCGCCTGGTCCAGCCGCTTCAGGACCACGATGCCCACGCCGTCGCCGAACACGGTGCCATCGGCGCGATGATCAAACGGCCGACAATGCCCGTCCCGCGAGGTCATTCCGGGAGACACCACATATCCCACCCTCAGGTAGCTGCCCGGTGTCGCCGAGACGCCGCCCGCGAGCGCGACCTCGCACTCGCCGGACAGCAGACTCTGGCAGGCGAGATGCACCGCGACCAGCGAGGTCGAACAGGCGGTCTGCACGCTGAAGCTCGGGCCGCGCAGATCGAGCTTGTACGATACGCGCGTCGACAGATAGTCCTTGTCGCCGCCGAGAAAGAACATCAGGTCGGACTCGAGCGACTCGAAGATCTGCGCCACGGATCCGAACGCGCCCGAAAGAATTCGATGCCGCAGCGCGAGAAACTGATACGCGTTCGGATTCGTTCCTCCGAACACACCGATGTTTCCGCCATATCGCTTCGGATCACATCCGGCATTGTCGAGCGCATGCACGGCGCACTCGAGGAACAGCCGGTGCTGGGGATCGATATACTCGACCTCTCTCGCGCTAAAGTTGAAATATCTCGCGTCAAAAAGCGTGGCGTCCTCGATCGCGGGATAGGCTCTCACGTAGCTGGGATCCGCAATCCTTTCGGCGCTGACGCCGGCGTCCCTGAGGTCCTGTTCGGAAACCTGCCTGATCGATTCGACGCCCCCGGTCAGATTCGACCAATAGGACGCCAGATCCGGCGCGCCAGGAAATCGGCCCGCCATGCCGATCACGGCAATACTGTTCTCGTGGGCGTCCACCATCTTCACTCTCCATCTTGCTCCGGCGGCCTTTGCAACCGGGCGGCTGTCCCCTCGTGGCTCTACCGACCACCTTGTTTGTGCGCGCCCCCAAGATAGGCATGGAGGAGAACGTGCTGCGGCCCGAGCCGGAATTGCGGACGATAGGGCTCGAAATCCAGTCCGCCGACATGGCACAAGCCGACGCCGCAGCCCGGCGCGGCATCGTCGAGCAGCTGACAGATCATCCCAGCTTCGAGCAACGCAAACCGGAGGCTCTCGCCGCCATAGACCGGGGCGATTGCGTTTTGCTCGCAGACGAGGAAGAGCGAGAAGGAAGCCTTGTTGAAGACCGGTCGGTTGATCGCAAGGTGGAGCAGCGAGGAGGACAGTTCAGATCGGCTGATCAGATCCAGCGCATGCCGTTCGGGATTGTAATAATAGCTGCCATTTTCGATCTCGCCGGCACGGCCGTGCAATGCCAGATAGACCTGCACGGGATACAGCCCGCCTGCCGACGCATAGCGGTACTTCGGCCCAGCCGCCGAACTCAGGCTGCGCAGCTGACCCAGCAGCTGAGCCAGCGCCGCCCTGCCGACCGGTGCTTCGCCAAAGTCGCGCGCGCTGCTCCTTCGATGCCATGATGCGGCGTCGGGGCGGCCATCCTGCAGGTCGATCGCCGATTCCCCGAGATCAGCGCGAATGCCGGCACGACTGCTCTTG
>Ga0070710_10001002_pt1 | contig 13435 bp, 9 predicted proteins | sample LARL52metaG_FD_65454 | JGI IMG/M metagenome (GOLD analysis project Ga0070710, IMG submission 65454) | Corn, switchgrass and miscanthus rhizosphere microbial communities from Kellogg Biological Station, Michigan, USA - LAR L5-2 metaG | ecosystem: Host-associated > Plants > Roots > Rhizosphere ... | reverse complement strand
TTCATCATCAAAGAAAACCGCACCTACGATCAGGTGCTCGGCGATCTCAAGCCCGGCGACGGCGATCCCTCGCTCACTCTCTACGGCGCCGACATCACACCCAATGAGCACAAGCTCGCCCAGCAGTTCGGCGTGCTCGACAACTTCTACGACAGCGGAGAAGTCTCCGGCGACGGCCATCTCTGGTCAACCGCCGCCATCACCAGCGACTACAACGAAAAGACCTGGCAAATTGCCTATCGCAGCAAGGAACGCACCTACGATTTCGGCGGCGCGGTCGCCGAGGAAATCCCGCTCGAACACAACCAGCCCGACATCGACGACCCTTCCACCGGCTTTCTCTGGGATAATGTCGCCCATCACGGACTAACCTACCGTGACTACGGCGAGTTCGTCAGCGCCGTATGGTGCAACAAAACCCACAAAGCCGAATCACCTCAAGAGGGAACTCCTTCCGCCCAAGAAGCCGTTTGCTCGCGCACCGAAGTTCACAAAGGAGATCCTCTCGCCCCCAACGTCGGCGACCCGCACGCCAGCGCCAGCCCCTGGCCCTGGGCCGTTCCGTTATTCAACAAGGTCAAACCTACCAAAGCGGTGCTGCGCGATCATTTCGATCCGCTCTATCCCGATTTCAACACCGAATATCCCGACCAGCTCCGCGCCGATGAATTTCTCAACGAGTTTGCTGCCTTCGCCCGCGCGCGCCTGGCCAACGAGGCTCCGGAATTTCAATTGCCGGCTTTCGTACTTTTGTATCTTCCCGACGACCACACCAGCGGCACCCGGCCCAACCGCCCGCGCCCGGAAGCCTCTGTCGCCGATAATGATCTCGCCCTCGGCCGCGTCATCGACGCCGTCTCCCACAGCCCCTACTGGGACGACACAGCAATTTTTATTCTCGAAGATGACGCGCAAAATGGCGCCGACCATGTCGACGCTCACCGCTCGATCGCCTTCGTCGTCAGCAAGTACTCGCCCGGAAGCGCCACGCAGCCGTATCTCGATCACCGCTTCTACACCACCGTCAACATGATTCACACCATGGAGATGCTCCTCGGCCTGCCCCCCATGAACCAGAACGACGCCTACGCTCCAGCGATGGGCCCCATGTTCACCGGGGCAGGCAATCAGCCAGCTTTCCAGGCCGACTATCGGAATCTGAAAAATGGGCTGATTTATGAAATGAATAAACGCGATGCCCGCGGCGCCAGCGAGTCCGCCAAAATGGATTTCTCCCGCCCCGACGCCGCCCGCGCCGATCGCCTGAACAAGGTTCTGTGGCACGATCAGAAAGGCGACATCCCCATGCCGGCCACGAAGCACTCAATATTTCCGTCAGCCGCCGATTAGTCCCGCTCATTTGGGTACAGCCACCCATGCCTGCCCTTTGAGCGAAGCCGAAGGGGTTGTCCAGCCGGCGAAGCCGGCGGCCCTCCACGCTCCAGACCATCGCGACACGCGGCCCAGACAGGGAAAATCGCCAGCCCACAACCAAATCGGCACTCCCTTCCCGCCAATGAACTAATTCCAATTCCTGCCGATAGATTCCCCATGAGCACCGTTACGCCCGAGCTCCGCACGCCGGTGATGACCCAGGTGGAAGCGTCCTTCGAAGACTCCACGGGCATCTGGCAAACCGTGACCGCGCGCATGGAAGACAAGTCCGCGGGCGGAGCATGTGTACGATTCAAGACTTCAATCCGCATCGGAGCGAAGTTGAAAATTCAGTGGCGCTTCGATCAATTCGTCGGAACCGTCAAATATTGCCGCAGCGAGGGCAGGGAATACCTGGTCGGGATTCAGCGCGACGCGGCTCAGAGTCCGGCCCCCTCGCGCCCCACCCTCGCCGCTGCGCCGCCTGCAAAAACGAGCACACCTACTCCGCTTTTCTCCACGTTGAAACTGGGCGGCTTGCCAAGTCCAGGAGAGCGTGAGGCGAAGAACCTTCCGGTTGGCCACCGAAGGGGAACAGCACCGCATGGCTCGGCAGTCATGGGGAGTGCGCGTCCACGAAACACCTTGGATGACGAAACCGACTCCACGACCCGCCGCCGTTTTCGGGACCCGCGCCAATACCGTTCTCATCGGCGAATCGAACCCCCGGCGGAATCTCCGCCAACCGGAAAACAAACTGGCAGCGAAAGGAAATCTATGGGACGCAAATGGCTCGAACTTGCGCCTTGGCACAGCAAGAGGAATGACGTCACCGAAACCGATGGCGTTCCAGAAGTAATTCCTGTTGTAAGCAGCAGCCCCAGGAACGAGAAGGAGAATCGTATGTCTCAGCCCCCTCAACCCACGGAGAAGCCCCTTATGCCCACAGCGCGGGAAGTTCCGACCTTTCAGGTGGAACTGTTGCCGGTCGATGATATTTATCGCGCCGCTGGAATCATGAATCCGCGCCGCGGCTACAGCATTAACAAAGTTGTCGAGATGCTGCAGAGCGAACACATTCGCGGCATGTCCAAGGAAATGAAACAGGCCGCCATCCTGATGGCACTGGATGCTGCCGGGATTCAGATGGATCAGGTGCGGCAGGACGCAAAAGTGAGACAGGAAGCTCTCGATACCTACGAAGCTGGGCAGAAGAAATTGGTCGAGGCCGTGTGGGTGCGGAAGGCAGAAGAGGTCGCCCAAATTCAGGCGGAACTGGAAAGCGTAAAGGCCCACCACATGGCGCGCATCAACCGCAACCTGGAAGGCGTCGCCCGCGAAAAAGCTACGTTTAACAACTGGCTCACGCTGAAGCAGCAAGAGACTCAGAAGATGGCTGAGGCGGTGGAACTATGCCTGAAATCTCCAGCGGCAGAGACTGCTAAAGTCGCGCACCACGAGATCGCCAAGGAGAAGGCAGCTACTGCCGCAGGAGTCGGCGCCAAGTCGCTATAGCTTGTATCCGATGCGAAAGTAGTTGCCAAGAGTCGCTCAGCGACGCCACCTCTTGGTCTTCTCCCCCTCCCGCTTTACACTAGACATGTGAAGATCGCGCTGGGCCAAATCAACCCCACCGTGGGGGACTTCTCCGGCAACGCCGCCAAGATGATCGAGTTCTCCCGCCGTGCGCAAGCAGAGGGCGCAGGCCTGATTCTGTTTCCCGAACTGTCGGTCTGCGGCTACCCGCCGCGCGATCTGGTTGAGCGCCCATCCTTCGTCGCCCGCAATCGTGAAAGCGCCGAGCAGATTGCCGCCGCCACCCGCGGCATCTCGGTCATCTGCGGCCTGGTCACACCTGCCGAATCTGAAACCGGCAAGTCAGTCATGAACTCCGCCGCTCTCCTGCAAGACGGCAAGATTGCCTTCCTGCAGTCGAAGATGCTGCTACCCACCTATGACGTCTTCGACGAAATGCGCAACTTCGCTCCCGCCAAAAGCCAAAACCTGTTCCCCTTTTGCGGCAATCAGGTCGCGCTCACCATTTGCGAAGACGCCTGGAACGACAAGCTTTTCTGGCCCAAGCGCCTCTATACCGTGGATCCCATCGACAGCCTGATCCGCGCCGGCGGCAACTTCGTGCTCAATATTTCCGCCTCGCCGTTCTGGATCGGCAAACGCGAGTTGCGTCATGACATGCTCGTTTCCATCGCACGCCAGCACAAGGTTCCAGTCGCCATGGTCAATCAGGTCGGAGGCAATGACAGCCTTCTGTTCGATGGCTCCAGCTTCGTGCTTAATGCGCAAGGGGAAGTGATCGCGACCGGACGATCGTTCGAAGAAGACCTGATCTACTTCGATTCGAAGACGCTCACCGGAGATATTCACCAACAGATCGAAGGCACCGAAGCCAGCGTGTACTCGGCTCTGGTCCTGGGTACGCGCGACTACATGCGCAAGTGCGGCTTTCAAAAAGCCATCATTGGCCTGAGCGGAGGAATCGATTCCGCGCTCACCGCGGTCATCGCCGCCGACGCCATTGGTCCCGAGAACGTCATCGGCGTAGGCATGCCGGGCCCTTATTCTTCGAAGGGATCCATCGAGGACGCACGTGCTCTGGCCCAAAATCTCGGCATCCGCTTCGAGTTGCTCCCCATCAATTCCACGGTAGAGGCGTACCGGGAAACATTGCAGAATGTTTTCGCCGGCTGTAAAGAAGATGTTACCGAAGAGAACATCCAGTCTCGCGCTCGGGGCACGCTGCTGATGGCATTGTCGAACAAGTTCGGCGCCATCGTGCTTTCCACCGGCAACAAGAGCGAGCTGGGCGTGGGCTACTGTACACTCTACGGGGATATGGTGGGCGGCCTCGCAGTCATCTCAGATGTGCCGAAGACGCTGGTTTACCGGCTGAGCCGTTACGCCAACTCACGTCGCGCTGTAATTCCGCAAGCCACGCTGGAAAAGCCGCCCTCCGCAGAGTTGCGGCCCGATCAGAAAGACAGTGACTCGCTGCCGCCCTACGAGATTCTCGACGCCGTTCTTGAGGACTATGTAGAGGACGCACGCTCCGCCGAGCGCATTGCCGCCGATCACGGATTCGATCTGGAAGTGGTGAAGCGCGTCGTCCGGATGGTGGATCGAGCCGAGTACAAGCGCCAGCAGGCGGCTCCAGGAATTAAGATTTCTCCCAAGGCCTTTGGCTATGGCCGTCGTTTTCCCATCGCCGCCAAGAGCGAGGTTTGAACGCGTTGGCTCAACGTTACCACAAATTCCATTTTTGTCTGCCACGTATAACTTGAAAGGAAACCATGCGCAGTTCTCTTAGCTTAATTCTCATCTTCCTACTGACCAGCGTTTTTTCGTCAGCGCAAAACTCGTCGAGCGCCAAAGTGGCCGAAAAAACCGCCGCGGCCCCGGCTGCGGTTCTTCCCTCCGAAGCAACGGTGGATGCCTTCCTGCAGCAAACGTTTGGCTACGAGACGCAAGTGAGCTGGAAGATTTCCAGCATTAAACCCGCGCCCGTGCCAGGACTCGCTCAGGTCGACGTCGTTCTGGCCAGCCCACAGGGCCAGCAGTTAAGTCGTTTCTACGTGACGCCCGATGGTGCTCACGCCGTCATCGGCGACATTATTCCTTTCGGCGCCAAGCCTTTTGATCCTGCGAAGAAAACGCTCGAAAAGGGCATCACCGGGCCCTCGCGCGGGCCGAAAGATGCCCCCGTAACCATCGTTGAATTTGGCGACTTGCAGTGTCCGGCGTGCAAAGCCGCGCAGCCGGGCATCGAGTCACTCATTGCTTCGGAACCGAACGCCCGTTTCGTCTTCCAGAATTTTCCCCTGGAGATGCACAACTGGGCCGCCAAAGGCGCTGCCTATGCCGACTGCGTCGCGCAAGCCTCTAACGATGCATTCTGGAAATTCGTTGCCAAGACCTACGAGACTCAATCCGATATCACCGCCGAAAATGCCGATGAAAAGCTGACCGCTCTCGCCGACGGCGCTGGCGTGAAAGGTGTGGACATTGCGACTTGCGCAACCACCCCGGTAACCAAGGCCCATGTGGATGCTTCTTTGGCGTTGGGCAAGGCGGTTAATGTGACTGGCACTCCGACTCTTTTTATCAACGGGCGCAGCGTAGGAAACGTCAGCCAAATACCCGCCGCCAGCCTGAAGGGCCTTGTCGATTTCGCGGCGAAGCAGGGAAAGTAACGGGATTACTTTTCGCTGACCCAGATCTCGTCGGTGGAGAGTTTGCGGTTGGCGACGACATGCGGCGTGATCATGATGAGCAGTTCGTCGTCTTGCGCCGACACAGTGTTATTGACCATGGCCTGGTTGAGTAGCGGAATAAAACCCAGCCCCGGGAGCCCGGTCATGGACCGCTGATCGTTGCTGGAGATTTCTCCCGCCACAACCGCCGGCTCGCCATCGCGCAAGCGAATGCTGCCTTTGTATTCCTTGTTGGAAATCACCGGAACCCCGTTGGCGCTTTGTCCGGTAAGCGAGCGTACCTGCAATTCCAGCGCCATGCTGACCTCGCCATTGCCATGAATGGCGGGTTTCGCCTTGAGGTTTAATCCCAAATCCTCATAACTAACCGAAGGAAAGGGCGGCACATAACTCTGATTGCCCAGCACGGCGGAAATCTGCGGCGAGTTAAAAATAGGCGCGTAGGAGGCGTTCAGAATGGGGTAGCGCGTTCCGAGATGGAAGGTCGCTTCGTTTCCCTGAGCCGCGCGCAACGTAATGTGATCGAGCGTCCGCGACCACGACTCATTCAGTGACAGGGCAGCCGAGAGCTGATCGAGACTCAGTCCCGAGAACGTAAGGCCTCCGCCAAAGGTGGCCAGCGGCTGGCTGAAAATGGAATTCTGCTGCCCCTGCAGTTGCGCCAGCAGTCCCGACAAACTCGAACTGCCCGCCTGATTGATGCCGCCCGAAGCAATCAGCTGGTTGATCAGAGATTGAATGCTCTGGCCGCCCAGCGCCGCCAGGGCCGCCACCGGAATGTTGAACAAATTGAAGGTGTCCGGGATATGCAACCCAATGTTGCGCGTGAGGTTGTGGCTGATCTGAAAGACTTGGATGTCGAGCATCACCTGCGGACGGTCGCTGGTCAACTGCTGCAGCAAAGTTGTGCAGGCGTGCAACGTTGGCTGTGGCGCGCGTACCTCCACCCTTCCCCCTTGCCCGGTGCTGATCTTCTGGAAGTCGCAGATGTTGCGCATTGACGTGACCATCTCGGTCACTTCCTGCGGCGTGACGGCGCCGGGGACAGCACAGGTGCCTAGCGACATGCGATCGTACTGTTTGTGATTTTCCGCGGTATCGGCGGCGATCAGCATCTGGTGAGAGTCCAGCGGCGTCCACATCGTCTTGGTGGTCTTTCCTGCCAGGGCGAGAGCGGTGAAGAAGTCAACATCGTCTACGTTAAAACGCACCGTCTTTGCGGCCACCGAGTCGTCGAATTCCGCCTGCACGCCATAGGCTGAAGCCAGCTCAGTGAACAGCCCGCGCACATCGCCACGGTAGTGAAACTTCGCCAGCTCACCTTTGGGCTGTAAGCGAATTTCACTGGAGTCGACAAGTGACGCCGTCATCCCGCTGAAGCCGATCGCGGCTGGGTCGCGCATCGCCTCCTCGAGCCGCTGCTGCGCGTAGCTATTATCTGGATCAAGAGCGAGCGCGGCACGATACTCGGCCGCAGCCGGTTCCCGCTGCGCCACGTTCAACAGCCCATCCCCGCGCTCGGTGTGCTGAAAAACCAACTGAGCTTTCGCGACTTCCCGCGCCGACAGGAACACCGCATCCCGAGGAGCCAGACGGGAGGCATCGCTAAACTTCGCCAAGGCCTCTTCCAGGCGCCCATGATCGTGCAGTTTTACTCCGTGTGCATAAGCGTTGCGGGCTTCTTTCAGATCTTTCTTGGAAGTGGCGCAATTGACGCCGCCGGGTACGCCGTTGCCGCAGGAGATGCTCGGTGCTTCAATACCGGAATCGGTTCCCGCACTCGAGGGAACGGCTGACAATGTGGCTAGAACGCAAGTTGCGAGGATGACGCCGACACGACACATTGGTCTTGATTTTAACCCGCCGTCCGCTCACTGCTGAAGGCTATTAGTGCAGGGTACCTTGGAGTTCAACCGGACTTTGGCAGGGCACAACTCATGAGAACGCGAAAGCGAGGTTCTCTTGCAGGGGTGCATCTCTAACTCAGCATGAGCCGCTCAATATCCCGCGCCTTGCCAGTCTTCTCGTCGCAGTCAATCACCACGGCACACAGCCGAACGTCGCCCGTGGCCGGCTCAAAGCGCACCGGCATGCCATTGAGGAACTTGCCCACGACCAATTCTTTCTTCACGCCAATCACGCCGTCATAGGGTCCGGTCATGCCAACATCGGTAACGTAGGCTGTTCCTTTGGGCAGAATGCGTTCATCGGCAGTGGGCACATGGGTGTGCGTTCCTACCACGGCCGTGACCCGGCCATCGAGATACCAGCCCAGCGAGATTTTTTCTGACGTCGCCTCAGCGTGGAAATCCACGAAGATTATCTTGGCCTCAATCTTCTGCAAGAGTTGATCGGCGATGCGAAACGGATCGTCGTTCGACGCCATGAATACCCGCCCTTGCAGGTTGATCACGGCATAAGGAACCTTCGCCTTCTGCCCCTGATACAACCCCCAGCCCGGCATGTCCGCGGGATAGTTCGCGGGACGAAGCAGTCGCCGCTGCGGACCGTGCCCATTGCCCTCGGCCATTTGAAAGAAGTCGACAATCTCGCGCTTGTCCCAAACGTGGTTGCCAGTGGTGATCACATCAATATTCAGCTCGAATAGTTCTTCGGCCAAAGCAGGCGTAATCCCAAACCCCGCCGCCGAGTTCTCGCCATTGGCAATTACAAGATCGATCATCTGATCGCGAACAATCCCCGGAAGCCGTTCCTTGACGATGGTTCGCCCCGGCCGCCCAAAAATATCGCCAATAAACAGAATACGCATAAAAAGATAGCGCCGGCGTCCCGCCGTCACTTTTCCCGAACTTCGATGTTACCACTCAGTGATCTCCGCGGCTGTCGTCCGCGACTCCTCGTTAAAGCTCACCCTCAAGGCTTTTCCAACTCAGCTGTCCGCAGAAAATCGTAATTGCCCGCCGGATTCAACTGAAGATTGTGCACGCGCTTGCTATGCACCAGAACGTTATCCAGATACCAGAGATTGATGTAGGGCAGATCTTCAGCCAGGATACGTTGGAGTTCGGCATAGTTCGACTTGCGCGAGTTCTGATCGACTTCGCGGCGAGCTTGATCGATCAGCGCATCCACTCTCGCATTTGAATAATGACCGCGGTTAGCCCCGTTCGGCGGAAAGCGCGAGGAATGGAAAACATAGAAGATGTCCGGGTCCTGATTGCCTCCAACCCAGCGCAATCCATAAAGTTGAAAGGCACCGTGAATGACGTCGGCAAGAAATGTCGCCGTCTCAAAGCTGCGGATATCCAGAACAATTCCCACCTCCCGCAACTGCTGCTGCATGATGGCGACCATCAAACGCGTGCTCTCGACGGTGGAAGTCTTCATGGTGATGTGGAAACGCGCGCCATTGAGCAATGGATAGCCAGCCGCGTCAAGTAGAGCACGGGCTTTATCGGGGTCGTGATCATAGGATGGAACATTTCCGTTGTAGGCCCAACTTTGAGGAGGAAGAATGCTGCGCGCCGGCTGCGCCCACCCAGCCCAAAGGTATTGGATCATCGGCCGGCGGTCGAGAGCGTACGCTATGGCTTGCCGAACCCGCACATCCTGCAAGATGGGGTCGCGTAAGTTGAAGCCAAGATATTGTATTTCCGTGCCCGGTGCGTGTTCCACGGCGAGGGACGGTTCGCGCTGCAGCGTGAGCACGGTGTCCGGAGTGAGCGCGTTAATGGTTAGATCACCAGTACCTTTGCGCAATTCGAGCGCCTCCGTGGTTGCATCCGGCACCACTGCAAAACGCACGCGGAGCAGCTTCGCCCTTTCGCCCCAGTACTCGTTGTTGCGTTCGATGACGACTTCTTTATCAGTTTCGGAACTCACAAATTTGAATGGCCCTGAACCAACGGGGTGAATAGCCACCTCACTCTCGCTGCCAAAGGGCACGATGCCCATGGCGCCATCGGAGAGATTCCAGAGCAGAGCGGCGTCTGGTTCTTTCATGTGAAAAATAACCGTAAAGTCGTCAGGCGCGGTGATGCTATCGACAAAGCGATACGCGGCGCCTTTAGCGCTGCGTATCGTTGCTCGAAGCAACGAATCAAAAGTCCACTTCACATCGCGCGCGGTAAGCGGACGTCCGTCATGAAACTTCACGCCGTGACGCAGGTGAAAGATGTAGGTAAGCGGATCAGGCACCTCCCATCGCTCAGCCAGTCCGGGCGCAACATCGAGGTTATCGCCTCGTGAGAGTAGGTCGTCGAAGATGAGATTGTCGATGCGCTCCGACTGCGCGTCGACTCCGATCCGCGGGTCGAGATTTGCGGGGCTTGATTCAATCAACATCACCAGCGTATTCGTGTCCGGCTTGTTGGAGCAGGAGAGCGACGACCCAAGTAGCACGGTGAGAATTGCGAATGTTGTGGGAAGTCGGAGGCCCATCAGCGGCTTTCCTGGCACATCTGAAGAAGCGTGTTCACGGTTCTCCAATTTCGGGTGGTGGTGACCACTGACAAGAGACGGTCGAGAGGACTCTTCATCAAACTGCTTTTTGCAGTGCCGTTCGGAAGCAGAAGATAAATCTCCGTTCCGGCCCAATGAGACCGATCGGGCAGCGCGGTCAACTCCGCCAACTTGGTCAGCGCGCTGGACGCCGGAATATCGGAAAGAAACATTACATGAAGCCTTTCGACATCGACGCCGCGCTCCTTCAGAAACGGGTTGTTCTTGACCGCACTGGCCAACTCGTCGGCGGTCCTTACAACCACGGAGGTCGGAAATCCAAACTCCTGCAATAATTTATTCTCAATTCGCTTACATAAAGCGGGCGCAGAAACCTTGCCAGCTTTGAAAATGACATTCCCGCTCTGAATATAGGTTCGGACCTGTTCGAAACCCAGCGCTTCGAACGATGCCCGCAGGCGGTCCATTTTGATGCCCTTGCGCCCTCCAACGTTAATCCCGCGAAGCAGGGAAATATAAATCGACATGATCAGTCAGCTTGCGCTTGAAACTAAGGATACGAAATCTTGCCCAGAACTGCCGCGCGTCTCGCGCCCGTTGCTGAAGGCACGTTGCAAGGCCGCCGGTGCCAGGTTTCATAGGCCATCACGGCCAAGGCCAAGGCTTCTTTCGCCGCCGAGGGTAGTCCAAATTCGTCAGACATTCGCAGCTGCAAGCCCAACGGCGCAAGTTCAGTTCTCAACATATCCACCAGTGTAGAGTTTTTCGCTCCGCCACCCGAGAGAATCATTTCCTGAAATCCACGCTTCCGCTTTTTGGCTGAACTCCGCGCCGCAACGCTGCTCACCGCATAGGCAATTGATTTGGCGGTAAGGGCTGTCGCTGTCGCCACCGCATCCGCTTTTTTGCACCGTCCGCACTGCCGCAGAAAGTTGCTGACGAATTCCCGCCCGAACTCTTCACGCCCCGCAGTCTTGGGAGGCTTCAATGCGAAGAACTCTTGCTTCAATATCTGTTCGACCACGGAATGCAAGACCTGCCCGGTAGCTGCAATCTTGCCGCCACGATCGTAGGCTCTTCCAAATAGTTCTTCGGTGACGGCGTCGATCACCATATTGCCCGGCCCGGTATCAAATGCCACAACCTCACTGGTCGACGCTCCCGCCTGAATTGCCGTAAGATTCGCAATGCCGCCGATGTTCTGAACAATCCTTCCCACTTTCGCGTCGCGAAACAGAAGATAGTCGAGGAAGGGAACGAGCGGCGCACCCTTGCCCCCGGCCGCCATATCCGCCGGACGAAAATCGGAGACCACCGGTACGCCCACTCTGGCAGCCACGACTGCCGCCTCGCCCGTCTGCCAAGTGGAGGCGATTCTGCGCCCGAGAAACATGTGCGGCTCGCCTTGATGGTAAAGCGTTTGCCCGTGGCACCCGACAAGCTGCGCCTTCAGTCGAAACTTGCTCTGGGCTGCCAGCACTGCGTCAGCGTAGAGCTCTCCTAACAGAAAATTCAGCCGTGACAGATTTGCGACACTTGCACGTGGCGCATTCATCGCTTCCAGAATGGCAGCGCGAACGTTTTTAGGATAGGGAAACTCCAGATGCCCGAGCAGGGCAACGGCGGAATTGCCACTCTTAGTGTGGCGCGCGGCTTGCCCGCGCTTCCCGCCCACGCGCAGGAGAGCCACATCAATCCCGTCGGCGGAGGTTCCGCTCATCACCCCGGCCACAATCATATTTGCCTTCACGCCCGCCGCCGCTTTTTCTGGCGATCTGCTTCAGTACGAACCAGGGCCTCAAGCCGCACCTGCTCTCCAAACTCCCACAACTGCCGGGAAAGCGCTTCAATCCTCGAGTTCGATGGAATGGCGGACCCTCGCAGGGCTTTCGCCCATTTCTTTTTGAATTCCAGCACTCGCCGCACCGATTTGCCGGCGCGTCTGGCAAACTGCGGATCACGCTCGGTTGCCTTCACCAGTTCGTCATACGCTTTTGCGATGTAATCTTCGCGATGGCAAATCAGGCACAAATCTCCCCCGGCTCGTACGAATTCGACCGCTGCCTTTCCAATCGGAGCTGCCGATAAAACTCCGCCCATTTCCAAATCGTCAGACACAATCAAATTGCGGTGGCCGATGCGCCTGCGAAGAATGTCGGTAATCCATACTTTTGAAAGTGAGGCTGGAGTCTTATCTTGCGTAACCAGCGGGTAGGCTGCGTGCGACACCATAACCATCGGCATCTGGGCGCGAAGCATGCGATAGGGAACCAGGTCCTCGGCCCACAAGTCCTTTAGCGATTTCCTGATCACAGGAAGGCTGTGATGGCTGTCGAGCTTGCCCTCGCCCAGGCCGGGGAAGTGCTTACCACAACCCAGGACGCCTGCAGTGCGCAGGCCGGCTAGAAACTCACGCGCATAGGCAATTGTTTCGCGCGGGTGCTCCGATACGGATCGCGAACTCATGACGCTGCGCGAAGCCTCAAACGCCAGATCGAGGACCGGAGCGAAGTTCACGTTGAAACCCAATGCGCGGCAGTTCTCGCCAATCACTTGCCCGTGCTTGCGGAAGAGCTTGCGGTCGGTGCTGGTGAACACGTCCGCCGCCGAAGGCGCGGGTCCGAGTACGTCGCGGAAGCGATCTACCGTTCCGCCCTCTAGATCAACGCACGTAATCAAGAGAGTGGAAACGCACTTCCGGCAGGCGCGTAGAAGGTCCCACGTCTGAACCGGATTCTTAATATTCCGCGCAAACAGAATCACCCCCGCGGGCTGCAATCGCGTCAGCAGGGAACTGAGCCTCGCGGTCATCTTTGTCCCGTCGAAGCCGACGATCAAAAGTTGCCCGATGCTGCTTTTATCCCGTGACTTTGGTCGCGCAGTCATCGCCGATAACCTGCTGTACCCTGTGTTCCCCTGTGTCCTCTGGTTTAAATTTCCTTCTTAAGATCGGCCAGCAGATTGAGCGCATCCAACGGCGTCAGCCGGTTCAAATCCACGGCCCGCAGCTTCTCTACCACCAGCTGCGACAACGGCGTAAAGATGGTCAACTGCGTCGCGGGCGGCGAAGATCCGGGAGAAAGGTGTTCCGTAAGCTGCCGCTCCGCAGACTCATGCTCGGCCAGCACCTCGCGTGCCCGCGTAACCACCTCATTCGGCAAGCCTGCCAGTTTAGCGACTTCAATGCCATAACTGCGATCCGCCGCGCCGGGCTCAACTTTTCGCAAGAACACGATGCCGCCCCCGGTTTCCTTCACCGAAACGTGATAATTCTTCACTCCGGCAAGCTGCTCTGCCAACTCCGTAAGCTCAAAGTAATGTGTGGCGAACAAAGTCTTGGCGCGTACGCGAGCATGCAAATATTCAATCGCTGCCCAGGCAATCGCCAATCCATCGTAAGTGGAAGTACC
>Ga0070710_10000997_pt1 | contig 13477 bp, 10 predicted proteins | sample LARL52metaG_FD_65454 | JGI IMG/M metagenome (GOLD analysis project Ga0070710, IMG submission 65454) | Corn, switchgrass and miscanthus rhizosphere microbial communities from Kellogg Biological Station, Michigan, USA - LAR L5-2 metaG | ecosystem: Host-associated > Plants > Roots > Rhizosphere ... | reverse complement strand
CGGAGGCGCGGTGTCCCAGGGGATCGTCACCCTGGGCGGGTGGAAGCCCTTGACCGCGCCGTCCGCGGCGGGGCCCGATGCCGCGCCCGCGTGGGGCGTCCTGGCCGCCGCGCGATGGCAGCCCGGGCTCGTAGCCCGGCCCGGCGTCGTAGCCCGGCCCGGCAGCGCGGCCCGGGGCGGCGGCGGGCGCCGCGTAGTCCTGCGGCGGCCCGCCGAGCTCCGCCGCTGGGGCCTGGCCTTGCCCGGCGCGATGGCTGTGCCGCCCGGTGGTATCACCGCTGGGCGCGCGGTAAGCGATGGTTTGGCTGGTGAGGTCCGCCGCCGCGCTGCGGCCCCGGCCGGCGGGGGCAGGCTGCTCCGGCACCGGCGAGCCCGGGTAGCCCCGGCCACCGGGACGGGAAGCCTCGCCGGGGAAAGAGTCGCCGCCGGGATAGGACGCGCCGCCCTGCTGCGCCTCCTCGCCGGAATAGGGGTCCTCCGCGTCGGGCGTTCCGTCCCGCCGCGGCCAGCCCGCCCGGACACCCGCGGGCACGGCGGCGGCGCGCCGCGCGAAGGCTCCGGCCGTCATGGCGGGCCGGGGCACCTCCGTGCCCGGTGGCAACTGCGGCTCGTCCTCGCCACGGCGCGGCGTGCGCCGGCGTCTGGACCGCTCTTCGGGCTCCCTGCCATGGCTGGCGCGGCGGCGGCCGGGCTCCTGCGAGCCGAGCGCCTCGTCATCCTCGGCCGCTTCCTTCCGCTCGGCTTCGGCGGCGGCCCGGGAGCCGGGCAGGCCGAGGCCGATCACCACGAGCACGGCCAGGCCCTCCAGGGCCACGACCGCGGTACGGCCGAAATTAGTGTGGCTCACCGACAGCGAACCACCACCGGCCGGCAGCCGGAACCCCTGCGCCCAGCCGTTCACCGGCGCCGCCAGCGGGGTGAGCGGATGGCCGTTCAGTGTCGCGCTCCAGCCCCCGGCCGGCTCGGCGAGCATGAGCGTGCCACCGGCGGACGGGGCCCGCGCGGCGGTAACGCTCACCTGCCCCGAGGCCACCGGCACCACGGCGCCGCCGCTTTGGGTCACGGTGACTCGCGCCGTGGTGCCGACGACCCGCCAGAGCTCGAAGTCCAGGGTGGCACTCACCGGCCGCAGCCCGGGCACGTCGTCGAGCAGCCGGGCCAGCCCGGCGTTGACCGGGGCGGGCAGCAGCACGTAGCCGATGCCGAACCCGGCCAGGGCGCGCCCCTGGTCGGTGACGGCGCTGCCCGATGGTGCGGTGAGGGTGGCCACGGTCTTGCTGAGGACTTGCTCGGCCGCCGTGGGCATGGCCAGTTCCTGGGAGCCGATCAGCGGGTCGCCGTCGCGGAGCACCAGGTAGCTCACGCCGCCGTGCGGGGCCGTCTGGAGCACCAGCGTGCGCAGCCGCTGCCCGGTGTCCGAGGACACCGCCACGAACTCCGGCAGCAACGTCCCGGCCGCCGGGCGCACGGGGCCGGTCACCCCTGAGGTGACCCAGTGAGCCGCGGCGAGCGCGGGCGCGGAACAGGCCACGGCACCGAGTGCGATCACGGCCAGCCCGGCTGGGCGCCACCGGCCCGCGCGCAGCAGGCCAGGCACCTCGTCGCCGGCGGCCACCACGGCGAGCAGCAGACCCGCACCGGCGATGGCGAGCGCCGGGCCCGGCCAGGCACGGACCGCAGCGGTGCTTCCCGCCTCGCTGATCGCTACCCGGCTCACCGCCGCGGCGACGATCAGCCCGGTCACACCAACCGCCCAGCCGGCCAGCACCATGCGCCGGCGGCCACTGACCACGACGGCGGCGGTCGCCGCGAGAACCAGACCGGCCGTCACCCAGAACGGCGGCAGCCCGGGCCCGCCCGGGGACAGCAGCAGCAGGGAGCGCGGGGCGAGGCTGGCATTGGCCAGCCCGGGCCGGGCCAGCCCGGCCTCGAGGAAGATCCTGGCCGGGTGCGTGGCAATGTCCAGCGTCCACGGCAGCAACAGCAACAGCGGGACCACCACGACGATCAGTGCGTCAAGCGCCCGGTCACGGCGGCGCAGCGCGATCAGGCCTGCGGCCATGACCACGCCGGCGATCAGCCAGAACAGTGGCACGAACGCCGCCACCACCGCGGTGAGCAGCCCCGCGGCCCAGGCGGCCCGCCGGGCTCTGCGGCGCGGCGCGGTGAAGATCCGCCCGACCAGCACGGCGACCGGCGGCAGCAGCACGAGCAGGACGGCCGTGCCGAGCCTTCCTGCCGCCACGGCGCCCATCCCCACGGGCAGCAGCGCGTACGCGAGCGCCCCGACGACACGGGCGGGCACATACGAGGTCACCCGGCGGGTGGCGAAAAAGGCCGTGGCACCCGCGAGCGGCACGCAGCCGAGCAGGATCACGTCCACCGCCAGCCACGGCTTACCGCCAAGCACGGTCGCCAGCACGGCGAGCAGCGCGACGTACGGGGGCGCGTTCGCGCCGGTCCCGATGCTCACCGGGTGGAAGCCCTGGAGGTACTCCTGCCACAGCGCCGAGACGCCGCCCCAGGCGGGGACGAGCGCACCGCCGCCGAGCGGGGTGGAGCCGAGCAGTGACCGCTCCGCGACCAGGGCGACCGCGGTGAGGATCAGGAACAGCAGCACCCCGGGACTGGTGAGCAGGCGCTGCGCCAGCCCGGTGTCGACCAGCATCGAGTCGTCGTCGGAGGGGTCGTCGGTCGCGTGATGGGTGCCCACGGTGTCGACGGGCAGCGTCTTGGACAGGGTGCTCGTCGCATACTCCGCGAGCATCCGGAACGACCGGCCGGGCGGCAGATCCTTGGCCAGCCGGGCGAAGGCCTGCTGCCTTCCTCTGGCCCGGATCCGGCGGGCGGACATCAGCCGCAGCGGATGGGCGGCCACCGAGGTGTAGGCGGCCAGTTCGTCCACGGCGGCCGAGGGCCGCTTGGCCAGCAGGAAGAAGACCGTCCGCAGGGAAGAAAGCACCAGGTTGCCCGCCAGGGCGGCGAGCATGGGCCTGGCCGGCAGGTTGCCGGTCAGCACGAGCAGCGCGTTGCGGCGGTCCTGGCGCCGGCGGTGCTGCGCCGCCGAGGGCTCACGGCGGTTCCTGGCCGTGGCCTCGACGTGATAGACCACGGCGTCGGTCACCACCCGCACCCGGTATCCGGCCGCCTGTACCCGCCAGCAGAAGTCCGTGTCCTCCCGGAACAGCCGCATCCCCGGGTCGAAGCCGCCGACCTGCTCCCACACGTCGCGGCGGGCCAGCATCCCGGCGCTGCTCACGGCGAGCACGTCGCGGTTGCCGTCGTGCTGGCCCTGATCGACCTCGCGCGGCTCGATGCCGGTGATCCGGCGGCCTGCCCGGTCGATGGTGGTGCCGGCCTCAAGCAGGACATCCCGGTCGGACCAGTCCATGATCTTCGGGCCGAACACCGCCGCTGCGGGTGCCTCCCGCGTCCCGGCCAGCAGTTGCTCAAGCGCATCCGGGGCTGGCTCGCTGTCGTCGTGCAGCAGCCACACCCATTCGGTGCGGTCTTCCCTGGAGGTGCCCGCCAGCGGCACGTGAGCGTTCGCCGCGCGATGCCGCAGCGCCTTGGCGATCGCGACGCCGTATCCCGTGCCGCGTTCCATGCCGAACACGGCCGCCCGGCCGAACGCCTGGGCGAGCATCGAGCCGCTGCGGTCGGTGCTGCCGGTGTCCACGGCCACCACCCGCTGCACGGACCTGGTCTGCTTGGCCACGGCATCCATGACACGCGGAAGCCACGCGGCGCCGTCGTGGGCGACAATCACCGCGGTGACGATGTCTGGGCTGTGCGTGCTGTCTGGTGACACGGTCCCGCTAGCTGCTCGCAGTGGTCACCTGCCGAGGCACGCGGGGCCGCCCCCCTTGGCGTCCCGGCGAGGCTGGGGCACGCCGTGAACAATACGCGAACGTCGGGTTGGCAGTTGGGCAGACGGGCGAAGATGGCCCGGGGATAGCCCGGGCGTATTGCCTGCGGAAACTGGTTGATTGGCTGATCAAGCAGGGGTCGTGAGCGAGCTACGGACAGTCACTCCTCGCTGGTTGCTCTGGGGCTGGTGGGATCACCAGGGGGTGCCAGGGGAAGGTGACCTCGGGGTGCCCAGGGCCGGGGGCTCGGGTCCCCCGGGCCGCGGCTGTGGGTCAGGCGCCGCGCTTGAGGCGGCGGCGCTCACGCTCGGACAAGCCGCCCCAGATGCCGAACCGTTCGTCGTGTTCGAGTGCGTACTCAAGGCACTCGGTGCGGACCTCGCAGGAGCGGCACACCTTCTTCGCCTCTCTGGTGGAGCCGCCCTTCTCCGGAAAGAACGCTTCCGGGTCTGTCTGGGCACACAGCGCGCTGTCCTGCCAGGAGATCCCCCCGGCATCGTCTTCGTCGCCGATACCAAAGATGTCGAGCCCGAGTGGGACGACCTCAGTCACGGCGCACCTCCCTTCCCTCCCGGGAACCCCGTTCCGTGCGCGCCCTCCCGGGACAGACGCGAACTACACAAGTGAAATTACACGCGCGTGTCTTGCATCGCGTCAAGCGGGATCCGTGATATTGACTCCGGCTTGCCCCGGATGACGGGTAAATCCGGCCAAGAAAACCTGGGGTCGCGGGCCCGCCAGAAGGCGCTGGGAGCGCTTTTGCGGGGGTGGCCGGGGGCGGGGCCCGGCCGGTTGCCAGACTTACCGGCATGCGCATCACCGTGCCCGCCGGCGGAGTCGGGGCCGCCCGCTTCCTGCGCGGGCTGAAGGCGGAAGTGCCCGGCGCCGAGATCACCGTCATCGGCAACACCGGCGACGACATCACGCTGTTCGGCCTGCACGTGTCCCCCGACCTGGACACCGTCATGTACACCCTGGGCGGCGGCATCGACGAGGAACAGGGCTGGGGCCGGGCGGGAGACTCCCGCACGGTCCTGTCCGAGCTTGCCGCCTACGGCGCCGGGCCGGGCTGGTTCGGCCTGGGCGACCTGGACATCGCCACGCACCTGCACCGGACCAGCATGCTGGCGGCCGGGCTGCCGCTTTCGGCCGTCACCACGGTGCTCTGCCAGCGGTGGCAGCCCGGGGTGCGACTGCTCCCGATGACCGATGACCGGGTGGAGACCCACGTCGTGCTGGCCAGCGACGAGGGCGAGCGCCGAGCGGGGGCGGGCGCGGAGCGCGGGGGCGGGGAAAAAACCGTGCACTTCCAGGAGTGGTGGGTGCGGATGGGCGCCCAGGTGCCCGCGACCGGCTTCGTGTTCACCGGGGCGGCGCAGGCGGCCCCGGCACCGGGCGTACTGGAGGCGATCGCCGGGGCCGACGTGATCCTGGTGCCGCCATCCAATCCCGTGGTGAGCATCGGCACGATCCTCGCGGTGCCCGGGATCGCCGAGGCGATGCGCGCCAAGACCGTGGTCGGGGTGTCACCGATCATCGGCGGCGCGCCGGTGCGGGGCATGGCCGACAAATGCCTCGCGGCGCTGGGCGTGGCGGCCTCCGCGGCCGGTGTCGCGGCGCACTACGGGCCCGCACTGCTCGACGGCTGGCTGGTCGACGAGCAGGACAAGGCCGCGGCCGATGCCCCGGAACTGGCCGGCATCACCGTCCGCGCGGTCCCGCTGTACATGAGCAGCCCGGCCGCGACCGCGGCCATCGCCCGCGCCGCCCTCGACCTCGCCCTGGAGTTGCGCGGATGAACGTGACGGTTACCCCGGTCGAGGGGATGCCCGAGGTGACCGCGGGGGCGGACCTGGCCGGGCTGATCGCGGAGGCGGCTACCGGCCTCGCCGACGGGGACATCCTGGTGATCACCTCCAAGATCGTCAGCAAGGCGGAAGGCCGGGTGGTCCGGGCCGACCGGGAGCAGGCCATCGACGCCGAATCGGTGCGCCTGGTCGCCCGCCGCGGGCCGACCAGGATCGTGGAGACCCGGCAGGGTCTGGTGCTCGCCGCGGCGGGCGTGGACGCCTCCAACACGCCGCCGGGCACGGTGGTGCTGCTGCCCGAGGACCCTGACGGCTCCGCGCGCAGGCTGCGCAAGGCGCTCATGGACCGCCTCGGTGTCCGCCTCGGGGTCGTGGTCACGGATACGCTGGGCCGCCCGTGGCGCGCCGGGCAGACGGACGCGGCGATCGGCGTGGCGGGCGTGGCCCCGCTGCGGGACTACCGCGGCACGGCGGACACGTTCGGCATGGCCCTGGAGGTCTCGGTCGCCGCGGTGGCCGACGAGCTCGCCGGCGCGGGAGACCTCGTCAAGGGGAAGGCCGCCGGGATCCCCGTCGCCGTGGTCCGGGGCCTTGCGGACCTGGTCACCGAGACGGACGGGCCCGGCGCCCAGGCGCTGATCCGGCCGGCGGCCGAAGACATGTTCCGGTACGGCTCCGCCGATGTGCTCGCGGCCCGCCGCACCGTGCGTGACTTCACCGGCGACCCGGTGGACCCGGCCGCGGTCACGCGCGCGGTCGCCGCCGCGGTCACCGCGCCCGCGCCGCATCACTCCACGCCGTGGCGTTTCGTCGTGCTGGAGTCCGCGGCGGCCCGGACCGCCCTGCTCGATGACATGCTCGCGGCCTGGATAACCGACCTGCGCGGTGACGGGTTCACCGAGGACCAGATCGCCCGCCGGGTGCGGCGCGGCGAACCGCTGCGGCGGGCGCCGCTGCTGATCGTCCCGTGCCTGCACGCCGAGGCGGCGCACCGGTATCCCGATGACCGGCGCAACGCCGCAGAGCGCGAGATGTTCCTGGTGGCCATGGGCGCGGCGGTGCAGAACCTGCTGGTCGCCCTGGCCGTCGAGGGGCTCGGCTCGTGCTGGGTGTCCAGCACCATGTTCTGCCGCCCGGTCGTCACCAAGGCCCTCGGGCTGCCGCCGGAATGGGAGCCGATGGGCGCCGTCGGCGTCGGGCATCCGGCCGCCCCGGCTCCGGACCGGCCGCCCCGGGACCCATCCGCCTTCATGATCACCCGCTAGCCCTGGCGAGCCTCACCCCCGTGGCCCCATCGGTCACCGCGGGCGCGATGGCCTGCGGACCAGGCGTCTGCCCGTTAAGCGGTCAACAGTGCCACGCCATAGGCGTCGAAGCGCTTGTCGCGGGTCACGATCGTCAGTCCTTCAGCAAGAGCCTGAGCTATCAGCATGCGGTCGAAGGGATCCTCATGATGGCGAGGAAGCCGTCCGGCCGCGACTCCGTGGGCGAGGCTGATCGGCAAGGCTTCGAACCCGCCTTCCTGTACCTGCTGTTCAAGGTCATCGGGTGCGGCAAGTTTCCCCAGGGCCTTTTTGATGGAGATCTCCCAGGCGCTGGCGGCCGAGACGGCGACGAGATTGGCCGGATCCGCTATCGCCTCCCGCGCTGGGGCGTTCAGGCCTTCGTCGGCTAGCCACCACAGCAAGGCATGGGTATCCAGCAGCAGCCTCACGGGCGCTCCCCCCGGAACGCCGCGTCGATCTCGGCCGGCAGTTCGTCGAAATCATCGCTGATACGGACCTTGCCGCGCCACCCGCCCGGTGAGCGCGGACGTGCCGGCGAGCCTGCCAGGGGCATCAGGCGCGCGATCGGGCGGCCCGCCCTGGCTATGACGATCTCCTCGCCGGCGGCCGCGCGGTCCAGCAGTTGTGACAGGTGCGTCTTGGCCTCGTAGACGTTCACGCTTTCGGGCATAGCGCCTAGTATAACGTTTCTGGTCTAGTCTAGTCAGACTATAGATAGGTGATCAGGCGAGCTTGAGGGTGGTCCGGCCCCGGACGGAGGTGCACACTCCGTCGCTCAGGGCAGCCGCGGCCTGTCGTTCTGCGGAAGGCTTTTCATACAGGGTGGTGCGCTGGCTGATGGGCCTGCCGAGCGGGCCAGCCATGGCGGACATCTGACTGATCGTCTTGTACGAGCCGTTCTGCGACCCGGCCATCCGGCTGATCGTTTCCTCCATCAGGGTCCCGCCGATGTCGTTGACACCACCGGCGAGGACCGCGCGGCAGCCGTCGTCGCCGAGCTTGACCCAGGAGCACTGGATCGAGGAGATCGCGCCGTGCAGCATCAGCCGGGACACCGCGTGCACCGCGCGGTTCTCCCGCCGGGTGGGGCCGGGGCGGGCCAGGCCGGCCAGGTAGATCGGCGCGTTCGCGTGCACGAACGGGAGCAGCACGAACTCGGTGAACCCACCGGTGCGCTCCTGGATGCCGCGGATCACCCGCAGGTGGCCGACCCAGTGCGCGGGCGTGTCCACGTGCCCGTACATCATCGTGGCGGTCGTCCGGATGCCCAGTTCGTGCGCGGTGGTGATCACCTCGATCCAGGCCGCGGCGGGCAGCTTACCCTTGGTGAGCACCCAGCGCACGTCGTCGTCGAGTATCTCGGCCGCGGTCCCCGGCAGCGAGTCCACCCCGGCCTCGCGGGCCCTGACGAGCCACTCCCGCACCGGCAAGCCGGTGCGAGCGGCGCCGTTGCTCACCTCCATCGGCGAGAACGCGTGCACGTGGATCTCCGGGCAGCGCCGCTTGACCTCGGCAGCCAGGTCGAAGTACGCGGTCCCGGGCAGGTCGGGATGGATGCCGCCCTGCATGCACACCTCGGTGGCGCCGGCCTGCCAGGCCTCCTCGGCGCGGTCCCCCACCTGGGACAGCGAGAGCGTGTAGGCGTCGGCGTCGGTGCGCCGCTGCGCGAACGCGCAGAACCGGCACCCGGTGTAGCAGACGTTGGTGAAGTTGATGTTCCTGGTGACCACGTAGGTGATGTCGTCACCGTTCACGTCGCGGCGCAGGGCGTCGGCGAGTGCGGCGAGGGCGCCGAGTTCCGGGCCGTCTGCATCGAGCAGGGCCAGCGCCTGCGCGTCGGAGATCCCGGCGGGATCGGCTTCGGCCGCGCGCAGGGCCGCGGCCACATCGGGCCGCAACCGCTCCGGGGCGGCACTCCCCCGGCGCGCGGCCGGGTCGATCCGCGTGGCCACCTCGTCCCAGTCGCCGTACACCTCGGCGAAGTCGTCACGGCGGTCGGTGGTCCGGCCGGTGGTGTCGATCGTGACGTGCAGGTCCGTGCGGCCGGACGACCCGCCCCAGCCGCCGTCGGGCTCCTGCCAGGGCAGGCCGCGCGGGATCGTGCCCTCGCGGGCGAGCCCGGTCGCCGGATCGGCGAGCGCGGCCACGTGAGCGGCCAGTCGCGGGTCGAGCCACGGTTCGCGCAGGTACCCCGGGTAGATCGTGAGCCGTTCGGCGAGCCGCATCCCGGCAGCCTCGGTGCGCCGCGCCAGTTCCTCGATCTGCGGCCATGGCCGCTCGGGGTTGACGTGGTCCGGGGTGAGCGGCGACACGCCGCCCCAGTCGTCGATCCCGGCCGCCAGGATCAGCCCGTACTGGTCACCGATCAGGTTCGGCGGCGCCTGGATCCGGGCGGATGGGCCGAGCACGAGCCGGGCCACGGCGATCGTCGCCGCCAGGTCGGCCAGTTCCGCGTCCGGGACACCGCGCATCTTGGTGTCCGGCTTGGCGCGGAAGTTCTGCACGATGACTTCCTGGATGCCGCCGTACTCCCGGGCGATCTGCCGGATGGCGAACAGCGACTCGGCGCGCTCCGCGCGGGTCTCCCCGATGCCGATGAGGATGCCCGTGGTGAACGGGACCGAGCAGCGGCCAGCGTCTTCCAGCACGCGCAGCCGGACCACCGGATCCTTGTCCGGGCTGCCGTAGTGCGGGCCGCCGCGCTCGGTGAACAGCCGGGCCGCGGTGGTCTCAAGCATCATGCCCATGGAGGGCGCGACCGGCTTGAGGCGCTGGAAGTCGCGCCAGGTCAGCACGCCGGGGTTGAGATGCGGCAGCAGGCCGGTCTCCTCAAGCACCCGGATGGCCATGGCCCGGACGTAGGAGAGCGTGTCGTCGTACCCGTTGGCGTCGAGCCAGTCGCGGGCCGCGGGCCACCTGTCCTCCGGACGGTCACCGAGGGTGAACAGGGCCTCCTTGCAGCCGAGTGCCGCGCCCTGGCGGGCGATGGCGAGCACCTCGTCCGGCGACAGGTACGGGCTGTCCAGCCGCCCGGGGACCGTGGCGAACGTGCAGTACCCGCACCGGTCCCGGCACAGCCGGGTCAGCGGGATGAAGACCTTGCGCGAGTAGGTAATGACACCGGGGCGCCCGGCGGCGGTCAGCCCGGCGTCCCTGGTGCGGGCGGCATAGCTGAGCAGCCGGTCCAGGTCGCCGCCGCGCGCGTGCAGCAGCGTGGCTGCCTCACCCTGGTCGAGCGGCTTGCCGTCCCTGGCGCGGGCCAGGGCCCGCCGAAGCGCGGTGCTGGGCGGTCCGCCGTCGGCAGGCTGTGCGGGCTGCGCACCGGGGCCACGCGCGTCAAGGTTCATTCCGTCACCCTACGATGCGCCTGAGACGTCACCGCTCCGTGCCCTGTGCCGTGGCTGCCGTGGTGAATCCTGCCCGGAGCTATCGTGGCGGGATGGCGGAGACCCAGCGGGAGTTCGTGCCCCGTGTCGACACGGGCGAGCTCGACACGGCCCTGGCGTTCTTGTCGTTCGCCCGGCACTGTGTGCTGAAGAAGGCCGGCGGACTGTCTGATGAGCAGTTGCGAGCCGTCCTGGTCGAGAGCGGCACCTCCCTCCTTGGCCTCGTCCAGCACCTAGCCGAGACGGAGCGGTACTGGTTCGGCCACCACCTCGCCGGGGGCGCCTGGGACGAGGGCCAGGAACATGGCATGAATGTCCCCGCTCACCGCGCCGCAGCCGACGTGCTGGCCGACTACCGGGCGGCAATCGACGACAGCGACCGGGCGATCCGTGCCGCTGGCGACCCGGAGGCGCGCTTCGCCGTCCCGGTCGAGGGCACCCGGCACACGCTCCGGTGGGTCATGGCCCACATGACGAGCGAGACCGCGCGGCACGCCGGGCACGCGGACATCCTCCGGGAGCAGCTCGACGGCACTACCGGCCGCTGAACCGGGCGGCGCGTCAGGCCGGGTCCGCCGTCCATCGGCGGGCCGGTCGCCCGGACGCCTGGCGGGCGGTGACCCGCACCGCCGCCCACGCCGGTCATGACTCGCTGATGACATCCCCGGGCTGGACCGACCCGAAGACCGGTGCGCCTGCGGCCTCGTAGGTGTGCATGATCACGCCGCGGCGACCCGGTTGGCGGGATCGGTGACCTGGGGCCAGAATCCGGCCATCGCCTGGTAGCTGAACCGCCCGAGCAGAAATGCGTCGGCGGCGTCGAAGACCTCGTTCATGTACTGGCCGGTCGCCTCGTCGAAGTGTGGCGGCAGCCAGCCGCCCAGGTCGAACCCGTTCCTGGGGTCCTCCTCGGGCGCGCCCGGGCTCTGCATGACGCCGTCCATGGTCACAAAGGTGGTCAGGGTCAGTCGCATGGCTCCTCCTCGTCCCGCTGGCCGGTTTGTCCCGGCTCTCACCCTGGTTACGAACGACCCTCCGGCCGATCGACACCCCTCCGCATCGAGACCCTCCGGCACCGACGCCTTTCTGGCTCCGAAATCCTCCGGCAGCGCACAGGCGCGGACGGTGCGCAACTACTGCGATGTCGTATAATCCGATATCGTGATAACTGCCAAGGACTCCGGCAGCGAGATCCTCGCCCTGCACCGGGCCACCCATGCGACCCTGCACGAGCTCACGACCCGCCTGGCCGACCTGGACCTGCCCGCCGCCGACATCAACGTGCTGGCCAACCTCGCCGATGGGGCAGGCCGGACCGTCGGCGCGCTGGCCGCCGCCACCGCCACCAGGCCCAGCACGCTGACCAGCCTGCTCGACCGGCTGACCAGGCGCGGGTACCTCGTTCGCCAGAGCGACCCGGCCGACCGGCGCTCGTTCGTGGTCGTGCTGACCCCGGACGGCCTGGCCGCCGCGAATCGCGCCGCGGAGGCGATCGCCGACCTGGAACGGCAGGCGCTGGCCACGGTGACCCCGGCGCAGCGCGCCGGTTTCCATGCCGTCATCGACGCCCTGACGGAGGCATCCCGATGAGACACCATGACCCGCGCGCCACCCATGGCCCCGGTGATCCGCATCCGGACGCCCTGCCGGAAGAACTCGCCGGGCTGCTGGCGGAGATTGTGCCGCCGGGCGGCGCGTTCCGGCACCGAGAACACATCCACCTCGCCTATCTCGCCGTCCGGCGGCACGGCACGGAACGGGCCGCGGACAAGGTGTCCGGCTGGATCCGGCACCTTGCCGCCTACCAGCGCGCGCCGCAGAAGTTCAACGCCACGGTGACCCGGGCCTGGACGGAGATCGTCGCCCACCACATGGCCGCCGCGCCGCCGGGCACGGACTTCGCCAGCTTCGCGGAAAGGTATCCCGCCCTGCTCGACAAGCGCCTGCTGACCAGGCACTACACCGCGCGGGCCCTGGCCTCTCCGGCGGCGAGGACCGGCTGGGTGGAACCCGACCTCACCGCCTTCCCCTGGCGCTGACTGCCCCGGCCGCGACCGGTCGCTGGCAGGTGCCATGCGGATGCGCCTGGGTACGCACGTTGCCGCCAGCGGGGCGAAGACACCACGCGGGCGCTGACGGGCGCACCGGCAAGGTCGCAGCCGGGAGCCCGCTGGGACGTCCTAGATGTGCCGGTAGTCGCGGGGGGCGTTGCGGGGGCCGTGCCGGGGCGGGCCCTGGCCACTCATCTCCAGCAGCCAGGCGGCCCGGTACCGGTGCCCGGCGTAAGGGGCGAGCAGTTCGCACATGCCCGCGTCGTCCACCTTCTGCCGGATCAGCGCCCAGCCCACGATCGAGGGCAGATGGTAGTCGCCGACCGACAGGGCGTCGGGATCGCCGATGGCACGCTGGCGAATCTCGGCGGAAGTCCATGGTCCGATCCCGGACAGCGTCTGGAGCCGGCGGTCCGCCTCGACCGGGGTCATCGCGGCGACCTCCTCCAGTCGCTCGGCAACCCGGGCCGCGCCGATGATGGTGCGGGCGCGGACCAGTTCCACTCCGGCGCGGTGCCACTCCCAGGACGGGATCCGCACCCAGGTCCGCGGCGGCGGGCAGACCCGCATCCCCGGTGGCGCGGGCCCCGGAGCCGGGTCTCCGAACCGGAGCAACAGCAGCCGCCAGGCGCGTTTCGCCTCCGCGCCGACCACCTTCTGCTCGAGCACGGCGGGGATCAGCGCCTCGAACACCCGGTCGGACCGCCCGATCCGCAGCGCGTAATGCCGCCGGGACATCTCCTGCAGCAACGGGTGCACCGGCTGGAAACCGGACGGGTCGTCGGCGGTCCCCAGCAGGCCGGGCAAGGTGTCCAGCAGCCACGACGCGCCAGGCCCCCATGCGGACGCGTGCACGGTGGGCCGCCCGGCCTCTCCGCCGGGCGCGGCACGTCCGGGTTCCCCGGCCGGCACGGATTCCCCGGCCGGCACGGCATCCCGGGCGGGCACGGCGTGGACCCGCATCGTGGCGGGGCCGTCCGGCGTGAGCGAGGTGCGCCACGCGGCACCGTATTCGTCGACCTGGTAGGCGGGATCGCCCCGGCCACGCCGGTGCACACCCAGCGTCCGGGACCAGTC
>Ga0070710_10000995_pt1 | contig 13481 bp, 11 predicted proteins | sample LARL52metaG_FD_65454 | JGI IMG/M metagenome (GOLD analysis project Ga0070710, IMG submission 65454) | Corn, switchgrass and miscanthus rhizosphere microbial communities from Kellogg Biological Station, Michigan, USA - LAR L5-2 metaG | ecosystem: Host-associated > Plants > Roots > Rhizosphere ... | reverse complement strand
GAGCACGATGCTGGCATAAACTGAACATTCAGTCAAGACAGGGCAAGGGCCAAGGCTCCGTGACGAAGGAACGAAGCCGCAGGCCAGCGGGGGGTCCGGGGGGGGCGTCCCCCCGAGCCAACAGCGCCCGTCGAGGCACGCTGAGGCACCCTCACGCACCGGAGGAACGATCGCATGTACGGGCTGACCGAGTCCGACCTTGACATTCAGAAGCGGGCCGCGGCGTTCGCGGACGAGCTGATCGGCTTCGAGGTCACCGCGGAGCTGGCCGATGGCGAACTGCCCGCCGAGGTGACCGTGGAGCACGCCAGGCGGGCCCGCGAGCTTGGCCTGTGCGCCACCAACATGCCCGCGGAACTGGGCGGCGGCGGGTGCACCACGCTGCAGCAGGTGCTGGTACAGGAGCAGGCCGGGCGGGTCACCAACGCGCTGGGCTGGGTGGCCTCCACTCCCCCGTCCTGGCTGCCGGCCGTGGCCACCGAGGACCAGCTCGAGCGGTACGTGCGCCCGGCGGTCCGGGGCGAACGCGAGGAGTGCTACGCGATCACCGAGGAGGGCGCGGGCTCCGACGTGGCCGCGATCGAGGCGACCGCCCGCCGGGACGGTGACGGATATCTGCTGAACGGCACCAAGTGGCACGTCACCTCCTACAACACGGCCGACTTCGCGTTCTTCCAGGCCAAGCTGGAGGGCGGCGCGCACGACGGCGAGCACGCGATGTTCCTGGTGGACCTGCCCAGCCCCGGTGTCAGCGTGGTGCGCACCCCCGCGTACACGCACACGATCAGCCACCACCACCCGATCGTCGCGTTCACCGACGTGCGGGTCCCCGCCGCCAACCTGATCGGCGCGGAGGGGGACGGCATGTCCTTCGCCTACGAGTGGTTCCGGTTCGAGCGGCTGATGGTGGCGGCCAGGTGCCTGGGCGCCGCGGGCCGGCTGACCGAGGAGATGACCGCGTTCGCCCGCGAGCGGCGGGCCGGCGGCCGGCCCATCAGCGAGTACGGCCTGGTCGGCGGGATGCTCGCGGACAGCATGACCGAGTTGTTCGCGGCCCGTGCGCTGCTGTACGAGACGGCCAGGGGCATCGATGCGGGGGTGGACGTCAAGGTTTCACACGCGCAGTGCTCCATGGCCAAGCTGTACTGCTCGGAGATGGCCGGCCGGGTCGCCGACCGGGCCGTCCAGGTGTTCGGCGGCCGCGGCTACATGCGGGAGAACGTGGCCGAGCGGTTCTACCGCGAACTGCGGGTGGAGCGGATCTGGGAGGGCACCAGCGAGGTCCAGCGCGCGATCATCGCTGGCCAGATGGTCAAGCGTGGGCCGGTGTCGCTTGCTTGATTACGGCACGGGCTCAGGGATGCCGAGGGTCCAGGCGCGCTCACCCTGGTAGCCGCGGGCCACCATGGTGACGAACTGGTAGACGGCGTCCTCGTCGGGCGACAGCGGGCCGGGCACGGCGTGCGGGGAACCGAGCCCGCGCTGCACCGACTCGCACGCCTGCCAGTCCTGCCGGTTGGTGATGTCCCAGAACTCGATCGCGTACCCGGGATCGAACCCCGGCTTGGCCAGCGACTCGGGGGCGAAGGACCAGGTGCATTCGATCTTGGTGCGGTTGGGCCCCACCGGGATCATCTTGTGCATCATCACGTAGTCCGGATGCAGGCTGAGCAGCAGGTTGGGGAAGACACCGATGTAGATGACGGTCCGCAGCCCGGCCGGGTCCAGCCCGCGCAGCGGGACCCCGGAACTCGTCCCGTCCAGGGACATGGTCGCCATGCCGTCGCGCAGGTCCATCCAGCCGCCGACCCAGATCCCCGGGGCCGAATAGTTCTCCCCGCTCCTGGGCGGGGACACCTTGCACAACTGCGGGTGGATCGACGGGCAGTGGTAGCACTCGTGGTAGTTCTCGGTGAGGATCTTCCAGTTGGCGGCCGAGTCGTAGTCATGCTGCCCGGCCACCACCAGCCGCTCCATCTCGTAGGGCGCGATGTGTTCTTCCAGGTTGCCGAGGCAGTCCGTGAGCGGGCCCGCCGTGCGCGACTCGTCCACGAATACCAGGCCGTGCCACTCGGTGACCGGCAACTCGTGCAGGCCCCACTCGCTGGTCTCGAATCCCCGCCGGTTCTTGAAGCCAGCCGCCGCACGCAGGTCGCCGTTCAGCCCGTAAGTCCAGGCGTGATAGGGGCAGATGATCACCTTGTGCTGGGCGGACGCCCCGCACGGCAGCAGTTCATGGCCCCGGTGCCGGCAGGTGTTGGCGAACGCGTGGAGCACGCCGTCCTCGGCGCGGGTCAGCAGGACACTGCCGGCGCCGAACGGCTCGGCGCGCATGTCGCCCGGGCTGGCTACCTGGTCACTGCGGCCGGCGAAGACCCAGCCGCCGCCAAACATGTGCTGCTTCTCCCACTCGAACACCGCCTGATCGACGTAGGCGGCCCGGGGCAGCATCCGGCTTTCCCCGAACGGCAGCAGGGCCTGCGCCACGGCGGCGGGGTCAAGAGGAGCAGGGGGGCACACGGTTTGACTGATCATACAGTCAAGCCTAAGCGGCACGCGGCAGGCTGTCCAGGTGGCGGCAGCACCCGACCGGCGCGGCAGCGCTGGTGACGGCGACCGGGCGCCGCATGCATGCGGCAGCGCCGATCCCCGGCCGCTGCCGCTATTCTGACCGCTGCGTCAGGAAACGATTGACGTCGTCAGAAGGATCCCCGTGCCATACGCCTCACCCCCCGCCGATCTCATCCCGGTCGTCGATGCGCCGCCGCCGCCGTCGGTTTCGATGGCCCCCGGCGGCAGGTATCTCGCGCTCGTCCACTACGCCGCCCACCCGGAAATCACCATGCTGGCCCGCCCGTACCTGGCCCTGGCCGGGCTGCGGATCGACCAGCGGATGCGGGCCAGGCGGCGGCTGCGCCGCGCAGGCAGGCTGTCGCTGCTGCGGATCGCCGACGGGCACGAGTACTTTCCGGCCCTGCCCGAGGGAGCGCAGGTCGGTTTCCCCGTCTGGGCGGCCGACGGGAGGCGGTTCGCGTTCACCATGGACCGCCCCGACGGAGTCGGGTTGTGGGTCGGGGACGCCGAGACCGGCGAGGTCGCCGAACTGCCCGGGCTGTCCATCTGCGACGTGCTCGGCGGCGAGCCCTCCTCCGGTGGCGGCACCGTGCGCTGGTCCCGCGACGGCCGATCGCTGCTGGTGCTGGCCAGCCCACCGGGCGGCCTGGCATTGCCGGAGCCGGAGAACGAGCCACGGCTGGAGGAGACCGCGGGGAAGCGGTCACAGCTCGCGACCTATCAGGACCTGCTGCGGACCAGAACCGACGAGGACCGCTTCGAGATACTGGCCACGTCGGTCCCGTGCCGGGTGGACCCGGCCAGCGGAGAGCGGACCGAGCTTGGCCCGCCCGGGCTCTACTACACCCTGCAGGACTCGCCGGACGGGACGCACCTGCTGGTGCAGCGACTGCGGCGGCCGTTCTCGTTCCGTGTCCCCTGGGTGTGGTTCGCCCGCTGCACCGAGGTCTGGGACAGCGACGGCACGACGCGTGCCGTGGTCGCGGATCAGCCGGTCAGCGACGAGGTGCCCCGCCAGGGCGTGCCACTCGGCCCGCGGCTCGTCGGCTGGGAGGAACGCGCTCCGGCCAGCCTGACCTGGGTAGAAGCGCTGGACGGCGGGGATCCGGTGGCCCCGGCCGAGTATCGCGACCGGGTGTTCCGGCTCACCGGGCCGTTCGGCCAGGAGCCGCAGCGGGTGTTCGACGTGCGGCACCGCTGCCTGGGCTGGTACGACCTCGACGCGCCCGGCCAGGTGCTCATGGTCGAGCACGACCGCGATCGCCGATGGCTGACCACCTGGTGGTGTGACTTGAACGCACCGCAGGAGTCCCGTGCCGTGTTCGACAGGTCGGTGGACGATGCCTACGGTGACCCGGGCACGCCGCTGCGGGCCACCAATCCCGACGGCTCGCTGACCGTGCTCGCCGATGGGACAGCCATCTACCTGCGCGGGGACGGCGCCACCCCGGCGGGCAAGCGGCCGTTCTTCGATCGTTTCGACCTGGCCACCGGCACGGCCACCCGGCTGCACGAGAGCCCGCAGGGCACGGTCGAGCACGTGCTCGGCTTCACCTCGGCCGGCCGGGACGAGGTGGTCCTCTGGCACGAGAGCCCGGCCGAGCCGCCAAACCTGTTCGTGGCCGGTCTCGGCGGCTCGCAGGCCAGGCCGCTGACCCGCTGGCCCGACCCGCACCCGCAGCTCACCCGGGTCAGCAAGCGGCTGATCACGCATGACCGGGGCGACGGGGTGACGCTGTCCGGGATGCTGTACCTGCCGCCGGGGCACGATCCCGCCGTGCACGGCCGTCTGCCGCTGGTGATCTGGGCCTATCCCTATGACTTCGGCGGCGCGGACACCGCCGGCCAGATCAGGGCCGACAGCTTCGAGTTCACCCGGGTCACCGCGCTCGGCCCGGTCGTGTTCACGCTGCGCGGCTACGCGGTGCTCGCCGACGCCACCATGCCGGTGATCGGCGACCCGGAGACGATGAACGACACTTATCTGGAACAGGTCACCGGCGCCGCCCTGGCGCACATCCGTGCGCTGGACGAGGCGGGGATCATCGACCCGGCCCGGGTCGCCGTGGGCGGGCACAGCTACGGGGGATTCATGACGGCGAACCTGCTGGCGCACACCACGGCGTTCGCCGCCGGGATCGCCCGCAGCGGCGCCTACAACCGCACCTTGACGCCCTTCGGGTTCCAGACGGAACGGCGCAGCTACTGGGAGGCCCCCAGCGTCTACGACCAGGTTTCGCCGTTCCGGTTCGCGGACCACATCACCGCGCCGCTGCTGCTGACCCACGGTGAGCAGGACGGCAACTCAGGCACCTTCCCCCTCCAGTCGGAACGGCTGTTCCAGGCGATCCGCGGCAACGGGGGCACCGCCCGGCTGGTGATGCTGCCCCACGAGGGCCACGGCTATCTCGCCAGGGAATCGGTCATGCACGTGCTCGCCGAGGAGATCGACTGGCTGGAGCGCTGGCTCGGCCCGGGAGCGCACGGCCAGGCCCAGGACGAGCCGGTCAGCGTGCCGAGCGCCCCGACGTGAACCCGGCCGTCATCGGCGCGGTTTTCGCAGTCATCTTCATCGGAGAACTGCCCGACAAGACCATGGTCGCCTCGCTGGTGATGTCCACCCGCGGGCGCCCGTTCGCGGTCTGGCTCGGCTCCGCCGGGGCCTTCGTCGTGCACGTGGTGATCGCCACCACCCTGGGAACCGTCGTGTTCCACCTGCTCGCACCGCGAGTCGTGGATGCGGTGGTGGCGGTGATCTTCCTGGTCGGCGCCGGCCTGGCGCTCGCCGAGGGCATCAAGGAATACCGGAGCAGGGATCATCCCGAGCCGCCTGCCGTGCCGCCATCCCGGCCTGGCCGGACCGCGGCCACGGCCTTCGCCGTCATCTTCGCCGCCGAATGGGGCGACCTGACCCAGTTGCTGACCGCCAACCTGGCCGTCCACTACCATGACCCGCTGTCGGTCGCGACCGGCGCCATCCTGGCCCTGTGGGCGGTCTCCGCGATCGCCGTTACCAGCGGCCGGTGGCTGGGCAGCGTCATCGACGCGGTCGCCATCCGGATCGGCACCGCGGTGCTGCTGGCCGGGCTCGGCGGGTACACGGCCTGGGTAGCCCTGCGCTGAGGGGTCCCTATGCTTGACGGCCATGAGAGGCCGGCAGCCCAATCCGCGCGGGGAGACGCTCACGTCCCGCCAGAAGCGGGTGTTCGCGATCGTGGGCGGGCTGCTGATCGTCCTGGTGGCGGGGGCCGGCGCCTGGGCGGCGCTCGGCCCGGACAAGTACGGGCGGTCCAGCCACGGGTGCGTCAACGTGGTGGAGCCGAGCAGCACCGGTGGTGCGGTGCTGCACCAGTGCGGCGATGCGGCGCGGGCCATGTGCCGCAGCGCGTTCGCCCACCACAGCAAGCTTGACCTGCTGACCCGCCCGCAGTGCCGCCTGGCCGGACTTGGCCCGGTGCCCGGTTCCGGGCCCTAAGGCTGCTCTGCCCTCGGCACGATGAGGCGCGCTATCCGGACCCGCCGGCTTCCGTCCGGCCGGGAATCCCGCCGGCGTTGCTCGTAGGGTTCGAGGACCCGTCGTAGCGCTGCTGAAATTTCCGCGACTTCCCCGGAGGTCAGCCAGTAGTCGCCGTTGCCGAGTTCCATGGTGTCCCGCCACTGCGCCGGCTCGTCGGCCTCGTGCTCGAGGAACTCGGTGGCCAGGGCGCGGTTGCGGTCGAGGAACACCTCGAGCACCGCGGTCTCGGCCAGCACGGTGCGCGGCGCGTTGGAGCTCACCGCGATGGAGTGGCCCGTGGCCTTCCAGGGGCGGTCCCTGCCGTCCGCGCGGGGCCGGCCGGCCTCCACGATGCCCCAGCGCTGCAGCGCCTTGAGGTGATAGCTCGTCGCGCTCGGGGACAGGCCGGTCAGCGAGGCAGCCTCGGTCGCGGTCAGCTCGTCCCCGGGAAGCAGCGCCTCGATGAGGGCCAGCCGCGCCGGGTGCGCGAGCGCGCGGATCGCCCGGGGGTCGGACAAGACGATCCTGCCGTCCTGCTCCTTTGACATGCGTTGAGCCTACCGCTGGACAGGAAGATGTTAAGCAAATACTATTTAATATATGCTTAATACTTTCCGGCCGCTGGCCCGCAACCGTGACTTCCTGGTTGCGCGGCCGCGTGGCGGCGCTCGGGGCCATCCTGAACACGGCCTCGGTGGGCTCGCTCGCGGCCGGTGGCGCACTGGCGGCGGTGCTGGCTCCCCGGCAGGTCTACCTGCTGGCCGGCGCGCTGGGCTGTGCGGTGACGGCCGCGCTGGCGGCACGGTTGCGGCCCGGCTGGGCACACCGGGCCAATATTTCGTTCGCGGCTGAACGGTCCCGCGCCTAGTGTCAGCCCGTGAGCGACGGCGGGAACCCACGGACACTGGCCGCGGTGTCGATCACGGTGCTGGCCTGGGCGTCGGCGTTCGTGGCGATCCGGGACGCGGGGCGATACTTCGACCCGGGCGCGCTGGCCCTGGGACGGCTGCTGGCCGGCTCCCTGGTTCTCGGGGCGGTCTGGCTGGCCCGCGGTGAGGGCTGGCCGCCGCGCGCCGCCTGGCCCGGCATCGCCGGTACCGGGATCTTGTGGTTCGGCGTGTACATGGTGGCGCTCAACTGGGGCGAGCGTCATGTGGACGCGGGCACGGCCGCGATGGTGGTCAACATCGGCCCGGTGGTGATCGCGGTGCTGGGCGGCTGGCTGCTGCGCGAGGGCTTTCCGCGCCGCCTGCTGGCCGGGCTGGCCGTGTCGTTCGCCGGAGCGGTGGTCGTCGGGCTTTCCGAGTCGGGTGGCGGGAGCGCGTCGCTGCTCGGGGTGGGCATGTGCCTGCTCGCGGCGGTGTCTTACGCCACCGCGGTGGTGGGCCAGAAGCCCGCGCTGCGGCACGCGTCCGCCTTGCAGGTCACCACGTTCGGTTGCTTCATCGGGACGGTGGCCACCCTGCCGTTCGCCGGCCAGCTCGTCACGCAGACCGCCGCCGCGCCGGTGGGCGCGACGCTCATGGTGGTGTACCTCGGCGTGGTTCCCACCGCACTGGCGTTCACCACCTGGGCCTACGCGCTGAGCAGGACCACCGCGGGCCGGCTGGGAGTGACCACTTACGTCGTGCCCGCCATCGTCGTGCTGATGTCCTGGGCGTTCCTCGGCCAGACGCCGCGGGCGCTGGCCTACCTGGGCGGGGCACTGTGCCTGGCCGGCGTGGCGGTGTCCCGCAGCCGACCGCGCCGGGCGGCGCCAGCGGTGGAGCCGAGCGCACCGGAACCGGTCACCGGGCAGCGGGCGGCCGGGACCCGGTCAGCGGATAGGACAGCCGGGGAGTTGCGGTTACTGGATCGCCGGTGCGTCGAGAAACTCGGCGCAGGCGGGCAGCTCGCTGTACGGGTCGGTTGGGTCGTGGTGCTCGCTGCGCCAGCCGACCCGGCCAATCAGCTCGTAGGCGACGGCGACCCGCCACCAGGCGCCGCCGCTGAGCGCCCGGCCCAGCGCGGCGAGCCGACCCATGCCGTCGGCGGCCAGGCCGGTTGTCCCCGCCCGGGCCTGCAGGTGCCAGTCGAAGGCCAGCCGGGCCAGGTCGACGCACCGGTCGCCGACGCCGAAGTGTTCTGTGTCGAGGATGCCGGACAGGCGCCCGGCGCGGACCAGCAGATTACCGAGGCCCAGGTCGGCGTGCACGTAACCGTGATCCGGCGCTTGCCGCTGCGATGACGGCTGGCCGGTCCAGGCGCGCAGCCGCCGGCAGAACGCGGCCGCCTCCGGGCCCATGCTCATGGCGGTGCGCCACCATCCAGCGAGGTCCTCGAAAACCACGGCCGGAACCCAGTACCTCAGATCGTTGCGGTGCGGCCCGCGGGGCGCACCGGCCATCCGGGCCATCAGCCTCATCAGGTCGCCGAACAGCGCCTCGTCGAAGACCGTGGGCCGGGTTCCCGGCAGGCGTTCAAGCACCCACCCGTAGCTGCTGTCGCCCAGCCGGCCGTGGGCGAGGATCCGGGGCACCGGGATGTCCCGCCTGTGCAGCTCGGGTACCTGGCCCGCCACGTACGGGAGCTTTTCCGGCAGGTCGGGATCGAGGCCCCATTTGACCACGACGGGCGCTCCCGCGAGGTCGGCGTAGTACGTCCGCCCCTGCCCGCCACCGGTCGGCCGGGCGGCAGTCAGCGCAAGCCCGAGCCGCTCCCCGACCCAAGCGAACCACGACAAATGGCCGAAGCGTACGTACTTGCCCAAAGAGCATTACGGCCCACGCCGGTGCTCGGTAGAGCACGCGGCATGGGCCGTCAGTGCGAACGACCGCCAAGCTCGCTTGGCAGTCCGGGGCACATGGGTCACCTCCAACAGTGCTCACGGTGTCCCCTGAGCACTCTTGGAGGTGGCGGGAATCGAACCCGCGTCCTTCGATACATCACCAGGGCTTCTCCGGGCGCAGCCTGCATTGGTTTTCTCAGCCCCGGCGGTCTCGCAGGCGAGCCGCCGCCGGGCTCAGTCGCTGTTAGGTGTCCCGCTTATCCCCGCGACCGGGAAGAGCGGTGGATCCTCCTAGCTGATGCCAGACACCGGGCCGGAGGCGTTCCCGGGCTGACAACCTCTAACTCGCGTCAGGCCGCGAGGGCGAGGTGAGTGCGCTTAACATTGGCACTTATTGAGGTGCGGTCACAGGTTTTACGAGGTTATGTCCGCCGTCCTCGGCCCGCTTCTCCTGGATCAACTACCGAAGTCGAAGCCTGTCACCCCCATGTTGAGTTGTCTGGTGAGCCCTGAGACCACGCAGTGGTGCGTCTCAGCCTTCACTAGTTGTTCACGCTACCGGCTCAACACGCAACGGCCAACTGGGATTCCCGGCGCCGCCGGGGAATGAGCCAGGACAAGAGAATGCCCCCGTGGGCGCTGGCGGTGGCCGAAACGCACCCACGGGGGCTGACCGGCAGGGTCGGGGCCGGTCAACGCCCGGGCCTCCCCCGAGATGAGGCGGTTCTCATCACGACGACTGGGCCGCAACCCCCAAGCGGCACTCAGTCACTTGATAAGACGCCACTTGGTAACCGAATGGTTGCTCGGAGTGAAAAAATTGGATGAGTTTCTGCGGCGGGTGCCGCGGCCGGGGTGGGGGGTGGGAAACGGCGGCTCAGCGGACAGGAGCCGAGAGCAGGAAACTGCGCGCCAACGGCGCGGCCGACACCTGGGGCGACGCGGTGAACTCCAGCGCGGCAAAGGCGATATCGCCGCGGTACCCGACGAACCAGGTGGCCCACTTCTCGTGCTTCCCCGAGGCCAGTAGCGCGGTTCCCACCTGGCCGTACACCAGTTGCCCGCTGACGTTCGCGCGCCCTGCCGCACCGGAGCGCACGGCGTCGCGCATGAGGTCGCGGAGGCTGGTCAGGGTGCCCGCGGCGAACGGGGTCTGCCGGGACTGCTGCGCGTCCGGCGGGCGGGTCACCAGCGCCGGCTCATGCCAGGTGCCGGTAGCCACCTGCGCGGCGACGTTCGCCATGGTGAGCGGGCTCACCTTGACGTTCCCCTGGCCGATGGTGGCGGCGGCAAGCTGGGGGACGCCGCTGGCGGACCCGACCGTTCCGGAGAACCCGTGCAGCGGCAACTGCCACGTCCGGCCGAAGCCGAACCCGGCGGCCGCCTTGGTGAGTTCCGCCGGGGTGAGCCGCAGGGACAGGCCAGCGAAGGCGGTGGCACAGGACTGGGCGAAGTCTCCCGCGAGCGTGGCCCCCATGTCCGCTTTGGTCTTGGGCGGCACGTTGCGGAAGTTGTGCCCGCCCACCGTGTTGACGGGGGTGCAGGGAATCGGGGTGTTCACGGTCACGCCCTTGGCCAGCAGGGCCTCGGTGGACACGATGGTGAAGGCCGCGCCCGGTGGGTACTGCCCGGCCAGTGGGTCGATCGCGGGCATGCCCGGCGCCCGGTGGTTGGCCACGGCCAGGATCCGCCCCGAGGATGCCTGCATCGCGACGATCGCGGCCGAGCCCGGCGCGGCGGTCACGGCCCGCGTTGCCGCCTGCTGGACGCCGCCGTCGATCGTGGTGTGCACCGAGGCAGGGGGCCGGCCCGACCACGTCTTGAGCACCCTTACCGTCTGCCCGCTGGCGGTCGCGGCGACCACCTCGGTCTTCGGGGTCCCGGTCAGGTAGGCCTGGTAGCGCGACTGCAGACCGGACAGGCCGACGGTGGCGCCGGGACGGTAGGCGATGCCGGCGTTGCGCAGGGCCTTGGAAGCCTCGGAGCCCACCGACCCGACCACGGCCTTGGCGATGCTGTCGAACAGGAGCACCCGCCGTTTGTGGACGATCAGGCCGGGGACCTTCGTGAGCTTGTGGGCGAGCCTGTGGTAGTCGCCGGGTTTGTAGGTCACCAGTTCAAGGAAGTGGCCGCCCGGCGCCGCGCGGATCCAGCCGAGCATCTCGGTCGGGTCGATGTTGGTGACCCGGAACAGGGCATCGGCGGTCGCCGTCGGGTCCTTCAGCTTGCCTGGCCGGACCCCGACCACGTATGCGGTGGACCGGACCTGGAGTGGCCTGCCTTCGGCGTCAAGGATCGGCATCCGGGGCCGGGTGGTGGAGATCACCGCCAGGTGCAGCCCCGGGCGCAGGCCGGGGTTGATCACGCTCGGGCTCCAGACGATCTTCCAGGACTGGCCGACCCGCTGCAGCGTGAAGTTCCCGGTGTACTGCCAGGGCGCCCCGTCCTGCCCCAGGTCCACCGACGCGGTGAAGCGAGCCGTCGCGGTGCCGCCGGACTGCTTGATCGGCCCCATGTTCAGGTAGAACGCGGCCGCGTCGAGCCCGCTGTAGGCGTTGGCCAGCTCGGTGGTCACCACGGAGGGCTTGCCCGTGGTGAGGGCGGCGGCCGCCGCGTAGGAGTGCTGCTGCCAGTTCAGCAGGAACTGCTGCACCGTCGGTTCGGCCGACGGCGAGGACCACAGGCCGCCGGTGAACACGATCGTGGTGAAGCCGAGCACCAGCACGGCGACGATCACCCGCACGGGCGACAACCGGGCGCGCAGGCCACTCACCCCGGTGGGAGCGGGGGCGGCCTCGAACTCCGGCGCAGCCGCGGCGTGCGCTCCGCGCCTACGCGTGGACGCCATGACCGACTCTCTCGCTATCCTCGCCGCCGCTGAGCACGCTGGACCTCCCTGGCAGCATCACGCTGTGCCAGGTCCTGACGCTTATCGTAGGTCCGCTTGCCGCGGGCCAGCGCCAGTTCGACCTTCGCTCTCCCGCCCGAGAAGTACAGCGAGAGCGGCACAAGGGTGAAGCCGCGCTCCGCGGTTTCGCTTGCGAGCTTGTCGATTTCCCTCCTGTGCAGCAGGAGCTTACGGGGGCGCCTGGGCTCGTGGTTGGTCCACGTTCCCTGGGCGTATTCGGGAATGTGCACTCCGTAAAGCCACATCTCCCCGTCAGAGATCTGCGCGAAGCCGTCGGTGAGGGACGCGCGGCCCGCCCGCAGCGACTTGACCTCTGTGCCGGTGAGGACGAGCCCGGCCTCCACGACATCCTCGATGTGATAATCGTGCCTCGCCCGGCGGTTGCGAGCAATCACCGTGCGTTCGTTGGCGCCGGCTTTCGCCGCGGCGAGGCGCCGGCGCGCCTTCACGCCCGCAGGTAGCGCCGCAGCGTGAGGAAGGAGGTGGCCCCGCACAGGAGCACCCCCATCACCATGGCCAGCACGATGACCTCGACGAGATCGGCCGCGGACAGCTGAACGTTGTAGGGGAAGTACTGCTGCAGCGAGTCCAGCCCGATCACCTTGACGGCGATCAGCAGCCCGGCGGCGATCAGCCAGCCACACAGCCCGGCGAGGATCCCCTCGACCAGGAACGGAAGCTGCACGTAGAAGTTCGAGGCGCCGACCAGGCGCATGATCGAGGTCTCCCGGCGTCGGTTGAAGGCCGACAGCCGGATCGTGTTGGCGACCAGCAGCACCGCGGCGATGATCAGGATTATCGCGATGATCATGACCGCGTTCCGCGCCCCGTCAAGCAGCGCGTAGAACTTCGACAGTATCGAGGCGTCGTCGACCACCTGGTCCACGCCCGGCCGGCCCTGCACGGTGCCGGCCACGATGCTGTAGTCCGCCTGGGTGTTGACGAGCTTGACCTGGAATGAGTCGGGGATCTCGGACTTGGTGACCAGGCTGGTGAACTGCGGGTCGCGGGAGAAGTCCTGCTTGAAGTGCGCGTACGCCTGCTCCTGGGACTCGTAGTAGACGTGCTCGACCTGCGGCAACTGGCGCAGGTCGGAGGCGATCTGGTCCTTCTCCGACTGACTGGCGGGGCCGTTCTCCCGGCACTGGGGGCTGACGCTGGTCGTGGTGCACAGGTAGATCGAGAGCTGCACCTTGCCCTGCCAGTAGGTGCGGGTGTCATCCACCTGCTTGACGAACAGCAGCCCGGTGCCGAGCAGGGACAGGCTGATGGCGACCACGACGATGAGCGCGACCGTCATGGTCAGGTTGCGCCGAAGGCCGGTCCAGACCTCCTGGAGGACGAACTGTGCTCGCATAGTCGCTGATCCTTGTGTGTCCGGTCAGTTACGCGTGGTAAGGCGGTCAGTAGGCCTGGCCATACACTCCGCGCGACTGGTCCCGCACCACCTTGCCGTATTCCAGCTCGATGACCCGCTTGCGCATGGAGTCAACGATGGCGGCGTCGTGGGTGGCCATGACCACGGTCGTGCCGGTCCGGTTGATCCGGTCGAGAACCTTCATGATCCCGATGGAGGTGGCCGGGTCGATGTTCCCCGTGGGCTCGTCCGCCAGCAGGATCATGGGCCGGTTGACGAACGCCCTGGCCACCGCGACCCGCTGCTGCTCCCCGCCGGACAGTTCGTCGGGCATCCGCTCGTGCTTGCCCTCCAGGCCGACCAGGTCGATCACCTCGGG
>Ga0070710_10000988_pt1 | contig 13523 bp, 14 predicted proteins | sample LARL52metaG_FD_65454 | JGI IMG/M metagenome (GOLD analysis project Ga0070710, IMG submission 65454) | Corn, switchgrass and miscanthus rhizosphere microbial communities from Kellogg Biological Station, Michigan, USA - LAR L5-2 metaG | ecosystem: Host-associated > Plants > Roots > Rhizosphere ... | reverse complement strand
CTGTCCGAGGTGCGGATCTGCCTGAGCAAGGACCTGCAGTTCCGCGCCTGTGACGAGATCGATCGCCGCGCCTGCAAGCGCGACCAGGTGACGATGCCGCCGGTCCGGGGCGGGTGATCCCCTCTCCGTCGTCATGGCGGGCTTGACCCGGCCATCCACGTCTTTGCTGGGCCGGTGAAGGAAAACGTGGATGCCCGGGACAAGCCAAGCCCCGGCATGACGAGTAGAAGATGCGGCAGCTTCTCGTAACGGGTGCGCAGACTTGAACTACCGCCACGCCTTTCACGCCGGGGGATTTGCCGATGTCATCAAGCACATCGTGCTGGTGCGCATCCTGATCTATCTGCAGGAGAAGCCGGCCGCCTTCCGCGTCATCGACACCCATGGCGGCGCCGGCCTGTACGACCTGACCAGTGACGAGGCGCGCCGCAGCGGCGAATGGCTGACCGGGATCGCGCGCATCATGCAGGCGCGCTTCTCGGACGCGGCGCTGGCGCTGCTAAAACCCTATCTCGACATCGTCAGGGCCTTCAACAGCGGGCCTGAACTTGCGGCCTATCCCGGCTCGCCGCTGATTGCGCGGGCGCTGCTGCGTCCGCAGGATCGGCTGACCACCTGCGAGATCGAGCCGCGCGCGCGGGCGCTGCTGATCGACGCGCTCCGGCGCGATGCGCAGGCGCGCGTCGTCGATCTCGACGGCTGGACGGCGCTGCCGGCTTTCGTGCCGCCCAACGAGCGGCGCGGCCTCGTCCTGATCGATCCGCCGTTCGAGGCGAGTAGCGAGTTCGAACGGATGGCGGACGGCTTTGCAAAGGCCTTCGCGAAATGGCCGACCGGGACTTACGTCCTGTGGTACCCGGCCAAGGGCCGGCGGGCCGCCGACGAGCTTGCGGACCGCGTCGCGGAGGCGGCGGCATCGACGAGGCCCGCGGGCAAGGGCCTGCGGCTCGAATTCAGTATCGCGCCACAGAAGGCCGAAAGCGCGCTCACCTCCACGGGACTGCTCATCGTCAACCCGCCCTGGACGCTCGCCACTGAGCTGAAAACCATCCTTGCCGAGCTGACAAAGCCGCTCGGCCAGGGCGGCCCTGGCCGCTACCGGCTCGAGGCAATGTCGTAAACCGAACATTCGCACGATGCGCCTGTCGCCAAAGCGATTTTTCGGCCCGCTCTCACGTTCTGCCGGAGCATGATCTTCTCGCCGGGATCGCGCGCCGCCCGGTTGTAGCCCGGGCCCGCCTCGTGGCTGGGATTTCCCCTTGAAAATCCGTAGTCAACCCGCGGCGAACCGTATTATGCTTGTTCCAGAGGACTGGCTTTACGTTCCGCTTCCGCGAATGGATGCGGCGGAGTGATCAAGGCCTAAAACAAAATCCAGGTGGACCGGCGTTGACCAGCGGCCCGCCCAAGGTGGCCAAAGCTTTCCGACAGCGAATGCCGGGTCGGGCCGGTGCGCAAGACGCGCGCGACGGCGAAGCAATGCGGGGGGAGGAGTTTTCCCGATGGCCATGACTGGAACGGTCAAGTTCTTCAACGGAGAAAGGGGCTACGGCTTCATCAAGCCTGACGACGGCGGTCGCGACGTATTCGTCCACATTACCGCGGTCGAGCGGGCTGGATTGAAGGACCTGGCCGAAGGACAACGCATCACATTCGAGGTCGAACCGGACAAGAAGGGCAAGGGCCCGAAAGCGGTCAATCTCGTGGTCAACTCGTAAGCCCGCGCGTCCCCTCCCCGCGCGATGCGGCGCCGGATCCGATCCGGGGCGGAGTTCTCTTGCGTTCCGCGCATCGGATAAAAAAATCCCGGCAGCGCGAGACGCGCGGCCGGGAGTTCATGTGTCCGGTATTTTCTTGTTCGAAATCAGAAGTGATAGTTGATGCCGGCGCGCACCACGCTGGAGCGATAGCCGTTCGAGACGCCGGTGATGCCGAACTGGCTCTCCGACAAATCGATGTAGAGATATTCGATCTTGGCGCTCCAGTGCGAGTCGAGGCCGACTTCGGAGCCGAAGCCGAGCGTCCAGCCGGCCGTCGTGTGCTGCTCGGCGCGGCCAAAGGTCTCGCCGCGCAGTTCGCCGAAGGCGAGGCCGCCGGTGCCGAAGAACAGGATGTTGTTGAAGGCGTAGCCGGCACGGCCGCGCACGGTGCCGAACCAGGGATTGGAGAACTTCCACGGCGCGAAGGTGTCGTCGGCGCCGGTCGCCTGGATGTCGCCCTCGACGCCGAACACCCAGGGGCCGGACTGCCAGTTGTAGCCGGCCTGCACGCCACCCTCGAACCCCGACGGTTTGGTCGGGTTGTTGCTGACCGAGCCCCATTGATAGCCGAGATTGCCGCCGAGATAGGGCCCGGCCCAGCTGAAGGCGTTGAGCGGCTGGTTGACGGTGTAGGCCGTGCGCGGCGCATAAGGCAGATCGGCCGCGGCAACTGGCGCAGCGCCCAGGCCCGCAGCGGTCAACGTGACCGCCCCCACAACAAACCTTTTCATCGCACTCTCCACACGCAAACCGCCGCAACGTCTTCGAAACGCGCGCGCCTCATGCGAGGCGGTAAGCGAACCGAAAGGTTACGAAACTCGATCTTTTTTCTGCTAAGATTTATCGAGAGTCTTAAGTTAAAGGCTCATTAAGGGCGGTTACCGCGCGCTCAGCATTGTTAACGAGCCGTTACCGCGTGCTGGCAGGGACGCTCGTCAGCGCCTAGTTTAGGCCCATGCCTCACGATTCTGCCGACCCACCGAAAGAGCCCGCTGCCGAGCAGCGACGGCGCCGCTCCGAGACCGATTTGCCCGATGAAGCCGCGGCTCCCGACGTCGATCCGGCGACGCCAGCGCCTGAGGACGAGGACGAGACGCGGCTGCCGGAGCTGCCCGAGGAGAACGCCGAAGCGATCGCGGAAGGACCGCTCGCGGCCGGCCATGATGCGATTGAAAAAGCGGTGCGGCTGGCGCCGACCTCGCCCGGCGTCTATCGCATGCTGAATGCGGCGAGCGACGTGCTCTATGTCGGCAAGGCCAAGAACGTCAAAAAGCGCCTGACCTCCTATGCCCGGCCCAATGCGCCGCACCCGGCGCGCATCCTGCGCATGATCGCGGCGACCGTCAGCGTGGAGATCGTGTCGACCAGCACCGAGACCGAGGCGCTGCTGCTCGAGGCCAACCTGATCAAGCAGCTTCGGCCGCGCTTCAACGTGCAGCTGCGTGACGACAAATCGTTTCCCTATATCCTGATGACCGGCGACCACTGGGCGCCGCAGATCCTGAAACATCGCGGCGCACAGACGCGGCCGGGACGCTATTTCGGGCCGTTCGCGTCCGCCGGCGCGGTCGGCCGCACCATCACCGCGCTGCAGCGCGCGTTCCTGATCCGCTCCTGCACCGACGGCTTTTTCGAGAGCCGCACCAGGCCCTGCCTGCTTTACCAGATCCGGCGCTGCGCCGGTCCGTGCACCGGTGAAATCGATTTTCCCGGTTACACGGAGCTGGTCCGCGAGGCCACCGATTTCCTGTCCGGCAAGAGCCAGGGGGTCAAGCAGCTGCTCGCCAGCGAGATGGAGAAGGCCTCCAGCGAGATGGAGTTCGAGACCGCTGCGGTCTACCGCGACCGGCTGGCCGCGCTGTCGGCGATCCAGTCGCAGCAGGGCATCAATCCGCGCACGGTGGACGAGGCCGACGTGTTCGCGATCCATCAGGAGGGCGGCTATTCCTGCGTCGAAGTCTTCTTCTTCCGCACCGGACAGAACTGGGGCAACCGCGCCTATTTTCCGCGCGCGGAAAAGTCCTATACGCCGGAGGAGGTGCTGTCGTCCTTCCTGGCGCAATTCTACGACGACAAGCCGCCGCCAAAGTGCATCCTGCTCTCGCACGACATCGAGGAGTGCGAGCTGCTCGCCGATGCGCTCTCGGTCAAGGCCGGCCGCAAGGTCGAGGTATCCGTGCCAAAACGCGGCGAGAAGAAGGAGCTGATCGCACACGCGCTCACCAATGCGCGCGAGGCGCTGGGGCGCAAGCTGGCCGATACCGCGACCCAGGGCCGGCTGCTGGACGCGCTGGCCGCGACCTTGCAGCTGCCGCAGCCGCCGCGGCGCATCGAGGTCTACGACAACAGCCACATCCAGGGCACCAATGCGGTCGGCGCCATGATCGTGGCCGGCCCGGACGGCTTCATCAAGAACCAGTACCGCAAGTTCAACATCAGGTCGGAGGGCCTTACCCCCGGCGACGACTACGGCATGATGCGCGAGGTGCTGCAGCGACGCTTCAAGCGATTGTTGTCTCCTCCTGAGACCGACCCCACGAAACCCAGGGCGAAGGCGGACGATGAGTCCGTGCCGCAATGGCCCGACCTCGTGATCATCGACGGCGGCCGCGGCCAGCTCCGCGCGGCCCGGGAGATTCTTGAGGGTCTTGGTCTCAGAGAGGTCGCGCTGATGGCGGTGGCCAAGGGAGCGGAGCGCGACGCCGGGCAGGAGACGCTGTTTTTGCCGGACCGGGAGGCGATCAAGCTCGAGCCGCGCGACCCCGTGCTCTATTTCATCCAGCGGCTGCGCGACGAGGCGCATCGCTTCGTGATCGGCTCGCATCGCAAGCTGCGCAAGAAGGACATCCGCGAGGCCGGGTTGCAGGAGATTCCCGGCATCGGCCCGTCACGCAAACGGGCGCTACTGCATCATTTCGGCACCCTGAAGGAAATCGAGCGGGCCTCGATTGCCGATCTCGGCAAGGTACCCGGCGTCAGCGCCGAGAGCGCACGCCGGATTTTCGAGTTCTTCCATCCGCAGGGGACCTGACCCCATCACGATTGGATCACCCGTCTCCACCCCGCCGGGTCATAAGGAGCGGTCCGTTGCTGGATGTACACCGGACTGTTTCGCGCTGGCCGCGCACTTCCGGGTCTGACCCAAGTCGACGCGCCGGGCGTCTTGGACGAAGTCCGCTCTCGAGTGCAAAGCCGAATCGGCGATGACTTCGAGACCCCAAGCCAGAAGTCGGAAATTCGACGATTGAGCTTGTGGGAGCTGGGATGCGTTGGCAGACTGGATCGGTCCGCCACCGGTGGAGCAGGTTGCATGGAGCATCAACATGCGCCCGGCGCGTCGCGCGTAGCGCGCAGGGATGAATCGTTGGCGAAGGCGCGATCGTTGCGGCGACGCAAGGTGATCACGGCGGTTGTCATCACCGGCTTCCTGGTCGACGGATTCTTTGCTGCCCTTTATGCGGTAATGGATGCACGCGCCTATGCTGCCGCCATCGGTTTGAACCTGCTGAATGCCGCCTTGTGGGCGCTCACGCTCCTGCTGCTGCGGTGGTCGGAGAGGCTCGCCGGCGCCTATTTCCTGCTGGTTCTTATCGCTGCAATGGTAAGCTTCACCATCCTGCTGGGCCACGCCTCCGGGTCGCATTTGTTCTTATTTCTCGCCGCCAGCATGTCGCTGATCTTCCTGGACCTGCGCCCGACCATCGCGCCTGTGGCAATGACCGTGCTGGCATGGGGCGCTTTCATCATCTCGGCAAAGTTCCTGCCCCGGGCGCCGAGCCATATTCCGATGTCGATCCACGAGTCGGAAACCCTGTTTTATGTCACTTCGGCGCTGACCATGGTGATCCTGTTCGTGACCTCGCGCTACTTCATGCAGCTGACAGATGCGGCGGAAGCCGCACTCGAACTGGAATATCGCCGCTCCGATGCGCTGCTGCTCAACATCCTGCCGGCGCCGGTGGCCGAACGCCTCAAGCACGGGGAACGCATCGCCGACAATTATGGAAGCATCAGCGTGCTTTTCGCCGACATCGTCGGGTTCACCGCCGGCGCGCGGCAGGCCGGTCCGGAGAGTACGGTGGCGATGCTCAACCGCTTCTTCTCCGTCGCGGACGATCTGGCGCAACGGCACAATTGCGAGAAGATCAAGACCATCGGCGACTGCGTCATGGCGGCAGCTGGCGTGCCAGAGGCCTCGGCCAAGCACGCCGAAACGCTCGCGCGCTACGCACTTGATCTGAAGGCTGCGATGCAGGGAGAGACGTTTGCCGGCCAGCCGCTCCGCTTGAGGATCGGCATGCATTCCGGGCCGGCGGTCGCGGGCGTAATCGGGCGAAACCGCTTTGCCTATGACCTCTGGGGCGACACCGTGAACGTCGCTGCCCGGATTGAGCAGGCGGCCAAGCCGAATGAAATCTGCCTCTCCGATGCAACCCGCGAGCGTCTTCGCGTAGGTTTCCTTTGTACTGCGATTGGCGACGTCGAGGTACGCGGCGCGGGCCGCATTGCTATCTGGCGCTTGGATTGCGAGCAGGGGGACGAGTCTCCGGAGATCCCTACGTGATGCTGCGCGGGGTGGCTGAAACATCCGTAGTCCCAAACAGCGGAATGTGATCATAGCGGAGCAATTTCTCGACCGACAACGGGAGGCGAACTTCACCGGGCGACAACGTCTACGGTGCGTGCGTTTCCCTTCTCTCCCGATTGCAATTCGAGCATTTTCCGGGAACCGTATCGCACACGATCAATACACCGAGGGAGACTCACGCCATGGCCTTTTCGCTATACGACGCAACCGTCGCAAACTACCTTCAAATTCTCGGCGCTGTCAGCAGCTTCCTTGAGAAGAGCCTCACGCATTTCCAGGAAAAGGGCATTGATCCGGCCGAGATCGTCCAGTCGCGCCTTGCACACGACATGCTGCCGCTCCGTTTCCAGATCGTCTCGGTTGCACATCATTCGCGCGGTGCAATGGAGGCGGCGAAGATCGGCGTGTTCACCCCGCCGTCTGCTAAACCAGATCTCGACTACGCCGCCCTTCAGGCACTGGTGACGGAGGCGCGCGATGAGCTTACCGTCCTACGGCCAGAGGCGGTTGATGCCCTCCTCGGGCACGATCTGACGTTCAAGGTCGGCGACCGCACGCTACAATTCACGGCGGAAGGCTTTCTGATGTCATTCTCGCTGCCGAACTTCTTTTTCCATGCGACCACAGCTTACGACATTCTCCGCCACAAGGGCGCGCCGCTCGGGAAACGCGATTTCGTGGGCAAGTTGAACTTGAAGGGGTGAGAGAACAGTCCTCACTCACCTGTCTTTCCGGGTGATCAACCTCAAGACAGCGAAGGCGCTTGGGCTCGCTGTATCACCGTCCCTTTTCGTCCGCGCCCCCCGCGAGATCTTCGAGAGTCTCGGGCTCACAGAGGTTGCGCTGATGGCGGTGGCCAAGGGACCGGAGCGCGACGCCGGGCGGGAAACGCTGTTCTTGCCGGACCGCGAGGCGATCAAGCTCGAGCCGCGCGATCCCGTGCTCTATTTCATCCAGCGGCTGCGCGACGAGGCGCATCGCTTCTTGATCGGCTCACACCGCAGGCTGCGCAAGAAGGACATCCGCGAGGCCGGATTGCAGGAGATTCCCGGCATCGGCCCGTCGCGCAAACCGGCTCTGCTGCATCATTTCGGTACCCTGAAGGAAATCGAACGGGCCTCGATCGCCGATCTCGGAAAAGTCCCCGGTGTGAGCGCCGAGAGCGCACGCCGGATTTTCGAGTTCTTCCATCCACAGGGGACCTGACGCGCCGTCAGGATCGGATCACTCCATGTCTGCGCCGCCAAGTCTCAAGGAGTGGGTCCGTGTTGGAGGTACACCGGACTGTTTCGCGCTGGCCGCGCAATTCCGGATCTGGCCCCAGGGCAGACATCGCTCCGTTGGCCTATCCCAACGGCCGACCCTCAAACCTTCCGAACAGTCGCAGCCGTTATAGCCGAGTTTCCCCGACGGAACTGCCGGCGGTGTACCTGATGCGGTTGAATCGGAGCGACGGCCTCGCTTGTGGGAACCCATTGATGCCTGAGGGAGTTGGACTGTCTTAGCGGTGAAAAGGAGGCAAGGATGACTAGCGACAACCACGCACGCCTGCGCGTCGCCGCGCTGATTTTCATGATGGTCAATGCAGTTGTCTTCGGGGTCGGCCTAGTTGCTGTCTTGACGACGCCCGCAATGGCTCAGCAAGCATTTTTCTGGATACCGGCCGTTGTCGTTAGCAGCTTCGCATTTTCCGCGCCACTGGCGTGGTTCATCGCTCCGATGATGATGCAGCGGTTCACTCAGGCGCGCCAGACTCGTTGATCCGCTGGAGTGCAATCGTGCAAGCGGATGGCTGAAGGCTGTCTATCCAACCGGGTCGGCAGGAAGTTTGGTTGGGGTGAACAGGCAAGCAAAGCGCGATGTCTCCTAGCGACGTGACTTTGCCAGTGTGGCACGAAAAGCACCTGCGGGCCGCAACTCTCGCAGCCGGGGTCGCGCTGTGGTCTTGGAACGTTGATACCGATGCCATCACCATGGATGAGCCCGCGTATGATCTTTGGGGGGTTTCCAAGGCCGAAAAGAGAATCACATTCGAGATATTGTCCAAGAATATCCACCCTGCCGATCTTGAGAGGGTCAGATCAGCATTTGCGGCTACTCGCGCTGTGGTAGGCGCTTACGAGATAGATTTTCGTATTCTAATCGGAAGCGATATTCGCTGGATTTCCGCTCGGGGCCAAGGCGACGACGCGGACATGGCAGATCGAATTATGTTCGGTATCTTCCTCGATGTCACCCAACGCAAGCAAGCTGAGGAAGCCAATGAGTTGCTCGCGGGCGAGATGAGCCACCGGGTGAAAAACCTCTTAACCCTCGCAACAGCGCTTACTCACATTACGTCACGCTCGGCAGCGACAAAAGAAGATATGGCCCACGAACTGACCAGTCGTCTGATCGCTCTCGGACGTGCTCAGGACCTTATTCGTCCGCTACCCGGCCGGAAGAGCGAGGCGACGCTTCTTGGCGACCTGATCTCTGTTCTGCTTGCACCCTACGACGAGAAAGGAGCCAGCGTTCGTATTCGTGTCTCGGTCCCCAAGATGAACGTGGGAGAGACTTCGAGCACAGCACTGGCCCTGGTGATCCATGAATTGGCAACTAACTCCGCAAAATACGGTGCGCTGTCGCTTTCAAGTGGCACCTTGGACGTATCGTGCAACGCCCACGAGGACGAAGCGGTGGTTATGTGGACCGAACGGGGTGGCCCGCCTGTCGTCGCTCCCACAAAGTTGGAAGGCTTTGGAAGCAAGTTGGTGCACCGAAGTATGGCCGCCCAGCTTGGCGGAACTATAGCTTTTGACTGGTCGGAGGAGGGTGTGGTCGTCACCCTGCGAATGAGCAGAGATCGCCTAGCGAATTGAATGGCCACAATTGATTTCCTGCCCGCGCTTTTGCGCCGATGTCTGGGATTGGCCCATAAGAGACCTACTGGAAGTTTGCCCCAAAAGGCAGATGGACAGCAGACTCGGCCAACTCAGGCGAGCCGCGTGCCCCGCGACACTCGCGAAGGACGAGATGTCCATGTCGCCATTACCGGTGCGGTTACGAGCCGCACGCGATGCTGCTCATGACGCGCGTTGCCCGACGGGCAAACTCCGCATGCGCGTCATGCGCAAATTGCCCGTCGTGCCAGTTTGTCGCAGCAAATTAATTTCGTTTTTTCAGAAACAAACTTGACGGCGCCCCCAAATCAGAGGCAGGATCCGGCCGTCCCGCCTCGGCAAGAGGGGCGAACGCGTCGTCACGATCGTGAGGCGGGATGCGGTGGACGTGCCGGGCTGCGCTTGACGAGCGATGCCGGTGCGGACGGCGAAATCGTGTGGTCCTGGCCTCCCGACGCTGAGGCCAAGGTCGCGAGCAGATGATCTCGCGAACGACGGGGGCAAGAAAGCCCGGTCCCCGGGGAGATCACGTATAAGCCGTAAGCCATCGCGCAGGGAATGCCGGATGATTCGGCTGAACCTGTGGTACCTGCCGCCAGCTTTTCTTATTGCTGGCGGGCCATGGGTGAGGCCTTCACCCGGCATTCCCTGCGCCCTCTTCGATTCCTTGAGGGCGGTTCGCCGCATAACTCGGGTGCCATCGTGCCGCGGGAACGCGTTTTGACGTCCTCTCGCCGTTTGAACGTTGAAGCGGAATCGACTGTGTGTCGCGGGACGTCGCCACGGCCTGCCAGCACCGCCGAGAGCAGACGTTCGGTCACCGGCCGCTTGCCGGTCTTGGCAGAGACGCCCATGCCGAGCCGGATCAGGTCGGAATCGAAATAGACCCGGATAAAAAGATTGCATCAATATTGCCCGGGTGATATTAATCTTTGAAGGACGCGGAGCTGGAAAATGAAACGGGAGCAGCGAAAGGCGGCCGTTGCGGCCTACCGGGAGCGCAAGGCCGTCGCCGGCATCTATGCGGTCATTTGTCGCCCGTCCGGGCAGCGCTGGATCGGCCGGGCCCTCGACCTCAGTACCGTTCAGAACCGGCTGTGGTTCACATTGCGGCAGGGCGGCTATCCCCACCCGGCGCTGCAGGCGGCCTGGAACCAGCACGGCCCCGATGCCTTCTCGCTCGACATCATCGAACGTCTCGAGGATGAGGTATTGGCCTATGTCCGCGCGATGGCCTCCTGAAGGACCGCCTCTCGCACTGGTGCTCGGCCCTCGGCGCGGAGGCCATCTAGCCGCCGGTAAAACCTCTTTCACGGATGTCCGGCCCCGCCTCGTTGCCGTCACCGCACCAATTCCTATCTTCGCAGTGCGGCGTCTGCGATTCCCGTAATATTGACGTCATTTCCAAGGGGTCGGATGCGCCGGACGGGTTGACCTTCGCAAGACGGCGGTATTGGTACGACGAATGGACATTGCAACGACCCGGACGGCGGCGAAGAGCTCGCTGTCCCTTCCCAATATTCTGACCTATGCGCGGATCGCCGCCATCCCGGTGGTGGTCGGCTGCATCTACGCGCAATCGATCATGGACGGGCCGCTATGGCTGCGCTGGGTCGCAGTGGCCGTCTTCATCGCCGCGGGCGTGACCGACTATCTTGACGGCTATTATGCCCGGATCTGGAACCAGCAGTCGGCCTTCGGCCGGATGCTCGATCCCATTGCCGACAAGCTGCTGGTCGCCTCCTGCCTGTTGATGCTGGCCGCCGACGGCATCATCCATGGCTGGTCGCTGTGGGCCGCGATCATCATCCTGTGCCGAGAGATCCTGGTCTCGGGCTTGCGCGAATATCTCGCTGCGCTCCGCGTCAGCGTACCGGTGACAAAACTCGCCAAGTGGAAGACCACGATCCAGCTGGTCGCGATCGGTTTTCTGCTGGCGGGCGATGCCGGCGATGTTGCCGTCTCCCTGGTCGCCACGAAGATCGGCCCGCTCGTCACCCAGATCGGCCTCTTGCTGTTGTGGGCCTCGGCGATCTTCACGATCTATACCGGTTACGACTATTTCCGCGCCGGCATCCACCACCTCGTCAAGGAGGATGCGCGGTGAAGATCAAATACTTCGCCTGGGTGCGCGAGCGCGTCGGCAGGGCCGAGGAGATGCTCGATCCGCCGCAAGATGTTCGCACGGTCGGCGAATTGATGGCCTGGCTCTCTGGCCGCAGCGAGAGTTACGCCTATGCCTTCGAGACCCCAAAAGTGATCCGCGCCGCGATCGACCACGTCCATGTCAAGCCGGACACGGCCATTGCCGGCGCGCGCGAGATCGCCTTCTTCCCGCCGATGACCGGCGGCTAACGTCAAGATGACCGCGATCGTCACCATCCGCATCCAAGAGGAGGATTTCGACACGGCGCGCGAGATCGCGGCATTGTCGAAGGGCCGCACCGATATCGGCGCGGTAGTTTCGTTCAGCGGAATCTGCAGGGGCAGCGAGCACGGCGACGTGATCAGCGCGCTCACACTCGAACATTATCCCGGCATGGCCGAAGCCGAGATCACCCGCCACGCCAACGAGGCGATGGCGCGCTGGCCGCTGCACGGGCTGACCATCATTCACCGCACCGGCCGTATCACGCCCGGAGAGAACATCGTGCTGGTCGTCACCGCCTCGAGCCACCGCCAGGCCGCGTTCCAGGCTGCGGAGTTTTTGATGGACTATTTGAAGACCAGCGCGCCGTTCTGGAAGCGCGAGGAACGCGAGGGCGGCGACAATTGGGTCGAGGCGCAGGCCCATGATGATGCCGCGGCACGCCGCTGGACCAAGTCCTGATGGCGAAGCGCGTCAAGACGGCCGCCCGGCGCAAGCCGGCCAAGCGGAGCTTACCGAAGGTCGCCGCCGGTGAACTGAAGACACTGCTCGACTTCGTCCGCTACGCGGTGAGCCGGTTCTCCGAGGCGAAGCTGACCTTTGCACACGGCACCACCGATCCGGTTGCGGAAGCTGCATTCCTGGTCTGCGAGGCGCTGCACCTGCACCCCGATCAGTTCGAGGCCTTCGCGTCGGCGCGCGTCACGGCATGGGAATCCGGCAGGATTCTCGACCTGATCGCGCAGCGCGTGATCACGGGAAAACCCGCGGCCTATCTCGTCAACAAGATCTACATGCGCGGCCTGCCGTTCTATGTCGACGAGCGCGTCATCGTGCCACGCTCCTTCATCGGCGAGTTGCTGGACACGCATTTTCGCGGCGACAGCGACGACAGCGTCGAACTGCTCGATCTCCTGGCCGTGCAGCGCGTCCTCGACCTCTGCACCGGGTCGGGCTGCCTCGCGATCCTGGCGGCGCGGCATTTTCCTTTGGCCAAGATCGATGCGGTGGACATTTCCAGGGATGCGCTCGATGTCGCTGCGCGCAATGTCAACGACCATGGACTCGCGGACCGAATAGCGCTCCATCGCGGCGATCTTTTTGGGCCGCTGGGCGGCAAGCGCTACGACCTCATCATTTCCAATCCGCCCTATGTCGATGCCGAGGGCATGGCCTCGCTCCCGAGGGAATGCCGCGCCGAACCAAAACTCGCGTTTGACGGCGGCGCCGACGGCCTTGATGTGGTCCGCCGCATCCTTCAGGATGCGCCGGCCCACCTGACGCCGCAGGGCGGACTGCTCTGCGAGATCGGACGCGGGCGCGAGCGGCTCGAGGATGCATGCCCACATCTTCCGCTGCTCTGGCTCGACACCGAGGACTCCGAAGGCGAGGTGTTGTGGGTCGCCGCGGCCGATTTGGCATAAAACTTCAGCCGCTATGCAAATCCGCGGCTTTAATGCCAAAGCTCTTTGATTATTGATGTTTTCGTGCCGTCGCGAAGCTGGTAGTTTTGCCGGCAACAACGATGCCAATCCCCCCATAGAGGCCCCCATGCTGGACAAGAGCCCCGCTTCCGCCGTCAATGTGCCGAACGATCTGGCCGCGCATTGGATGCCGTTCACCGCCAATCGCGCGTTCAAGAAGGCGCCGCGGCTGCTCGCCGGCGCCAAGGACATGCATTACATCACCGTCGACGGCCGCAAGATCATCGACGCCGCCTCGGGCATGTGGTGCAGCAATGCCGGCCACGGCCGCACCCAGATTTCGGAAGCGATCGCCAAGCAGGCCGCGGCGCTCGACTATGCGCCTCCGTTCCAGTTCGGCATTCCCCAGGCCTTCGAGCTCGCAAGCCGCATCGCTGAGCTGGCGCCAAAGGGCCTCGAAAACGTGTTCTTCTGCAATTCCGGCTCGGAAGCCGCGGACAC